>Ga0181584_10000239_pt1 | contig 37030 bp, 31 predicted proteins | sample 071ome_30_FD_132462 | JGI IMG/M metagenome (GOLD analysis project Ga0181584, IMG submission 132462) | Coastal salt marsh microbial communities from the Groves Creek Marsh, Skidaway Island, Georgia - 071406AT metaG (megahit assembly) | ecosystem: Environmental > Aquatic > Marine > Intertidal... | reverse complement strand
TTCGTGGGGGGCTATGACAAAATGATTGATTTCGCTACCGTCAGGAGCCAGCATCGCTATATGCAGAAAATCGCTACGAATGAGGCTCAACGCGTCCCGGCTTCGATACACCGGATGGTCATCTACCACCTTGAAATAGGCATACAATGAGCGGTTGTATTCCCCGACCATAGCATCGAAAAGCAGTGATTCTTCCTTTGCATAGTTGCGAGCCGGATTTACCGGAGTTCGAAGATAATCACGATTGTCGTAGGTCACCTCGTATTGCTGGTATTCCTGCCAATCCAGCAAGTTCCCATCGTCCAGCGCCAGCGGATAATAAACAGGATAGACATACAGGTCATCGCTGCGACGGGCTGGACTGTAATGGGCCTCGTCAAATAATTCGGGTCTCTCATTAAGCGCCGTGGCCAGCGCCCGGGCAGTGCCAAGCACTACCTGCTCCTGCCCCTGTCGCAGGTACACCTCCATTTCCAGGATATATCGGTAACCAAGCCATGGAATGACCAGTAAAAAACTGGAGACAAAAACCAGCTTGAACCGGATACCGAAAAGTCTTTTAAAGCTGTTTGCCATGTTGCAATACTGCTGAGCTGCGTTTAGTGAACCACATTTTCTTCGTTGACGTTCCAACGGTAACCCATACCATAGACCGTCTCGATACAATCAAAGTCGTCGTCGGCCTGCATGAATTTTTTCCTGATTCTTTTCACGTGGGAGGTAATTGTGCTGCCGTCAACGTAGATTCTTGATTCCTGCATAAGTACCTGACGGCTTTTCACATGGCCGGGAAATTTCGCGAGCGCGTGTACCATCCAGAACTCGGTAACAGTCAGCGGCACCGGCTTACCATTCCACTGTACGGTCATGCGGCCGACATCGATGGTCAGCAGTCCGCGGCTCAGAAGATTCGCCGGGGAAGGCGGCTGATCGAGCACATCAAGACGGCGAAAAAGCGCTGCGATGCGCGCCGAAAGATGAGGCAGGCTGATATCCTTGGTCAGATAATCGTCAGCACCCATTCGCAATCCGCTGACAGTATCGAAATCATTGTCTCGCGCGGTCAGGAAAATAATAGGCAGGGTATCAGACATCGAGCGCAACGCCTGACAAAGCGTAAAGCCCCCATCGATTTCATTCTCGAGGCCGATATCAATAATCGCAAGGCTGGGGAGTCTGATATCGAAAGCTGCCATCGCGTCCTTGCGATTGGCGTAAGTCTGAACTTCGTAGCCCTGTTTGCGCAGCACGTCGGCATAGTTTTCCCTGATCGCCGCCTCATCTTCTACGATCGCAATTCTTCTGTTCATATTCCCCTCTGAATCAACTAGATCTAAGGCCGGTCTCCGGTATCGCGAATATACTCCAATTAAATCATTGTTATTAGCATCACCAGCTCATCTGCGGCAATTGCCACGATTTTGCCATATTTAATCAGCACATAGCCTTTTTCAATCCTCCGATAGGCAATAAACACCGTGTTTAATGCCCAGTCATATTCAAATCTTTCGAAGGTACTGCAACTATGATTAGACCACTATTAGTGACTTTGGTTTTCTCCCTGACCGCTGGCCCGACTCTGGCGGCTTCAGACAGTAATGGCAACTCTTCCGGAGAAGCAAGTGTGGCAGAAAAGTCCGGAATACTTGGCGGGATCGCTGTTGGAGCTTCAGTGGGAGGCGCACCCGGCGCCATGGCAGGCGCTGCCATCGGAGCGCTGCTGGGCAACGGCTGGCATGCGCGCAAGCAGGTAGACGAATTAACAATTGATATAGCAGATCTGCGCCAGCAGACTGAGGCTCTGCAACTGCAGAAAGCTGAGCTGGAGTTGGCGCTACGCGATGCCATTGGACAACGCAACCGCTCTGTCGCTGCCAGCTATGAGCAACCAAATTCAAACTGCTGCGACAACACAGTGGTCTCAGTCTATTTCCGCACCGGATCTGATGCGGTGGAAAACCATGATCACGAAGTTCTGGCGAGTTTTGCCAGGCTCAGTAATTACATGTCGGATCCTGTCATCGAGATTACCGGCTATGCGGATCGCAACGGCGATGCCGAGGCCAACCTCCAATTGTCCCAGCGCCGCTCTTTGCAGGTCAGAAATCTACTGGCGAATATGGGTGTGGATAACACCCGGGTGACTACGGTCGCCTATGGTGAAACCCGACCATTAAGCCAGGAATCAACTTTCGAAACCGATTTTTTTGATCGAAGAGTTATTTTACGCCTACGGGATTCGTCTCAGCTGATGCTGAGTCGCACTCCGGACGCCACCCGGTAACTGCATCGTTTCCTGGAGTATAGATAATGAAAAAAGTCAGACTGGTAATCGGCAATAAAAATTATTCAAGCTGGTCGCTGAGCCCGTGGCTGCTCTTGAAGATGTTCAACGTCGAATTTGAGGAAATCGCCGTCAAACTCTATCAGAAAGATACCGCTGAGAAGCTGGGTCCTTATTCTCCGTCATTGAAGGTGCCCGTGCTGCTGCACAATGAGATAACGGTGTGGGACTCACTGGCGATATGTGAATACATCTCTGCTGAACTTCTAGGCAATGTAGGCTGGCCAACCAACACCCGAAAACGCGCCAGCGCCCGCTCCGTCAGCGCCGAAATCCATGCCGACTTTCCTGACATAAAGCGCGATTGGCCACTGAATTGCAAGGCAACGCTGCGTCGAACCGGGTCGGAAAAATTGTTGAACGAAATTGCCCGTCTGGATTCAATCTGGCGCTGCTGTCGCCACAACTTTGGGGAAAACGGAGATTACCTGTTTGGTCGATTCTCGGTAGCTGACTGCATGTTCGCGCCGTTCGCTATTATCCTGCAGATTAATGAGGCCGTGTTATGCGAAGAATCCCAACGCTATTGTGACACGCTGGTGAACAATCCTTTCGTGCAGAACTGGATCGCGCAGGGCCGAGCGGAAAAAGAACCTCTCAGAATCGCTTACGCCAGCAACATGTGAGCTGCCTCAATAATCAATGAGTGCCGCGAGACGAAAGCACATCGCGCAACTTGCTGGCCGCTTCTCGAATAGCAGTTTCAGTTGTCTCCCAATTCATGCAGGCATCGGTTACCGAAACACCATATTCAAGTTGCGAGAGGTCTTTGGGGATACTTTGATTGCCAGCATTAATATGGCTTTCCAGCATCACGCCAATGATTGAGGTGTTACCCTCAAGAATCTGATGAGTGACATCCTTCAGTACCAAAGGCTGGACGTCCGGATTCTTGTCAGAATTGGCATGGCTGCAATCGATGACAATGTTCCTGCTGACGCCGCCTTTCTCCAGCGCCTGCTCACATTGGGCCACATGGACCGAGTCGTAATTGGGTCCGTTACTCCCTCCCCGCAGTACGACGTGTGCATGGGGATTGCCCTTGGTCGTCACCACCGACACCTGGCCCTGACCGTTGATGCCGAGAAATCGGTGCGGGCTGCTGACCGATTGCATGGCGTTTACAGCGACGGTCAGTCCACCGTCGGTGCCATTCTTGAATCCAACTGCTGACGACAGGCCACTCGACATTTCCCGATGTGTCTGAGATTCAGTAGTGCGCGCGCCTATTGCTGACCACGCGATAATGTCCTGCAGATATTGCGGTGAAATAGGATCCAGTGCCTCGGTCGCCGCAGGCAGGCCCAAATCGACTATGTCGAGCAATAGTTTGCGCCCAATGCGCAAGCCCTCCTCAATTTTGAACGAATCATTCAAATGCGGGTCATTGATCAAGCCTTTCCAACCGATCGAGGTGCGTGGTTTCTCAAAATACACACGCATAACCAGATAGAGGGTATCTTTTACCTCCTCGGCAAGGAACTTCAGCCGCCTGGCATAATCAAGTGCAGCCTTGGGGTCATGAATCGAACACGGTCCAACCACAGCGAACAAACGCGGATCCTCACGATTCAGGATGGCATAGATGGTTTGTCTTGCCTCTTTAACCCGTAGCTGCGCTTCTGCCGTCAAGGGCAACTCGTCTTTCAACTGCTGCGGCGTAATGAGCGGCGTGTTGGCGGCAATATTCAGATCGTCCAGTGCTTCAGACATGAGCGCTATCTCAATTGAGTTGCTGAAAAAGGGCGGCAATCATAGCAGAAGGGGTGCGCCAGGTGAACCTGCGGCCTGCCGGAGGTCTATACCTTGTGGTAAAGCTTGCGACCTTGCTGATGGTACTCCTCGGCCATCTCTTCCATTCCGACCGCCATGGCATCATCCAGGCTAACGAGCTGATGCGCAGCAGCGTAGTCTCTCACTTCCTGGCTGATCTTCATGGAACAAAACTTGGGACCGCACATGGAGCAGAAATGCGCTACCTTGCCTGACTGCTTGGGGAGAGTTTCGTCATGATAGGAACGAGCGGTCTCCGGATCCAGAGCCAGATTAAACTGATCCTCCCAGCGGAATTCAAAACGTGCTTTGGACAGAGCATTGTCTCGAAGCTGTGCGCCGGGATGTCCTTTAGCCAGGTCAGCTGCGTGAGCCGCAATCTTGTAAGCGATCAATCCCTCCTTGACATCCTGTTTGTCGGGCAATCCCAAATGCTCTTTGGGGGTCACGTAGCACAACATGGCACATCCGTACCAACCGATCATGGCCGCACCGATTCCGGAGGTAATGTGGTCATAGCCCGGGGCGATATCGGTAGTGAGAGGCCCGAGGGTATAGAAAGGTGCTTCGTCGCAAACCTCCAGCTGCCTCGTCATGTTTTCCTGGATCATGTGCATTGGTACGTGGCCAGGACCTTCGATCATAGTTTGCACGTCGTGTCGCCAGGCGATCCCTGTCAGTTCTCCCAAAGTTTCCAACTCGGCAAACTGGGCCTCATCGTTAGCATCGGCGACCGAGCCGGGACGCAGGCCATCCCCGAGGGAAAATGACACATCGTAGGCCTTCATGATTTCGCATATTTCTTCGAAATAGGTATAGAGAAAATTTTGCTGATGGTGAGCGAGACACCACTTGGCCATGATGGACCCGCCGCGGGATACGATTCCGGTGACGCGCTTGGCGGTTAGCGGAACATACCGCAGCAGAACACCCGCGTGTATGGTGAAATAATCCACTCCCTGTTCCGCCTGCTCGATCAACGTATCGCGAAAGATCTCCCAGTTCAGATCCTCTGCGACGCCACCGACTTTTTCCAACGCCTGGTAGATAGGCACTGTGCCGATCGGCAGCATGGAGTTGCGAATGATCCACTCACGGGTTTCATGGATGTTTTTGCCAGTAGACAAATCCATCACGGTATCCGCACCCCAGTGGGCGGCCCAGGCCAGTTTTTCAACCTCTTCCTCGATGGAAGAAGTAACCGCCGAGTTACCGATGTTGGCGTTGACCTTAACCAGGAAGTTACGCCCGATAATCATCGGCTCAACCTCCGGATGGTTAATATTGGCGGGTATGATCGCCCGGCCCCTGGCCACTTCGGAACGCACAAATTCCGGCGTGATTTCATCAGGAATGCTCGCGCCGAAGGCCTGCCCGGGGTGCTGGTCTGCCAGCGCCAACTGCTCGCGCGCCTGCTGGTAACTCATGTTTTCGCGTATGGCGATAAATTCCATTTCCGGGGTGATTATGCCTTTGCGGGCGTAGTGCAGCTGAGTCACGTTATGACCCTGATGTGCCCTGCGCGGATTGCGTACATGCTCGAATCGCAGGTGCGCAGTCTGCACGTCCTGCTGGCGCGAGCGGCCGTACTCTGAGCTGACCGCCTCCAGCAACTCCGTATCACCGCGCTCGACTATCCATTCTGACCTGATACCGGGTAATCCGGCCCGCAGATCGACAGTGGCATCCGGATCGGAATAAAGACCCGAGGAATCGTAAACTCGGACCGGCTGGTTGGTTTCTCGCCCCGATTCGGTGATCGTGTCGGTGAGGCTTATTTCCCGCATCGGCACTCTGACGTCCTTTCGACTTCCCGTTACATAAACCTTGCGGGAATTTTCAAAGCGTTTCCGCGTTGCACTATCCAGGCGGGTGATACTGGTTAGAAAATGTTCGGTGTCTGCATTCATGGCCGAGATTATGCCCTAATCCATCCGCCGGCGACACAAAAGAGAAAAACTTCGAAGCTTGCAGCGAGGCATTCAGACATTATTTACAGATCAGTACGCCGAGAATTCCTGGTATTCCTGCCCGGTTGAGCCCACTTGCTGAATTTTTGATCATTTGTCTCCACTACTGACACTGTGTAAAATTGCACATCCCGCTGCGGATCAGACCTTCAGGGTCTCTCCTGCCAGTCTGATTAGATTCCTGTCAAGCATTCACTGTAAGGTTAGACCATGGGGCCATTCGTCAAGATATTAGCAAATTTCTCAATTTTCCTGATTGCCAGCGCTTCCAGCTACGCTGACGATCTGGCAGGCATTCTGGATTTGGCGCTGGAAAATGATCCGACCCTGCGCCAGGCCAGAGCCCAATATCGGGCCAATCGCGAACTGCTTGTGCAGGGTCGCGCAGCACTTTTACCAAGTTTCGGCGTCGGTGGTACCACGTCCCGTCAGACCAGCGGTCCGACCGACTCCATCTACCAGACCGTTACCAATCCGCAAACCGGTGAAACCACCCAGATCAGAGTCGCCGACGACTACAGCTTTCAGCCAGGGCTCAACACCCACGGCTGGGGTGTAAACCTGACGCAGGCATTGTTCAACCTGCCTGCCTGGTACACCTTCCAGAGTGCCAAGGCTACCGACCGGGCTGCGGCAATGAATTTTGCAGCACAGGAACAAGATTTGATTTTTCGAGTAGCAATTGCCTACTTCGATGTGTTGCGTGCCATTGATCTTTTAGAGACCAACCTTCAGGAAGAAGAGGCCGCGCTGACCTCACTGGAACAGACCCGAAGGCGTGAAGAAGTCGGACTGGACACCATTATCGATGTTAACGACAGTCAGGCAGCCTACGACCTTGCCCGCAACACCACCATTCTGCAGCGGGACATCCTGCAGGCTCGTTACGAGGCACTGGAAGCAATTACCGGTCAACCCCACCCCGAGATCGAGGCCCTGCGGGAAGATTTTCCGATTCTCGAAGTAGATGGACAACTGTCTGAGTGGGAGGCGATGGCGCAGGATAACAGCCTGGCTATTGCCGCAGCGCAGTACACCCTGGAAGCTTCTCAGGAAACATTACGAGCTCGAAAATCAGACCGCTATCCCACGCTATCTGCCACCGGCAGCTTCAGCCACTTCGTTACGCCGACCATTGTCCGAGACGGTATCCGTGCCTCCGGTGGAGCCTTCGACCAGAGCAATCTTGGTTTGACGATGAGCTTTCCTATCTACTCTGGCGGCACACTGAGTTCCCGGCGGCGGGCCGCAGAGTACGATGTGATCGCCGCCCGCGAGGGGCTCGAGCTCGCCAGGCGTCAGCTGACCCAGAATATCCGCAACTCCTATCGCCGGGTTAATACTGATGTACTGGTTATAGCGCAGCGTCAGCAATCTATCGTCTCGGCTCAAAGCGCGCTGGATCAGACTGAGCTTGGTGTGGAAGTCGGCCAGCGAAATATCGTTGAGCTATTGCGGGCCCGGGAGAACCTTTACCGAGCCCTGCGTCAGTATGCGGAGGCGCGCTACGACTATGTACTGGACACCCTGGCTCTCAAGCAAATAACAGGGGTCCTGACACCCCAGGATGTTCTGGACCTGAATCAGTGGCTGGAAGTTCCGCAAGAAACGGTGCAATAACTCTGCGGGTCATAATCTCCTGGCAACCTGATTCACAAAGCTGCTGAAATTGCACGCTAGGGTTTCTTCCAGACCGTGATCTGGCTGACGATGTATTCGTACTTGCGGCGATGCTCGCGGATCATAAATGGATAGTCTTCTTCGTGCAGCAGCTCAAAGCCTTCCAGCATTGTTGCCAGTCGGCTGATGGTGTCTTCACTTGCCATTCCATCGAGAAACCTGCCTTCCGGCGTATACTGGGTTGACCAGGTGTTGGGAGAAGCAATTACCAATATCCCGCCGCTGGCGAGCCAACGTTCGGATTGCACAAACTGACGCAGGCAAGCCTCCGGGTCAGACAGGCGGCATAGCAGGTTTGCCATCAGCACGGCATCGTACCTACCATCGGCCTCCAGCGGCAAATCGCTGGCAAGCGCACAGGCGTCTCCTTCAACAAAATGCACCCGTGATCGATCGATATCACCGGCCACCACAGCCACCAGCTCGCTAAAATAGCGCCCCGTTTCCAGCCGCCGGTAAGTCAGTTTGCCATGCTCCTTCAGGTGTCTGGCGGATCCGACAAATGAAGCGCTGTAATCCAGCCCGATCACTTCGCTGAAATTACGGGCGAGTTCGAACGACGCACGCCCCACCGCACAGCCCAGATCGAGGGCCCTGTTACGTCCCGTTGTGTAGCGATTCATGAGGTCTGCGGTATGGACCACAAAATCACCCGAATCCGGATGGCCAACCCGCTCACGGATACCGGAATCGGACTGCTCCAGCGCCGTTCCGTAGTGAAACAACAAATATTGGTCTACCAGTTGGGAAGTTTCATACTTGTTGCTGGACTCGGCCGGATCCTGGCTACTCTGCGCCAGCCTGAAGCCTGCGTGCTGAAAGAAATGCGGTCGAAAATGAAAGCGCGCCCATATGCTGGCCTCGTCGCCGGTACTGATGAAGGAACCACCCATGATCATTTGATGCTCGCCATCGAAACAGGGCGTACTGAAATCAGTATAGTAAGGGTGAATCGAAAACTCTGTCAGGGGGTGAAAGGGGTCCTCGGACCATTGCCAGACATTGCCCATCGCATCCTGAATGCCCAGGCTGTTTTCAGCCATGCCATTGACAGGACTTTCGGCGCCAAACTGCAGGTTGAGATTAAATCCTTTATGCCCCTGCCTGGTCATCACCGGATCCAGCTGTAACAGCTGATCGTTGCCCGGGCTCCAGTCGATTGCCTTGCGCATTGCCGGCTCTCGCAGCGCCAGGTGTTCTGCCTCCGTGGCCAGCCGAAACGGTCGCTCAACGCCCTTCTGTTCTGACAGCCACGAGCAATAAGCCCGCGCCTCAAAATAGTTGACTATCGCCGGCCAGTCCCACTGCATCTCGATAACGGTGAACGTGGTGCGTAATCTGTACCGATGAGAACCGGCGGGTCCATCCTGAATCCAGAAGGTCGGCCATTTGACATTTCTGAACTGACGCCAGCTCCAGCCGGATTCGCTCCAGTATTTTCTGGTTTCATAACCACCGGATGCCACAAACTGAAAAAATTCACCATTGCTGACCAGATACTTGCTAGCCTTGAAAGAGGATACCTGGCGCTTGTCACCTCCGTACTCGTTGTCCCAACCAAAGGTCGGCCACTGTCGCGGTTTGCCCAGCTCAACCGTGGTTGGCTTGATCTCAACCAGTGGATTTTCGGCCGGGTAATCCTTGCCAGCTTCGGGCGCCAGGCTGCTGCCCGTTTTTTGACAGAAGAACTCGGGCCACCCTTTTGGAGTAGTCACAAACTCGCTGGGTAGCTCCCGAATAAGCACGCTGGACGTTTCCAGGTGGATGCGCTCGTGCTCAAACGCCATCACCAGAGCCCAGGCCCGATTGTCCATACTAATGGGATCATCGAAACAGGAGTGGGTTTTGATGAGGTTTTCTACCAGTCGATAGACTGTATTTCTATACGCGATGACCTCGTCCAGGTCGGGCCATACGTCCTGATCACCCTCATGCAAATCGTCCCAGGTCATCTCGTCGACACCGGTTTCGAACAACAGCTCAAATTCCTGATTGACCGGCTCCGCGAGCAGGCCGCTCACCAGCAGTTTGTTCACATAAAAACAAACCGGATGGGCGTAATAAAAAACCAGCGGGTGACGGGTTTTGTGGTAGGGACGCTGATAGAACGCTTCTTTGCTGGTCAGCGACGAAAATAGCAGCTCGGTCAGTGACCAGGTGTTGCGGAAGTAATTTAACAGGGCTTTTCGACCTGCGTTGAGATTCACCAGGGGCAGTGAGTGCAGGGAGTCTTCGAAATGTTTAACATGGGTCAGCCGATCATCCTGCCGATAGGAATAGCCCGTGTCGGGGGCTGGTGCGTTGGTATCAGGTAACTGCATTATTGGGGCCTGTAATCGTTGTGCAGCCCAACTTTTCCAAGCTGTGCGCAGTAAATGGATGACGGGGAATACAAAATTTTATGCAGCCACGCGGTTAATGTAAACTACGGCTGCTGGGACCACCTCCTGTTCGGTAATTGAGACGCCGTTTTGCAAAGCAAGTTACCCGCCGTTGGAACAACCATCTTCACCGTCATGTCCAAGATGGCTCAGGACCACGGCGCTATCAATTTGTCCCAAGGATATCCTGACTTTGATTGCCCTGCTCGATTACGGGAGCTGGTAGCCAAACATCTCAACGGTGGCAAGAATCAATATCCTCCCATGGCCGGAATTCCCGAGCTGCGGCAGCAGATTGCCCTTAAGGTGGAAAGTTTATACGCGTATAAGGCAGACCCAGAGCACGAAATTACGGTTACCTCCGGCGCTACCGAAGCGCTGTTCGATGCGGTGCAGGCCTGCGTCCGCAAGGACGAGGAGGTGATCGTTTTCGATCCTGCCTACGATTCCTATGTGCCAGCAATCGAACTGGCGGGTGGGCGCGCCGTGCACTTGCCGCTGACCCTGCCAGACTACAACATTGACTGGAACCAGGTGGAACGTGCCATCACCAATCGAACCCGGATGATAATTATCAACTCCCCTCATAATCCCTGCGGGGCTATCCTGGACCCGAGCGATCTGGACAATCTGGCGACCCTGATTCGAGACCGCGACATCATCGTTCTGTCGGACGAGGTTTATGAGCACATGGTTTTCGACGGGCACACACATCGCAGCGTACTCGGGCATCCCGAGCTGCGCAGTCGAAGCATGGCAGTGTTCTCCTTCGGCAAAACCTATCATGCTACCGGCTGGAAAATCGCCTATTGCGTGGCACCAGCGGAGCTAACGACCGAGTTTCGAAAAGTTCACCAATTTGTGACATTTACGACATCAAGCTTTGTTCAGTACGGTCTTGCGGACTTCATGAATGAATGCCCTAAACATGCCATCGAATTGCCGATCTTCTACCAGCAGAAGCGTGATCTGTTCTGCAAGTTGCTGGAGGATTCCCGCTTTCGAATACAACCTTCTCGAGGGACCTACTTTCAGCTGGCCGATTACGCCGCCATCAGCGACGCACCTGATATGGAATTTGTTAACTGGCTGACCCGGAAAAAGGGTGTTGCAGCAATTCCGCTCACACCTTTTTACCAGCAGCCCCCCGATACACGAATCATCCGCTTCTGTTTCTGCAAAGACGATTCAACTCTGGAGCAAGCGGCGGCAATTCTGTGCGACATCTAACGCGATGAATCAGGTAAATCCAGCTGCCCTGTCCAAACTGAATCTCACCGAGTTAACGACAAATATCCGAACCTGGGGCAAGGAGCTGGGCTTTCAACAAGTTGGCTTTAGCGACATCAACCTGGAGAAATATCGACCATACCTGGAGCATTGGCTGGCAAAAAATTTTCATGGTGAAATGGGCTACATGGCTCGCCATCAGGAACTGCGCTGTCGCCCGGATAAACTTGTACCCGGCACACTCACCGCTATCTGCGTACGAATGGATTATGCAACAAGCACGAACAATTCCTTCGATCCTCTGAACGAAAGCAACAAGGCTTACGTTGCCCGCTACGCTCGGGGGCGTGACTACCACAAACTGATGCGCAAACGCCTGCAGAAATTCGCACAGCGAATCGAGGCGGCGGTAGGTAAATTCGGCTACCGGGCATTCGTCGACAGCGCGCCGGTGCTCGAGCGGGCTCTGGCTGAGAAAGCCGGGCTGGGCTGGATTGGAAAAAATACCATGCTAATCAACAAACAGGCAGGCTCATGGTTTTTTCTCGGCGAACTGTTTACCGATCTGCCTATTCCTGCAGACCAACAGGATGGCGAACACTGCGGCAGTTGCACTGCCTGTCTCACGATCTGTCCAACCAATGCCTTTGTCACAGCCAACCAGCTCGACGCGCGTCGCTGCATTTCATATTTAACTATTGAGTCAAAAAAAGCCATTCCGCTGGAGCTCAGACCATTAATGGGTAACCGGGTATTCGGGTGCGATGATTGCCAGCTTGTCTGCCCCTGGAACAAATTCACTTCGGTGACCACGGAACAGGACTTTGCGCCGCGCCATGGACTCAACGACAGCGAGTTGTTAGCCCTGTTCTGCTGGAGTGAGGAGCAATTCCTGTCACGGACACGGGGATCGGCTATTGCAAGGGCAGGTTATGAAGGCTGGCTCCGCAACCTCGCGGTGGCGCTGGGCAATGCGGAACCGAGTCCGGAAATTACTGCGGCGCTGAAGCAGCGGCGCTCCTATCCATCAGAGCTGGTGCGTGAACACGTCGAATGGGCTCTGCAGCGACATCAGTCAAGCTGAAAGAAGTGCTGCCTGTAGTACGCGAGTTCCTCGATGGAGTCTTTGATATCGTCGAGAGCGATGTGTTTGCTCTGCTTGCTCAGACCAGTCAGTATCTCGGGTTTCCAGCGGCGTGCGATTTCCTTGACGCTGCTGACATCCAGATTGCGATAGTGGAAAAACCGCTCCAGCTCCGGCATGAAACGCGCAAGAAAGCGGCGATCCTGGCAGATACTGTTGCCACACATGGGTGAGGTTCTCTCTTCCACCCAGCTGTGCAGAAATTCCAGGGTACGTCGCTGCGCTTCCGCCTCGTCAACATTGCTTTGCCTGACTCGCTCGATCAGGCCTGACTGACCATGATATTTCTGGTTCCAATCGTCCATCGCCGCCAGCACGTCATCAGACTGTTTGATTGCCAGAACCGGTCCCTCGGCCAGAACATTCAGGTTAAGATCGGTCACCAGTGTGGCTATCTCGATGATGTAATCCTGCTCCGGCAGCAAGCCGGTCATTTCCAGATCAATCCAGACCAGGTTCAATGTTTTGTCCATGACTTACCAGTAATTTAGATTTTGCAACGGCTACGGATTCTAGCAAAGCCCACCCGGGGTGAGTATGCCATAATAGCCGCGCGACTATCACCAGATGACAGTGTTAAACGGCATGGCTTCCGGACCGCCTCCGCCGGGATCCGATTTTATTAGCGATGAGCAAAAGACGACTGAGCGAGCAACAGAAGAATCGTATTCGAGAGCGCCAGAAGGTGCAGCTTGAGGAACGTCCGGAAACATCACAAGGGAAACACGAGCAATCTCTGGAAAGCTGCCAGACGGGCCTTGTCACCTGCCATTTTGGACAGCAGCTCGAGATAGAGGCGCTTCAAGGATCCCGGCAGGGTGAGGTCTTTCGCTGTTTCCAGCGCAGTAACCTGCCACCCCTGGTTTGTGGCGATCGAGTCATTTTTTCCGTGGGCGACCAGGATACCGGCGTGGTAATAAGCCAGGAGGATCGCCACAGCGTTTTTTCCCGCCCCAGTCCCCGGGGCGAGCTCAAGCCTGTTGCGGCCAATATCGACCTGGTGCTGGTGGTTCTGGCACCCAGACCCCTTCCGTTCCTCAACTTGCTGGATCGATACCTGGTCGCGGCAGCAAACCTGCAGTTGACTCCAGTTATCCTGGTGAATAAATCCGACTTGCTGGACGGGACACCGGATCCGGTCATTGACACTGTTCGGGCACTGTACCCCCAACTGGGTTATGCCGTGCAGACAGTTTCGGCTCGCAGGGGAAGCGGGTTACACGAATTGAAGACGACACTGGCTGGTAAAACTGCCGCGATTGTCGGACAGTCTGGCGTCGGCAAATCGTCGCTAGTCAATGCACTAAGCCCGGGATTGCAGGCAGAAGTCGGTAACCTGTCGGAAGCGTCCGACAAAGGCACCCATACCACCACAGCAGCTCGGCTTTTTCACCTGGACGGATTCGACCTTATCGATTCCCCGGGCATCCGTGAGTTTCACCTGTGGCACATCAGTCCACAGCAGTTACTGGACGGCTTCGTGGAATTCCACCCCTATCTGGGGCTCTGCAAATTTCGTGATTGTGGCCACCGCAGTGAGCCCGGATGTGCACTGCTGGCGGCAGTGGAGAGAGGCGAGCTCTCTGCCGCCAGGCTGCAAAGCTACTTCCGCATCCTGGCAGATCTCTGACCCGGACGGAGGAAGCGGCAAGAAGCGGGATTGATTTCACTGGCACAAGGAACACGGTAGACTTGGCACCATGTCACTGGATCAATTGCCTCTTATTATTGAACCGGCACAGCTGGAGAAAATTCTGGGTCATTCAGACCTGCTCGTCATCGATCTCTGTCAGCCGGGTGTCTATCAACTGCTGCACGTGCCGGGTGCGATTCACGTTAATCCCGCGGAACTGGTCTCTGGTCTACCGCCTGCTACCGGAAAACTTCCCGATGCGGAAAAGCTGGCGGCGCTCCTTTCCCGCATTGGTTTTAACCGCGATTGTTTTGTGGTCGCCTATGATGATGAAGGCGGTGGCTGGGCAGGCAGATTCCTGTGGACTCTGGACATAATCGGTCACTCGCGATATGCCTATCTCAACGGCGGTATTCATGCGTGGCGTAATGAAGGCCACCCCCTGCAAACGGAGATCAGCGAGCCACGGGCGGTAACTTTCGAACCGGAAATCGACCGCAGTGCAGCAGTGAATTTGGAGGAAGTGCTGCAGCAGATTGATGATGAAAATTCAGTGGTCTGGGATGCGCGTTCCGCCGAGGAATATCACGGCGTCCGATACGGAGCACTGCGGAACGGACACATTCCGGGCGCCGTTAACCTGGACTGGCTGGAGATTCTGGACCGTAACAATAATCTGCGACTTAAACCTCTCGAACAGATAAGGGAGAAACTTGCGAGTCTTGGTATCACCGAGGACAAATCGGTAATTACCCATTGCCAAACACACCACCGCTCGGGTCTTACCTATCTGGTCGGCAAAGCGCTCGGGTTTAATATCAGGGCTTATGACGGTTCCTGGGCAGAGTGGGGTAACCACCCCGACACGCCAGTAGAAAATTGATCTGCACTGAGAGTATGAATCTTTGCAATTCAGTGGCAAATCGTTACAACATAAACACAATCTAAGAAAGAGCGCCGATCAATGGGTCGCCTATTCGTAATTCTGCAATACCTGCTGCCGCAGCATGGCCTGTCGCGCCTGGTGGCTTTATTTGCCAACAGCCGCTGGTCGCTGATCAAGAATCCATTCATCCACTTGTTCATGCGGCGGTTCAGGGTAGACCTCAGCGAGGCGGTAACTACCGATTATCGTCAGTTTGAAAACTTCAACGCATTCTTCACCCGCGCGCTGGTTGACGGGGCGCGGCCGCTGCAGGGTAACGAGCAGACTATTGTAAGCCCCGCAGACGGTGCTATCAGCCAGCTTGGCACGCTTCGTGATGACTTGTTATTGCAGGCTAAAGGCATCAGCTATTCCTGCGTGGATCTGCTTGGCGGCCTTGCCCTTGATGCCGAGAAATTCCGCAATGGCACTTTTATTACCATCTATCTGTCGCCCCGCGACTATCACCGGGTTCACATGCCTGTTTGGGGAACCCTGCGCGCCAGCATGTACGTGCCGGGTCGTCTTTTTTCCGTCAATCAGCGCACAACTGAAAGAGTAAGCGGGCTGTTCACCCGCAATGAAAGACTGGTCTGCCTGTTTGATACGCCGGCGGGGCCAATGGCGCTTATTATGGTGGGCGCAATGATTGTCGCCGGGATCGAAACGGTCTGGGGGGGTCAGGTCTGTCCCAATCAACACGGCCAGCTGCATACTGACTTCAGCGGGCATTTGCCGCCTATAGCTTTGGAAAAGGGTGCAGAGATGGGGCGTTTCAAACTGGGCTCAACGGTTATCCTGCTGTTTGGACCCGATGCGATAGCGCTGGAAGAGAATATTCAACCCGACAACAAGATTAAGCTGGGCGAGGCGCTTGCCGCTCCGGCAAACAGGAACAGCCATGGATCAGAATGAGCTCAAGCAACAGGTGGCCCGGGCCGCCCTTTCGTACATTGAACCACTGCTAGACGACGATTCGATCATTGGCGTGGGTACCGGATCAACCACCAATTATTTTATTGAGGAACTGGGCAATATCAGGGGCAAAATTTACGGCACCGTTTCCAGTTCTGACGCCTCCACGGCCCGACTCAAGGAACTGGGCATTCCGGTATTCGACCTCAACAGCGTCGACGAAGTAAGCTTTTACGTAGACGGTGCCGACGAAGCGAATAAGTATCTGCAGTTGATCAAAGGCGGCGGCGCCGCATTGACCCGCGAAAAAATAGTCGCCGCGGTTGCCCGAGAATTCATCTGCATCGTTGATGAATCAAAGATGGTCGACGTGCTGGGCAAGTTCCCCTTGCCCGTCGAGGTTATCCCCATGGCCCGTAGCCATGTTGCCCGACAAATAGTCAGGCTGGGAGGCGACCCGGTCTACCGGGAAGGATGCGTGACCGATAACGGCAATCACATTCTTGATGTCTACAACCTGTCAATCGTCGACCCGCGGAACCTGGAGGATCAACTAAATAAGGTTACGGGAGTGGTCACGAACGGATTGTTCGCGACAAGGCCCGCAGACCGATTGCTGGTCGCGAGTGTTGACGGTGTCAAGTCACTGACGGCGGAATGAATTGCTCGGTCGCAGCGATCAGAAGTCGAGGATCTACTCTGTGGGTAATTTTCAGGCAATAAGAATCCATAGAGCCGTCAGAGCAGAGATTTTGCCCCCGATCAATCGCCAACGTGACTGGAGATTGCCCGATCGGGACTCCGATTCATACCGGGTGGTATATAAGACGAACTCGAATATCGCAGGTCATGCGTGAATGAATACCGGGCACGCCCGGTATTCAAAAACTACAACTTTCTATAGAGGAGTAACGTTTTCCGCCTGGGGACCTTTCTGGCCTTGTGTCACTTCCATGGTTACTTTTTGGCCTTCCCTGAGAGTCTTCCTACCTGCACCGTTGATGGCACTGAAGTGAACGAACACATCCTTGCCTTCCTGTTGCTCAATGAACCCGAAACCTTTCTCGTCATTGAACCACTTGACGGTACCTTCTACTAAATCTGACATATCTTTCTCTTTTATTACCCGTGTTACTGGCCTGCTACCAGAGCTTGTGGCCATGATTCCAGGATGGAATCACCGTGGAGTGTACTCTCAACAAGGGGCAGATGGAACTTAATTTTACTACGGACGACACAAATGTCCGATCAAATGCCGGTATTCCGTGACGAACTTGATCCCGTTTCGCGACAATTCATGATCGCCAGCACGGCAGGAAAGCGTTAATGGAGCAGAAATTAATGAAATAGAAGTGCTTATTTATCGAATATTTTCCCGGGGTTTAGCACTCCGTTGGGATCAAACACTTTTTTCACTGCCCGCATGTACTCAATCTCAGCCGAATCCCGGGATGAATGGAGAAAGGGCTTTTTCAACAAACCCACGCCATGCTCCGCGGAAATACTGCCGCCAAATTTTTGGACCAGTTGAAATACCTCTTTGCTGACCCTGGCGCAGCGAGACTGAAACTCCGCAAGCGCCAGGTCAGCCGGCTTGAGGATATTCAGGTGCACATTACCGTCCCCGATGTGACCAAACCAGATTATTTCAAAGTCCGGATAGCGGGCACAGACGAGTTCATCCACCTGTGAGAGAAAATCCGGTATTCGCGAAACCTTCACCGAGATGTCGTTCTTGTAGGGCGAAAATCGAGAGATGGTTTCCGAAATGTCCTCGCGAAGGCGCCAGAGGCTCTCCGCCTGACCGACACTCTGGCTTATTGTGCCATCGACCACCCAGCCCGACTCTACGCAGCTCTCAAAAAGCTCCATGGATTTTTCAAGCCTGGCTTCACTATCGTTCTCGAACTCGATCAGGACATAAAAAGGTGCACGAGTCTCGAATGGTCGCTGCAGTCCTTTGTCCTGTATGACATGATTTAGTGCCTCATCGGAAAAAAACTCGAAGGCAGACAGCTGAAGCTGCTGCTGAAATAACTGCAGAACCTCCATGCTGGCGACCATATCGGTTACCGCGAAGAGCAGCACTGTGGGGTCCTCTGGCGGTCTCGTCAGCGCCAGGGTAACTTCGACTATGAGCCCCAGGGTTCCCTCCGAGCCGATAAACAGCTGTCTAAAATCGTATCCGGTCGCGTTCTTGACCAGTCCACGATTGAGGTCAAGGAGTTCGCCGCTGCCGGTAACCACCTTGAGTCCCATCACCCACTGCCGGGTCATGCCATAGCGAATGACCTTGATTCCACCGGCATTGGTGGCGACGTTACCACCTATCTGGCTGGAGCCAGACGAGGCAAAATCGACCGGGTAGAACAATCCCTGCTGCTCAGCAAATTGCTGTACTTGCTCTGTTACCACGCCCGGCTCACAAATCACATGCCGATCAACTGCATTGAAATCGAGAATCCGGTTCATGCGATCGAAGGCCACAACCACTTCCTGGTCACGGGCTACAGCGCCACCACTGAGCCCGGTTCGACCGCCAGAGGGAACAAGGGCGAAACCGATCTCATTCGCCAGCCTGACGAGGGCAATGACCTGCTCGGTATCCTGCGGTAAAACCACCGCTAACGGATCGGGCTGATAGGCACTGGTCCAGTCCTTTCCATACTGTTGCAGCGAGTCAGCGTCGGTCTTCAGACCGCCGTCACCGAACTGCGCAGCGAGGCGTTCCAGAATCATTGTTGCTCGATCTTCAGCAAGGTTTTCCAAAAGCGGTCGGTCCGGATAAGTCTGACAGCAGCAGAGCAGAGTGATTGAAAAAATTACCAGATGAGTATGTTACCATGCGCTTCCTCTGCGACCCATTGCCGATGCACTGCCCTGGACCCACTTTTTACTCCGGCTCAACTCATGCAACAGACGTCTTTCGACAAGAACAAAATAAAGTTCCTGCTGTTGGAGGGCGTTCATCAGAGCGCCATTGATACTCTTGCGAGGAGTGGCTATGAAAATATCGAATGTTTGTCGGGAGCACTGCCAGGAGAAGAGCTGAAGGAAAAAATCGCCGACGCTCACTTTGTCGGAATTCGCTCCCGAACCAACCTGTCGGCTGACATTCTTGCCGCAGCCCCAAAACTTCAGGCGGTGGGCTGTTTTTGCATAGGAACTAACCAGGTCGACCTGACCAGCGCTCTGGCACGGGGAATCCCGGTATTCAATGCACCATTCTCCAATACCCGCAGCGTGGCGGAGCTTGTCATCGGACAGTCTATCCTGTTGCTGCGGGGCATCCCGCAAAAGAACGCACTCCTGCATCGGGGCAAATGGGAAAAAGCAGCCAGAGGCTCTTTCGAAACGCGAGGCAAGAAGCTGGGGATTGTCGGTTACGGTAATATAGGCTCGCAGCTGAGCGTTCTGGCTGAGTCTATGGGCATGAAGGTGTTCCTTTATGACATCATGACCAAGCTGCCTCTCGGGAATGCAACCCAGTTGGCCAGCCTGAGGGCATTGCTGCAATCCTGTGACGTAATCAGCCTGCACGTACCGGAGACACCCCAGACACGCAACATGATCGGTGCCCCGGAGCTGGCCTGGATGAAACCTGGCGGAATCCTTATCAACGCCTCCCGGGGCAGCGTCGTGGACCTGGATGCCCTGGCCGCAGCGCTGGGATCAGGAAGAGTGGGGGGCGCCGCCATCGATGTTTTTCCCAGAGAACCCGGGTCCAACGACGAGCCGTTTGATTCGCCCCTCATTGGCTATGACAACTGTCTGCTGACGCCCCATATCGGCGGCAGCACTATGGAAGCGCAGGAGAATATCGGCATTGAAGTGGCTGAGAAACTCGTAACCTACAGCGACAACGGCTCAACCTTTGCCGCCGTCAATTTTCCCGAAGTGGCGCTGCCCGCACATCCCGGCAAGCACAGGCTCCTGCACATCCACAACAACGTGCCCGGCATCATGTCCGAAATTAACACTATCTTCTCGGCGACCGGCATCAATATCAGTTCCCAGTACCTGCAGACCAACGCCCAGGTGGGTTATGTAGTGATGGATATAGACGTGCAATACAGCCAGGTCGCGCTGGAGAAGCTCAACAGTATCGCGGGTACCATCAAGTGTCGGGTGCTTTTCTGACCTTTGTGCTGTCGGTTGGACCTAATACCGGTTTCCCATCGATTTGTTGGGGGACCGCCTGTGAGTTGCCGATTTGATCAACACTTTTTGCTACAAAATGTCACACTTGCCAACTGGCTAATGAGCCTGAAGTTACTGGACATGCGCTGGTTTCAGAGATACCTTTGGCGGTTCAAGTTTGCAATTTGTTGTTGTTTCACTAATAAAAGTAACCCGTACGGGAGTTAGAACATGATTAGAAAGTCTCTTTTCACCCTGACAATAGCGGTCACGATGATTTTTGTCGCGCGTCCCGCTGAGGTCAACGCTCAGGCAATGGAGTCGGCTGAGCCGTTCAAGGTCGGCACATTCGCTATCAATGACGTGCCAACCGTCGGATTGGTGATGCGTGGCGACCAGCTGATCGTCGAGCTGGATGCTGCCAATCGCGCCATGGAGCTGGTTCCACGCTACAGCAAGATGGCAATGCCTGCTGATATGCTGGGGCTCATTGAACAGTATGAATACGGCCTCAAGTACCGCGTCTACGAACTCGTCAACTGGATGGTTGACGAAGGCTTGCTAGACAGCGGTAACCGACCTGACTGGGTGCACCCGGTAAGCTCGGTGGACATCATGGCTCCGATTCTGTACCCAAGCAAGATCATGAACGCAGCTGTGAACTTCTACACTCACGCCTGTGAGGGCTGCACCGAAGAGCAACTGGCTGCCCGCACCCGCGAACGGCAGGAGAACCGTGGCGTTCCTTACCTGTTCCTGAAGCCAACCCGTGGCGCTGTCATTGGTGACGGTGACGACATCCTTATGCCCTACGGTCGTGACGAAATCGAATACGAAGTCGAAATGGCCATCGTATTTGGCAAGGCCGGCAAATACGTCGCCGCCAGCGATGCCTATGACTACGTCTTTGGGTACATGGTAGCGATGGACGTATCAGACCGCGGCGGACGTCCGCCGGGCGGATACGGTAATGGCCGCAGCGTTTCCGACTGGTTCGTTGGCAAGGGCCACGACACCTTCGCACCCCATGGGCCCTGGATTGTGCCCAAGGAGTTCTACGGTGATCCGATGGAGCGCCTGTTGCAAACCACTGTTGTAGACGGCGTAACGGTTCAGGAAGCTCGGGCTGGTGACATGATTCACAATATCCCCGAACTGATCGAATACGCTTCCTCACTGATCACCATCTTCCCGGGTGACGTCATGCAGAGTGGCACCTCGGGTGGAACTGGCGCAGGACGAGTTGAGCGAGCTACCGGCTCTGGTTACTTGGTCGATGGCGAAACCATTCAGGCCCGCATTGAGGGTATCGGAACTCTGACCCACCGAGTGGTCAGAGAGACAAGCATTCCTGACAATCTGTCCGGTGCGCAATTGCCGCCGACTTCCTCGTACAGGAATTGACCGGCTGCAGCTGAAAGGCTGCCCCGTAATCCAAAAACGCCGATCGGATAATCCGGTCGGCGTTTTTTTTGCTGCAGCATAAAGGCTCAAGAATAGCACCCGGGGTAAGATGTCTCTCCATAGGCCGCGAAGCTATCACTGTAGCCAGCATCGCAACCCGGAACAGACCGTTTGAGTCCAATCGGAATTCCAGTTGCGTGCCCAAGTTTGTCGTCAGTTCATAAAATCTGTCCCAGCTAATCGGTACATGCAATAATTCCGGACACGTCGCGACATGCGAACCAGTAATATTTTCTATCCCTTAGCGTTGATAGCGCCGGAAGCGAATCATGCAGATCAGGACCCACGGAACCCGGGCCGCGGCCAGAAACCGAAAAGTAATTGGTTACCCGGACCTGGATTGCGCGCCAGTGCGTACTCCAAACAGCACCGCACGCGATGGTCTACTTGACGATTGCCGGCCCGGTATTTTCCGCAATCTGATTCGCTATTTGCGCTCATGGTTCGCTCTGTTGCTGCTGAGCGCTCCCGCATTTGGCGCCGAAGCACTGCTGGGGCCGCAAGTAAGGCCTGATTACCTTGAAGAAGCAGCCAGTCTCAGAGCCTTACCGCAGGTGCAGGCTGCGATGGACCATATTCTGGAGCTCGAGCCGCAATCGCTGGCAGATCTTATCGAACTGACCGAAATACCTGCTCCCCCGTTCGGTGAGCAGCAGCGAGCGGCGAGGTTCGCAGAGATGTTGCGCGAAGCCGGTCTGACCGACGTGGTGATAGATGAAGTCGGGAACGCCATCGGTCGACGCCCCGGCAGTGTCGGCAATCGGGTCATTGGTTATTCGGCCCACCTCGACACCGTGTTTCCCGAGGAGACCGATGTCACTGTCAGGTTTGAAGGAAACCGTCTGCTGGCTCCCGGAATCGGCGATAACTCGCGTGGACTTGTTTCGGTAATAACAGCCCTGCGGGCGCTGCAACATGCCGGCATCCAGACGGAAGCCGATCTGCTTTTCATAGGCAACGTTGGCGAGGAAGGACTGGGTGATCTGCGCGGGATTAAACATCTGTTCCGGGAGGGAGCGCCTGCCATTGACAGCCTGATCGTGGTAGATGGTGGCGATACCAGTCGCATCGTCTACGGCGGAGTCGGTTCGTACCGCTACCGGGTCACTTTTGAGGGACCGGGCGGACATTCCTGGGGCGCCTTCGGGATGGCCAACCCACATCATGCGATCGGTCGGGCCATCGCGCTATTCGACGAGGCCGCTGCCCTCGTAACAAGCGAAGGGGCAAGAACAAGCTACAACATCGGTCGCATCGGCGGTGGCACCTCAATCAATGCAATTCCATTTGAATCGTGGATGGAAGTGGACATGCGATCGGGTGATACCTCCAAACTGGATGAAATCGATGGCGTTTTTCATAATGCCATGCAGATAGCACTGGAACAGGAAAATTCAGGGCGGCAGGAAGGACCAGAGCTCACGCTTTCCGTCGACCGGGTAGGGACACGCCCGGCTGCGCTTGGCGATCCGTCCAGTCCGTTGCTTCAGCGAGCCATGGCGGTAACCCTGGAATTCGGTACTGAGCCGGAATTGAGGATTTCCTCAACCGACGCCAATTTACCCATTTCCCTGGGTATTCCGGCAGTCACCATCAGTCGCGGCGGTCGCGGCGGCAACGCCCATTCGCCGGATGAATGGTGGGAAAACGAAGACGGTCATATCGGCATCCAGATTGGCCTGTTGACGCTACTCATGGAGGCCGGGCTGGCTGATTGAAATTCCCATGCCGATTGCTGTCCACGCATACCGAACAGCAGAATCAGGGATTAGCGGCCGCCTTTCGGGTCAGGTCTTGCAGCACATCAATATATTGGACTTTCGTTCCAAAATCACAATGCCCGTGGTAAGGCAACCAGGTAAATTTTGCGTCGGCACCCGGTGACTCCATGACGCTGAGGGTATCTTCCAAAATTCGGAGGCCGTTAGTCAGGTAGTAGTCATCCATATCCCCCATCCAGAACTGCAGCTTGCCAGCCAGGCTCGGGCCAAGGCTGGTCCAGTTTTCGCGCAGATAGCTGTCCAGGTCCCAGGGTCGCCAGGCGTTCACTACAGCCCTGTCGATCAAACCCGTTTGCTGGTCCCACACCGGTATGGGATTACCCTCAGCATCGGGCTGACCGTATACCGCGTTCCAGGTTCCCCACTGTTGCCCGGATGTGACGAAACTGCCGTTTCTGCCCATGGCGGCTTCCATGCGTATCTCGTCGGCGATACTGAATATAGGGTCGCCATTGGTTTCGCGGGCACTCGGGCGAAGCATGCCTGCCTGACTGTAGTACGCGTTGTCGTCCTCATAGAGATCGACCAGTTAAAGGCTCTGAAACTCGGCGAATCAGGACTCAGTGAGTAAGCGCCGTTAAAGTAATCCGGATAAAAAATCTGCAGGGCCATCGACACCCAGCCGCCCGTGGAACAGCCACTGACAAACCGCGCCGCCGGTCGATCATCCATTGGAAAGCGCCGCACCAGTTCGGGAAACAGTTCAGTAAAATTGGCATCGGCGTAAGGGCCGGAAACAGCGCTATTGACCTGGTAGGAATCGCCGAAGGGAGATTCCCCGTCCAGAAAAACGATTACTGCCGGACGCGTCTGACGATCGCGCCAGTAAGCCATAAACTCCTCGTCCTCAAGAAGTTCCAGGCTTCGACTGAAGCGGCCATTAAGCCCCGCCACATGAAACAGTACCGGGTAGCGCTCGTCCAATTGGGCCTCATACCGCGTCGGAAGCAAAACCGAAGCGCGCAGGTACATGTCGCGCTGGTAGAACCGGGACAGCAGGTCGGAGCGCAGTCGCACGAACTTTAGCAGCTCGGTATCTTCAGGAAGGGTTTCGGGTGGGATCGATTCGGTGAGCTCCAAATGCAGGGACTGCACACTCGAATCAATCTCAACAGCCTGCGTGAGGGAATACAAATTGCCCGGTGAATTCAACTCGGAGAGCGCATCATTGAAATCAAACAAGGCCTGAACATGCCAGAGGCCATGATCCAGGTCCTCCAACTGTTGCAACGGGAAGCCGCTGGTCGGCTCGAACCGAATTTCGTCACCGGTCCAGTTAGCAAGTTGCGCTGCGAAAAACGGCGGCGCGAGGCGCGGAGCAGGTTCTTCTCCGATCAGAAAGCGCGGTTCAATTGCGTCATCACGGGAAAACACCACGAAGAGACGCCCGCTGTGGGCGGTTTGCGCCGGCGACATCGATACCGATAGCTGCACCTGGGCGCCTGCTGCCTGACAGATTGCTACCAGCAGCAAGATTGCACTGCAGTAAACTGATGAGCGCATATAATTTACGATCCTTTTACTCCGCTTTCTTGAAGTATCTCATCCACCACCGCAAATATTTTGTCCCGATAGAACTTTGATTCATTCACCATATGATGCCGTGCGCCGTCTATGAGATAGGTTCTTGCGGACGGGAACTTTGCCGTGAGCGCGGGCAGGTTGTAAAGCCAGTCAACAGTAGTGTCCTCGGTGCCTTGTATGATGTGCATTGCAGCGCTGCAACTATCTGCGCTATCGAACGTCTCCAGATAATCCTTTAATGCACGAACCCAGTCGATCTGCAGGAACCGCGCCTGCAGAGGATCCTGTTCGAATATAAATTTTAGAAACTCTTCGTCATGGCTGTTGACTGCAAACTCTCGCTTGACTCGCGTAACGAACCAGCGCAATAAATGATACTTCCACAAGCCTGCGTTCCAGCCGGTCGGGCGAAGCAAAGGGGCCAGGAGCACTATTTTGTTCAGCTCGGCAGGGCGAAACCTGTCTCCCCTCAGCAGGCAATTGATAACTGCTGCAGCTCCGGTACTCTGAGCCAGCACATGCCAGGGACCCGCCACACCATTATTGCAGGCCACTGATAAGCAGTCGGTCAGCGCCTGGCTATAGTGATCAAACGATTCGATAGCGGCGGGCTTGCCGGAGGACAAACCGTGGCCAGGCAAATCAAAGGCCAGCACCGATAAGCCCCTTGAAAGGCAGTGCTCGATCGCGTGGCGAAACAGACCCACGTGATCATAGTAGCCATGCAGAACCACTATGTTGGCGCGCCTGCGGTCCTCGGGTACCGCAAAATAATGGCAGGCCAGTCGATAGTCCAGACTGTCGAAGGTCCCGAGATAATGATTGATCGGCCAGGGAGTCTTCAGTCGATCCAGCCCGTAATGGGAAAGGTAGCAGCGTATCAGGTCAGTCTGTGCCGATCCGACATCGGGAATGGCAATGTTGAAATCAATTGCCGCCAGGGCTTCATTCAGCTGCTTTGCTGACGCGGCAGTGAACTCCATCTCGGTTACCAGCGGTTGCTGCCCGCTTGCTAGAGGCCGTCGGCATAGCGCTGGGACATTTCCTCCAGCGTGTATACTTTACCGATGCTGGAAATCTGGCCAGCAGTACCGAACGCTTCCAGCCTGGCCTTGACGATCGACTTCATTGCCGCAATGGTGGGCGTGAGGAATTTTCGCGGATCGAATTCCGAGGTGTTCTCGGCGAGAAATTTGCGCGCCGCACCGGTGGATGCGAGTCGCAAATCCGTATCGATGTTGACCTTGCGTACGCCATGCCGAATCCCTTCCTGAATTTCCTCTACCGGGACCCCGTAAGTTTCCGGAATCTCCCCGCCGAATTGGTTGATTACCGCCAGCCATTCCTGAGGCACCGAGGAAGACCCATGCATGACGAGGTGCGTGTTGGGAATTTTTTCGTGGATCTCCCTGATTCGATCGATCGCCAGGATATCGCCGGTTGGCGGGCGGCTGAACTTGTAGGCGCCATGGCTGGTGCCAACGGCGATCGCCAGTGCATCAACACCGGTGGCAGCGACAAAATCTGCTGCTTCCTGAGGATCGGTCAGCAACTGCGACATGGACAGCTGACCCTCGGCACCGATGCCGTCTTCCTCGCCTGCCATACCGGTTTCCAGAGATCCCAGGCAACCGATCTCGCCTTCCACTGACACGCCGCAGGCATGGGCCATCTGCACGGCCAAACTTGTCACCCGCACGTTGTAATCGAAGTCGGTTGGAGTTTTACCGTCTTCTCCCAGCGAACCGTCCATCATTACCGACGAGAATCCCAGTTGAATGGAGCGCTGGCAAACCGCCGGAGAAACGCCGTGATCCTGATGCATAACGATCGGAATATGGGGAAACTCCTCGATGGCCGCCTGAATCAGATGCTTGAGGAAATTGGACCCGGCATACTTCCTGGCGCCAGCTGAGGCCTGCAATATTACCGGGCTGTTGACCTCGTCAGCGCCTTCCATGATTGCCCGCACCTGTTCCAGGTTGTTGACATTGAACGCCGGGACACCGTAGTTGTTCTCGGCAGCGTGGTCCAGAAGTTGTCGTAAACTGATTAATGCCATGATGAACCCTCTGTAATTCTTGATCTCTCTGGCTTTTGCCTCTTTGACTGACTAGTTGTCCAGGCCCCGGGTTTCGAGAATCTGTACCGCCGGCAATACCATGCCCTGCACGTATTCGAGAAACGCCCCACCTCCGGTAGATATGTAGGAAATGCTGTCGGTCACCTCGAACTTGTCGATGGCGGCGATGGTTTCGCCGCCGCCGGCGATGGAAAAGCCCTGGTTAGCCGCTACCGCTTCGGCTACTGCCCGTGTGCCGCCGGCAAACTGCGCGAATTCGAATACTCCGATCGGCCCGTTCCAGATTACTGTCTTTACATCGCCGATGATAGCGGCAAGAAGCGCTGCAGTCTCCGGTCCCACATCCAGAATCATATCGTCTTCGCCCACATCGGAAACCTTTTTAACCGTTGCGACGGCGGACTCGGAGAACTCATTGGCAACAACAACATCCACTGGGATTGGTATATCGGTTTTCGCCATCAATGCCCGGGCCTGCTCGATCAGCTCAGGCTCGCACAGGGACTTGCCGACCTGATATCCAGCGGCGGTAAGAAACGTATTGGCGATGCCGCCGCCGACAATCAGCTGATCGACGATATCCCCAAGACGTTCCAGAACCCCGAGCTTGGTAGACACCTTGGCACCGCCAACGATAGCAAGCACGGGGCGTTGCGGATTCTTCAGCGACCGATCCAGGGCATCCAGCTCCTTTGCTAACAGGGGTCCTGCACAGGCCTGTTGGGCGAATTTCGCCACGCCGTGGGTGCTGGCCTGGGCGCGGTGGGCCGTGCCGAAGGCGTCCATCACGAAGATATCGCACAATGCCGCGTAGCCCCTCGCGAGGTTCTCATCATCGGCTTTTTCTCCGCTGTTAATGCGGACATTCTCCAACAGGGTTACAGCGCCGGCACCGGGCAATGCGGCATCGGGATTTTGCAGGTAGTTTTCGCACAGCTTGACCTGGCACTCCAGCAATTGCGCCAGGCGACTGGCAACCGGCAACATGGAGGAGTCCGACTGATCGGTCAGGGGAACGCCCTCTTCCGGCCGGCCCAGGTGTGACATAACAATCGGTCTTGCGCCACGCTCAAGCGCGAGGCGAATGGTCGGCAGTGCTGCCCTGATGCGGGTGTCGTTGGCCACCGAACCGTCCTTGATCGGCACGTTGAGATCTTCTCTGATCAGAACCCGTTTGCCGGCCAGATCCAGGTCTTCCATCCTTGTTATCGCCATTGCCCTGTACCTTTACCCTCAGCCTCTCCCGGACTCTGCAAGATATTGTGCCACATCTAGCATGCGGTTCGCATAAGCCCACTCGTTATCGAACCAGATAAGCAATTTCACCAGTGACGCGCCGCTGACCCGGGTAAAACTGAGGTCGACGATAGCGGACCGGGGATCGTGGTTGAAATCACAGGACGCCAGCGGCTGGTCGGTATAGCCGAGGATGTTGAGGGGCAGGGCAGTGCTTTCTGCGCGGATCAACTCGTTAACCAGGTCGACGCTGGTTGGCGTATCTGTCACCACGGTCAGGTCGATCGCCGAAACATTTACCGTCGGCACTCGTACCGCGTAGGCCTCGAAGCGATCCTCAAGCTCTGGCAGGATGCGCCCTATACCGCGAGTAATTTCCGTCTCAACTGGAATTATGGATTGCATGGCGCTTCGAGTTTTGCGCAAATCGTTGTGATGGTAAGCATCGATCACCGGCTGGTCGTTCATCGCCGAATGGATAGTGGTCACCACTCCCTGACGGATGCCCAGTTCCCGGTCCAGGGTTTGGATCACCGGTATGAGTGCATTGGTAGTGCAGGAGGCGTTGGAGATGACGGTTTCTGTGCCGCTCAGCTGCCTGTGATTGATACCGTACACGACCGTCGCATCAACGTCCCGCTCGGCGGGTTGGGAAAACAGCACTTTACCTGCGCCGGCCTGCAGGTGGCCGCTGGCTCGTTGCCGGTCGGTATAGGTACCACTGCATTCCATGACCAGATCGATACCGAGCTCCGCCCAGGGCAGGCTGGTAAAATCGGTCTGACTAAAAACCTGCAGCGGATCACCATCGATATCCAGCAATCCGTCCCGCCGGGTGACCTCTCCAAGAAAGCGTCCATGAGTGCTGTCGTAGCGCAACAGGTGCGCCAGAGTACCGATATCTGCCACATCGTTGACAGCCACAATACGCAGCTCCGGATAATCGGTTGACTCGTACAGGGCACGCAATACACAGCGACCGATGCGGCCAAGACCATTGATTGCGATTCGATAGGGCATAGGCTTTCCCGGACTTCCGACCAGGGCTAGACGTCCTTTACGTGGTTGAAACTTAGTTAAGCAGGGTCCTGGCCACCGACGCTACATTGCCCGCGGTGAAGCCGAAGCTCTCCATCAACTGCGGTCCAGGAGCTGACTCTCCGAAGGTGGTCATACCGACCACTGCGCCATCCAGCCCCACCAGCTTGCACCAGTAGTCCTGGGTACCCGCCTCGACAGCGACACGTCGACGAACCGACGACGGCAATACACTCTCCCGATAGGCCTCATCCTGACTTTCGAATACGTCGACGGCCGGCATGGCAACCAGTCTTGCGTTGACGCCTTCCTGCTGCAGATCTTCCACGGCCTGGCGGCTGATTTCCACTTCCGAGCCTGTGGCTATGACTATCAGTTCCGGCTCGCCATCGCAGTCTTTGAGTACGTAACCGCCGCGGGCAATGTTTGCCAGCTGCTCGGCTGTTCGCTGCTGGTGGGGCAGACCCTGACGGGAGAGCACCAGCGAGCTGGGCCCTGTATCTCGCAGGACTGCCGCCTTCCAGGCAACCGCTGTCTCAGTGACATCGCAGGGGCGCCAGACAGACATGTTGGGGGTATATCGAAGGCTGGCCAGCTGCTCTACCGGCTGGTGGGTAGGACCATCCTCTCCCTGACCGATCGAATCGTGGGTGTAAACCAGCACGGTGTGCTGCCCCATGAGGCAGCCCATGCGCACCGCATTGCGGGCGTACTCCATAAAGATCAAAAAGGTGGCGCAGTAAGGCAGAAATCCGCCATGCAGGGCGAGTCCGTTACAGATCGCGGTCATGCCGAATTCTCGAACGCCGAAATAGACGTAGTTGCCGTCCGCCTGTTCGGTGACAGGGGTGCTTCCGTCCCACTGTGCGCCGTTGGAACCGGCCAGATCAGCAGAACCGCCTATGAGTTCCGGCAGCCAGCTACCGAGTTTATCCAGGCATTGCTTTGAGGCTACCCGGGTAGCAAGTTTTTCGCCGGCACTCTGACACTCCGCGATAAAGCCGTTGATGCGTTCCTCAAAGTCGCGGGGCACTTCGCCTTTAATCCGTCGGACCAGCTCCAGCGCCAGGTCCGGGCGCTCTTCCTCAAAATGCACGAGCTTTTCTTTCCACGCTGTTTCCGCCTGCAGGCCGCGCTCCCGGGCATCCCAGCTCGCGCGGACGGCATCAGGAATATCGAACGGCTCATGCGCCCAACCAAGCTCTTGCCGGACTGCGGCAACCTCTTCAGCTCCCAGGGGCGAGCCATGGGTGGAAGCGGTACCCTGTTTATTGGGCGAGCCAAAACCGATCACTGTTTTACAGCGAATAATCGTTGGCCGTTCATGATCAGCCTGAGCCTGACGTATTGCATCGCTGATCTGCTGCGGGTCGTGTCCGTTTATGGCCAGGACCTGCCATCCATAAGCCTCGAATCGCTTGCTGGTGTCGTCGGTAAACCACTGCTGGATCTCGCCATCTATTGAGATTCCATTGTCGTCGTAAAAGACAATCAGCTTGTGCAGCTTGTGGGTGCCGGCAAGTGAACAGACTTCGTGGGAAATGCCCTCCATCAGGCAGCCGTCGCCCGCGAAAACGTATGTGTAGTGATCGATGATGGCGTGGCCGTCCCGATTAAACTGCGCCGCCAGAGTTTTTTCCGCCAGCGCCATGCCCACGGCATTGGCCAGCCCCTGCCCCAGCGGGCCGGTAGTGGTTTCGACTCCCGGAGTCATGCCGTATTCGGGGTGGCCTGGCGTGCGCGAATGCAGCTGCCGAAAGTTTCGAATCTCCTCCAGCGGCAGATCGTAACCAGTAAGATGCAGCAGGGAGTAAATCAGCATAGACCCGTGTCCGTTTGAAAGAACGAAACGGTCTCTGTTAAACCATTGAGGGTTTGCCGGGTTGTGAACCATGAATTCGTTCCATAGCACCTCGGCGATGTCTGCCATGCCCATGGGCATGCCCGGATGCCCGGAATTGGCCTGTTGCACGGCATCCATGCTCAGTACTCTGATAGCGTCGGCCCGCTGTTTTCGCGTCACGTCTTGCGCTGACATTCTGTTGTGATTCCTCCGGAATACCCCTGCATTTGAAGGGCGATATTCTCCCGCACCTTGCGGCAAGATGCCACCGGAGTCGTGCCTATTTTTAGGCCTTTGGGACTAATGTCTGCTTATGTCTGCGCAGCGCTTGAGAGCGCATCGCGGCGCCGGAATCTGTGGCTCCGCAACTTGCACAATTCCGGTTTTTCACCGACCCGATTGGATCCTTTCAGACGGCAACGAAATCTATATCAATATATTTTGATATAGATTTGCATTCCTGCCCCTCAGCTGCTACCTTACGCCCTTATTTTTCTGAGATGAACTGTTGGCCGTTACTGCGCTGAAACCCGCCGACCTGCCGGATCTCGGCGACCGCCACGACTTTACCAGGCTCTGCAAGGCGCTGGCTGACGAATTGCGGCTGGAAATCCTGCGCCTCTTGAAGACCGAGTCTTTCGGTGTCCTGGAAATCTGCCGAGTGCTGGGTATTCGTCAGTCCGCTCTCAGCCATCATCTCAAGATTCTCGCCAACGCTGGCCTGGTTTCCACCCGCCGGGAGGGCAACTCCATTTTTTACCGGCGCCCATTGATTCTGGACAGTGATCCGTTTGCGGATTTCAAAAACGGTGCTTTCGCCAACATCGATAGGCTGCCGCTCTCAAGCCAGACTCTGGAGCAGGTTGAGGTTATCCACCAGGAACGTTCGCAGCAGTCACTGGATTTTTTCCGCCGTAATGCGGCCAAGTTTCGCGAACAGCAGGGACTGATCACCGAGTACCAGCAGTATGCAAGCAGCCTGGAGGACCTGATCAGTGGTATCAGCTTTCCCCGGGCGCCAGTGGTGATGGAAGTGGGCCCCGGTGAGGGAGAATTGCTGCTGCAACTGGCACAGCACTTCGAGCGTGTGATCGCCCTGGACAATTCCTTGGAGATGCTCGATCAGGCCCGGAAGACTGTGAGGAATCAGGGGGTCGATAACGTCGAATTTATTCACGGCGATATCACCAGAGCCCCCAGAGGCGGGCTTAACTGCGACCTCATTATTCTCAACATGGTGTTGCACCATATCCCCGCTCCCATCGAAGTCTTCAGGGAAGCGTTCCGCCTGTTGAATCCGGGCGGCGTGCTGCTGGTGGTGGAGCTGATCAATCACGACCAGGACTGGGTGCGCGAATCCTGCGGCGATCTATGGCTGGGCTTCGAGTCCCGGGATCTGGCGAACTGGGCGATAGAAGCGGGAATGGTCGAAGGTCAAAGCCTCTACCTCGGGCTGCGTAACGGATTTCAGATCCAGGTGCGGCTGTTCGTCAGGGAATCGCAGGAAAAGTAAATCACTCCAAATCTCGATAAAAATTTGAAAGACCAGACAGGGAACAAACTCATGACAGAATCAACTCTATTCACCTCCGAGTCAGTATCCGAAGGGCATCCGGACAAGATGGCAGACCAGATTTCCGACGCCATTCTCGACGCGTTGCTGGCGCAGGACCCAGCCTCACGGGTCGCCTGCGAGACCATGGTCAAGACCGGCATGGTGGTTGTAGCAGGCGAAATTACCACCAATGCCTGGATCGATTACGAGCACCTGATCCGCCAGGTCGTGAACGACATCGGTTACGACAACCCCGAAAGCGGCTTTGACGGCAATACCTGCGCCGTTCTCAATGCATTGGGCAAACAATCGGGCGATATCGCGATGGGTGTCGACGAAACGGATGATCACGAGCAAGGCGCCGGCGACCAGGGTTTGATGTTTGGCTATGCATCCAATGAAACCGATGTGCTGATGCCAGCACCAATTACCTACTCGCACCGACTTGTCGAGCGACAATCGGAAGTGCGCAAGAACGGGACCTTGCCATGGTTGCAGCCCGACGCCAAGAGTCAGATAACCTTCCGTTATGAAGGCGGCAAGCCGGTCGCTATCGACGCCGTGGTCCTGTCCACCCAACACCGCGACGAGATCAGTCTCGACGTTCTGAAGGAAGCGGTCATGGAAGAGATAATCAAGCCGGTACTGCCTGCCGAGTGGATTACCGCCGACACCAAGTACTTCATCAACCCCACTGGCAGGTTCGTCATCGGCGGTCCCTATGGCGACTGCGGACTGACCGGCCGCAAGATCATCGTCGACACCTATGGTGGCATGGCGCGCCATGGGGGAGGCGCTTTCTCGGGCAAGGACCCATCCAAGGTTGACCGCTCCGCAGCTTACGTGGCCCGTTACGTAGCCAAGAACATCGTCGCGGCTGGTATTGCCGAGCGTTGCGAAATTCAGCTTTCCTATGCGATCGGCGTGGCGGAACCCACCTCTATCAGCGTGGAGACCTTCGGCACCGGAAAGCTATCCGAACAGCGAATCACCGAACTCGTCAGAGACCATTTCGAGCTTCGCCCCAAGGGTCTGATCAGGATGCTCGACCTGTTGCGACCTATCTACCGCAGCACCGCCGCCTATGGCCACTTCGGTCGTGAGGAAGAGAATTTCAGCTGGGAAAAAACGGACCGGGCGGCAGCACTCAGAGATGCCGCCGGCGTTTAACGAACATTGAGAGCCGGCTTTCAGGCAAGGCTCGGACCACTACGGAGACCATGACTTAATGAATAGTTTATCGACACCAACAGCAGAGGCAGTTACCGAGGACTATCGGGTAGCGGACATCAGTCTGGCGGATTTCGGCCGCCGTGAAATCACCCTCGCGGAAGCGGAGATGCCCGCCCTGATGTCGTTGCGGCGCAAGTATGCCGCCGACAGGCCGCTGGCCGGCGCGCGGATTCTCGGCTGCATTCACATGACCGTGCAGACTGCCGTGCTGATCGAAACGCTGGTGGAACTGGGCGCCGAGGTGCGCTGGTCGTCCTGTAACATTTTTTCTACCCAGGATCATGCTGCCGCCTGCATTGCCGCGGCCGGGATAGCCGTCTACGCCTGGAAGGGTCAAACCGTGGAAGAGGGAGACTGGTGTATTGAACAGACCATCCTGAAGAACGGCGAAGTCTGGAATGCCAATATGATCCTCGATGATGGCGGCGACCTGACCGCCATGGTGCACGAGAAGTACCCTGAAATGCTGGAGGCTATCCACGGGATCACCGAGGAAACTACTACCGGTGTGCACCGGCTGCTGGAGATGCTGGAACAGGGCTCCCTCAAGGTGCCGGCCATCAACGTCAACGATTCGGTCACCAAGTCCAAGAACGATAACAAGTACGGCTGCCGCCACAGTCTCAATGACGGCATCAAGCGCGGCACCGATATGCTGCTGGCGGGACGCCATGCGCTGGTTATCGGCTACGGCGATGTAGGCAAAGGATCGGCCCAGAGCCTGCGTCAGGAAGGTATGATCGTCAAGATTTCGGAGATTGATCCCATCTGCGCGATGCAGGCCTGTATGGATGGCTTCGAGGTAGTTTCACCCTACATCGACGGCATCAACAGCGGCACGCTGGAAGGCATCAACAAAACCCTGCTGCAGAACATGGATCTGGTTGTCACCGCCACCGGTAACATCAATGTCTGCGACAAGTACATGCTGCAGTCCGCCAAGCCGGGCTCTGTCATTTGCAATATCGGGCACTTCGATAACGAAATCGATACCCGGTACATGCGTGACAACTGGCAGTGGGAAGAGGTAAAGCCCCAGGTGCACAAAATCTATCGATCCGATCCGGCCACCGACAGAGACGATTATCTTATCCTGTTGTCGGAAGGGCGGCTGATCAATCTCGGCAATGCAACCGGCCACCCCTCGCGCATTATGGATGGATCGTTCGCGAATCAGGTGCTGGCACAGATCTATTTGTATGAGAAAGCCTTCGCCAGTCAGTCCGCTGAATACAAGCAGCAAAACCTGAGCGTAGAAGTCTTGCCCAAACAGCTGGACGAGGAAGTGGCAACCCTTATGGTGGGAGGATTCGGCGGCGTGGTAACCAGGCTCACAGGACCCCAGGCGGAGTACATCAATGTGCCCGTCAACGGACCGTTCAAAACCGACAGCTACAAGTACTGATCGGCCAGCGAAGATCGCGCAGCATGAACTCAACCGAAAACAACGGTAACCGAGCCGGATTCAGCATAGAGTTTTTCCCGCCCCGTACCGAGCAGGGGCAGGAGAAACTGCTGGCCGTGCACGAAAGACTGGCCGCCCTGGGACCGGAATTTTTCTCGGTTACCTACGGGGCAGGAGGCTCTACCCGCGAAGGTACGCGGTCCACGGTGATGGCACTGCTGGAACGCGGTTCTGTGGTTGCGCCGCATCTTTCCTTCGGCGGCTCATCGGACCAGGAAATCCTGGCGCTGTTGCAGGGCTATCGGGAAGCAGGGGTAACAAGACTGGTGCTGCTGCGCGGAGACATCCCCTCCGGACTGGGTGCCGCCAGCCAGCACCGCTATGCCAGTGAACTGGTGGAGTTTGTGCGACGGGAAACCGGGGACTATTTCCATATCGACGTGGGGTGTTATCCGGAGGTCCACCCCGACGCTCCGGATTACCAGAGCGACATCAAATTTTTTCGGACCAAGGTTGAGGCGGGCGCCAGCTCAGCTATCACCCAGTACTTTTTCAATCCCGACGCGTATTTCTATTTCCTTGACCAGTGTCGCGCGGCGGGCATTGAAATCCCCATCGTGCCCGGCATCATGCCAATTACCAATTATGCCAACCTGGCGAGATTCAGCAGTAATTGCGGGGCAGAAATCCCGCGTTGGATCAAAAGGCGGCTGGAAGCTTACGGCAACGATACCGACAGCATCCGCAGCTTCGGTGTCGAAGTTGTCACCCGACTCTGTGAAACCTTGCTGGCAGGCGGTGCTCCCGGGCTGCACTTTTACGCCATGAACCAGGCAGGCAGCGTCTCGGCGATCTGGCAGAATCTCGATTCTGACAAAAGCTGATCAGCGTTGCAGCCGGGGCAACAGTTGGCCAAACTAGGCGGCTATGCGACTTTCAAGACTTCACCAGACACAGAAACTGGCTTCCGGCACCACCGTTGCGCTGGAGCGAGACAGCGCGCACTACCTGGGTCGGGTGCTGCGACTGCAGCCCGGTGACACAATTCACCTGTTTAACAGCGAGGACGGCGAGTTCGCCGCGCAGGTCATCGAACTCGGGAAACAGCAGGCTCTGGTGCGGATACTGGAGCCGGTGACAGTTCAGGCCAATCCGCAACTGAGCATCCACCTGGGGCTGGGACTGTCCCGGGGCGAGCGCATGGATTATGCGGTGCAGAAATCCACCGAGCTCGGAGTGGGGAGCATCACGCCAGTGATCACTGAGTACTGCGAGGTGCGACTCAGTCCCCAACGGCAGGAAAACCGCCAGGCTCACTGGCAACGGGTGGCCATCAGTGCGTGCGAGCAGTGCGGTCGCAGCCAGGTGCCGACTGTCAATCGTCCCGAGACCCTGTTGCAATGGCTGGCCAGCCATCCATCTGGAATTCTGCTCGATTCCCGCGCCGACGCGCACCTGTCCGACCAACAGGTTGAAAGTTCCATTGCGCTTCTCGTAGGGCCGGAAGGGGGATTCAGTGAACAGGAGCTGGATTCAGCGCGACAGCATGGATACCGGGTAATCACTCTGGGGCCGCGCGTACTGCGCACCGAAACGGCGCCGGTTGCGGCGCTGAGTGTAGTGCAGTATCTGTTCGGGGACCTGAGGCGAAGCTGATTGCTGCTAGAAGCGCAATGCCGGTTTGCCGATACCGATGCGCCGACCAAACAGCCCGTCGGCGAAATTGCCCGGTG
>Ga0181584_10000225_pt1 | contig 37817 bp, 20 predicted proteins | sample 071ome_30_FD_132462 | JGI IMG/M metagenome (GOLD analysis project Ga0181584, IMG submission 132462) | Coastal salt marsh microbial communities from the Groves Creek Marsh, Skidaway Island, Georgia - 071406AT metaG (megahit assembly) | ecosystem: Environmental > Aquatic > Marine > Intertidal... | reverse complement strand
TTCCGCTTGAATTCTTCGAGTTTGCGACGGCCCGCGGCGAGGGTCAAGTTATGAGTAGTTTCGAGCCGTCGCTCGCCCGACGAAGGTCGAGCGAGCGAGCTGGATGCCGACGGGAGCTGCTGATGCGTAGAGAATGATCGATCCTCGGAGACTTGCTCCCGGGCGCGGGGATACTCGTCATCGTCACTAGACGAAGAGCTCATCACCAACGTCATCGACCTGCGGTTGTTGTTGCCCGCAACGAGGCCCGTCGCCGCGTACGGAGACGGATTCATTCGAAATTTGTGTTCGACGACCATGGTCGTCCTGGCCAGGACGCAGCGAGAGGTACGGACCTCAGACCGGTGACAGGCGATCGTTCCTAGCAGCCAGGCCGTGTGACCGTGTTCATACATGCATGATTGCGAACCGCGCATTGTTCACGGCCCAGGTTGTGCGGCCGTGGCTTGATCGACTCGGTTGGCGCGGCTTCGGCGGCAACCACCCTCTCTCCGCTTCCAATCACGACGCGGCACGGCGCCAACATAGCTCGGAAGCGTCCGAATCCGCTAACCAGCCGGGGACGCCGTCATCGTCGACGACATCGACGTCGTCGACGACGTCTTCGGCCGAAGGAGCCCTCTCGACTCGCAACTCCTGGGACACCCCTGCCCGCTGATTTCAGTTGGAAACCCCAGTTCTCTGTGTTGTGCCCTCCAGCACATAAAGTCGCCCTCTTGAGGGTCATTACACGTCGTGATTGCAATCTCATCACGTACGCACGGCAGGCAGAGGAGAACAGAACAGAACAGAGCGCAATCATGCCGAAACTGAACGCCAGCACACGAGTCCGCTCGCTGGTCGCGTCTCCGTGGTTTCTCGTGGTCATCCTCGTGGGCACGATCATTCTGATACTAACGTCAGTGCCGCGAGACAGTCCGACGAGTGCGGTAACCTTGCCAGCGGCGTCCAACGCCCAGGGCACCGGGTTCACGTACGCTGCCCACTTCCCTGGCGTCTTTGGCTTGCTGGCACTACAGAAACTGATCAACTTTCAGGACGAGCTGTTCAAGGCGACGATGACGGTGGGTGTTGATTGGTTGATTGAACTCGCGCCGACCGCCGACGACCGTGCGCTTGCACGCCCTGACTCCCTTGCGCTTTGCTCGTTTGCCAGATGTATAAGCACAAGGCGATGGAGGTGTGCTCCGATCTATACAAGACGCGAGATCAGTGTGTCGAGGCTGTTGACAAGCGGCGTCCGCCCGAGCCGGTATTGATTGAGCTCGACTGATCGTCGCGACGCACGACGCGCGCCCCGACTCTCTTACTTGCGCCACGCGCTTTGCTCGTTCGCCAGGTGGGGTTCGAATTATACGATCTATTCAACGCCTACATTACGTGTCCCGCTGGGAAGAAGCTGATGAAGCGTATTGGCGACGCCGGGGACGGGGGGAAGTGGGTGGGTGCTGACGAGCTGATGATCTCTGCGTCGGCCGGGGCGCGCTCACATTCTCACTCGCACTCGCGCTACGCTCGTTCTCTCCAGGTCTGCATAGACATACTGCAAGAGCAGAACTGTGTGATCTTCAGTCTGGTGGGTATTGATCTTGACGAGCCTCCGCACGCCCGGACTCTCTCTCACTCACACTCACGCGCTCGTTGTGATGGCAGGGGAGCAACGGGCAATACGACCTGGAGAGGGACCTGCTGAAGAGAACGAAATGCCGGATATTTACCTTTGATTGCACGTACGACGGCGTCTCACAGGACCGTCAGCGGCATAAGTACATCAAGAAGTGCATCGGGACTCAGGAGAAAGAAGGGGCCGACAAGCGGTGGGTGTCTGACGTCGGCCGACGTGCGCTCGCCCGCCCCGACTCTCTCACTCGCGCTACGCGCTTCGCTCGTTCTCCAGGTTCATCACACTGGCCAACGCCATGCGGGAATTGAAGGTGGAGCGGGTGGACTTGCTCAAGGTCGACATCGAAGGGTACGAGTTCGACGAGCTGAGCAGCTGGAGCATCACCGACTCGCTCCCGGTCCAGATCTCAATCGAGGTCCACCACTCGTCGGTGATCTACACCGGCGGAAACGAGAACGAAACGAGCCACTATAAAGTCCAGGACTTTAGCAATCTCCTCTGGCCGGTCCACCACCTCGATCTGAGCGACCTGGCACTCTTCTTCGGGCACCTCTCGAGACTGGGGTATGCGATCGCGAGTCGCGAAGACAACCCGCAGGTGGGCAATTGAACTCGACCGACGTGCGCCCGACGCGCCCGCTCGCCCAGACGCACCCACTCACGTGCTCTACTCGCTCATCACTCGTTCGCCGCAGGGGAACTGCTGTAGCGAATTCCTGCTCCTCCGTGCGGTCGATTGGGTACCATTATAGGCCTCTCAGAAGCACGCGCTCGACATATCGACTTGTTCGCGCGAGCCCAGGCAGATGGGCGCCCGGTCGTCGTGCACCTCTGACTCGGCAGACACGCAGCACTCCATCATCCGCTTGTTTCCCGTTGTAATTGCTCTTCCCCCCGCGCACTCGGCCACGTAGGCGAACGGCAGGCACTCGTAGAGAAGGCGGAGCTTTGCCGGGGCACCCGGAGACACCGGGTTGCAGAAGACGCCACCTGGCACGGAACGAGCGCGTGAGTGAGGGAGTCAGGGAGTCGGGGCGTGCGAGCGCACGTCGTCGGTCGAGGTAAACACCTACCGCCCTTGCACATGAGATTATGTATGTCCGGGACCATGCCCCCTGTATACCGAAGCGTGTACCCGTCCGCCATCCACTTGGACACCAAAAGCCGATATGCCTCGTTCTCCGCCGAAGCACGGAGGTTTGCCGGCGCCATGAGCTTCTTGCTGTCGCCCAACGAGAGCTTTGCTTGAAACTCCCAGCCGCGAGACGTCAGGACGTACTCCTCGACGACCCCCGGGGCATCCGCCTCGTAGCCCACCACCAGGACGGTCCGCGGGCCGAAGACCGCATACGCCGCCCCGACCATGTCGGCGCCACCCAGCCCCGCAAAAGTACGCTTCGCGCCCCCATCCTTTAACCGGAAAATCCCGAAGATGGAGCCCACGCTAAAGTTCGACTTGATGATCGACGAGCCGTCCAGCGGATCAAACGCCACACCGTACTCGCCCCCGTCCCGCAACACAACAGACGTCGGCGTCTCCTCGCTCGACACGATGCCGACGTGCGAGCATTCCGAGAGCGCCTTTCGGATGGCGCCCTCAGCCGCGACGTCGGCCTGCAGCTGCACGTCGCCGAATCGGTTCTCCGATTCCAGCGCCGTCGCGGCATCCGAGGCTCCAATTGCGCCACTACGGACAATCTCGGCGACCCCGTCGCCAATGCACCTGAACACATCTCGCACGTTCCTGTTGTCGGTCTCGGAGGCGCCAGAGACTCGCAATTTGTCCAGGAGAAGCGGCTGTTCGAGCGGCATCGTGGTTTCGATCGCTGGTGGTCTCGTCCGGATCCGGAACTACGTAATTCAGACCCACGTTCGACGTCGAGATCCGCGCGCTCTGCTCGTCGTCGTCGACCTCTCCGTGCGATCCACCGCGGGACTCGGACGCGCCGGGTTGTTCGTGAGTCGTGAGTTCAAAGCTTTCGAACGGACCAGCAGCTTCCAAACTTTTCGTTTTGCCCGCCTCGAACAGTCCCCGATCCGATCAGCAGCACGTTGTCGCCGAGCAGCAAAGCACGGGATCTCATTGGCCGAACATGGGCGCGAGCGGCAGCAAAGAAGGGACCGCGCCCGACAAGGTGGACGTTCGGGACTACCACGCTGTCAAGGCGACGCTTGACGATTACTCGGTCGAGCTCCTGAAAAAGGCCGGGTACAGCATCGACCATAGACTGGATGACATGCGGATGGGCATGGCCATCGTGGCAGTACGTATTCCACCTCGCACTCACCGTCACCCTCACACTCACGCCCAAACCCACCCTGGCGCCCACCCCTCAGGTGCTCATCGCCCTGACCGCGCAGTTCTGGGGAAAGAGCGAGTACTGGACCTTCATGCCGGAGCTTCGCGACAAGCCGATCGTCCTCGTGCCGTGCGTCCTGGGCTACTTTGGACTGTCGGGTCTGTTGTGGTGGATCGAGTCGTACTCGATGAAAAACACGATCGCCATTGTGACGTCGTCGCCGGGATTGCCGGGCCTGCGGCTGTACAGCAGTATGAAGTTTCCGGACGACCATTACACGCTGAAACTTACGATGGGCCAGAAAGAGAGCGTGCGGAAAGAGTACGTCGGCAAGTTGTTCGACGAGGACGGCGAGATCCAGCTCAAGGCGCTGTCGGTCATGGTCAACGATCTCGTTCATGAGATGGACGAGCCCTCCGAGAGCTCAAACGGCGACAGCAAGAAGGACCAGTAGTGGTAGGTGGGTGTCGATGACAAGTACAGGTAGTAGCAAAAAGTACATAGTAATCTAGAGGGAAGTGAGCGAGAAGAGCGGATCCAGCAGCAGACTCTGGTGATCCTCTTCTCCTTCTTCTTGTTGTTGTTCGTACGGGGAACGATCCCGGCGGGCGTCGCTGGCTGCGGCCGGAGCTGCCGCACTGGCGGTCACCGAGGAAGCTGCCTTGCCGCCAAACACGGGCTGCATCACCCTTCGGTCAAAGTCCACCCAGAGCTGCTTGAGCGACATCCTTTCCCGGCTCCCGCTCCCGCTCCCAACGTCGCCTCCGGTCGGCGGGGGCAACGGCAGCGGCTCGTATCCCTGGTACGCGTCCTCTTCGCCCTCCCGCTTTCGCTCAAACACGTACGCGACGATCGTCCCGAGTCCGATCGTGCTGGCGACGACGATGAAAATCACGCTCGCACACAGGATAATCTCGTGGTGCTTCAAGTGGCGGCCATGACCCAGAAAGTGAAACACAGCGAGGGCCAGGGTAACGGCGCCGCGCACGCTCCCGGCCAGGAAGACGGACGTCCGGTCCCGGATCCTGAGCGCGGCGAGCAGCGGCATGATGACCAGCCATCGCGAGACGACCACCAACGTGAACAGAAAGGGCGCGACGACCAGCACCTTGCGCATCATGCGACCTTTCGTGTAGTCGATCGTGTCCCACTCTCCGAACAGGCTCAGGCTGGTTCCGACGAAGAGAACGATTTCGGCCACGACGCTCATCACGCGCGACGAGTAGATCGAGACGATCCGCGCCGACGCTGACAGGTTGTACCACGCGTAGTGACTCTGCGTCACGCCGCAAAAGAATATGGCAAACACCCCGCTCAGCCCGAGCTGCTCGGCCAGGAAGTACGACAGCAGCCCGGTCGTCAGGAGCATGGCGACCTCCCGGTCGGTCGAACGATGCGGGTTGAACCACCGCCGCAGCACGTATGCCGACAGGAGCCCGACGCCAAGCCCGACGAAGAGGCTCGCGAGCATCATCCACGCAAAGCCTGCCGACAGCTCGACGAAAGTGAGGCCCACCGAGACGGCGTCACCCTGCGCGCTGCTCAGCCTCGACGCAGAGCGCAACAGCACGATCGCCGTGGCATCGTTGAAGATGCCCTCGCCGAACACCAGATAGAACAATTCGCTGTGCTTCGAAGCGCCCGGATTCGGGCTGCTTCTCCTGCTTTGGATCGCCGTCAACGCCGCCACGCTGTCCGTCGACGACAGGATGACGCCCAGGGCGACGCTCTGCCTGAAGAGCTCGGCCTTGGTGAGGCCGATATCGACCCAGCCAAGAAAGCGATAGCTCACGAACGAGATGAGGATCGACGACGCGATGGTACCCACGACGCCGAGAACGACGAGAGCCACGATGTTCTTGAACAGGCGGTGCGACTTCGTGGAAAGACCCTGGTGGTAGACGAAGACCGGGAGACAAAACATGTACAGGTCGAAGTTGAACGGGAGCGGCACGGGCCTGCCGAGGAGATCGTAGAAGAACGCGACCAACAGGCCCGTGACCAGGCCGATCGACAGCGCGATGGAGCCGGCGTTTAGGAAACGAAACCCTGGGTGCCACCTGGGGTGGGAATGAACCGCGACCAGGGCCACCCCGACCAAAATGAGCAGGAGCGAGGAGTCTGGCGTTGTTTCCGTCGTCATCTCGTCGTCTGTATCGTCGTGCGTCGTGTGTAGGCCATCAGCCCCAGGCTCTAGAGCCCTCTTGAACTTGAAAACCCGAATCCACGGCCCCCAGTCCCAAATTATTATTAGAACCCGGCCGAATTCAAGCCGAGCGGCGGTCGCAACCGGACAAACCGTATACCAATATTGGTCACCACATTAATGCGGTCCTTCTTCTTGCTGTTCGCGGCGACCACGGTGGCTGCACGCAGCACGACCCTGGAAAGCGGCGACGAGCCCCATTGCGGCCGCTGGGGGTATTCCAAGGCGTGCACTGATCACGGATGTAGCGTCTGTCAGCTCAAGTGGGACTTGGTGTGTATCGACCGCGCTCGCTTGCCCCGTCGGTTCTGACTCTCACTCGCGGTCTGCTCGCTCGCTCGTTCGCTCGTTCGCTCGCCAGGGCCCCGTTCCGCTGCAGCATCTGTGCGTTCGAAATTCGACCGCCGAGCACCTCAAGAAGCTTATGCTCTACGATTGCTGCGCGGGGTCGGAGCCCTCCCCCGAGCCCTCCCCCGAGCCCTCCCCCGAGCCCTCCCCCGAGCCCTCCCCGGAGCCCTCGCCCGCGCCCTCCCCGCCCCACGTCGGTGACGCCTACGTGCTCCAGTGACTGCTCGGCGGACCGAGAATGCGTCTGGTGCCTTTCGAAAGCTGTGAAGAGCGCGTGCTATGCTATAGGAGACGCAACGAGGCTTCCCGAAGCTGGTGTGCGTCTCTCCGAGAGAGTGGAGTCTCCACGTGGAGACCGGTGCACCGGTTCGAGGAAACATGAAAAATGCACATGTAACTCATGGCGAGCTCATCGCGGCCAGAGCCGCACGGGTTCTTTCCCATAGACGATGAGGCCAACATCCCGGTCCTGGAAGCGTTACAGCCGCTGATACTCGACCAAACCGGACCTGGAAACGAAGATGACCCCCGGCATCCTCCGCGGCTCCAGTTTCCCTTGGCAGAGTCTGACGTCGTCGAGTTGAAGAAGATACGGAGCATACGGCTGCCGGAGCCTTGGAGACAGCGCCTGGGCGCATCGAAGACACCAGCGAGGGCCGTCCTGCATGTCGATCAGGGCACGCTCGCAACGGTCAAGTTTTGCCTGGACAGTGGTCTGGTCGATGCGTCCGTGGTGATCCATGCCAGCGGGGCGGCGAGGGTCGAGCTGACGCTGACGCCAAAGGCGCTCGAGCTTGCGCCCGCTGAGGGCTCGCGGTTGCAGCACCAACTCCAACGGCTCGTCCAGATTCTTCGTGGGTATCCGGCGTCGAGTCTGGTCGATGACAACAGAAACGCAAGCGGAAACGCGAAATGCGACGACAAATGCATGATTGATTTGACGGCCGACGAACCGGACGGCCAAGGGCGCACACTTCGGGACGATGTATTCCGGGTGGTCAAACCGGTGGACTGGACGCGAGAATGCGAAGATCCAGAGGGGCTTCAGTGCTCGCTGTACTCGTATCAGCGTCGTGCGCTGGCGTGGATGTTGTTCCGGGAAGGCGACGCGACGTTCGAGGACCCAGACAGTGTGAAGGCACGACGGTACCCGTCGATCCGCAACGTGCCGATCGGGGACGCGATGTTTGATTTCTACACGAGCAGGTTCACGAAGGCGCCTGTTATGGAGAAGCAGACGTTGGGAGGAATCCTGTGCGACGAGATGGGGCTCGGCAAGACGGTCGAGGTGCTGGCGCTCGTATTGGCCAGCAAAAGGGAGGAGTCGATGCACAGGAGGGCTCGGAGCACGGACGGCGATCGCCTTTGCGGCGGGACGCTGGTCGTCGTGCCGCCGGCGTTGCTGCAGCAGTGGGCATCGGAGATCCACAACCACGCGCCGGGGCTCAAGGTGGAGGTGTACAACGGCATCCGGCACGAGCTGGACCGGGGCGAGAAGAAGCAGCGGACGGGGGCCGAGGGCGATTTGGTCAACGTGGATATCGCTTTCATGCGGCGAAAAGTGTCCCAGTTCTTCACGGGGCTTTCCGGGAAAAAGATCGAGGGGGTGTCGGACGACATGGTCCGCGAGGCGTACTTCAACACGCTCTCTCAGACGGGCAAGCTGCCGGTCGAGGACCCGACCGAGTTGGTGATGGCGGAGGCAAGGCGGCTGGCGGTGGCAGACGTGGTGCTCACGACGTTCGACGTGCTCAAGATCGAGGTCAACTACGACTCGAACAAGAACGAGCGGCGGCTGCGGCACCCCAAGCGGTACCTGATCCCGGACTGCGCGCTGCTCAAGTGCAACTTCTTCCGGATGGTCGTCGACGAGGCACAGATGATTGGTTCGTTTGGAGCCGTGGCGGAGATGACAGAGAAGATCGTGGCCAGCAGGCGCTGGTGCGTGACGGGGACGCCGATGGTGTCGTCGCATGAGCTGTGCGACCTCAAGTCGCTGCTGCAGTTCCTCGGGATGTACAATGCCTCGTTTTCTTCGTCGTGGCAGCGGCTGATTCATCCCGGGTTCGGGGAGAAGGCGTCGGATGGCGCCCGCGAGGCCAGCTGGTCGGCCGTCAAGCAGGTCCTGGTCCCCGTAATGTGGCGGACCGACAAGCAGACCGTCCGCGGCGAGATCACGCTGCCGTCGCGAACCCTGCACTTTGTTCCGCTCCGTTTCTTCCCAGGAGAGTCCCAGCTGTACTCGCAGTTGGTGGAAAAGGTGGCCCAGGCACATTCGGCCCTCGAGCAGGCGACCGAGTCGCTCAAGGCCATGGAGCACGTGAAGAAGGCCACGAAGCGGTCCCACGAGAAGAAGGTCGACAAGCTACAAGAGGAGGAGCGGATGTCAGTGCTCCAGCTTCGGCTGGCCTGCATCCACCCGCAGCTCACCAGCTTTTGGAAGCGCGAGATGGCCAGCGACCTGCAGATCGGGTCTGGCGGCTCTGCGTCGATGACAGAGGTGCTCAAGCGGCTCGTCGACAAAGAGCAGGGCGACCTTCAGGAGGCCGAGAGAAACCTTTGTAGCTACGTCAACACGCTGGCGATGCGGCTCTGCGACCAGGGGGACGCCCTGCGCAAGCGCGAGGCCAAGGCCGCGGGCGGGACGGCCAACCGAAACAACGGCAGCAACGGCAACGGGAGTGGCAGCGGGCAGCTTTCTCCCAGGACGTCGTCGTTGCAGTCGCCGGAGAAGAACCCGTTTGGACTTCTGAAATCGGATGAGTACTACCTCAAGGCGCAGGAGCTGCTGCAGCTCTCCAAGCGGGTCGGCAACAAAGGCATCTGCGCGCTCGACCTCACTTGGGAGGAGGCGCAGAAGCTGCCGGAACCGGAAGCGTCGGCAGCGTCTTCGTGGTCTGCATGGCAGCGCTTGCAGATCAACACGAACCACCAGCTGACCCGCATCCTGACGGCGCTGATGGAGGGCAGCGGGGGCGCCGGTCTGGACAACGAGGCCATGGAGAAAGAGCGCGTGAAACTCGAGGCCAGCAATGTGAAGCGCACGATGGACTTCGTCGAGTCTGCCCAGAAAGAGCTCGATGCCCATGCGGCCACGCTGCGGAAGCTGACAGAGCGCGATGCCCGGCTGCGGGCGCAGATCAACGAGCTCTTGCAGACGAGCGCCCGCCGGTTCGAGGAATGGGGCACCGTCAAGGACCCTAGAATTTGGTGGGACCGCTACGAGGAGGCCCTGGCTACGGCTCGCGAAGTCGAGGACCAGCAGTTGGCCGAGCAGACGAGCACGACCGAGGCGATGCTCGGCACGATCGTCACCGGGCACCTGGCCGAGGTCGAGAAGGAGATTCGCATCGATCTCACGCCGCTCGATGCGTATGTCTCCCGCGGAAAGATCAACAAGGCCATCAATATTCTCGAGGCGTACGACCTGGACGCCATCGACTGGACTGCCGAGAACGCCCTGCCGGTGCCGATGAAGGCCATCCGATATGACATGGGCCGATTCGCCGCGCTGCTCACGCCTTTCAAGCGCGATACAATCCTGAATCAGTTCAGCATGATTCTGCCCGTCCCGCGCGACGTCAAAGTCGTCGACCAAGGCGGGGCCGGGGAGCGTGGTGGCGGCAACATCGTGAAGATGGAGGAGGGAAAGAGGAGAAAGGCGGCGGACGACGAAGATGATCCTGCCATTTCCATCGTCAAAACGGAAGGAGCATCATCCAACGTCGCTGCGAATCCAACGACCACGACGACCACGGCGATGACTGGTGTGGCGGTCGTGCTCTTGGAGGAGGGCCTCGGGTACTCCAAGCCGGTCGACTCGAGCGACCCGGCCGTGCTCGAGGCCGCCGCGCATCACGAAGAGTTCATTCCCGCCGCATCATTCAGCGGTCGCGTCAAGGGGTACGCTTTCTACAAGAGCGACCGGGGCGTCGGCTACCACGTGGATGCGAGGTGGAGCGCGGTGTCTGCGCAGACGGTACCGATCCGGTATATGATGTCGCAGTGCAGGACCAAGCTGCTGCATGATCTCCGCCAACGCGTCAAATCGCTCACGAAGATGATTAACAGCGATCCCGAGACGGAGAACCTGTTCCAGCGGTCGTGGGACCGCCACATCGAGGAGCGGCTGGAGCTGACGAGCAAGCTGCTAGACCACGTGAGGGTCAGCAGGGACTTGCATATTGCATCTGGACAGGTGCGTCTCAAAGAACTGGCCGTCGAGAAGTGCCAGGAAGACGTCCGGGAAGCTGCCGAGACGTACCCGGTGAAAAGCTTGCGACAGCTGGACAAGATCTTGGCCAAGATGGACGAGAACAAGGCCAATGCCCTCGACCTGCAGCATAAGAAGGCGTTCATGCAGAATCAGCTGAACTCTGAAGTCGAACGCAAGACCGAGGCGGTGGAGGCGACCGAGGCAGTGGAGGCGACCGAGGCGGTGGAGGCGGTGGGCGCTGGTACCGGAAAGCGGGACGCGCGGCTCGTCGAGAACGCTGACAACGGCAAGGATCTGAAGAAGGCGCGCTCGTCGGCGACGTCGCCCTCCGTGCCGACCTCGCCGGGCGACAAGGCGCTCTACGGACCGGCCAAGGTGGAGGCCGCCGGCGGCGCCAAGGAGTTCGAGTGCCCCGTCTGTCTCGGTACGGCCGAGGAAGAGCTCTGCCTGTTCTCGACGTGTGGCCACGCGTTCTGCAGGGAATGCAGCGACCAGCTTTTCCGCTATTCCAAGAGCGCGACCTGTCCGATATGCAGGAACCCGTGCTCGCACCGCAACGTGCTCCGCGTGGCCGCCCACGAGCCGTCTCGAGGCGGCGGTCGAGGCGAGGCAGCCGACAAGGAGCACGATCCGACGGCTGTCGAGGACCCGGTCATCTCGAGCATCCCGATGCGATCGGCGTGGTCCATCAAAATCTGGGCCGTGGTGCGTCGCATCCTCGCCCTCCAGCAGACTGCCCCGTCAGAGAAGAGCCTGATCTTCAGCCAGTTCTCCGAGGCTCTCAAGGTGGTCTCGCTCGCCCTCAAGGCCCACGAGGTGCCCCACGTCCAGCTCGTCGGCAAGTCCAAGGACGTCGGCCAGGCCATCAACGCGTTCCGAGAGGACGACAACGTCAAGGTGTTCCTGATCGCGCAGAAGGCCGGAGCGCAGGGCCTGACGCTCGTCCGCGCAAATCACGTCTTCCTGTTGGAGCCATCGGTCGACCCGTCGATCGAGCAGCAGGCCATCTCCCGGGTCCACCGCATTGGCCAGCAGCGGGCAGTCAACATTTACAGGGTTGCCATCAAAGACACGATCGAGGAGAAGGTGCTCGCACTTCAAAAGCGCCGCCAGGACCTTTTGGCTGGCGAAGGAGGCCCGGCGCACGACAGAAATCACGAGGGCGCGGGAGACGGGGACGGTGTCGAGGAGGACGTGGTTGACCTGCTGAGCGGCGACGAGTTGGACGACCACGACGAGGAGGACGATAACCTCCTCGGTCACGACGATGGTAACACGGCGACCACCCTCGCCAAGCCCGCCGCCGGCGAGTCCCTCACCGACGTCGAGAACGCCGAGATGATCAACACGCTGCTCCGCGGAGCGGGTGCGCCCAATGCCAGGCCATGACATTGACGTCGTTGACGATATTGACGATGTTTAAACACCGGGTGTGGTATGATAAAGTATAAAGATGTACTCGAAGTCAATCAGGTTGGAAAATACGGTGTGTAGAAATGGTTGTCATGTAAATGACGGTCTCGCTCGGCGTCTGATCACGGAGATCGTCCTGCAGCTCGTCGTCTTGTCGTCTCGATCTCGTCGCCTTCTATGTATCTTTGCCTTGTCCTCATGAAATAACTCCATAGCGTGGAGCAAAATTGTACGTAGTACGGTTGGTCCTGCAGCGCGGTATAGTGTACAGCTAATCGGCGTCTCCACTACCTCCTCGTCGTCAGACCGCCAATGCCCACCTCCTACTCATATTTGACGTTGATCTTGGGAAGCACCTTGTACGTGAGCCCATACTTCGACTCGAGGTCATACACAAACCTCTGAAGCTGCTCGGAACTCTGATGCACCCGCACCTGCCTCTGGAGCAGGCTGGCCTGCTGCGCCGCCAGGATGGCCGCCACGGTGCTCACGCTGGCCTCCGCCACCTGGGCATCGCGCTGCGCGCTCTCCAGCTCATCGGTGAGCTGGATGAGCTCCGAAACCATGGTTGGCGGGATCTGATGGCTCAGGGAGCTGACATTGCTGTCAATCACCACGCCGCCTCCGGCCAGCTGGGAGATCTTGGCCAGGGCCGCCTCGACGTCCGAGTTTGACGGGGTCAGTCCCGATATCTTCGTCGGCGATGACTCGGGTGTGTCCGTCCTGGCCAAGTTCTGCTGCTGCTGGGCAGAGTGCGAACCCGAACCGACGCCGTGCGCTGAGAAAAACGTGTCGTCCAACGAGCTCTTGGCCGACATGGTCATCAGGTTGATGGCCGCGAAGCAGTCGTCAGACGTCCTCGCCGTCGCATCAGCGGGCGGATAGCTGCTCTGGTAGTGGTGGCCGTGGTTGGGCCCAATGTAGGCAATCTCCTCCGGGCTGTCGCTCAGCGGCGCGCTCACGTTGTCGCTCGAGCTCGGCTCGACAGTCTTGAACATCGGCGGCATGTTGGCCCACTCCCCCGTGATCGCATACTTGTGCGTCCTATACGCGCTCTCTTGCGCGGCGGCCCTCCCGCTCCTGTTGGAGTGCGCGTACCCACTCCGGAACTCGGCCAAGTCCATCAACCTCTGCTCCTTCGCGGGACTAATCTGCTTCATCCGCTTCTGCGGACTCTTACGGGGTTTCTTCACCGTTCCTTCCTGCTCCGCCCGCAGTTTCCGGGTCCTCTTCACGCCACACGCGTTGCAGAGCGTCTTGGCGCCATACGGACCCTCACGCCACTGCGGCGTCTTCACCGACCCGCATTTCGTGCAGCACTTGATCCCATCCAGAAGACCCGATGCAAACGGGAAATCTGTCAGGTCAAACTCGCAGCAGTTCTTCTTCTTCTGCTGCTCTTGGTCCTCCTGCTCCTCGGCATAGAGCCGCTTCAAGAGCGACCCGGCCGACGCACGCTTGGGGTGCCCGGAGGAAGTCGATCTGACCGCCGCCATCTGGTTCGGATCGATGTGTGTGTCGTGTGTAGTATGTAGAGCTCGTGTCGAGGCCGCGTTGTCGTGGGCGACGCCGATTGGTCGATGGTCGATCGTGCCTGGGACGATCTCGAGACGATAATTAGTCGTGTCAGTGGCAGGGGTCCCTATCGGTCCTGCGGATACGCTACGCCGTTATAACCCTGGAAATAATGTTCAAATACGAGACAGCGTGAGACCGACGCCGGAGCGGGCGAGTGGCGCGCGCATTCGCGCCGCGGCTGTGGGCGCGGATCCAATTCCATCCGGGCGCGAAACGGCCCGCGAATCAGCCCAAACCACACAGCAGCGCGTCACGTATGAACGATTACGATTTTTTTCAGGGTCAGTGCGCCGGATGCGGGTACGAACAGCGGTGCGTGGGCGGGTGTTTTTCTGGTGCATCTGGGTGTGACGTACCTGGAGCCTGGCATTATTCTTCGCAGCGCGCGTATAGATAGTAGAAAAGGTATTTAAATGACGTGGAATGCTCAGCGAAAGCGGACAAGGACGGAATTGGCATACCGAGCGAGTCCGAGAATTCCAAGAGAGAGGGGTCAGATCGGAAGTCCAGGAGCCCGTCTGACCGCATCCGTATCCACCTACCTGGGAACGGTTTATCGCGTCGGTTCGTTCGATCGCCCGCACCCACTAGCAGTCAGTTGTTGCTCGTGCCGAGCCGAGAATGTCGGTCGTCCCGCCGATTTTCCGGGGGCCTCGCAGGCTGCCTGGGGGGTCTGGCGTCGACGGCGAGAGGGGAGGGGACCCCTTGCAGCTGCAGGCCCACATGCAGCTGCAGCCGTGGAGTTTCCGTCACGGGAGGCTTGGCCCTGCATGCGGCTGGCGTCGTCTCGAGCGCGGGGCTCGCCACTACTCCTGTTGAAACACGAGTAGTGGCTATTCGCCTATTCTTCGCTCGCCCCCCTGAAGGAACCACACACAACCCAATAATGTCCTGTTCGAGCAAGAAGGCCAAACGACTCCTCGCTCTCGAAGCCAGAGCCAAAGGGAAGGGGCCGACAGGCGAGAAAAAACGGGCGAAGGACGACGCAGGGACGAATGCAGCGAAGCGAAAACGGGAAGACGCTGACGTCCCAACAGTCAGGCGGCGCCGCTCGGGCTCCCTCGACACGGGCATGACGAGCTCGGCAGAACCACGAGCAGCAGCTGCAGCTGCAGCTGCATCGACCAGCGGCCGTGACGCCCCCAACGCCTCGTCGCTCCTGTACGCCACCTTTGATGGGGTCACAGATGTCTTCCCCTGGCTCGACGACGACCACGATGCCCACGATGCCCACAATGCCCACGATGCCCACGACACCAACGACACCAACGACGCCAACGACGCCAACGACACCAATGTCAATAACGCATCTTGCGCGCCTCGAGCTCGAACGACCCGTTCAAAGCCGAAAGATCTCAACGCCGTCGTGCACGCCCTGCTGCAAACCAACCACCGCTACAACAAGTCGTCTTCCACGCCGAGCGGCATTGTCGACAAAATGAAAGAAAAGACGCTCCTTCTGGAAAACCCCGTGGGCCAACGCACCGGGAAGAACAGCCGGCAGGGGGCGTTCTACGCACCACGCGGCGTGCGGACGCTGAGCCACCAGGAAAGAAAGGCCCTCGGGTTGACGGCGCCAAAGGCGACGTACGCAGACGCGCTCGTCCTGCACGGCTTGTGGCGGGCGTACCGGGACGAGGTGATGGCCGAACCCACGGAGAGCCGACAGCAGGAGTTGGAGCGGATCTGGGGGCTCGAGCGAGTCGGGAGCAGGGTGGAGGTTCTGCGACAGGGATGCAAGCCGCTGGTGGGCATCGTGTTGGAGGCGTCCGGGACGTCGTTGCACGTGATCGAGGCGACCGGGAAGGTCCGCGTCGTCGATACCAGGTCGAGCGGGTGCGAGGTACGGGTCGAGGTGGACGGAACGCGCGTGGCCTCCTGGAAGAAGTCGTCGTCGTCGTAGTGATTGATTGATTGATTGATTGATTGGTCCATCCTGTTTTTCCGTACCACCTCTCAGCCCCAGGGACGCGGATCTCGGAGTCACCCAGATTTGGTGGGACTCCGCGTTTCGACTCTCCCTTTTCAAAACTTACGTGCGACGGGTAGTGCGAGTATCTCTATACCTCACTCTATACCTCACACGCGTTTGCAGTCAACGTCCGCGCGACATTGGCAGCATTCTCCAAATCTCCCACGAGCGAAAGCCCTTCCGAATTTGACCTGGACGGTGTCTTGTTCGGCTTGCAACTTCGCTTGAGAAGACAAATTGCTCTTTTGTATCATACAATCGAGCCATTTTGCATATACAGCCGAGTTTGCCGGTTCTCACGAGGTTCTGGAATCCTTTCTAGACCATTCGACGTGCAGTCCCGGAGCCGACGCTGTCTGATCTGATGAAAACAAGCATGAACACGATGAAAATGAACACATTGGCGCCGACGAGGATGGCCACCGTGACGCGCGCGGGGCCGAACGGCATGCGCGCGTCTCGCCTGCCGGTTTTGCGCGTGTCCGCTGCGGCCGCGCCGGCGCCGTGCGGGGAGGAGGCTGGGTCGCTGTCCGCTTCTGGGGCGTCTAGCGCTGCGAGCAAGCTGGATATCGTCAACCTGGCGGTGCCGACCACGATGAAGGGACTGGGCTCGTCGGGCGCCGGGGCGACGATGCAGCGCAGCAAGATCAGCTTCAAGCAGAGCATGCAGCAGAGCGGGCCCAAGCTGGACGACGGTATGGGAGGAGGCGGTCTGGGTAAGGGCATCTTCAACGGCGGCGGTGGCGACGGCGGTGACGACGGGGACGATGACGACTACTTTGGGGAGGATGACGGGGAGGGCGATGGCGACGGGGACGGGTTCTTCAGGAAGGTTTTCACCGAGCTGTATGACCCGAAGGCGATCAACGCCGTCCTTCAGGAGTGGTACAGGACCATGGAGGGACTCCCGGGCATCATCCGGCTGGCTGCCGAGATGGGCATGTTCTCGAGCGCGGCGCTGGTGCGGTTCATGTCCATGGACGTGAGGCCTAATGTCACCAGGATGATGACGAGGTCGCTGCCGCCGAGCGTGTCGAGGAACGTGGTGGGCAGGCTCATGGCCGACCCGGCGTTCATGCAGAAGCTGGTGCTCGAGCAGGCCATCACCATCGGGGCCTCGCTCATGTACGAGGCGCGGGTGCGCGGGGACAAGTTCTGGGAACAGATTGACCTCGTGGCCGTCAACACGCTGACGCTGGCGGCCGCAAACGCGGCCGTGGTGTACCTGGTGGCCCCCACCCGGGCCGCCCCGGCGCCGGCCAAGCACGAGTTCCAGAACATGCTGTCGAAGCTACCGAATAATGTCTTTGAGGGCACGACGCCGCTCAGGGCCTACTCCAACAACTCCAGGATCGCGTCGTTCTTCGTGAAGGCCGCCCAGCTGGGAGGCGTCGGCGCGGTCGCGGGAGGCGTGCAAAGCGCCCTGTCGAACGCCGTCGTCGGGCTCCGCAAGAGGTCGGACCCGTCCTTCAAGCCTGCGATCAAGGTTCCGTCCGTGCAGCAGAATGCGCTCGGCATGGCCGCGACGTGCGGCGTCTTTGCCAACGCCCGGTACCAGATCATCAGCGGCTTTGACAGGTACCTGTTCGAGAACGCCAACTACCTGTGGAGCTATCTGACGCTCAGCGGTCTCCTCAGAACAGCCAGTACTGCCATCGGTGAGCAGACGAGGCACTTCATGTGCGGCCTCCCGGCCCCGCCCAAGATGGCGTCAGAGGCTGAGAAGCGGATGATGCGGGCGAGGGCACAAGCGCTGGCCCAGCAGCGGATGTACCAGACGAGGACGACGACCTACAGCGGGTCGAGCGGATCGACCGGATCCAGCGGCAAGAAGAGGAGGTCGTCCAGCGCCGGCTTTGAGATGGGCGTGGGCCCTGCACCAGCCACGGCGTAGAGACTGACTGTCTCTCCCTTTACTGTACGAACGTTCCCTTCACGGTATATCTTTTCGTTGTTACATTTCATCAGAAGTACGTTGTTCGTCAAAGTCAAAGTCAGTGGTGGAAGCGTCTACGAAAAGTATGGCGAGTCGGCAGAAAGCTTGGAGGAGGCGCATAGCGTGCAGGCGACGACGCCTTTGTCGAACCCAAAGTGCGTGGAGTTGACCGGCAGCGTGCCGTACGACCGCTTGCACGAGGAGCAGATCCAGGTGCCGCCGTCCAGGTTGCCCAGGAGCGTGGCGGGGCAGCGGATCACGTCAAAGGGGTCGTCCTCGCTGTTCGTGCGTGTGACGGTTGCCCTGAGCGCCCGGTCCATGCACGATCCATGGGTTTCGTCGACATTCGTCACGATGGGGGCGACGTATTCGGGACCCAGAGCAGACAATGATATGGGGCGGCCCGCGCCGGACTGCGACCAGAAGTTGAGGCGCTTGGCATCGTCCGCAAAAGACTTTGGGAAGATCCACGAGTGCGATTTGTGCGCGGCGTCGATGAAGTCGACCGCCAGCATGGTCGTCAGCATGGCCCCGCTGAAGGCGTCCGACTCTTTCGGGGGCAGCGGGGTGTTGATGATGGAGTCCAGATGGCCTTTCATCGTGATCATCTCCCAGTCGTCGATCTTGACGATGCGCTTCTCGTAATTTCCCTGAAGCGCGCGGAGCACGTGCAGCATGGCGGCCGCGAAGCGATACTGCGTAGTCCGGGCCCGAGGGTCGTCCCCACTGCCGCCACCGTCGACCAGCCTCCAGGTGCCCTCCTCGAAGCCATGGACGCCCGCGTCGCGCTGGATGGTATCCAGTGCCGCAATCATCTGATCATCGGACGCAAATGTCTCCAGAAGGGCGGCCATCCGAGCAGCATCCCAGAGCGGCCCGGCGGTCGAGCTGCCGTGCGCCCAGGTCCGGACCACCTCGGCCATCGCCTCAGACATCGCACTGCACTTATTGTCAATTTCTTGGCGGGACAAAGCCTCTCCGTCTGCTCCGCTTGCGCCGTTAACCCCGGTTGTTCCGTTTGCCCCGTTTGCCCCGTTTGCCGCGACGTCGTGTGCGGCTTCGGCTCGGTCCGCTTGGTCCGCCGCACGCGTGCCGTTCTCCAGGCTCGCCACGTCCGTCCCGTCGGACGGGGCGACAGCATGCGTGCCGACGACCGACTGGAAGTGCAGGTAGCCCTGGGTGACCATTTGATGGATCTGCTGCTGCATCCGGAATTCCCTGTCGGGCTCCTGGGACTGTCTGCAAAAGGCCACGAACGTCCCGCCCGGCGAGGTGGCCAGGCCGTAGCACCCAAATCCCGCGTACTGGATGTTGCTGCCACCCACCGTGTGGTGCACCGGGTTGCCGGCGACCTCAAGCACATCGTCCTCCAATCGCAGCGTGCTGAGGTTGCCGAGCCGGCTGCCGACCACGAGATATCTCGTTCCCGTTCCCGGTCCCGTTTGCCCCATTTTCTCGGTGTCTTGCAAAAAGGCCAGCGCGGCGACAGAGTGCTTGTCGATGGTGGCACCACCGGGGACGTCAGCAGGCTTGCCAGCCTTGATGGCCGCATCCATCGACGAACCGTCCCCACCGACAAACACCTGTAAGGTTCCCATGGTTTTGCCCACGGCCACGACCATCTTCGAGGAAGACGAGGCGTTTGGCACCGACGCGGCAAGGCTCGTGACCACGCGGTCGTCCCGTTGGAACAGCACGTGGTCCGTGATCTTCCTCTCCGCCAGCAGATTGACGTGGCCACCGTCGCTCCCCGCCGAGACCGGCGCCAGTCCCGCCAGATCGCGCGCTGCCAGGACGCCCGCGTGCACCGTACCGCGATCGCACCCGCACACGACCAGCAGCTCGACGTCCCCAGACGCTCCAGACGCCCCAGCCACCGCAAACGTCGCTTGAGTGATGTACTCCTCGTCGAAACGAACCGTGCCGACGTGCTTCACCCGATCCTGGATGGGATCCGGTGCCGGACCGCCGCCGAGCGCGCCGGCCTCGGCAAACCGATTGTGCGCGACCCTGTAGAGCTCCAGAGCCCCGTTCTCTGTGATACCGCCGATCACCGAATACGTACAATCGTCTACGCGAACAGCCTCCGACCACAGGACGCCAACGAACGCGCGAGGGAGCACGACGTCTTGGAGCATCTTTGCCTTCTTGGCCTCGACGTACCGGACGAGCTCCGGGTGCAGCCGGCTCAGGTTGATCTCCGGTACCCAGAATGCCGTCATCATTTCCGACTTGGAGAACAGCATCAGGCTGCCGTCGTCGAAGCACACGCCCAACATGCTCCCGAGGCCCCCGTCACCCCCGCACAACTCTGGCGACCACGCCGAGCCCAGCACGCGAGGCGTTTCGGAAGACCCGGTCCAATACGTGTCATCCAGCGCTTGTGCCACGACCACGGCGCCTCGCACCCCCATTGTCTTGATCGAACTCGTTCCGATGCACTGCTTCACCAGCTCCTTCAGCGAATTGCCGTCCCGGCCCCTCGCCAACTCGTTCTTCTCCTTGCTCGCTGCTGCCTTCTTGGGAGCAGCCTTCTTCGCCTTGGAACCCCCCTCGCCGCTCTCCTTGTCGATCTTGGTCTGTATCCGGGCTTCCTCCTCGCCAAACAACTCGTCCACCAGCCTCCTCTTGTACTCCTGAAAGTCTTCCGTAGACGCTCCGATACACGGCACGCCCTGCCGCCACCGCAGCAGCCCCACTCCGGCGTCGTCCCGCCGCGCCGTCTCGTTGCTCGGCTCGAGCACCACAACCATCCGCTCCGTGGCCACGCTCACTCGGGCGCTCGTCGAGTCCCAGCCCAAGGAATTGCCGGTGCCTAGCGAGGGGGTCCCGTACTGGAGAGTATAGCTCTCCTCCAGGTCCTTCGTACGCTTCGGAATCATGCTACCTGTCGTCACTGTCATGTCCGGATTGAGGGGACGGCGTTCGCGTCGGTGTTGTTGCAAAAATCCCCTCGATTCTTTCAAGTTTCGAAATCGAAAACTGGCGACGGCCCACGCCAGGCAGGCAGGCTGAAGCCTTCTGGGTCTTGCGTACGTAAGGGTTGTTGCCCGCCTGGTCTCTTGTGTGAGATGGCTCTGCCGAACGTGAACGGTCGGGCGAGTTCACGAGCAGAGTGTCGCCCTCTCCAAGTCCTGGACTGAGAGGCCGGGCTCGTCCGACCCAAACGTGGGTCCTTCTGACGCGAACTCGAAGTCGAGCTCGAGCTCGACTTTGACTTTGACTTTGACTTTGACATCGAATTCGAGAGCTACTCGAAGTCGAACCCCGCTCTCGCCGCCCGACCTCCGGGAGCCGATGCCCCGCGGAGGCCCCCGAGGACCAGCCGACTCGCCCGAGGCCGCCCGAGGCCGCCCGAAGACTGACCGAAGACTGACCGAAGACTGACCGAAGACTGACCGACGAGCAACCAGCAACGGGCAATCAACGAGCAATCAGGCGGCGACCAACGGAGATAGAGAGCCCCCGGGCCTGGATAACGGGCCATGCAGTGCGGCGAGCTCGGGTCGATTCCAGTTCATCTTTCCCACCCCGTTCCCCCGCCGGCATACGAATACATTCTGTGATACGTCGAGTTCAGCAAGACACCGGGGCATAATCACGCACGCCTAGCCAGCTGAAGATCGTCATTATCCGGCACTATCCGAAGCAGCGCTCTTTCTCGCCCGACGCAAGTCTCCCCGCGTGCCACATTCGCCACCATCCCGCCAAAATGATCTATGCGGCATTGTCTCGACCCGGTGCTGGCGTCACCGTCGTCGCCGGGCCGCGGGTTCGCGCATCCTCAAATATCCGCTTCCCCCCGCCTCTTCGCGCCGTGCGGTCCGACCAGGCGCAGACCGTGGACGACACCAAGACCGTGCAGATTATCGCCGAGGTGATGAACGCCGTGGAGGCCGAGAGCAAGACCATCGGGACGGGGATCACCGAGCGCATCGCCGCGGCCAGCGGTGCGGAGGAGCAGCACGCCGACACCTCGCTGCGCACCAAGGTCCTCAAGTCCGTGGCCAAGCTCCAGCGTGGTCTGCTTGAGCGTGACATGGAGGTCCGTCTCATGCTCCTCGCCGCCCTCTGCGGCGAGCACTTGCTGCTCCTGGGCCCCCCGGGAACCGCCAAGTCGGAGCTCTCCCGTCGCCTGTCGTCCCTGACGGGTGGCGAGTACTTTGAGCGCCTGTTGACCCGCTTCTCCGTGCCGGAGGAGCTGTTTGGACCGCTATCCATCAAGGGATTGGAGCGGGACGAGTACAACAGGAAGACCGAGGGCTACCTGCCCACGGCGGAGGTCGCCTTTGTCGACGAGATCTTCAAGGCCAACTCTGCCATCCTGAACGCACTTCTTACATTGCTGAACGAGAGGCTGTTCGACAACGGAACCGACCGGCTGCCGGTGCCGCTGCTGTGCCTGGTGGGCGCCAGTAACGAGCTGCCCGAGTCGGAGGAGCTCGATGCCCTCTATGACCGTTTCCTGATCAGGAAGGAGGTCAGCCAGGTGTCCAAGGGACAGCTCGGTGATCTGGCTAGGCTGGCGGCCAAGTCGATCGACAAGAGCGACTCGGAGGAGGTCGACCCGATGGCCGCCTTTGCGACCGTGCCCGACCTGACCCTGGACGACTTCAAGCAGACCGGCGACCAGGCCATCGCGAACGTCGACATTTCCGACGAGATCATCGACGTGCTCACCGAGCTGAGGAACTTCCTCCAGGACAAGTGCGAGCCACCCGTCTATGTGTCTGATAGGCGTTTCATGAAGGCCGTCAACATGATGCAGGTGGCCGCCTACGCCGACAACAGGGACGAGGTCAGCGAAGCCGACTGCCTGCTCCTGGAGTTTGTGATGGGAAACAAGCCGGAGGACAGCCAGAAGGTCAGGAGCAAGGTGCTGGAGATTCTGGCCTCTGACCTGGGCATGCAGCAGTGCGAGCTGCTCTTCCTCGGGCTCTTCGGACGGGCCTGCGGCGCCCTCGACACGGAAGACGCCGCCGAAGTGCAGGCCCTTCTCAGCGACGTGTCCAACCTCAACGAGATCCTCGTGTCCAGGCTCGAGAACGTCCGCGAGGCGCTCGAGCTGGACTTCCCGCAGCTCAGGTCGAGCGTCTGGCTCAGCGACTCGAACGCCTCCTCGGCCGTGCAGTTCCTGAGCCCTCAGATGGAGGAGAACAAGGGAAAACTGGAGGAGATGGTCAAGGAGACGCTCATCCTGCAGAAGGCGCTCGCCGGCAACGTCCAGGGCGGCGTCCTGGAGAAGTTGCTGCCCAAGAGGTTCAAGCAGTACCAGAAGGGCGTCGCCGAGAGGGCCTAGGGATACACGCTGAGGCATGCGCCGATTTCGTTTTCGTTGCTGATTTCTTGTTATTAGCGTTGGTCGATCCGATCATGGCTGTCTTCCCTTTCCTCTCAGTCCCTCCTCTCAGTCTCAAGCTCGTCTCCCGGCGCCGCCGCACACAACTGAATAATTACACTGATCAACATGGCTGGACTCCCGGGAATGCCGCCAGGCATGGGTACGTTACGGGGTCTGCGAGACGCGCTCTAATTTCATCCCTTCTTCGATTAGAACATTCGCTTGCCTCCGTGCCTCCGCTCGCTCACGCCGCTTCGCCCGTGTTATGACACCGCAGATATGAACGCGTTGGCCGCGATGCTGGAGGATCCGGCTATCAAGGCGATGACGGAGCAGCTCACGCAGGACCCGGCGTTCATGGAGATGGCCGCCCAGATGCAGTCTGCGATGCTGTCCGGGGAGATGGGCGGGCTCAGCCTCGCCGGGGAGGGCGGGGCCGGCGGGATGGGAGCCGGCGGGATGGGCGGGATGATGGAGATGATGGGGAAGATGATGGAGAACCCGGCGTTTATGAACATGGCGGAGAACCTCGGCAAGACGATGATGTCCAACAGCATGGACCCGGAGTCCATGGCGATGATTGAGCTGTTCAGCAATCCGGCGAACCAGGAGAAGCTGAAGGCAAAGATGGAGGAGCTCAAGGACGACCCGGAGCTGGGCGAGATGATCAAGGATATCGAGGAGAACGGGCAGGGGGCGATGATGAAATATATGCAGGATCCGACGCTGATGTCCAAGATGGGCAAGCGCTTCCAGGAGATGATGGAGGACGAGGAGTTTGCCAGCTCGCTCAAGAAGGGCGGCGAGGAGGAGGGGGACGAGAGCGACGGGGAGGAGCCCGGCCAGGAGACCACGGTCATCTCGGCGGCGTCCAACGGGTCTGTCGATCGCCTCAAGCAGCTGATCAAGGACGGCGCTGATGTGAACGAGAAAGACGAGGAGGGAAGGTCTGCGCTGCAGTTCGCGGCCGGGTACGGCGAGATCGAGTGCATGGAGGTGCTGCTCGAGGCCGGTGCCGACATTGACGCCGTGGACGAGAACAAGAACACCGCGGCGCATTACAGTGCCGGGTACGGAAACGTCGAGAGCGTGTCGCTGCTCAAGAAGAAGGGCGCCGATCTGTCGCTGAAGAACGAGGAGGGCAAGACCGCAAAGGAGGTCGCCGAGATGAACGAGCAGGACGAGGTGGTCAAGCTGCTGGCGTAGAGGCGCTGGGGCAGAGACGGGGCATTGAATCGGTCATTTTCGTGCCAAACACTCTTACGATTCGCGAATCGCGTGTACAATCACTTGAAGACTACGACGGTCCAACAACAACGCGTCGTAGTACCCGCCCGAGGTCAGTCCCGCAGCTGCAGGTCCTTCTTCAGGGCGACGAGCCGGGGTCCGAGGAACGCGTCACCGGCGATGGCGCCGATGAAGCTCTTGAAGCTCGCCACGTTGTCGCTGCCGTCGATCTTGTCGAGCGCGAGGCACGCGCGCATGCAGGACCTCAGCATGTCGTCGTTCTTGTCGATCTCCTGCTTGACGCCGTCCGCCTTGACGCGCTTGCTGAGCGTCTTGGTCATGGGCTTGGTGACCTTGTCGAGGATTCCCAGCACAAGCGACGGCTCTTTGTTCGCCAGGATGACCAGCAGGTCGTGGCACCTCAGCTTGACGTCGTACTCGTCGCCGACGCCGGCCGCGATGCTCTCGACGACCGCGGCGTGGTCCGGGACGCCGTCCCAACACTTGCTGATGAGGATGTTGAGGCAGTCGAAAGCGGACTTGCGCTGCTCGAGACCGTCGTCAATCTTGTGCTTGAACGGTCCCAGGTCGATGATCCTGATCAGGCTCTCGTCCGGCCTGGTCTGCACGAGCAGCGGCGGGAGGCAGTCATTGAGCAGGTCCGTTACCAGCGCCAGCTTGGTGTGGGTCGCCAAACTGAGGAGGAGCGTGGCCGACCTCCTGACCGATACGTCCTCGTCGGCGAGCTTCTCCATCGCCATGGGCAGCCAGGTCGACGCGAGGGCCTCCTCGATGCCCTGGTCGTTGACAGACTGGCTGATGCAGCTCTTCAGCGCGACGAGCGCAAAGTTCTTGCAACCGGTGTCCTTGGATCCCAGTTGGGTCTTGAACGTCGGCAGGACAGAGTCGGGGCAGATGGCCGCGGCAAAGCCATAGCACTCGGCGATGATGACCTTGGCCTCGTCGCCAACGTCCTTGTCCTTGTTCATCTTGATCAGAATCTTGACGATGCTGTCGATGCTCGCCTGTCTGTCGGATCCCGTCGCGTCCTCGTCCTCGTCCATCCGGTCGGCGCCGGCGCTGGCGCCGGCGACCTTTGCCTGCCTGCTCTTGGCCATGATCTTGAGGGCCTCGTCCAGGGCCCTGGACATGGGGTACTGCAACTTCTTCTCCTTGTCCTTGGTGTCGGACAGGGCGTTGACAATGAAGTCAAGGTGCGAGGCGTTGGCCCCGGACGCCAAGCCGCCGAGGGCGTTGGCCGCGGCCTCGGCGGTCGCCTCGTCGCCAATGCAGGCGACGATCGCGTCGCGCAGCATCTTGTCGTCGTTCAGCGCAAGCTGGTTGGCACCCAGCTCGCGGATGCAGAAGAGCAGGAAGTTCTTCTCCTGCGCGTCGCTTTTCTTTGGCAGCGTCGCCAGCGCCTCGTTGACGTACTTGAACGCCTCGTCCGAGCCCGCCGCGATGCTCGCGACGCACTTGGCCGTGGCCACGCTGCTCTGCTTGGTGCTGGTTCCCATGCCGAATTCGACGAGATCCTTGGCGAGGGCATTCTGGTCGGCGGCGGCGGCGATACCGATCGCCCGCTCGAAAAACTTGATGAGCCTGTCCAGGGAGGACGCCTGGAGCGTGCTGCTCGAGAGCAGGCTGTGGATGTTGCCGAGGACCTTGTAGAGCAGCGACGCGGTTGCCTTGGGCGACGAGACGGACACGACGTCTCCCAGAAGGACGATCACCGCGTTGGACACGCCGAGATCGTCGTCGGAAATCAAACCCGACACCTCGTCGATGATGCTGTCGACTTCGGCCTGGTCGATCTGGCCGGCTCGGCACGTCATGATGGCCGACAGGGTCTCAACGGACACGATGCGCACCTGCCTATCAAGCTTCTTCAAATACGACTTGATGAACGAGGTGGCGTCGCCCAGCGCGCCATGGACGTCGAGCTTCAGGGGCGACTCGATCAGACGCTTGATGGCCACCAGCGCGCTGAGCCTCGTGGTCTCGTTGCCGAGGCGCTCTACCAGCAACGACACGACGTCCTTCAGCCTGGGCATGTGCCCCGGGTTGCTGTCGTTGGATCCCTGGCGCTTGGCCCGCTTGGAGTTGCTCGGCATGGCGGCAAAGTCCTTGGCGAGCGTCTCCATCTGGGTCCCCTCCAGGAGGTCGCCCATCTGACCGATGGCGTGCCCCATGCAGGTAATCGCCGCGTTTTTGACCTCCTGCGGCTTGTCCGAGCTGGAAAGCACATCGGTGACCGTGACAAACAGCGGCAGGACGAGGCACGACAGGTCGGCGATGATGTCCTGGGTCGCGTCGGGACGGATCAAGTAGACCACCTTCTGGCAGACGCGCAGAGCCGCTGCCGCCAGCGCAAAATACTTCTTTTGCGAGCACTCAAACACCTCCTCAACCACCCCGACGAGCTCCTTGGCGAGCTTGTCCGCGGGTGCCGGCCGCCCGGCCCCGAACCCGACCTCCAAAAGCTGGAGCACCTGGAGCTGCAGCGCGGACGAGGCGTCGTCCTTGAGCGCAACGACGATGTCCTTGGCTGCCGCCGACAGCACCATCCCGAACAGGGCGCCGCCCTCGCTGGCCGCCACCATCTTGGTCAGGGCCTTGAAGATGCAAACGCGGATCTTGGGCGACTGCTTCTTGAGCATCCTCGCGAACTTGGTCGCCACCGGCTCGAGCGCCTCCTGCAGCTGTTTCTTCACGCCCTCGTCCCCCTTTTTCGCGCCGTGAACCGCCGCAAGGAGGTCCAAATACACGTTGAACACCTCCTGGCGCACCGTCTCCTCCCGCTCCCCGGAGGCCCGCTTGACGATCGCCTGCTGGCAGTCGGCGTACACCTCTCCCGCGGGATACATTTTGAACTCAGCGGACAGCACCTTGCAAGCCGCCCGGCGCACCTTCCAGCAGCTGTCGTCGTCGTCCGAGAACCCGTCGTCGCTGTACTCGTCGTCGTCCGACCCCTCCTCGCTTCCTCCGTCCTCGTCTCCGTCCTCCATATCGCTGTCCATGCTATAATTTGGATCATGTGACAGGCACCTGATCGCCATCTCGTTGATGGCCGCCCGGTGCGGCGCCGCCTCCCTGGGGCACCGCAGCATGCACAGCTCCAGCATCACCAGGCACGACTCCACCAGCTCCACCCCGTGCCCCTCATCCTTGTCATCCCCCATCCCCATACTGGCCAGCTGCAAACACCCGGACACCATGTCCGGCACGTGATCCCCCATCCTGAACCCCGCGCCCTTGCCCACGTACGACAGCGACATGACCAGCGACTGCGCCTGCTGCATCTCCGCCGCCGACAGGCTCTCCTTCTTCTCAGTCTTGGCCTTCCTCTCCGCCGTGCCTCCCACGAACGGCGCGAGCTTCTCGACCAGCATCCTGCACATGGCGTGAAAGTCCCCGATCGGCAGCGACGCCGCCATCTTGCCGAGACACTGCATCGCCTTCTTACGGATCCCCGGCCTCGGATCCTCGCACTCCTTGGCGCAGATCTCCGCCATCGACGTCAGCTTCGGAAACAGCGGCCCGTGCAACGTCAGAAACATCAGCAACAGGTCGTACCCGTTGGACGCAATCTCCTCGTTCTCCGACTCGACGCACGCCACCAGCTCCGGCCCCAGGTACTCAGCCACCAACGCCGCCACCGACTCTGCATTCTTCTGGCTCCCTGCTGCCTTTTTTTTCTCGTCCTCGCCCCCGTCCACGTCCATGTCTTCACCCCCCGCCCGCTCACCCGGCTGCTCTTGGACCAGATTCTGAACCACCACCTTGAGCCCCAGGTACGCCACGTCCCGCTTCGTCGCATCCTGCGCCGTCCTCATCTGCCCCAGCAACACCTTGAACATCTCCTGCACGTACTTCGGACCCACCTTTCCCGCCAGCGCCCCCAAACACGTGTTTGCCAACCCACTAATGTCCCCCGACTGTCGATTGGTGTCGCGAACGAAGAGAGAAGAAAGAAGGCCGAGTCGTCGTATCAGTGAGCGTGAGGGTGCGAGCGAGCGAGCGCGCGAGCCTGGTCGTCGCCATCGGTACCCACCTGATCGTTCACCTGCTTGAGCACCGCCGCCACCACCCGCTTGGACTCGTAGTCGTCCAGGATGCACTCATCGCTTTGAAGCTCCCTGCAGGAAGAGGAGGAGGGGTAAGGGAGCGATAAGGGCGCGGTTCGTTCGTGTACTGTACCACAGCTCGGTCGAAGGGTTCGGAGTCAGAGGCCGCACCGTGCCAGGTCTGACGTGGCCATGTACCGATGGTCCTTGTCAGTGGACGTCAGCTGTATACGACACACGTCATGTGAAGATCGTGAGTAGTCGAGAGAGAGAGAGAGAGAGAGACCGAACAGACGACGGGAGCACGGATTCGGATCGATTTCGAATTCGAAATCACGCCAAAACTCGCGCCCCTCGGACGTACCTTGTCGAGCAAGCAACCTAACGCGACCGCACTCATACTGACCGACTGAAGAGCAGGAAATTCGCGATTCGTTCCCGAGAAGGTCGAGGCTCGACGACTACAGAGAGCTCTCTCACTAAAAAAATTCGCCCACGATGATGACTGCTGCTGTTCGAACGGTACGTTCCCTCGTCGTCTGTCGGTGGCGGTTCCTCATCATCCTGGGTCATCGATCTCCCGGTGCGCGGAAGGATTGAGGAATCGCCGAGATTGTGTCGGCGAGAATGGCAATAGGAGCGAGATGCACTCACCCACTCACTCGCTCGCTCGCTCGCCCGTGTAGACTGCCAAGGCGATGACTGTCACCGGCCTGAATACGGCCGCTCGTCGCGTTCAGAGCACCGTTGCGCTTTCGAGTTCCGTCCCGCACAAGGCCGCCTGCGTGGGCCTTGCGAGGCGTGCCGTGTCGCTGTCGGCGTCTGTCCGCGGGCTGTCCTCTGCCCGCGTCGTCTGCGCTGCTTCCGTCACGTCGAAGGTGTACTTTGACGTGACCATCGGCGGCGAGGATGCCGGTCGTATTACCATGGGTGCGTGATGGCTCCAGATGGCCGACGGTATTGGTTGGCCGTCGCGACGCACGTATGCACGTATGCACTCACGAGTTGCTTCGTCCAATGTATCGTTAGGTCTGTATGGGGATGTCGTTCCGAAGACTGCCGAGAATTTCAGGCAGTTGTGCACTGGGGAGGCTGGGTTTGGGTACAAGGGCTGTGGGTTTCATCGGGTGATTCCGCAGTTCATGATCCAGGTGGGTATTGCATTGTGGATCGAGTCGAGCAGTAGGCCCGCTCGCTCGCTCGCTCGCTCGCCGCTTCTTCGCGCACTCGCGCACTCGCGCACTCGACGCTCACCGCTGGTTCGCGTTGATTTACTCGTTCATTCAGGGAGGGGACTTTACGAACGGGAACGGGACGGGTGGGAAGAGCATTTACGGCCGCACGTTTCCGGACGAGAACTTCGAGGCGAAGCATAGCAAGCCGGGTCTGTTGAGCATGGCAAACGCGGGGCCCAACACCAACGGGAGCCAGTTCTTCATCACGACGGTGGAGACGCCGTGGTTGGACGGGAGGCATACGGTGTTTGGGGAGGTCGTGGACGGTATGGATGTGGTGATGAAGATCGAGGGCAGCCCGACCGGGGCGATGGACAGGCCGGCAAAGCCGGTGGTGATCAAGGACTGCGGCGAGCTCTAAACTACCTCATCGTCTTGTGATTATGTAACAGAGAGTCTATCATATGCCCTATTCCGATTCCTACTGGTTGTATCCGGAGGTGGTAATGGAGTCGGCAGAGCCGAACGTCTCGTCCCAGACGGTGTGGAACCAGCCCTCCTTGTCGGTGCGCTCGTAGGTGTGCGAGCCGAAAAAGTCCCTCTGTGCCTGGACCAGGTTGGCGTTTCCGCGAGCCCTCCTGTAGGTGTCGAAGTAGCTCAGGGACGTGGTCATGCCCGGAGCGCCGATGCCCGACGTGACGGCCAGGCTGACGACCCGCCTCCAGGCGGCCTGGCGGTCGGCGAGGTCCTTGGCAAAGTCCGGGTCGACGAGCAGGTTGTTCAGATCCGGGTTGCGCTCGTACGCCTGCTTAATGCGGTCCAGGAACCCGGCCCTGATGATGCATCCGCCCTTCCAGATGCGCGCCAGGCTGCCGAGGTCCACGCCCCAGCCCTGCTCGGCGCTCTTGGCCCTGATGATGTTGTAGCCCTGGGCGTAGCTGCAGATCTTGGACGCATAGAGCGCGGCCTTGACGTCTTCGATCAACTGCTGCTTGTCCACGGACGACGGCGCGGCGTCGGCCGCGGAGACGCCAAGGGCGTCGTAGGCGGCCTCGGCGTGGACGCGCTCGTCCTTCAGGCCGGACAGGAAGCGCGCGTCGAGGGCGGCGGCCATCGTCGGCGCGGCGACGGACATCTCGGCGGCCTGCTGGATCGTCCACTTGCCGGTTCCCTGCGAGAGTAAGAAGGAGGAGAGAAGCGACGATAATGTGAACGCGGGCGTTGTAGGGGGTGTAGCGACGGACCCAGGCGCGTGAGGAAATTCCTGGTTTCGCCTTTCGCCGAGTCGCATCGGCTTTCAGCTCCCTCATCCAGCGTTCAGCTTGGCGCAGTGGTAGCGTGCGGGGCCCATAACCCCGAGGTCTATGGTTCGAATCCATAAGCTGAAATCCTTTTGCTCGGCCGACCGACGACGTTTTTTGGCCGACGCAGTCGCCCACCACCGCACACAAGCCCCGCCGGATGAAAACCTCGACGACGACGACGACGACGATCGTCGGAGGAGAGGAGCAAACGCCAACCCCTTCAACGTACCTTCATGCCCGTCTTGTCGAGCACCTTGTCCACCAGGAAGCCGTCAGCGTACTCGTCCTTCTTCTTGAAGATGGACGCCGTGATCTCGACGAGGAACGACTCGAGCTCGCTCTTGTTCCACTCGTCGAAGACGGCGGCGAGCTCCTCGTTGCTGAGCCCGCCGACAGTCTTGAGCAGGTCGTAGGCCTCGGCGATCAGCTGCATGTCGCCGTACTCGATGCCGTTGTGCACCATCTTGACAAAGTTGCCGGATCCGCCCGGCCCGATGTAGGTGACGCACGCGCCGTCGTCGGTCTGGGCGGCGACCTTCTCGACGATCGGCGCGAGGTACTTGTACGCGTCGGCGTCGCCTCCTGGCATCATCGCCGGCCCGCGGCGGGCGCCTTCCTCTCCGCCGGAAACTCCCATGCCGATCTCAATGATGCCCTTGCCCTTCAGGGCGGCCTGGCGGCGCTCGGTGTTCTCGTACCACTCGTTGCCACCGTCGATGATGATGTCCCCCTCCTCCATGTACTCGGACAGGGCCTCGATCGTGGCGTCCACGGGCGCGCCGGCCTTGACGAGGATGATGACCCTCCTGGGGCGCTCGAGGGACGCGACGAAGTCCTTCATCTCCTTGAAGCCCGCGAGGTTGCCGCCGAGGCCCTCCTTCTGGGCGCGGGCCACGCAGGCGTCCGTCTTGTCGGCCGAGCGGTTGAAGACGGAGATCTTGAATCCCTTCTCCGCCACGTTCAGCGCGAGGTTCTGTCCCATCACGGCCAGCCCGATGAGGCCGATGTCGGACGTCTGACCCTCCCCGGTCATGATCGTGGGTTGGATAGAAGTCTTCGGGGGCTGTGCGCTCGCAGAGACTTCCCGCGGGGCGTTGCTCCTCCTGGTCGTGCGTTCGATCGCAAAGGCTTTGGTGGTCGTGCGTTGGTACCTCGAAGGAGCTCGCGCCGAGGACGGGCGTCCAATTCCTGTCGAGATCGGGTTCGATGCGCTTCGATTCTGCGACGAGGTCAACATTAAATAGGCGGCAGCGACGTGAGTCGAGCAGAAACGAAGGTACAGATGAAAAAAGGGGCGAAGTGGAACTGTGCGAGCTCGGTTCGACCGCCCGAGAAATCCGCGCGACGAGCCAGAATGCCAGACCGGGAATGTGCCAGACCGTCGCCGCCGCTACCGCCTGCCGCTGGAGCCGCGCTTGCCGCCGGAGGCGGCGGCGATGGCGACGGTCGTGACCACGCCGAGGATGGCCGCCCCGGCCCCGATCCCGATCAGTCCGTCCTTGACCACCTCGGTCTCCACGTGCTCGAGCAGGGATTCCGCCTGTCGGAAGTCTGGGTGGACGGCCAAGAGTCCCTTCAGCGTCTGTCGGGCGTCGAGGTGGTTCCCTCGCCGGTACTGGCCGACCGCCTGCAGGTAGCGCAGCTCCCTGCGGTTGACGAGGGCCGTCGTGGCGACGCCATCGTCGTCGTTGCCTGCCTGCGACAACATGGCCTCGACGAGCTGCATGCCGAGTTGGACATCCTTCTTGTCTCGCGAATGCACCAGGGCCCAACAGTAGCTGCACGCGACGAGCGGCGGTGAGGGTGGGAGTGGGCGCGGCGAGTCGGGAGTCGTCGATAGGCGACGCGCCAGACGTCAGTAGCAAACGCGCCAGGCGCGGCAGCAGCACGTACTTGAAGCAAGACTCCAGGGTCGGGTCCTGGGCGGTGCGCGTCTTCTCCTCGTAGTCTCGTCGAAGCGTGTCGACGTCCTCCTTGCTCGAATACGGGATCCCGGCGCTGTCCGTCTCGCCGCTCTGTCCGTCTCGCCACCGCGGCATGTATTTAGAGACGAGACTGTTCAAGTCGATACTGAACGACATGGCGTGGACGACAAATGTTTCAGACCCTGTGAGGGCCAAGGTTGCAGCATAAAAGCAATTCGGGTGGAGGGGCGCCCACGCCTATTCAATTCAGAAGACCCTTCTTCTTCTTCTTCTTCTTCTTGCTCGTCGTCGTAATCCTCGTCGCCGTCGTCGTCGTCGTCGTCTTGCCCCCCTCATCGGCACGACTCTGCCGCTGCTTCTTCCCCCCGCTCCCCTCGCCTGTCCCATCGCCGTCGTCGTCGCCAGACACGAGGTCGGCCGACGACGCCCTGGCCCGCCGGTCCCGGTTCCTGTTGCGCACTTTCTTCAGCTTGAGCATCCAATCGTCGACCCGGCCGCCCGACGCCTTGATGACGTTGGCCACCCCGCGGAGCCTGTCGACGTCGTCCTCGGTGAAAAACGTGACGGCCTTCCCGGTCCTCCCCGCGCGGCCCGTCCGTCCCACCCGGTGGATGTAGTCGAGCGTGCTGTTGGGAAAGTCAAAGTTCACAACCGTCTCCACGCCGGCAAAGTCGAGGCCTCGGGCGACGAGATCGGTCGCGATCAGCACCCACGTCTTGCCCTCCCTGAACTTCTCCACCGCCTTCTCCCTGGCGGCCTGGCCCTGAGACGCGTGGAGCGAGTCGACGTGCACGCCATCGAACATGAGCTCCCGGTGCACTTCCTTGGCCCGGTCCTTGGTGTTGACGAAGATGAGGACGGGGGGCCTGACGCCGTCCGCCAGCAGCTGGCGCACCCCCAGCAGCTTGCCGTCCTCCCTCCCCACGAACAGCAGCTTCTGCTCCACCGACGTCGCCGAAACGTTCCGCTCGCCGACCGTGACGCGGAGCGGGTCGCGCAGCACCGACCTGGCCAGCTGCTCGACCGTCTCGGGCAGCGTGGCACTGAACAGCGCCCGCACGATGTTCTCGTTCGTGCACGATGCCAGGCACGCGTCAATCTGCTCCGCGAACCCCATCTCGAACAGCTTGTCCGCCTCGTCCAGCACGAGCGTCTCGACGTTGGACAGGTCAATCTTTCCCTCCCTGGCCATGGCGTCCAGCCGCAGCGGGTTGGCCAGCAGGATGTCCACCTTGTCAAAGTCGCACCCCGCCGCCGTCGCCTTGGACAAGACAGAGCAGCGCAACTTGAGCCCCGGCAGCAGCGGCATGAGCACCCGCCCCGTCTGCGTGCTCAGCTCCTTGGTCGGCGAGATGACCACGGCTCGGACGCCCGATGCCGCTGCCGCTGCCCCGCGTCTGGCCGCGCACACCTTCTGCCGCTTCACGCGCATCACCAACGGAATGAGGAACGCCAACGTCTTTCCGCTTCCCGTCGGCGCGACCACCATCAGCTCCCGACCAGCGTTGAGGCACGGCACGGCCTGCTTCTGCACGGGCGTCGGGGTGCCGTAAAACGACGTGATGTTCCGCACCAGCCTCTTCGTGTTGTACTGGTCGTCCTTCGTCGCCTCTGTCGCGTCCCTGTCCCCACCGACCGATCGACGCGCACCAGCCTCGCGATCCTCGTCGTCGTCGTCGTCGAGGTCGAGCTCCATCACGTCGTCGAACGACGTGATGGGCGCTGGCGGCGCCGACCCGTTGACCTTGATCTTGTTCCGCTTCCGGATCACGTTGGCCTTCTCCCACGGATCGTTGCCCTGCACGTCGTCCGCCTCCGACTTCTGTCGCTCGCCCCTCGTGCCGGCATCCCCACCCGCATCCCCACCCGCATCGGTGGCAGCCCTCGCGTCGGCGGCCGCCCGCGCGCACCGCTCGAAGATGTCAATCTCGCGTCCATACTTCTCCCGGTCAAAGGTCAGCCCCTGCGACAGGACCGTAAACGCGTTCGACGTCCCCGGGTGCGCGTACGGACCGTGGTTCGGCCGTCTGCCCTGTGTGTCGGAATCCATGTGCTCGCAACTGCATGAACGTTCACGTCCTGCGCCGGTGGCTGGCGATACGCTCGGGCCGCCTGAGTACACCTCGGAGCGATACGAACGACTGGTCCGTCCGTACTGATGATATGCTATGTGTGAATTTCGTTGTGCGGTGCCCGTCGAGGTTTTCAAAAAAACGCGCTCTCGGATCCTCCACCCACGGACACTCTTCGCCTTCCCTCCGTCCTTCAATCCTTCGTCGATCCATCGACCCGTCGATCCTCGGATAGCCGACGCGATGGCACTCGCCGTGCACGCCGTCGTTCCCGGCCGGCTGGCAGGATTCCAGGCAGCGCAGCAGCGAACGACGCGCGCCCGACGACGACGGGGACCCGACACGACCACGACGACCACGACGACGACCACCCACGTGACGATGTCGAGCTCGGCTCGGACGCAGCGCAATGTCGACTCGGTCAGGGCGCGTGGCTTCTTCAACATGTTCAAACAAGGCGACGGGGCGAAGGACGACGGTGGCGAGGACCCCGACCCGTCGTTCACCTGGTCGAACGACGTGAGCGTGGACGAGGTCGTCATCATGCAGTGGACGGACGAGAATGACCCGAGCGGGAAAGAATACAACATTGTCTACAGGAACGGGGGTCCGGTGGACGCGGCGGCCGTCGAAGTCCTGTGCGACAAGATCAACTGGCCCCGGCGGCCGCAGGACAAGCTGGATAAGGCGTTACGAAACTCGTTTCTGGTGGCGGCGGTGACGCTCGAGGAGCCCGGGTGTGCTCCCGAGGCGCGGCGGTTGATCGGGACGGCGAGGTGTACGTCTGACGGGGCGTTCAATGCGACGATCTGGGATCTGATCGTGGACCCGCAGTTTCAGGGCCTGGGCCTGGGGAAGGCGCTGATGGAGTTGCTGGTGCGGAGCCTGTTGAAGCGGGATATCAGCAACATCACGCTGTATGCCGACGCTGGGGTGGTGTCTTTCTACAAGCGGCTCGGCTTTGACGTGGACCCGGAGGGGATCAAGGGCATGTTTTTCAAGTTTGGAGCCTGATTGTCATTCATTCATCATTGAAGTACGTTGAGAACACACAGACAGACAGACAGAGGCGCACGCACCGCGTTCCCTCCCTCGGTTCTCGGCCTTTGCGGAACGGAACAACAAACAATCCGGGAATTTCAAAACCGGCCCATGGAATCAAACAAACTGAGACGACCGAGACGGGCGCTGTCCGTCCTGTTGTGCGGCGCCCTGTGGTTTGGGACACTGACGGCGACCGTGGCGGCGACGGCGCAGGGGCAAGAGCGCAGGTTGCGCGAGCGGGTCATCGAGCTGGAGGACGAGCGAGACGCGCTGAAGGAGAAGTACGAGGCGATTGCCGCAGAGTATAAGACCGTCAAGGGGGAGATTCGGGCGTCGATCGATATACAGAGGCGCCTGGACGATGCGCTGGCGGTGGCAGCCGAGCTGCAGGAACGGAGCGGGGACGCCTCGGGGCTGGCGCGGGGGCTGGAGAAGTGCGAGTTTGCGCGGGAGAATACGTTGGTGGACCTGATGCTGACAGAGTCGAGTCTGAACGAGATGATTCGCAAGTACCGGGACCTGGAGCGGCAGATGCACAAGGACGACTGCTCGGCCATCAAGGAGGACCTGGTGCAGTACAGAGACCAGGCGGAGCATTGCATGACGGATGTCGACGGACTCAAGAGGTCGAACGCGGAGCTGTCGAAACGGGCGAGCAAACAGGCGACGAGGCTCGCAGAGCTGGAGGAGGCGGAGGGCGAGCTGATCAAGGCGAGGGCCGAGCTCGAGGTGGTCGCGGGCAGGAACGCGCAGCTCAAGGGCGACTCGGACAGGCTGAAGGAGCTCGACAGGGAGCACGTGGCGCTGAAATCCCAGCTTTCGAGCGCGACGTCCTCGCTCGAGGCGTCGAAGAACGAGCTCGCGGCCACGAAGGCCGCGCTCAACGGGCTGCTTGATTCGCTCGACTCCCGGCTGCAGTTCGAAGCGCTCAAGGACGCCCACGAGAAGGAGATCCTGCCGTTTTGGCTCGACTCGCTGGTCATGCGGGTCGTGCGGCACGCGGAAGCGCTCTACGTCCGACACGTGCAGCCGGTCTTTCTGGCCGGCGTCGAGTCGGTGGACGGCGTGCGCGCGTACTTCGCCGAGCAGATCGATTCGCTGACACGGGACACGTCGAGCGTGATGCAGGCAGTCCTGCATCCGATGGCGATCAAGGCGGACGTGGTTTTTGGCAAGGACGTGCCCATGAGGAGGCAGTTGGACCGCGTCGTTAGGCTCTGCAGCAGGCGCCTGGCCTCGCTCAACTCCCAGCGGAGACACCTGCACGCGTTGGTGGGCAAGTTTCAGCAGGCGAGCGTGCGCTTCATTTCCAGCAAGGTGTCGGTCGTCGTGTCCAAGATCTCGTACTTTGACCACCCGTCCAACCGGGCGCGGGTCAACGTGGACGCCGTCGCCGTCGGCCTCTTCTACGCCATGGTCGCCATGTGCACGGTCCCGTTGGTCGTCATCGCCGTCAACTGGGTGTTGAACGGCCTGATGTACTACTTCCGCACGGGCACCGCCCTGACGGTGGTCCCCAACGAGTCGGACACGATCGATATGATCGAAGAGTCGATCGGGTACAAGTTCCGAAATCGCGACTACGCCGTCCAGGCCCTGGAGAAGAGCCCGTCGCTCCACCAGGTCGGTCTGGCCATCATCAACCTGATCCTTGCCAACGAGATCAAGGGCACCGACAGCAGGAAGGAGGTCGAGCAGCGTAGCCAGCGCAGCTGCGTCGACCGGATCGTCCGACCGGGGCCCGGGAGGAAGAGCGTCAATGTCGCCAAGGAGCAGAAGACCTACATGTACATCTGCCTGCTGGCCGCGGTGTTTAGGGACTCGGACGAGTCGGTCGAGAAGGTCATGCGGGTTTGGGGCGACAGCACCGAGGTCTTGGAGGCCACGAACGACAAGTGCATCCCGACGATCGATGACGACGACGACGACGACGGGTTGCCGGACATCGTGCACAGCGGTCGGAGCTCGTCCTCGAGCGTGTCGGTGGGCGAGGTGGATCCGAGACCGTTGAACCTCGAGGGCTCGTTGTCGCGGGGCGAGGACGATGGGGGCGACGAAAAGGACGTGGG
>Ga0181584_10000221_pt1 | contig 37940 bp, 29 predicted proteins | sample 071ome_30_FD_132462 | JGI IMG/M metagenome (GOLD analysis project Ga0181584, IMG submission 132462) | Coastal salt marsh microbial communities from the Groves Creek Marsh, Skidaway Island, Georgia - 071406AT metaG (megahit assembly) | ecosystem: Environmental > Aquatic > Marine > Intertidal... | reverse complement strand
CTACCCGCAGATACCCACGCATGACGCTTCCGTTACACGCCGCGGCGTCATCGCTGTGCGCAACAGCCCGGCGAGTCTCTCGGTTGGACCTCGGCCGCCTCCAACCGTCGATACCGACAAAGAGAGACGCCGCGACGGCAGTGACGACGAGTCACGCGCCCCAAGACCACCGTCACCGTCACCGTCACCTTCAGCATCACCCGTGGATCGCCTGTCGTGCGTCGCCTCGGGACGACTCCAACCAGAATAACAACGAGAAGCGTCATGAGGAGTCGTCAGAGACGATTGAGTACGTGAGGGCGGAGATTTCAGAGGTGCGCACGGCGGAAGGTCAGGGGAACGTCATCTATTTGCGTCTGAAGGACGGGTCGCAGTCGATTCTGCCAGTGTACGTTGTTCTGAGCTCGCAAGTCGACCGGGGTGCGCTCGCCCCGACGCGCTCACTCGCGCTACGCTGTTCTTTCGCTCGTTAGGTACATTGGGGAGTACGAATGTGGGGCCTTGATTAAGGAGATGCATAAGAAGAAGTTGCCGCGTCCCGGCACGCATGATTTGATGAAGAATATGCTGGATGTGATGGGGTATCGGGTGACGCAGGTGCGGGTGACGGCGTTGGTGGGGAATATCTACCACGCGCGGGTGTACATGGTTGGGGCGGAGAAGAAGACAGAGGCGGAGAAGGCGGGTGCGGACGCCGATTCCGGTGAGGGTTCCGAATCGGCGGTCAGGGAGGTGACGGTGGATTCGCGTCCGTCGGACGCGATTAATATGGCCGTGCGGTACGATGCGCCGATTTACGTGAATAAGGAGGTGGCGCTGAAGATGGGGCATCCGGCTGGGACGCCTGGGATGTCTGGGTTGTCCGGGTCGACGACAGCTGGGATGTCTGGGGAGGAGAAGATGATGGGGCTGGGTGGGACGGGGTCGGGGTCGATTCAGACGGACCAGCAGCGGGAGCTGGTGAAGCAGGCCAACGAGATTATCCAGTCGTGCCGGGAGGAGATTTTGTTGTATCATGATCCGACGATGATGCACAAGTTGCAGATGCAGCTGGCCGTTGCCGAGGAGCGGTACGAGGACGCGCAGCGGATGAGCGAGATGATCGATAAGTTGCTGGCCAGCGATCGGAGCATGGCGCTGGTGATTGCGATCGAGACGGCGCTGGAGGATCAGCGGTTGGAGGAGGCTGCGAAACTGCGGGATGAGTTGAGGAAGCTCCGGGACGAGGTGCTGAGGAGCGTCGACGAGGTATAGGGTACAGTGCGTGTCGAGCCTAGGGTTCATTTTGTTACGATAGATGATAGATGGTGGATGGTGGATGGTGGATGATAGAACAGACGTCGGGCATCAGGCATCATCAGGCATCATCGCCGATGGCGTGCTCGTACGCCGCCTTTGCCTTGATGAAGGCGTCGAGCTGCTGCTCGACGTCGGCCTTGCGTCGCGCGTCCTCGGCCAGTTTCACGTTGGTGCCGAGGCGGTACGCTTCGAGTTCCTTCGCTTTCCGGTGGAGCTCGGCCTTGGCGCGGCGGAACTTGGACTTGAGAACCAGCTGTTGCTCTTGCCCCGTCGCGGTGGGTTGTGTGCGCGGTTGTTTTGGCTGCGGCGTCGGCTCGCTGACACCGCTGCGGACGGCGGCGAGCAAGTCGGGCGACGTGTGCCGGATTGGAGCGGGCGTGGCGTCGGCGTCTCCCGCCAGTGCCGGTGCCAGCGCCGTCGCCTCTGTCGATATCGTCCCCGCCCTCGCCGCCGGCCCCTTCATGTCGCGCAGCTGGGCTCGCATCTTGTCGACGGTCGCCCGGATCTTGGCGCCCCCGTCCGGAAGCGCGGATACGAGCGAGGCGTTGGCGAGCAGTTTTTCCTGCTTCGCGAGGTCCGCCTCCAGCTGCGTCCGGGCGTCCTGGTCGCGGGCGGTGTCGTGGTCGCGGGAGTTCCCGAGCGACAGCGCCTTGTCGAACATGGCAGCGAGCTGATCTCCCCCGCCGTCTCCGTTGCCGCCGCCGCCACCTTTGCCCTTGCCCTTGGGCGTCGTGGCAGAGGTGAAAACCCGCGCGGCCGCGGCGATGTTCTCAGAGACGGCCGACACCTCGCTGTACAGCAAATCGTGGTCGGAGAATCCCACATAGGATTCAATGCTGTCGAGCGCGTCGATCTCTCGTTGCATGGCAGGCGGTATCTTTCGCTGGTGCCGGTGTCGCGCCTCCAGCTGGCGCTGCGTCGACGAGGACTGGAACTCCTCGGGGGCCAGCGTGAAAAGGTCCTGCATGATGACCACCTGCGTGTCACTCTCATTGAAGTAGCGCTGTTGTTCTCCCTGCTCCGTGCCTGCCTTGAAAATGGCACCCTTGAATACCTGTTTCTGGTAAACTTTGTCCTCGATCGTCCCGCACGTCACGAGTCGGTACACGAGTACGTCTTTCGTCTGGCCGAGACGACACGCCCTGTCCACGCTTTGGTTGTCGACAGAGGGGTTCCAAGACGGGTCTAACAGGACGACCCGATCGGCCGCCGTCAATGTCAGGCCGAGGCCGCCGACTTGCGAGGTCAGCAAGAAGACCGAGTAGGCCGCGTCCTCTTGAAACCTCTTGACGCGGGCGTGACGTTCCTGGCGAACGAGCGAACGAGCGAACGAGCGAACGAGCGAACGAACGAGCGAACGAGCGAACGAGCGTAGCCCGTAGCGCGAGTGAGAGAGAGCCAGGGCGCACGAGCGCACGTCGGTCGAGCTCGATACCCACCGCTCCGTCGACGTCGCCATCAATCCGCAAGTATTTCCATCCGCGGGAGGCGATCGCCTGCTCGAGGATGCCCAGCATGACCTTGGACTCGCTGAACACCAGCGTCCGGTGGCCCGTGGCGATCAGCATGTGCAGCAGCCCCATGACGAACAACGTCTTGCATGACGCCGAGACCAGCCGGTCGTGGCGGTCATGCTGAAGGTCTTTCCACTCTGTGCTCTCTCGCAGCTCCCGGAGCTCGTCGTCGGCAGCCGCCGGGGCCGACGCCGCCGTTGGCCCGACGCCGACCTCCGTTCCTTCCAGGCCCAACAGTTCGTCCGATAGCAGCATCGGATGCTTGCAAATCTTCTTCAGCACCGTCAGACTTGCGAGCGCCGCTCGGTTCTGGTTCAGCACCTCCCGCACGGACTTGCTCCGCAGGAACGCCTTGTACAGCCCCAGCTGCGCGTCCGTCAGCCGCAGCCACACAACGATGTCCTTCTTGAAAAACGAGCTCGACGGATCCGAGCCCCCGCCGCCGCTCCCGGAGGTCCCCATCACGTCTTCCTTCGTCCGCCGCAGCATGAACGGCGCATACGTCTTCTGCAGCGACACGCTCGCCATCGCCCCGGCATCCTGCTCCCGCCTCGTCGCATCCTTGCTCGTCCCCCGCTTGATCGGCCGCTCGAACGTGTCTTTGAACTCGGACGCATCCCCCAGCAGACCCCGCTTCACCAGATCGAACAGCGAGTGCAGCTCCATCAGGTTGTTCTGGATCGGCGTTCCGGTGATCAACAACCGCATTCGAGCGTCCACCTTTTCGATCTCCGCCCTCGTTTTGTTCCCGGTGTTCTTCAACGTGTGCCCCTCGTCCATCACGACGACGTCCCAGAACGGACCCTCGTCCTCGTCGTGCGACATATGCGTCCGCACAACCTCGGCATCGCGCTGGACCAGTCCATACGTCATCATCAGAATCCCCCCGCGCGATGCGATATCGTCCATGATCAGAAGCCGCTCTCGCTTGCTCGTCGCCCGCTGCGTCCCACCGTACACCGCCATTTCCATCCCCAGCTCCGTCCGCACTTCATTCTCCCACGCACCGAGCAACGTCTTGGGGGCCACGATCAGCACCCTCCGCGCCATCTTCCGTTGGAACAGCGCGTGCACGAACGATGCCACCTGGTACGTCTTCCCCAGGCCCATGTCGTCCGCGAGGATCGCACCCGAGCGCACGTTATATAAGCTCAGGAGCCACTCGACACCCACCCGCTGGTGCGGCATCAATGTCTTCTTGGCTTGCGACGTGGTCGGCGCGCACGCCGTGTTGTTCACTGGAGCGATCGACAGGCTGTCGAAAAGATCGATCGCCGGTCCGTCCCCTTTGCTGCTGCTGCTCCCGCCGGCGTCGCTCCCGATCGAATCATCGCTGATGATATCGTCGGACGAGGGCGACGACGCGTCGTCGTCAGACGACGACGATTCGATGAGGCGTAGGCCGCGCATAAACGTTTTGAGACAAGAAACCTTCACGACCGGCGGGAGGGCATAACGTAGCCATCCAAGACCCTCAGGCCATCGCAGACGGAGTTGGCATGTCTGAGCCAGGCGGGGCGAGCCCGCGTGACGAAATCGAGTGGGGAATGGACGATGACGCCATACCGAGCACGTCAACGAAGGGCGACGAAGAAGGAGACAAGAGCGCCCGCGTGCGTGCGTTGGAGGACAAGCTCAAGGCGCCGGATGCCATCATGGAGCCCGACATCTTGGAGGTGCTCACCGAGTATCTTCAGAGCGGTCCGTATAGCGACACGAGGGCGGCCGACGTCATTCGGTTCCTCGAAGACGGGTACGAGGGGTACGCGCATATGGGTTCGTTGGTGTGTAGTTGGCTGCGGTTTGTCGACGAGGACAACGAGGATGACGTGGACAACGAGAATGACGAGAATGACGAGGCAGACGACGAGGGCCGGGGAGCAAAGCGGCACTTGCTTCTTGTGGACGAGGCATCGTTCCTTCGGGAGCTCGTGCTGGAGAAATTCAAGCCGACGACGTTCGAGAACCTGTTCACCACGGGCGGCAAGGGTCCGCCCAGGTGGCTCAACGCGTTGGTGTCGGAAGAGGGCGGTCGCGAGCTCGTCTATCAGCTGTCGACGAAGCACGACGATTCGCTGCTGTTGTCGTTCGCGCTCAAGAAGATCGTGAGCAACGGGTTCGGGGACGAAGTGGCCGGGAAGGACGTCGACCTGTCGCAGTACTTTGACGTGTTTCACAGCATCCTCATGGTTCGGCTTCGGAAACTGGCGTCGACGAACGACGAGACGGAGGTTACGCGTTTATGCGGTCTGATTCAGCATTCGGCGCTGTCGAGCGTGCTCGGATACGTGCACGTGCGGCAGGTGCTGACGAGGCTGGCGGCCGACGGTGACGCAGCGGGGAAGCCGTGGTCCTGCCGGTTCCGGAGGATGTACCAGGATTTGGAGACGGCGAGTAAGGACGGGCTGGCATGCAAAATGTCGCGTTTCTTTGTGCCCGACGACGACGGCGGTGCCGGGGGAGATCGCGGAGGAGAGGACGTGGCGTTCGTGACGGCGGCGGTGGTGGGCGACGTGCTGGCGACATCGGCCGGCGGGCACGTCGCGCCGATTTCCGACGTGATCAAGCTCCAGCGGTTGTACTTAGGAATCGAAGTCGACAGGGCAGACGGGGCGGTCGGGGCAAACGGCTGCGACGAGCGGGAAAACGGGGTGTCGAACATGCAGATTCCGAGCGTTACGCTGCTTCACCATCCAGCCGTCGTCGAAGTCCTGCTACGGAGCCTGTTCAATCCATCGAAGAAACTTCGCGGCGACGCACTCGAGGCGCACGCGTTCGTTCTGAGCGTGGCGGTGCGCGGCTTGGACGCGAGCACCGGCGCCGACACTGTCTCGTTCGCCGAACATCCGCGTGTGAAGGAGCTGATGCGGATCATCCGAATGGCCGTTTCTCTGGCATACAAGGCGACCGAGGATACCGTGTTGACGGCCGAGGAGCGAGCGCAGGTCGACGAGTCCATGGCGGAGGGAATCTGCGCGACGGGTGTCCTCTTGCTCCTGCGCAGGAAGCTGACGTCGTCAGAGTACTGGGGATCGGCATATCACGTGCATAAAGAGCCACCGTTCCTGTACTTGCTCTTCAGCATCGTCGAAAAGCAGCCGAGAATGCGGAACGACGTCCTGTCTCTGATCAAGGACGCCGTGCATACGGCCGGCAACTCGACCGCCGGGACGGACATCGTGCTCGCCCTGGTCCGCGTGCTGGTCGAGCTGTGCAAGACGGATCTCGTGGAGAACATTCTGAGTTGGGCCGTGGGATGGGCCAGGAACGCAAACGCCGAGGTGTCTCGGGCGCTCATCCTGGTCCTCCTGGAGATTGCCGCCCCTCCCTACTCTGACGTGTTTGCCGAGGGCGTCATCAGGCTGATGCACGCCGCCAACCTCCGCCGGCAGTCCATGGGCGCGCGGCTCTGGAACCAAAACATGGGCGTGGTCCGCGAGTTCTGCGACAGCGCGGCGGTCCGCGCCGTCGCGGACCGGCTCGATCGAGGGGACCGAGGCGTCGCAAACTACCTCCGAGACCTCAAGCAAGCGCTCTAGATGGATTCGAGACGCTTTACAAAGTAACGCTTTATACATGACGCTATCTCCAACAACAAAGTGATACAGACTCAGCCATACATCGCGTCGATGACGGCCTGGTATTTCTTCTGGAGCTGCGGCCGTTTCGACTTGAACGTCGGCGTCAACAGATCGTTCTCGACGGAGAACAGGACCGATTCGAGGTGGATCGTCTTCGCCATCTCGAAGCCTTTGAGCTTGGCCTCCTTGGCCGTCGCGTTCAGGCTGTCGAGGATGGCCTTCTTGAGGTCGGCGTTGTTGGCGCACAGCTCGGCGTACGTGCCCTTCTGGTGGTGGTGCTTCGCCCATTCGCCCACCCGCATCTCTTTCGGAACGACGATAGCAACCAGATGCGCCTTGAACGAGTTTCCGTAGACCCAGATCTGCTCGACCCACTCGTTCTTCTTGTAGCAGCTCTCGATCTTCTCGACGGCGACGTACTCACCCTGGGCGAGCTTGAAGATGGACTTCTTCCTGTCGACAATCTTGATCGACCCGTCCGGTCCAAACTCGGCGATGTCCCCGGTGTGGAACCAACCGTCAGGCTCGAGCACCTCCTTGGTCTTCTTGTCCTCTTTGTAGTAGCCGGTGAAGACGGTCGGTCCCTTGATGCAGAGCTCTCCCTTCGGCGGGTTGGCCATCGGGTCGCACTCCATCTCCGGCACGGCCTCGAGCCTGACGGAGATGCACGGCTGCGGCGGTCCGACCGTGCCGGCCATCGACGCGAGGTCGGGGATGGAGATGGCCGACGCGGCGCACGTCTCCGTCAAGCCATACCCCTGCACGACCCTGCAGCACATGCACACCCTCAAAAAGTCCTCGACATGGCGAGCCAGCGGCGCGCCACCCGACACAATGAGCCTCACCCGTCCGCCGAGGCGCTCCTTGACCTTGCTGAAGACCAGCTTGTCGAAGAAGGGCGCGGCCTCGTCAAACTTGTGCCCGGCGTCGAGCGCGTGGAGCTTCCTGCTGAATCCCCATTCGAACAGCATCTTCTTCAGGAACCCGCCGGCCTCAATTTTCTCCAAAACGCCGGCATAAATGCGGTCAAAGACGCGGGGAACACCGGCGAAGAGGGTCGGCTTGAGCGCACCGATGTCGTCGACGAGCCCCTTGATGTCGCCCCTCCAGTAGCCGATCGCTCCACCCTGGCAGATGACGAGCTCCTCGGTTGCCCTATCGAAGATATGCGCGAGCGGCAGGTACGAGATGAACACCTCATCCTGCAGATCAAACGGGCCGCCGTAGGTCCTGAGGAACACGGACAGGGAGGCCACGGTGGTCATGACGCTCCCGTGCGTCAGCTCCACCCCCTTGGGGTCGCCCGTCGTCCCGCTCGTGTACATGATGGTACAGAGATCGTCCGCCTTAGCGCCCCTCGGCGCGGCCGGGTTGGCCTTCCCGAGCGCCAAGAACTCGTCGAAGCCGTAGACGACGATGCCCATGCCCTTGACCAGCGCCACATCCTCGTCCTTGGCCTTGCCCCAGTAGACGACGGTCGTCACCTGCGACTTCAGGGCCGGAAGCGCCTTGGCCATCATACCCAGCTTCTCCCCGTGCGAGAACAGCACGGACGACTCGGAGTGCTTGACGATATACTCGATAGCGTTCTCCCCCAGCGTGTCGTACAGCGGCACGCAGTACAGGTTCATCCTGTTGCACCCCTGCATCGCCATCATCCACTCTGGCGAGTTGGGACCGTACACACCAACACGCCCGTGGGCCTCCAGACCCACGGCAGCCATCGCCGACCCAAGCATGGTGACCTTCTCGTCCACCTCTTTGTACGTCGACCACTCGTACTCCCCGTTGGGACCGGTGCGCGCGCCCAGACACCTGTTGTTCCCAAACTTGGCCACCGAGTTCTTGAACATCTCGTACAGAGACGCCGGCGCGCCGTCAAGCGTCGGCGGCCCGTCCTTGGCCAAGGCAGCCCTGCAAGGTGGCCGTGGTGAGAGAGCAGGGTGAGTTCGAGCGAATCAAGACGAAATCGACGTGGGATTCCGCCACCTTCGTATCGCGTAACACGCACCTGTATTCGGGACCGACTGCCGGAGATTTACCCTGTGCGGGACGCCCGGGCGCAACCTCTACTACGTAGGACTTCGACATCGAGATTCTGAAATCAGGACGAAACCACGTATCTGTATCAGACGGTCCCGGTAGGTAGCTTCAAGTGCTTGCCTGCCTGGTGCTGGTTGTTTGGTTTACGTAGTAGTATCAAGTATCAAGTATCCGCAGTGTACTGATCTCTCCTTTGACCGTTCGGTTCGCGGCTTCTTCTGTCAGCAGCAGAGGGCCACGTCGCGACGTGTCGATCGACAAGCTCCAAGCCGACCAGATTGCCGTCCTCGTCGCCGATGAACCGCTTGGTCAGCACGATGACCTTCTTCCCCTTTGCCGAGATGAAGTTGCCGTCGGCGTGGTTGGAGCCGAGGAGGCTAGAGGTTTGACCTCTATTGCAACTTGTTCTTCGTCTTCCGTTGAGCCGCTGCCTCCCGCCTTTCTCGCTTTGCCCCCTTCATCTTGCCCATGGCTATCTTACTCACGTCCTGCCGCTGCACATACACCTTGCCGACTTTACCATCCAGCACGTCCGCCTTGACGTTCTTCTGCTTCTTCGGCGTCAGCTTGGCCTGCTTCATCGCCTCCCGCTCCATGTCCACCCCGGCCTCCCGGCGCCTCCTCACCCTCAGGTCGAAATGCGGTCCCATCTCTTCGAGCACCGTCCGCGGAACGTCCGTCCCAGATTTCTTATACCGCACGGCAAACTGTCTGAACACAATCTTGGGGACCACGTCGTCGTCCAACGACCTGGTGGCCGCCACGCGCTCGTCCTCGGCGTACGACACGTAGATGACGCGGTCGAGCCCCTTGAGGTTGATGTTGTCGACCTGACGGCCCCGGAAAAAGTCTAGCAGGAGGGACTTGGCCTGGATCAACGCTTTGCTTGTGGTGAACTCCTGGCCGGCAAAGACGAACGCGGGCTTGTTGCCGAGCTGCGGGATGGTCGACGCCTTGAACGAATTCAGGCTCTTGAAGTCCTCGACGCCAAACTCCATCATATCGTAGAGCTTGTAGTCGTACATGCGGCCCATGACGATGTTATCGGGCCGCTTCTTCGTGTGGTTGCCGAGGATGAACAGGCTCGCGTCGCTCTTGCTCGAGTAGCCCTCAATCTCCACCTCACCGCCCGTCTCGAAGGGCAAGATGTCGTGCTTCCGACTCGTCATCTTGATGCTCTCTGTCGCCTTCATCTTCTGCACGTCGACCAGGAGCTCCTTGACGGTCTTGGACGTCTTGTGGCCGGCCAGGATGAGCGCCTTGCGGGGCTCTTCGACGAGCTTCGGCGCCTTCTTCTCGAGGGCCCGCTTGCCCGCCTTCGTCTTGGGCTGGACCATCTTGGTCGACGGGCCCTGGTTGGCGTTCGAGTTTGTCCCGGCGTTGCTCATGGTGGTGCTGCGTGCGTGTGTTTTGTGTCTGTGTGCCTCACGAACATGCAATATGCATGGTGGGACGGAAAGAGGGCACGAGAACGAGAACGAGGACGCAGGGACCGCCACACGCTGTGCAGTACGAGTACAGGTAGGTATGTACTTGTATGAGTCGTCGCACGGCGTATCTGTATGAATACGGGGAATGACGTATCTGTATGAATGCGGGAAGGAAGGAAAGCAGCCGGCGCTTCAGTTCGAGTTCCTGGTTTTCAGTGTGTCTCTCTACGAAACAACATCTGCACACTCGGCTCTACTCCAAACCGGGACGCGGTATGATCGAGCAGTATCTCCGAACCTTGGCGGGGGTCTCGACGACCGAAACCATGGCGTACGTCATGATGTTCGCGGCAGTCGTCACCCTGCCCGTGCTCCTGTTCGGCCCCACTGCCCCGTACGGAAGGTTCTCCACGACCGGCTGGGGGTTCCTGATCAATAACAAGATCGCGTGGATCACGCAAGAGATTCCTTCGCTTGCCGTCCCGGTGCGTACTCGATCGAATATGACGACCACTCTCCCGGCCACTCACGGCCGCCACGCCGCCACTTCCGCGTTCAGGTCGTCTGGATGACGTGCTACGCCACCCCTTCCCAGCTGAGCAACATCCAGGGAAGAAATCTGATCCTCATGCTCCTCTTCTGCATCCATTACACCAATCGAGACCTCATCTACCCGCTGCGCCTGCGGGACGGCAAGCCGACGCCCTTCGTCGTCTGGTGGGCATTGACCTCGGCGGTGTATATCACCCTCTCGCTCGCGCTCATACTCACTCGTCCTCGCTCTTCCTCACTCGCTCTTACTCTTACTCGCTCGTTCGTCGTTCCTCCAGGCTCCTGGCCTTTATCTTCTGCGTACGGCTCGCTCCCTTCCATGCTCCGCCTCCTGAATCCCCCCACCCCGCCTCACTCGCGCGACACCTCGCTCGTTCGCCAGGTCTACAACGGCTTCATGCAGACGAGGTACCTGCTCGACGAAGCGCCCGTCGTGGCGCCTGGCCCGATGACGTTCGCGGGCGTCGCCCTGTGGGCGCTCGGCCTTGCCGTCAACGTCCACGCCGACAACACCCTGATCAATCTACGCAAGGTCAAGAAGGGAACGGGCGACTACAAGATTCCTCGCGGCGGTCTGTTCGAGTACGTCTCTGCGGCCAACTACTTTGGCGAAATCGTCGAGTGGACCGGCTACGCCGTCGCGAGCGGCTTTGCGCTGCCCTGTGTCGCGTTCGCCCTCTTCACCTTTGCCAACCTGTTTCCGAGGGCACTTGCATACCACCGGTTCTACCTCAATCGGTTTCCCAGCTACCGAACTCTCCGACGGAAAGCGTGCATCCCGTATCTCGTGTAACACGATTACAATAACTTACTTGTTCTCGGAGTAGACGTAGGTGACGTGGCACTTTCCGCAGTACACCCTGTCAAAGTGCGTGGCCATGAAGATACCGGGGCCGCAGGACGGGCACACCTTCCTCAGCCTCTGGACCTTGCCGTCGTCGCTCACCTTGTAGAGCTTGAGCACACGGAGCTGCACCTTCTTGTGCACGTGCTTCTGCTTCTTCGGGGTCGTGTACGTCTTCTTCTTCCTCTTCTTTCCTCCTCCCAGAAGACGCAGGGAGACGTACAGCTGGCTGTCGTCGGCCACGCCACACTCGGCCAGCGAAGACTCGTCGGCGAGCTGACGTCCTCCGAAGAGCACACACTGGTCCTCGGCGGCGACACCGCGCGAGGCCTCAATGGCGGCCTTGACGTCGGCAACGATGGCCGACGGGCTGAGGTTGAGGACCTCGGTCTTGTCTGTTCGAGTGTTCGCGTGGGGTGTTTGCGTGAGCGATTCGATGAAAGGGGCGGGACGGGCCATCTGCCCGCCGACTTGGCAGGCTCGCGGAATGCAGTGGATTATTATCGCAAGACTGTGGCTATGCGCGCGAGCATGGCACGCGGGGACGGCCCGACGGCGAGTAATCCTCCCCCGCCGTCGGCATCAGGATGTCCCCAAATCGGACTGCGACGGACGAATACGCACCTGTGCGAACAAAAATCTGCATGGTGATGATGATAGTTTTCTCAGCAATATTTGCCTTCCTTAAAAACGTATGCGCAGGGCGGGAGGAAGGAGCTCCTTTCAGCAGGACTGGCCCAATCGAGCGAGCGTCGAGCGAACCGGATTTCAAAAAGAGTTCTCGCCACGGTCTACGGCGACGATATCGCACGCACGCGTATACGTTTACGCAGATATGAGTGGAACCGACTGGGGAAAGCTGAAGGTGGCCGAACTCAAGGTCGAGCTCGAGAAACGGGGCCTGGACACCAGCGGCAAGAAATCCGAGCTCGTAGAACGCCTCGAGGAGGCCGAGGGCGGCGTCGCGGTCAAGAACGACGAGGGCGCCAAGAACGACGAGGGAGTCAAGACCGAGGATGCGCACGCAGCGCCGGCGTCTCACCCCGTCGACGTCTCGCCCGCCGACCCTGCCGCCCACGACGCCCCGGACCACGCCTCGCCCCGCTCTGATGCCGACGACGCCGAGGACGCCGAGGACGCCGACGGCGACGCAAAGACCAATAAGCGTGCGCGTACTGAGGACGGCGGGGATCCCGACAAGAAAGTCAAGAAGCTGTGCAGGACGTTGTTCATCACCGGGTTCCAGGGCCAGCCCAGCGAGGAGGAGGTTCGGGACTTGGTGGAGAAGCATGGCAAGGTCGCGACCCTGTTCCTGCCGCCGAACAGTGGTGCGGCGCTCGTCTTCTACGAGCACTCTGACGGTGCCACGGCGGCTCGCAAGGCGTTTGACCAGTTTGAGTGGCAGGGGTCGACGCTGAAGTCGGCCTACAGGAACGTCCACCAGGCCATCAAGATGGCGAAGAACAAGTACAGTGTGACCTTGGATGTGGCTTTGACGGAAGAGGATCCGGACGAGGACGAGGGGGACAAAAGGAAGGAGCGCGAGAAGAAGGGGGATGTCGAGCGGGCGCCAAACCCGTTCCGCCAGACGACGACCGAACCGGTGCTCTACTGGCGGACGGTCAGGGCGTATCCCTAGGTGTAATGCGCGGGTCGTGTTTCTACATGTAATGATAAAAAACTATCGCCGACGGCCGAGGTCCGTCCGTAAGACTCGGGCGATTTCCGAGTCTTCGGAGGAGACGTCGAGCTCCATGACGCCCGCGAAGGCTCCAGCCAGGAAGGCGACCGGGTTGGCCAGGAAGGCTTCGAGGATGGTGGCCGGCTGGGGGGACTGTTCGTCCGAAGGGAGGGAGGAGGCCTTGATTCGAGTCGTGATTCTCGCACGGTGCGTTTGCTCCACTCGAGTGCGGACGACCACACCAGGCCGTGGTCGTCTCGTCATCGTCGCGATGGCCATGATGCCACGCCGTGCGGACTCGCGTTCAAACGCCAGTTTGACAACAGGGGGTCAGTTAGAACTCGAACGAGATGAGGAAGCTGCTCGGCCACCACAGTGCGCATTCCCAAATCGAGCGATTAATTCGTACATTTCACCACACAAGCCAACCTATCGGCCCGGCAGATTCCCACAAAGCGGCAGTCTTCCGCCCGCCATGGCTTCAACCAGAATCACGAGGGCAGCATTTGCCCTCTTCCGCCTGCTCACGCTCGCCTTGCTCCTCTGCTCGGCGATCGGCGCGCCCCAGCCGCCCAAGGGCGTCAAGCCAAAGACCATCAAGTACAAGTCGATCGGAAACATCGACCTCTACCTCCACGTCTTCCCGCCGCGGAGATCTGGCGACCGCCCGGTGGGTATTGTGCGCTCGCTCTTCGCTCTTCCAGACTCGACCCTCACCCTCACGCTCACGCTCACTCGTGCTACGCGCTTCGCTCGTTCACCAGGCACCCGCCATCGTGTTCTTCCACCAGGGCGGGTGGCGCAGCGGAAAACCGCAGTCGTTTTTCGGTCCGGCGTATCATTTTGCGACCAAAGGGTTCGTCGGCATCAGCGCCGAGTACCGGATCCGAAACAACTGGCCGGGGACGAAAATCCCGTGGGATTGCATCGAGGACGGGAAGAGCGCGATCCGGTACATTCGGGGGAATGCCAAGAAGCTCGGCGTCGACCCAAACAAGATCGTGGCGGGCGGCGCCTCTGCCGGCGGCCACGTCGCCGCGGCGACCGCGTCGATCGATGGCATCAACGCTCGTTCCGACGACACGTCCGTCAGTGCCATGCCCAACGCCCTCGTCTTGCTCTGCCCGGTCTACGACACCGGCCCGGTGGGTATTGGTCCTGACCGACGTGCCCTCGCTGGTGGCACGCCCTGAATCTCTCTCTCACGCTCACGCTCACTCTCACGCTCGCTACGCGCTACGCGCTACGCCAGGGAGGCTACGGCTACGGCTGGATCAAGAAGCTGGGCGACTACCGAGAGGTGAGCCCGATCGACAACATCCACGGAGGGATGCCTCCGACGCTGGTCCAAGTCGGTACGAATGACGCGATCGTGTTCGTCAAGACCGTCAAGCGGTTCCAGAGGGAGCAGCGGAAGGTCGGGGTGTACAGCGAACTGCGCTTGTTCCGGGGCCGGGGGCACGGGTTTTTCAACTACGGAAAGGATTACAAGACGAGTTTGCGCTACACGGAACGGTTTTTGAAAAAGGCTGGGATGTGGCCGACGTCGTCGAGGAAGAGGAGGCAGCGGTCGTCGGGTCGCGGAGCCTGATTGGCGGCGGGGGACCCCCCGCCGGTTTCGGAGAGGACGAATCTAAACGAATCTTCTCCCACACAAAAATAAATCGCGGCGTGTCCGCACCACGTACTATACTATACTGTACTCGTACTAGTAATCATCATACATACACGTGCAGTAGCGTGCCTGGACGAGCCCACGCGACGCGGCCTCCCAAGTCAAATCTGGACGAAATTCGAATCAGACGTCCATACATGGATGCATATGTAGGTTTACCCCTACGCTGATTGATAGTTTACGATGGATGTCCCGTACGCGCGGCATTATTCGAGTCCGGGCTCGGGAACAGCCGGCAACCCTCATCCGCATGAAGCTGTCGACCCTAGTCGGCGAGCGGCGGGCTCGACGGCGGGCAAGTCATGGGACGAGGAGGAGCATATGCAGTTTCTCACAGGGCTCCACGCATTCGGCAGAGGGCAGTGGAAGCAGATCAGCAAATACTATGTGCCGTCGAGGACGCCGACGCAGGTCGCCAGTCACGCGCAGAAGCACTTCCTCAGAGTGACCGGGCACTACGGCAAGCGGCGGTCGAAGTTTGCGGCCGTGGATGCGGCGGCGGAGATGCAGTTCGGCGCGGCCGTCACGCGTGACGGGGTGCCCGGGGACGGTGGCAGTGGTGGCGGCGCGGCCGTTGCCGCTGTTGAAGGCTTCGGCGGCGTCGACACTGTGCTCAGCAACAGCTCGCAACAGCAAAAGCACCATCGCCCTCAGAGTAAGAGGCGGCGCGCATCGTCCGATGTCGGGAACCAGAACGCGAGCGAGGACACCGGGTCGGCCAGGCAGATGTTTGCCGAAGGGAGTCTCTACCACGCTGGTGCCAAGACTGTCCCTCCCGTCCAGTCGGACGGCGTGGCGCTTGGGATTCCTCTCCAAGAGATCCCAGACCTCAAGGCGTACGGGGGCAGAAACCTGCCGATGCTGAAGGTTATCAAGGGGCGCATCCCGCTGCCGGTCGTGTCCAACCTGTTCAGGCCGTCGTCGCCCTCGCCGTCCCAAAAGAAGCAGGTGGAGGACGAGCAGATGGCCCCGTCGGAAGCAGGGAATTCGAGGCCCAAGCGCATGCGGCGTCCCTCGAACCGCTCGAACCTCCAGAACTTCCCGGATCGTCTGTCGAGCAGAGGGGGCGCGGTCGAGGTCGCGGGTGGGTTTGATCTGGATGCCCTGGCGGCGCTGGCCGATGTGGCGGCGGGGCTGGTCGAACACGACGGGGCTTTGTATACTACAGCGAAGTGATGATATATGATTGTGCGGATTGATGAGATTGATGATATTGACGACGATATTGATAAGACGGAGACGATATGAACGAACGAAGCGCGAAGAGAAGGGCTGTACGATATTCGAACTTTCTGACGAATTTTGACCCTTGACGATGTATATATAGAATGATATTCACTTGAGGGCGTCGCGCAAGCTCTCGACCTCGCCGTCGCCCCGGGCAGCGGCCTGCCCCCGCACCGCGTCACTCGCCTGTTTGTACACATCCTTGCCGGCCCTTCCCTCCGCGTACCGCCGTCCCGTCTTTTTCTTCTTTTTCTGCGGCCGCTCGTTGTCATGGCCACTCGTGTCGCCGCCCCCTGCGTTGTCGACGACAGCCATCGCGTCGCCCGGCCCGGCGTCATCCTCCATCTTGGACGCCTCCATCGCTTTCCGCACGTCCTCTGACAGCGCCCGTCCCGCAGCATCACCGTTGCGCTTCTCTCTTTTCACCACAGAAACAACGATACCCCCACCCGCACCATCGTGCTTCTTGACCCGCGCGGCCACCCTGTCGACTGCGTGTTTCTTCAGCGCCTCGTTCAGCACCCGACACCCCTCATCCGCCAGCTCCTTCCCCCGCCTCAAACACCCAAACACCTCGCTCGCAGCCATCCCACACCCGTCTGCCTTCTGCACGGCACACAGCTCCCCCTGCGGCGTAACCGACACCGTTATGCTGCCCGACGCCGCCCCCTCCTCCATCGCCGTCGGATCCACCAACACGGCCGTGCGCCCTCCCTCTGCCCCTCCATCGCCCTCGCCACCGTCCTCGTCCCGCTGTCCCTCGCGGGGAATGCCATCATACACGGCAAACGTGACTGCCACCGGGAAACTGTGGATGGTCATCCCCACCCCTTCTCGCTCGTCCAACCGATGCACCTTGATGCTCCTATTCTTGTCCTGTCCGCTCGACCGCTCGACCTCCTCCCGCTTGAACACACGCAGTGCCGCCAGCGCCGCCCACCCCAACGCATCAACCACGTTCCCATCGTCGTTCATGATCGTCAGCTGCAGCTCCACATACCACACGTGCTTCCCAGCCTGAATACACAGCGACTCCAGGTCGACCGCTTTCGACTCCTTCAACGACCGGTCCAGGAACCGCTCGTACAGCTGCATCACCTCCCGCTGTTCCCCAGACTGCTTCTGCCCCGACATGAACGTTGCATCGCGTACAATACACCTCAAAGACCCTTCATTCGACCGCGAATGCATCGGCGGCTCTATCCGCGCCGCAACGCACCCTGCCACGACCGTCCCCCCGAGACGCACGACGACAGACGCATCCTTCGTGCCAAACTCGAAGGACAGGGGCCGCCGCTGGCCGAAAGCACGGCCGTCCACTCGATGACCCAACGAGATGCCATGCAAGGCGAATTCCGCGTTGAGCGTGCTGTTGTCGATGGACAGTTTCCTCGACGTGTTGGCCTTGCTCGCGTGCATGAGGTCGGTCGGATGCGGAAGAACGACGAAGTCGGCTTCGAAGACGACTGCCGGTCCCTTTCGCGACCCTCTCTCGGTCCGTCCGTCGCACCTGCGCGCTTTCCGAAGACGTGACAGGCTCGGGGCAGCGATACACGAGCGCGAGCCTCCACGACAGCTCAGAAAAAGGTTTTAACGAGCGACTCGATCGAGCTTAGCTTGTGTTCTCCCACGGTGCGGTCAGCCCATCGCATCGATATATCGTTTGAACGTACTCTGTTCTTGAGCTTTAAGGAGCGGCAGCACGGGGAATAGCCTGGTCGCGCGGGACTCGACACGAGAAGATTCGCCAGTCAGTCAGAGCGCGCGAGCACGGGCGAGCGGAAGCCGAAAGATAGAACATGTCTGAGTTTATGCGCAGGGGCCAGCCGGGCCTCAAATCGATAAAGGACATTCCGTCCGTGCAGGACGGTCCGCCGCCCGGTGGGTTCCCTTCCATCCGGTACGCACGGCGTGTTCCGTCGTCGGGGCCCACGGGCGTGACGTTGTTCGCCGTCGGCGCGGTCGTGATGGCGTATGGTTTCTACAAGGTGGGACAGAGCAATCATGCGAGGCGGGAGGAGCGGGAGGAGATTGTCAGGGCGAGGAAGGCGCTCGTGCCGTTCCTGCAGAGCGAGGAAGACGCGCGGTGGGTGGAGAAGAGCCGGGAGTTTTACGGAAAGCGTGGCGTGGACGGCGAGGTGAACGTGTACAAGACCAGGTGGATGCCGCCCGCGCAGCCCGTCGGGGCGTTCAAGTGATGTGGTGTAAACCCTGTAAACCCTTTCGCAGCAGTCATTGGAAATGTTTCGGATTCGCGCGAGGACGACGACGCATTGCCGTTCGTTTTCTCGTATGCATACTGTTCGCACATATGCGCCGGTTGGGGCGGCCGCGTCGTCGGATAGAGACTCGGACGCGCCGATGCCTGGCTGTCAGTTTACAGCCAACGACATGCGGTTGTGGCTTTCCCTCGACGCCTGGCGACGGGTGCGGGAGATACAGGCGAGTGCTCAACTCGGCGCTTGCTCTCTTAGAATCTCTCCGACTCTCTTCGACTGACTCGCTCACCGGCCCTCGTTCGCGCTCCTCGGTTGGCAGGTGACGGGCCGCGGCGAGGACCACGGGCACCTGCGCCATTGCGTGGTCCAAGAGTCGACGACGGTGCTTGCGGCGATGGAGCGTTATTTTATGGTACGCGTTGAGCTCTAAATCGAACTCGAACTCGAACTCGAACTCGAACGTCTGCGCTCACTCGCGCCTCGCTCGGTCGCTTGCCAGGTGCCGCCCGACGTCGGGCGTCGGCTCGTCGCGTTTGGCGCCGTGCACTGCGCGCGGATCCCGCCAGAGATTCCTGCGGCGTTCTTATCCACGCCAGAAGACGGCGAGAGGCACGAGTCCGTGCGGCAGCGCGCCAGGCAGCTGGTCATGGATGGGGGCGAGCTGGACGGCCTCTCCCAGTCGGCACAGTCGCGCATCCTCTCGTCGAAAACGGACCGGATCCTCGATGAGACGTTCATTGTGAGGCCGCTGAGCTACATCCGTGTTCACCTGTGGCCGAAGCGGTTTCCGCTGTTTCACTCGGTATCGTGGCAGTCTCGCGTGGTGGCGGTGGGGGCCGAGTACGTCGTCGTGAACAAACCCAGCGGCGTGCCCGTTCCGCCCACTGTGGACAACGTGCTGGAGTGTGTGCAGACCGGGGCGGCACAGGCGCTGGGGGTCGACGTCGAGACGTTGCACGTCACGAGCCGGATCGACCAGCCGACAGAGGGGCTCGTCGTCGTCGGACGGTCAAAGGCCTTTGTGGGGCGCTTCAACGCGGCAGTGCGCGGAGACGGGACCGGTGGCGTGACAAGGAAATTCTACCGCGCCGCGGCATGGGTGGACGACGACGTCGTTCGGTCGCCCCCATGGTCGGAACATATGGACGTCCGGCATCGGGTGCTGGTCAAACACAAGGCGCCGATGACGCCGTTTGTGACCTTGGTTTGCGACAGCGGACCGCGGGAAAAGCTTGTCGATTGCCATATGGTCATCGTATCTGCGCGGGCGCTGGCTGACGGCGAGCACGTCCTCGACCCCGTCGACGGGAAGACGTTGGTCGAGTTTGAGATCGAGCTTGTCACGGGAAGGACGCACCAGATCAGGTGTCAGTTGTCAGCGATGGGATTCCCTTTGGTCGGGGACGCGCTCTACGAGCCGCTCGCGGATGGCTCCCTGCGGGAACGGCTGCTGGCCGATCCGGACGGCTTCCGGAACGTCCGGCCAGACGGGACGAGGATGCTGCAGGAGCCCGAGGATGCCATCGGACTCCAGGCATTCCGGCTTGAGTTCTCGGGTTGCGACGCGTTCGGAGACCCTGCCGAGCGGGTGGTGTTTGAGGCGGGCGAGCCCTGGTGGCGATGTTGCTGCTAGTTCCTGGCCATCAAAAAATCTTCGTTCGTGCTCCTTCTCGTATCCTATCAGAGAGCTCAAGACGAGCTATGATACGATTACATGCACCATCCGCGACGCGGCGGGTACGCTGCGCTGCGGCTGGGGTGCCTCCCGCTACGACGAAACGCAGCGAGTACGAATGGCGAGGCAGCCGAGTCGCGTTCGTCTCCTCGCCGGCGACGACCGCTCCCTCGTCCTCTGCGACGAACCCTGCGCTGGTGCTCGTTCACGGTTTCGGCTCCTCTGGAGCACACTTCCGTGAGCTCCTGAAACCCGGCGCCATGCCTGCGGCGGACGTGTACGCCATCGACCTCCTGGGCTTTGGCGAGTCGGAGAAGCCTACGACCGTGCCCATCAACATGCGGCTGTACCGTGATCAGATCTTGCATTTTATCGAGACGCATGTCCCGCCGGGTGCACCCGTCCACCTTGTCGGCAACAGCATCGGGAGTTTGGCTGCTCTGATGGTCGGCGCAGTGGCGGGCGACAACCCCGAGGCGGGTTCCTCGTCCAAGGTGAAGAGTGTCGTGTTGCTGAACTGCGCCGGTGGACTCAATAACAAAGGGGCCGCGAAGGAGTGGTACACAAAGATCATTCTTCCGATCTTCTTTCTCATCGACGTCCTGCTCTGGTCGCCGTGGGGGCGTCAGCTTTTCGACAACGTCCGGTCGACGGAGAATCTCAAGAAAGTCCTGACCAACCTGTATCCCTCCAACCCCGGAGCCGTCGATGACGAGCTTGTCCGGCAGTTCGCCGATCCCGCGGAAGACCCGAACGCGTTCCACGTGTTCCGGGAGATATATACGACGTCCGACGCTGGTGGGTATTGACCTCGACCGACGTGCGCCCACGCGCTCGCCCGCCCAGACCCGGCTCTCGATCTCGCTCTCACTCTCGCCCCGCGCTTCGTTTGTTTGTTCGTTCGCCAGGGCCCTACCCCCTCGATATCTTGGTGGGTATTGAACCCCGACCGCCGTGCGCTCGCACGCCACGACTCTGTCACTCTCTCACCCTCACTCGCGCTCTGCGCTTTGCTCGCTCACCAGGACGACGTGAAGTGCCCCATCGCAGTCATTTGGGGCACCAAAGACGGTCTGACGCCCAGCCAGGGTCCCGTCGGACGGGGGCTCAGAGCGAGAGCCGACGCGTGGGTTGACATTGAGGGAGCGGGCCACGTCTTCTTCGACGAGCGGCCGGACGAGACCATCCGGGCACTGACGGACTGGATCGCTAGGTTCTAATTGTTTTTTATTCGTTTCATTCGTTTCATTCATTTCCGCTTGGTCCCCGCCGTCTGTGCTCGCCTCGCCAGCCCGCGAATCCCATCGCTCGAAACCGTAAACTCCGCCCCGGCCGCTGGCAGGAACGGAGATTTGAATACATACGCGTGTCTCTTTCCGCTTTGCCAGTAGCAAAGCACTCGATTCGTGGCCGCATGTGCCCACGAGTCGCCCAGCGCCGGAACCTGACGAACGCGTAGCGCGAGCGAGTGATCGAGTGAGGCAGCGATCGAGCGAGTGTAAACCGCGTTCAATACCCACCAGCCTGCTCTTTCCCTCGCCCATTATCTTCGTCGTCACGTGATTCGTCATCACCACGGCCAGGTCCCTGGCATGCGCGAGTTCCATGAGGCTCTGTCCCATCTGGATCAGCCGCCGAGTCCGAGCGCCGATGTCGTCAAAGTCCTGCCGAAAGTGGAACGCGATAGAGTCGATGATGACGATCTTCACGTTGGGATGATCTTGGACGAACGATGGAAGCACGTCGACCACGGCGAGCAACTCGGTCGCATCTCGAGCCCGGAAGTAGTGGATCCGATCCAAGATGCCCTCGGGATCCAGTTGTCGCGCCTCTCTCAGCAGCGCGTCGTCCTTCCGCCGCAGCGCGACCTTCTCCAGGTGCTTTGCGAATGCCGATGCCATGTGCAGACACCGTTTGGCCGCAAAACTCCCCTCGGTGTCGACATAGACCGCCTCGCCCCCCAGCCCGTTGAACGCCGCCGGCATCTGAACGTTGATCGCCAGCTGCATCATGATTTGCGTCTTCCCCACCCCGGGCGCGCCGCAAAACTCCGTAATTTGTCCCGTCCGGATCCCCCCGCCCAGAATCTGGTCAAGGTCCTGGCAGAACGTCACGAGCGTCTTCTTCCGCCGCTCCTTGTCAAAGATCTCCTTGGCCTGTTGAACGAGCGAAGCACGTCGCGCCGGTGAGAGAGTCAGAAGAGGTGACTCGATCGCAATGACACCCTCTCCGACGAGCGTCGGGTCACGGGTGTTCTTGTGAGGTGAACGGGTCGACCGGGTCGGTGAACCGCTGGCCGCGCACCGCTCCTCCAGTCGCTCGAGTTCTCCAATACCCACCGACTGGACATTCGACTGGCCCAGCACGCCTGTGTCGCGGCCATGAAGCTCCTGGAGGACCAATAGCGCGTCGTCGTGTGAGATACGGGCCTCCGACGAGAGCTCCAGGGGCTGGATGCCGATGAAATCACTGTCGCTCCGGAAGCCCTGGGCCTTGAGCTTCGCGCGAAGCACTGGCGGAAGGGAGCGCAGGACGACATCGACGTCGACGCCATGGTACGCGTGTGCGTCCCCTGCAGCTGCCATAAAGTTTGTTTTTGAAAACCCACCGTTTTTTCTCTTCAGACCCGCCAGGGACGTGCCAGGTAAGGGTCTCGACCCTCGAGCTCGTGTGCACGCATGCAATGTCCCGGAAACGAGAGGATGAGACGCTAGACCCGGTCTAGATTGATGGGCTCGAACTCGAAACGGAAGGCGCTCTCTTCGGAAGAGAGCAGGCGGGGCGGGGGGTCTGGGCGACGGGTCAAGACAAAGACGTCGTCCCGCTCGGGTCTTCGGAGGCAGGAGGATGCCTCCCGGGCTGCTCAGACTGCACAAGTGACGGCATCCACGGCCAAACACGTTGACGAACAACGACAGGACTCGGGACCTGTCGGCGTCAGCCGGAGGTCGCCGCCCGACCTGCGCAAGCGCAAGGACAACCGGACCCTGGGCGCTCTCAAGTCCAGTGAAGGGAAGGTCAGAGACGTGATCGAGCTGGTCCTTTGGGAGGAGGGGCGTCCCTTGGCTGCGCCAGCTATTGCAAAGCTGGCGCTGGAGCGGGGGTACATGACGCGGAGCACCATGACGCCCGAGGCAACAATACGATCGACGATGAGCAGGGAACTCAAGCTTCCGGCATCTGAGGCGAAGTTCTTCAAGACAGTGACGGGCGAGTATGCGATGAAAGAGTGGGGAACGGGAGGCGGGCTCGCCAACAACGACGCCGACAACGACGGCGCCGACGTTGAGACGGACGATGCGGCGATCGATGAGATGGTCAAGATCCGCAGGATCGTCCAAAGCTCGGCGGACGCCGCGAAGAAGCGGGGCGGCCGGAAGCGCGGCGCAGGCGGGTGGAGCGACGGGGAATTGGCCTCGCTCGTGGCGGTGTCGACCCAAGAGGACGGGCTCTTCGTCGGAGTGACGCAGAAGACGCTCAAGACGCGTCGCGCGGCGTCGGGTGTGCTCATCAACGGCAAGATGGTCCAGTCGATCAGCGGCGTACCGGACAAGTTTCTGCTCGACATGGCGTCTCTGCCGCTGGACAAGCGGCCCAAGCGGTGCGGGCAGTGCGACAACTGTCAGAACTTGGAACGCAAAAGGGCGTGCGAGGTGATGCGGACGCTGGCTGCCATCCCGCAGAACGACCCTACCGAGACGCATCCATCGGGCTCTGCAGACCGAAGAGAAAACTACGAGCGCATACATCACGTTCCCCGAGCGGGTGTCCGGCGAGGGGGCCGTGTCGTGTCCGGGTGGGACGTGTTGCTCCCGACGAAAGGCGCCTTGTGGATGTTGGTCGCCAAATTGCCGGAGAGGCAGCGGGTGGCGTGTTACCTGTACCCTCTCGGGGCGGTATTTCCGTCTGCGGAGATGGCGGCTCGAGCGGCCGACCGGGCCTTGATTGCCGTGTCTGGGAGGCTGGCGTCTTCAACGTTGCTCAACTGGCCCCTGGAACAGTACCCGGAGAGCTCATGCTATCAGAGGTTCGGGTCGGACCTCGTCCGATATCTGCAGGGCATCATGGCCGAGGGCCGGGCCGAGATGGAGGCGGCCAAGGGACAAGACCTGTCGGAGCGGGGCGTGCTCGACCGCGACTGGCGGCTCCGGCAAAAGATGGCCGCCAGGATCCTGAAGGAGGACCCGCTCTATAGGGCCCATATGCGGCCCTGTGGTACGTGTCAGCCGTGCATGTCAGCAGGGTCGACATCCAGCCAAGAACAGCACGGTGGCGATTTCGACGGATGCACGCGAATGCGAACCCTGCACGACCACGTGCTGTTGGAAGCAGAGGGCGTGGAGATGCGCGCGTACCGGGAAGCCATCAAGGCGGCCGAGGCCAGCGGGGACGTCGCACGTTCCGACCGGCTGGTCCACGAGGCGGTCAGTGTCGCACTGCCTTTGGCCCCGCCCCTTCCGGCATCACTCGTCTCCGGCAATGGTAGAAACCAGGGAAATACATCGGCAGGCCCATCGTCGTCAGGGAAGTCATCGTTACGATCCAGAAGGAGACAGATGCCGGCGCTCGACTGGGTGGTGGATCCGACCGGCAAGATGGGGGTCGACACCAACGTGGCCGCTCCTTGGTACGGCGCGTTGAAGCTCGCCCAAGACGTCGCCGAGCTCAGGTCACGCGTGCTTGCGTCGACGAAGAGGCATGCATGGGAAATGCCCATGCGCCGCCCGTTCCCCGAGGCAGGCCCTCCGTCCCGACCGACGACGGTGGGAGTGTGGGAGTCGAGTTCCCTCCCTCTCGCTCGAATTTGCAAATGGTGCGGGGGCACATGGCACGGCCCGAAGGGTCAAAAGCGTTGCCCGCTCCTTCAGGCTGCCCTGGCTCTGCCAGGGCAGCCGGAACCGGCCGCAGCCGCGACAGCCGTGACGAAACCGGCGTGCGCGACGTGCAACGACGAGCCCGGGTCTTCCTGTGGCACATGCCTGCGTGGAAATGCAGGACTTCCGTCCGAAGCGGTGGAGCTCATGGCGCCGCTGCGTGGCGAGCCCGGCTGCGCAGACTGGGCGAACCGCCTGTCGCCGGCGATGCTCGATCTCGCGCTGAGCATCCGAGGCCTCGCGAACGCGGCGATATCCGACTTTCATGCCCGGCATCTGACGGCACAGCTAACCCCAGACGTCCTGATGAACCTGTTGAAGGTCGCCGACGCGCTCATCGACGATGCCGTCCGCCAGGCGAGAGAGCTGGGCGCGAGTGAACACGAAGACGAACGGATCGTCCCTCGGAAATGAAATTGGTTACAACACTTGATATCAGAAAATTTGTTCCAGACGACCCAACGAAATATACATAGATCCTCCCTCCCGACCTCTGCCGCCGCCGGCTCACTCGTTGTCCTGCGACGTGAAGGCCATGATCACCTCGCGCTCGGCCTCCGCACGGCTTCGCACCGCGCTCTCGTCAGCCGAAGAGTGCTTCCGCAACGACGGCTTGAGGTACAGGCCATTGAGGGTGTGGATCGTGGCGCCGGTGGTCATGCCGACCGACTCTGCCGGCTTGTCCGTGGGTCGCGTAAAGTCGAATCGGCGCATGAGGATCGCCAGCGCCGCCACGCTCTCGTACAGTGCGAACATATCTCCGACACACTTGCGCTTGCCGCCCCCGAACGGCAGGTAGCGGAAGTCCTCCGTGATCTCGTTCGGCATTGGCTCGTCGACCGGGAACCGTCCCGGGTCAAACTTGTCGGGCTCCGGCCAGTAGTCCGGGTTCCTGTGCAAGTTCCACACCGAGATGAACAGGTCACTGCCCTTCTCGACCACATATCCGCCCAACACGTCGTCCTCCATCGCACGACGGATGAGCACCGGCGGCTGCGGGTAGAGCCTCATGCTCTCGTTGATCACCCTCGTCGTGTACTTGAGCTCCTTCAGATCCTCCAGCGTCGGCAACCGATCCCCGAGCACCCGGTCGGCCTCCTCCTGCAGCTTCCTCGTCACCTCCTCGTCGTCGACAACGCACTGCATGGTCCACGTCAACACGGCCGCGGTCGTCTCGTGCCCGGCGATGAGCAGGGTCATCAGGTCGTCCCGCAGCTGCTTGGACGTGATGTCGTCCCCGCTGGCAATCAAGAAGTACAAAATGCTCGGATCCGCCTTGCTCAAGAACTCCTCCACGAACTCCTCATCGTTCTCCTCGACCATCCTCTTGGCCCCCGTGATCAGCTCGTCCAGCGTGTCCGTGACGATCTTCAGCGCCTCGTCGCACTCCCGCTGCCTCGGCACCACCGCCCTCAACGGCGGCACGTTCCAGTACGGAATCGGATACGTCGACCTATACTCCGCCTCCCGCAGCACCGTATACACCGCCTTGATCACCGGATCGTCGTGGGTCAATGAGTCAAAGTCGTAGTTGAACACGGCCTTGCCAATGATATCCAGCGCCAGCCTCGAAAAGTAGTTCTCCATCTCCACAGCCTCCCCCTTCTCCGACGCCTTCACCATCACATTCGTCCCGTGCAATGCACTCTCCCCGAACATCGAAATCATCGCGTCGATATACTTCTTGTGCAGCGCCGGCACGATCGCCCGACGGCGCACCTTCCACACCTCCCCGTCCGCCGGAATCAGCCCCGTCCCCATCACAAAGTCCAGGATCTCCGACAAAAGTCCTTTTGAGTAGTTATCCGCGTTCTCGCGCAGAATATACTTGGCCACCTCGGCGTCCGACACAATCACGAACGACTTTGGCCCAAAGCTCAACCGAAACACCTTCCCATAGATCTTGAACAGCGTATACAGCGGCACGAACACCGGCTGCCCGATAATCTCGCGAATATCCCCGGTCGCCACCGGCATCCGCTCCGCCGCCACCCGCCTCCACTGCTGCCCGAGCTTGGCCAGCCACATCGACAGCGCACGCCCCACCCCAAACGGCTCCTTCGCCAGCGCCTTGCGCAACGGACGCGTGATCTTCTCCTTCGTCGATCCCGAGTCGTCGAATTCCCCGGACGCGATACGCTCGTCCAGCGACATTTCGTTCTTCGATTTGCCGTTGGCCGCGGTGCCGACCTGTCGAGCCTGCCCGGGAACGAGTCGCATCGGGGCAAGCGGGCCGACACGGCCCAATCGCGATACCATTGCCCTATACGGAACGGTTTTCAACGACACATGCCGATACTGTGGTGTTGGGAGCGCACATTGCCGGACTGAAGCAGCGTGGAGGTGGCGAGCTGCCGATAATTGCTCGGCCGGGGAGACAGCCGTTGCATTACCGCGCGAAACCATCGTACGGTACGATAACGGCGCCGACAAGACGAGTATCGTATGCAGAGAACTGAGATGAAATGAGCAAAACAACGATTGAATCGATAGACTCGGTGTCGTGTGTGTGCCGCGAATTCCAAAGGGAGGGGCTGACCCCACGGCCTTTATGCGGCCGTGGGGTCATTATAATGGCCATGCGTTTGTCTCAGGGCTTCGATTGATCATCCCAGGTGATGCGAGCAGTGCGAGCGCGAGCGGTGCACGGTGGAGCGAGCACGAGCGGCCAGAGACGGACCTTAACGCCATGTGTCGCGACACCGACGAGAGAGACGAGGACGGGAGGCTCGTAATCCGGTGTCACGTCAACCAGAGGCTGTCGCCGTTGATCGTGGCGAAGGAGATGGCTGCGTTTGGTATGCTGGACGCGGCAGAGCCGCAGCGGTGGTTCGTCGAGCAGTGCGTTCGGGCAGACTTTGTTGAGTCGGGGAGGGAAAAGACGCTCGGGGACTGTTTGTACTACAAGAATCTGTTGCATAGGCTGGCTAAGGCGTTATCGGAGGGGAGTCGAGTGATGGAGGACGTCGTGGCCGACGCGATGGGGGCGACCGAGGGAATCGCGGCCGAGGCTGCGGGGTCGGGGTCGGGGACTGGACGCCGGGGGGACTCGAGCGCGTGGATGAATAAAGTGTACTTTTACGGTCGTCGTGGCGGTGCCATTGGTGATAGGTGTGCTGGTGTGCTTCGGATCGCGTCGCACGTCAACATGTTTGCCGGCTCGACTGGACAGTATGAATGGGATGCTGGGTACCTGCTCGCGGAATTCATCCTGAACAGCCCCGCGCTGTTCGAGGGGCGGGCGCTGGTGGAAATAGGGTGCGGGACTGGGATGGCGACGATCATGATGGCCCAGTTGAGGCGGGAGGGTATGCGGCACCTCGGGGAAGGGGACGCGGGCCTGCCTCCGATCGTCTGCACGGACGGCGACCGGGACACGGTCGAGAATTGCGAGCAGAACCTTAGACTGAACGGGATCGACGCGCACATGGTGTCTTGCAGTACGTGGACGTGGGAGGAGGGGATGGAGGGGCTGCGGGCGGCGGATCGGGAGCGAGTGATGGCGTCGGGGAGGGCAGTCGTGATGGTCGGCGCCGACTTGCTCTACGATCCCGAGATTATTCCCGTGATTGTGCCGCTGATGGCTGCGTTTTTGAAGGAAGCGCCAGCGGGGTCGTGTGTGTACCTGTCGACGAGGAGACGGTCCGAGTTGACGCTGGAGAAGTTTCTGCGGGCGGTGGAGGCAGAGGCGACGCTGCAGATGGTCGAGGAGGAGGCGTTTTGGGAGGCGTCGAGGAGCGATCCGTCGTTCGTGGGGTTTCAGCACGTGCACTCGCTGGACGAGGCCAAGCGCAGTCGGAGCATCATCTTACACCGGATCGTGAGCTCACTGTAAGGTGGTCGATATCCTGCGTGGTCTTCCAGCCGACCAAATGTACACCAAATGACTGCTCAGTCGGAATACTCGCCAGAGATGTCCATCATCTTTTTCTTCTTCTTGACTGGTGCGGTTTTTTGTTTGGTGGGCTTGGCTGGTTTGGATGGTTTGTCCGGGTCGGCGGGCGTGTTGCTGGGCCGCTTTGTTCCGCCGCCGCTACCCTCGTCGACACCCTCGCCGACACCCTCGCCGACACCCTCGCCACCAACAGGCCCGTCTTCGGCGTAGACGTAGTCCCACGGCTGCCTCGTAAACCCTGCATACCGGTGAAAGTACGATAATCGCTTCATGTACAGCTCCCGGATCCACTCGGCGTTGCACTGCTCCTCCCTGTCGCGCTGCGCCAGCGCCGGGTACAGCGTCGAATGCTTGAATTCGCTGATGGTATCTCCGTACATCAGGTCCGTGTCAATTTCCCCGTATTGATTGCCCCACTGCCTGTTGTACGCCTGGAAGAAACACTTGTCCAGGAAGAGCCCGAGGTCTGGCGCCATCGGCACGCCCTCACGCACCCTCGACCGAAGGGCGTCCTTCAGCGCGGTTTCCGGTGCCATGCCTCGGAACACCGCCAGCGCCATACCGATCATCTTTCGGATCTGGTGCAGCATGAACGACTGGCCGACCACGACCATCTTGACCCACCGCTCCCCGCTGATTTCGATGACGCCTTCGCAGGTAAACCGGAGCATGTAGCGCTGTGCCTGCCCCGAGTCGGCCGCGACTCGGACCGTGTAGTTGTGGAAATTGTGCGTCCCCTCGTACTGCTCGAGGATGCCGGTCATCTTGGCGACGGCAGCGTCGTCAAACACGTAGTTTGGGTTGCGCCGCTTCAGGAAGTCAGCCGCAGAGAGATGAACGAAGCTTTTGTCCGTGGGCTGCAGACTGGGATCAAACATCCACTCGGGAAAGATGTACTCGTATCGCCGCCGATCGCACGCCTTCCTCGCGTCAAACCCTTTCACAGTACGGTGGTAGCCGAGCACTCGGACCTGCGGGGGCAGGTGCTCGTTTATTGTACTCACCACGCCGTGTGGCGCGAGGAGCATCATCGAGACGACCTGGCAGATTGCACTCACGCCCTTGTCGGTGCGCGCTGACCGAGACCAGTGGACCTTTTGGTACGCCTTTTCGCCCTCGGCGTTCTTCTCAGAGATGGCCCCGGCCTTCACCATGGCATTGAATAAGTCTTCTTCGATCGACTTGACGCCGGGGTTGCGCTGCATGCCCTGGTATCCGTTGCCCAAGTATACCAGGAACACCGCACACCTGGCGAACGAGCGAAGCGCGTAGCGCGAGTGAGAGCGTCGGGGCACATGGCCGCAGTCGGTCGATGTCGATGTCGAGATAGACGTCAACACCCACTTGCGCTTCTTCAGCGGTGACCCTTCTCCGCCGTCGAACTCCGTCTTGAGCTGTGGCTGTGCCGCTGCGGCTGGGTCCGACGTGCCCGAGGGCGGCTGGGCACCCGCGTCCGCTTGCATGCTTTCGTCTTTATGATGGTCCTCTCCCTCCGGACGCGTCTCGTCCGGTGGTTCCGCTCCATGCATGCCTTGTCAAACAGCAGAAGAAGAATAGTATTGAATCGATCGGCGATTCAATTACAAAAAGGGGCCGTATCGTTTTGAAGGTGGTTCTCATCAGGGTTCCGGCTAGAGGCCGATGAGCCCCCACGACAGCAGGCTCCCAAGCAGTCCCCAGAATACCGCCGCGGCTACACCGGCGTTGTAGCACTTCTCCTGCACGTCGTACTTGAACCGTGGCCGACTGCTCTCTTCCCGCTCGCCGTCCCCGCTCCGCATGTACGTCGACATCCACTTGAACGGCCCGGCGTGCATGAACTGCGGAGGCAGATAATAGTACTGGTACTGGCTCATGTACCCTGTACCCATGCGACTCCAAAACGCATTCGTCTGTTGCATCTCCACCTCTGCCGAGTCGAACGTCCGCAGCTCAATAACCCTGGCGCCCTGCTGCAACCCGCCCCCCGGCCCATACGACCCGAACCCGCTCTTCCGCCCGTACGCCATCAGCATCGGAATGTCTTGGAACTCCGCCGATCCACTCCCCGGCGAGAACAGCCCGGTCTCGTCGGCACCCAGCCCGGCCCCGCTCCTCGTGGACAGGTTGATGTTCCCCACAAACTCGTTCGCATGATCGTGCCCGCTGACCACCATGTTGACGCCGTTCAGCGCCATGGCTCTCGCGAGACCCGTGTTGACCACCGGACACGCCGAGTCCTCCTGTCGGAGGCCCAACCCGCGGAAATCGCCGTACCCGAGCCGATGCTCCGGGAGCGGAATGTGCACAAACGCCACCTGTTGGAGCAAATGGCCCCCGGGTCCACCCAGCTGGCCGGTACCGCTCTGAATGCTTTTATCGTTGCCGACGAGCTCTGAGAACCACGCCACGGTGTCCCTCCCGACGCACCCCCAGGAGTCCTCGCCCTCGCACCCCCGGTTCATGCTGTCAAAGAACCACAGCCTGGCGTCGACGCGGTCCTCCTGACCAACGACGCCACTGTAGACGTCCACATAGTAGTTACTGGCGCCAGTGATGTCGTCCGGGCCCACCTGCGTGTAGGAGAGATCACCGGAGATTTCCTTGTCCTCGCTGAGTACCTGGACTCTGTTCAGGTTGGCCTCGTCGTCGTGGTTCCCCAGCACCAGCGCATGCGGATAGCCCTGACTGTTCGGGTAGGCCAAGATCTCCCGCATCTTGGCTTCCATCCACCCGCGCTTCCTCCCGCGCCAGCCCGAGACAATGTCCCCGTTGAACACAACCAGGTCGGGACGCTCGGCGTCCAGCACCGTCTTCTGGAGGGCCAGCGACTGGAGGTCGAGGTCTTCGGCCTCCCCGAAATGCATATCGTTGAACACGACGATTTTAAACGTCTGGTCGGCGCTATTCCTGAAGGCGAGCCGAGGTTGGAGGCCGAGCGCTCCGGGCCACATCTCCGAGAGCACCACGAGGAACGAGAGCACCAGGAGGAGCACGCTCCGCGAGCTTCGGCTCGCGTTATTCATTATATCATGCATGAAATATTCGTGGTCGTACGCACTGCGGCAATGGACTACGGTTTTCCCGAAGACGCGTTTACGTCGGGTGACATGGCAAATTTCCCACTCGAAACACGACGGGAGCGCGGTGGGGGGCGTTTCGCGGACAATGCGGCGGGTATTTGGGTTGCGTGTACACTTATCTGACGAAATAGGGTGTACGAAAGCTTGATAATGGAAGATGAGAGCGCGGACACGAAACCGCGTTGGGTAACGATGCCCGAGGAGGAGCCTTGGGCTCTCCGGGCGGGGGGCCATTCGGTCGGCTGCGCGACCTCGGAGCAGCGCATGACGCTCCTCGCGGGTCCATTTCATCCGCATGTGGCCGCCGGACCACGGGGTCCGGCGGTCGTCGGCGGAGGCGCGTCATGGCCAGCGGGCGCTCGCCCCTGGTGGTGGCGCGGTAGACGACAAGAGTAGAACGCTTCGCGGTTGAGTGCTTCAGGAGGGGAGATAGGAGGCTGGGTGGCAACAGCGAGAATAGGTAGAACAACAGCGTGAATAGGTAAGGAGTGCCTCCCCAACCTGGAGACCGGTGGTAGTTTCCAGCCGGGCCACCAGTACGTCGGTCCAGGTAGGGACGAGGCCCAGTGGGACGCGATCCTGGAGGCCGTGAAGGAGTTCAAGCGGATCCACGGCAGGTTCCCGAGGAGCACCGGCGACGCGGACGAGAGGAAGTTGTACCTCTGGCTGCGCGATGGTGGAAAGCGTGGTCGACACTTCGTCTCTCAACTGTGAACCAGATCGAATCTCAACTGAACCACATCCCGTGCGTACGAACATCGGGCAGAATGCTACACCTCATGGGAGCTACCTGTCGAGACCCGTAACGAACGAACAACATGGGGGACAGCGAACGAATCCGGATGATAAAATCCTCGGGAGGACGAGCGTCGTCGTCCAGCTCCTCGCACGACCGTCTGGACACCCTAACGGCGGCATTTCCGGATGAAGACCCGACAGCGCGTCGCGGGGGCGCTTCCGGCGGTTCTGGCTGGACGAATTCGGGCCTTTTGGCGCTGTTCGAGGACTCTGCCCTCACCGACACCACGATCGTGACGTCTTCCGACACGTCGATCGCCGCGCACAAGGTCGTCCTGGCGGCGCACAGTGGGTACTTCCGAGCCATCTTTGCGGGCGCGTCGTCGGATTTCTGCGTGGAGAATTCGAGGTCGGTGGTCCGGGTGGAGAACATTGACGACGACGTGCTGCTGTTGCTGCTTCGTCTCATGTACGGCGGAGACAGGCTGGACGCGTTCCCGCAAGAGTCAACGCAGCGGTTGATCGGCCGTCTGATGGATGCGGCGGCGTACCTGTCGGTGCATTGCGTGGTGTCGGCGTGCTCGACGTTCCTGTTGGACAACCTGCGGGTATCCAACGCGGTGGACCTCTATCTGCTGTCGGGGGAGCGGGTGGAGTACGCGGAGGTGCACGCGCGGGCGATCGAGTTTATTGTAGATAACTTTGGGGCCATTCTGCGTTGTTGGGAGGGGGTAGAGGGGCTCTGGCAGCTCTCGAAGGATGATGTCGTGCACATCCTGTGCGGGCGGCACCGAGACTGCGTGCACAAGGGCGTCGACGTCGTGATGACGCTGTTGCTGTGGACGCGGGGAGATGACACGCGTCGTTCGACGTCCGGTGTAGAGAATTCTGGCTGCCTCGACGAGATCGTCGGCCGGCTGGGTCGCGAGATGTATCGGGACGAGTACGTGATGGCGGTCGACGCCATTCGGGACATGGAGAAGGAGGCGGGCGCGTCGCTGCTGATGTCGGACGAGGCCATGAATCGCGTGGGCGTGGCGCTGTTCGGGCCTGACACGCCCAGGTTTTCGTTCGAGGAGGGTGCCGGCGGGCTCGGCGGAGGCATTGTCGACTCGAACGCGGGCGAGAGCGTCACGAACGCGGTATTCTCCCGGGACGTGTTCCATCAGCACCAACATCGGAACCAGCAGCACCGTCAGCAGCACGAGCATCATCGACTGCACAGTCATCACCACGATCACCAAAACGCTGGCAACACCATCATCGCCGTGGGCGGCATCCACAGCGGCTGGAAGGCCCTCCGCTCCACGGAACTGTACAATATCGACACCGACTCCTGGTCGCCGGGTCTCGACATGCCAATGGACTGCTCGTTCTCCCACGCGTGCACGTCGTCCACCGGGGACACGTTCATTCCGGTCACCAAGAGCTCCGCGATGCTGCACTACACCTCCAACCACCTCGACGGTGCTTCGGTCCGTGCTTTCGACACCGCCACCACCTTCACCACCGCCGCCACCGCCGCCACCTCCGCCAGCCCCCCCGACCGATGGCGCACGGTCGAGGTGCACGGCTCCCGCGTCGTCCCTCGGGCGTCGTCTGCGGCGGTGGCGTTCGGAGAGGACATCCACGTCCTGGGCGGCAGGCCGACGGTTGGCAGGGACTGCCACCCGGTGGCCCTGCACCAGTGTCTGCGGGGCGGCCGGTGGCTGACGCTCGCTCCCATGAGCACACCGCGCGCTTCCATGGACGCATGCGTCACGCTCGACAGGATATGGTGCGTGGGCGGCCAGTCGCTCCGCCAGACCCACGATTCCATGGAGTGGTACGATCCGGCACACGATTGCTGGTTCACCAGCAGCTCCAAGATGAGCACGCCCCGGAAGTACGCCACGATCAACACCTTCAGGGACCCGCTCCCGTGCTCGTCGCAGATCATCATCATGGGCGGTATGAACGACGTGCGCACTCGGCTCGCGTCTGTCGAGGCGTACGACCCCCGCGAGGGACGCCTGCGCCAGCTCGCGTCCCTCCCAAGGCCCGTCTCGAGCTCCGCGTCGTGCGTGTCGGGGTACAACGTGTACTTGATTGGCGGCCGCGTGGACAGGCACGGAGCCGAGACGGACGCCGTCTGGCGGTACGACGCGCGAGGTGGGAGCTGGACGGCCTGCGCGCCCATGCTGCAGGCACGGTCGAGCCTGACTGCGTTTGTTCGCTAGGTGGGTGACGCGCGGGTGAACATCCACAAAAATACAGGTTTTCCCGAATCAAGCTTCCTGTACTACTTGCGTAATTACCGACGACTCAAATGAACTTGTATCAGAGAATCGGGGTTGTGAGTTTGCTGCTGGCATTTGCCGGCCCGGCCGCGAACGCGAGGTAGGAGGGACTTCGACATCGTCGACTCGCGCACGCACGACCCGTCTCACTCGCGCTTCTGGCTCGGCTCGTTTTCCAGGGTGCTGCTCGAGGACGTCTGTGGTGGAGTGTCTTTCGGCGGGATGTGCTACACGTGTACAGATCCTAGCGCGCAGATCGATACGCCGGCCCTGGAGAGCGGCGCTGGCTGCACGTGCTCGACCGGCGTCTGCCTACAAGCGCCAGAGGACGACCTGAGCAACACGTCGCCAGCTCCCGCCGGCCCGTCTGGCGGAGACGACACGGACAACGACGATAACGTCTCCGACGACGACGTCACCGACGACGATGCTGGTGGATTCTCCGACGACGACGTCACCGACGACGATGCTAGTGGATTCTCCGACGACGACGTCACCGAAGACGAGGCCACCGAAGACGACTCGGACGACGATTAAGGCAGTTGAGAACAACCCATCTCCCACGACCACCTAACGAGAGCGAGAGAGACAACAGTAGACTTTTTATCCATAAACCATGTCATAAATCAGCCGGCCCGCGTGCGCGAGGTGCTCCGCTCGACCCGCCACGACTGCCTCCACGGCCGCCCCCACGGCCGCCCCCACGACCGCCTTGGGACCCACCGTCCGATCGGCCACCTCCCCGTGGACGTCCGCCACCGCCAGCTCCGCCGTCGCCACGCCCGCCGCGACCGCCCCCCCGACCGCTCTGAGAACGATCACGACCACCGCCGCCGCCGGCGCTGCTCACGCTCTTCGAGCGGTCACGACCGCCACCCCCACTGCGGCCCCCGCCGCCCCGGTTCTGTCCCGGCGCCGGGCGACTCAGCTTTGATCGCGTCGCCGGGCGTGGCACCACGAGCTTCTCGCCGGCCTCGTTGATTTCGAACTTCGGAATCTCCTTCTTCATCGTCTTCTCGATGTCCCACAGATACCCCTCTTCGACCTCGCTGACGAGCGACACGGCCGCGCCCGCCTTGCCGGCTCGCCCGGTCCGACCGATCCTGTGCACGTAGTCCTCGGGGACGTTCGGCAGCTCATAGTTCACCACATGCGGCAAGTCGGCGATATCGAGACCTCGCGCGGCGATATCAGTCGCGGCCAACACGCGGATATCGTTCGATTTGAACGACGCGAGGGCGCGCTCCCTGGCGGTCTGGCTCTTGTTCCCGTGGATGGCCATCGCGCTGATCCCCTGCTTTTCCAAGTACGCTGCGAGCTTATTCGCGCCATGTTTAGTGCGCGTAAAGACGAGCGTCTGTGTCCAGTTGCCCTGCTCAATCATCCGCGCGAGGAACGCCGGCTTGGCCTTCTCCCCGACGACGTACGCCTCCTGGTCGACCCTGTCCGCCGTGGCGTTGCGCGCCGCCACTTCTACTTCGACGGCGTTGTGCAGCATGGAGTCGGCGAGCTTCTTGACGTCGTTGTTGTACGTCGCCGAGAAGAAGAGGTTTTGGCGCTTGGCCGGCACCAGCTTGAGCACCTTTTTGATGTCGTGGATGAACCCCATGTCCAGCATGCGGTCCGCCTCGTCGAGCACGAGGATCTCGATGTTGGAGAGATGCAGGTCGCCGCGCTGACAGAGATCCAAAAGCCGACCCGGCGTGGCGACGACGATGTCGAGTCCGCGGCGACAGGCCTGGACCTGGGGATCAAACCCGACGCCACCGAAAATCACCGCCGAGCGAATATGCATGTGCTTGCCGTAGTCGATGATACTCTGATGAACCTGCGATGCCAGTTCACGAGTCGGCGCGAGCACGAGCGCCCGCGGGCGTTTGTCGTGCTGGCGGGGACCACCGCCGCCGCCCAGGATCTGCAGCATGGGGAGACTGAAGGCGGCCGTCTTTCCCGTGCCCGTCTGCGCGCCCCCAAGCACGTCCCGGCGATCCAGAACCGCTGGAATGGCGCGAGCTTGGATGGGCGAGGGTTTCGTGTACCCTTTGGCCTCCACCGCAGCGACCAGCTGGGAGATCAGGCCGAGCTCCGAGAATCCGGCTGAATTCGTCATGACGGCTTGCTTTGGAGTTGAAGGCCGGACTTGGGGCAGGCTCGACGACGACGTCACTATAAATCTTGTGTGGTGTCTGTTCGAGAAGAAGAATCGCGAATGCATACTCGGCTGAGTATGCTTTTTTGAGGGAGACCAATCGGTCAAAGGCGATTGACCAAGAAAAAGAGAGGCATAAGAAGAGACGAAGCAGAGGAAGGATGCCGGTCTGCCTCGTTCCTCGGCACCGTCAATCTCGCCAGGTCCTTGCAGCTGGGACGAGAGACCGCGTCGCTCTGCCCCCCTGGCAGTCGGCCTCCAGTCGCTCGCTCCAAGCGCCGCCGGTGCTGCGTGCACGGTGCCGTCGGGCCGTGCGCTCCAGGATGCGCCCTGCGACCGTGTCGCGACGCACCTGCCGCCCTCCCGACCCCCAACCTCCAACCCCCATCGCTCGACCCGCCACTCGCTCCGTGTGCTGTCCTCCGCACCGTGAGCTGACAAACTCAAATTCAAATCCCCGGAATTCAAACACCATTGCCCTCACCCTCTCGATACATGCCGTATCCCCCATCAAACACACGCGCAACGAACCCGCAACCCGTCGCCGTCGCCATGTCGTCGCTGTTCCGCCTCAAGAACGTCGCTCGGCTCCCACGCCACGTATTCAAACCACCTCCCCACCGCGACCTCTCGGCAAAGGCCGACCTGGGCAAGCAAGACCTCGTCAACATCGTCTCGACAAACTGCTCGCTGACCAAGACCGACGCCAAGGTCGCCGTCGACGCCATCTTCGACTCCATCCAGGCCGCCGTCGCCCAAGGCGACAAGATCAGCATTCCCGGATTCGGCAGCTTTGAGCGAAGCATCCGCTCTGCCCGACAAGGCCGCAACCCCGCCACCGGCGAGTCCCTGTTCATCCCAGAAAGCGCCACGCCCACCTTCAAAGCCGGCAGCACATTCAAAGGGCTCGTCAAGGAACGATACAGCAAGCAGTAAACCAAACGATAGAAGAGACGTCGGGACAAGAGACGACGTGACATCCGTGTCGACCATATGTGACAGTAACCAACAAGAATACACCGGCAGAGTTTCATTCTCGGCATGCTCGTCACCGCGTAGGAACGCACGCCGCACGCCGCACGCCGCACGCCGCACGTTTACGCGCTTCGCTTCGACCTCCTCCCGCCACCCTGCTTCCCCCTCCCCCCCGTCGCCCGCTCGACCCCCCCTCCCCCCCGCCCCCCACCCCCGCCTCCTTCGTCG
>Ga0181584_10000207_pt1 | contig 38931 bp, 41 predicted proteins | sample 071ome_30_FD_132462 | JGI IMG/M metagenome (GOLD analysis project Ga0181584, IMG submission 132462) | Coastal salt marsh microbial communities from the Groves Creek Marsh, Skidaway Island, Georgia - 071406AT metaG (megahit assembly) | ecosystem: Environmental > Aquatic > Marine > Intertidal... | reverse complement strand
CATTCAGTTCTGGCGAACGACCACCCACCATATGTCTTAAATGCAGAATGGCCATTTCATTATTAGACAAGTCATTCACCACATAACCACCACGGGATAATTTATCCATTAATAAAGGTTTTTGTGTTGCCGCTTCATCAAATTTAACACCCACAAAAATATGTGCTTCCTCATCATCAGAATAGCGATAATTAAACTCACTAATACTATGCGCACTAACAATTTCACAGAATTTTTGGAAGCTTCCCTTAGTTTCAGGAATAGTCACGGCAAACAAGGCTTCAGCACCCTCACCTAACTCAGTCCGTTCTGTGACATGTCGCAGACGATCAAAATTGATATTTGCGCCGCTATTAATCGCCACCAAAGTTTGCTCTTTAACTTGTTCACGCTGAATATATTTCTTGATGCCCGCCACTGATAATGCACCAGCAGGCTCTGACACCACTCGTGTTTCTTCAAAAATATCCTTAATTGCGGCACATAATTCATCAACACTGACCAATATCACCTCGTCTACACAACGTCTGGCGATATTAAAAGTATTTTCACCAATCTGTTTAACCGCCACACCATCAGCAAATATACCTACCTGTTCCAACACTACGCGTTGCTGAGCGTCTAGAGCTGAATATAAGGTAGAAGCCTCTTCTGGCTCTACACCAATAATTTTGGTTTGTGGTGAATAATATTTTACCCAAGCGGCGACACCTGCAATCAGACCACCGCCACCGACAGGTACAAAAATCGCATCCAATTGATGCTCAGATTGATCTAATAACTCTTTGCCTACCGTGCCCTGACCTGCAATTACCTGTAGGTCATCATAAGGATGTATAAAAGTCCGTCCAGTTTGATCCGCAATTTGGTATGCATACTCACAGGCCTCATCATAATTATCGCCTAATAAAATCACTTCAGCTCCCCACGCACGTACTGAATCAACTTTAATACTTGGTGTTGTCACTGGCATAACTATTTTCGCATTAATACCCAACTTATTGGCCGATAAAGCCACGCCCTGAGCATGATTACCTGCTGAAGCGGCGATAATACCTGCTTCTAGTTGCGCCTGGTTCAAATGACTTATTTTGTTGTAAGCACCTCGCAACTTAAAAGAAAATACAGTCTGCTGATCTTCTCTTTTAAGTAAGATGTTATTGTTGAGTTTTTTTGATAGCTGTTTACTTGGATGCAAAGCTGAAACTTCTGCAATTTCATAAACTTTAGCCGCACTAATCGCCTCGACAACCTGAGCTAGGTCGATATCAGTGTTATCATGATTTTGCTTTGAATCTTTCACAATAGGTTTAGCCTTTAGTATCCTTATTTACAATGTATTATGTTCACATAGTATTATGCTTCATAAATCGAGTCTTCCCAGAGAGTGTACGCCATGACTAATGACGAAAAGAAAAAATTAGCTGCATTAGCTGCCATTGACTATATCAAAGTTGGAGATATTGTTGGTGTTGGCACAGGTTCAACTGCAAATTATTTCATCGATGCTCTAGCTCAGCTAAAGTATGACATTGAGGGAGCGGTAGCAAGCTCAGAAGCGAGTGCTGAGCGTTTAAAACAACATGGCATACCCGTACTCGATCTCAATTCAGCTGGGCAACTCCCTATTTATGTTGATGGTGCAGATGAGGCAACTAAACAAAAAGCACTGATTAAAGGTGGTGGTGGCGCACTTACACGAGAAAAAATTGTCGCCAATGCCAGTGATAAATTTGTTTGTATTGCTGATGAGTCCAAACTGGTTGGCAGTCTTGGCAGTTTCCCATTACCTGTGGAGGTTATCCCAATGGCGCGTAGTAGTGTTGCACGCCAACTAGTAAAGCTGGGTGGCATTCCAGAACTACGTGAGAATTTTGTCACTGATAACGGCAATATTATACTAGATGTGCATAATTTAAAGATTCTAGAACCTTCAAAAATGGAACTAGAAATCAGCGCCATGGGTGGTGTTGTTACTGCCGGAATTTTTTCACTACGACCCGCTGATGTCCTCATTTTGGGTGGCGAACAAGGAGTCACGACACTTTGAACTATTCACTGCCTAGCTTACGCGCACGCTTGCGCGATAATGAAATCCTAATTGGCACTCTAATCTCTTTACCTAGTACAGACATCGTTGAATGTTTGTCCTCATTATCTGTTGATTGGCTATTTATCGATGCTGAGCACGGGGTTTTCGGTCCAGAGACTGTCTGCGATTTATTGCGCGCCGCACACGAATGCCCATGTCTGGTGAGAATACCCAGCGTTGATGAGGCATGGATCAAGAAAGTGTTAGATGCAGGTGCTGCCGGCATTATTGTTCCTCAAATCAATCATCTTCAACAAGCTCATGATGTCGTTAAATTTGCAAAATATGCACCACAAGGCAATCGTGGAGTTGGCTTAGGACGTGCACATGGCTATGGCAAGGACTTTTCAAGCTATTTGGTTAATGCCAATGATCACACAGTCATTGTCCTGCAAGCGGAAACAGAATCCATTCTGGAGTGTATAGACGATGTGACGGCTATTCCTGAAGTCGATGCCATACTGATCGGTCCCTATGACTTATCAGCCAGTTTGGGGCATATCGGAGATCTGCAGCATCCTAGTGTGCAATTAGCTATCAAAACTGTATTACACAGTTGCCAAAATAACGCAAAAGCGGCTGGGATTTTTGGTGTATGTGCAGATGATATCTGTACTTATAAGCAAATGGGCTTCAGTTTGCTCACTGTCGGCGTCGATACAGTATTTTTACAAAGTGCTGCAACTGCGGAATTAGAGAAACTACTTCAAGCCTAAGTTAACGCCTTAGACGCCACCTAACTTTTATTCCTAATAATAAAAAAGGCCGCATATGCGGCCTTTTTAAATACTGCAATTGACAACTGATGGTTGTCGAGGATTGGATTAACGCTTAGAGAACTGCTCTTTCTTACGCGCTTTTCTCAGACCCACTTTCTTACGCTCAACTTCACGTGCATCACGCGTCAAGAACCCACCTTGTCTTAAGGTCAGACGTAATTCTTGATCGTAAGATAATAAAGCACGTGCGATACCCAATTGGATAGCACCTGCTTGTCCATTCATGCCGCCACCTTTAACACTGATTTTCAGATCAAACTTATTGTCCAAGTCGGTCGCCTGCAATGGCTGACGTATGACTCGACGTGAAGTCTCACGACCAAAATACTGTTCAATGGTGCGAGAGTTTATTTCTATTTGACCGTTTCCTGGTGTTAGAAATACGCGAGCTGAAGAACTTTTTCTTCGACCTGTGCCGTAATATTGTGTATTTGCCATGTTAGATTTCCAAAGGTTCTGGCTGTTGTGACGCATGCTTGTGCTCAGGGCCTGCGTAGACTTTGAGCTTCTTGATCATCGCACGACCCAGTGAATTTTTTGGCAACATGCCCTTCACTGCGGTTTCGATGGCACGCTCTGGATGTTCGTTAAGTAAATCTTTAAGATTTTTAGACTTTAGATTACCGATGTAACCCGTATGACGATAGTACATTTTGTCATTGATTTTATTACCTGTTACACGAATTTTCTCAGCATTAACCACGACAATATAGTCGCCAGTGTCCACGTGAGGTGTGTATATAGTCTTGTGTTTACCGCGTAATCGCAATGCGATTTCCGATGATAATCGACCTAAAGTCTTGTCTGCGGCATCCACAAGGAACCACTGACGGCTCACTTCTGCCGGTTTAGCGCTGAAAGTTTTCATTATGTGTTTCGCTGAGATTGTAAATGTAAAGGCGCGCAATAGTACTAGAGTCACCGGGTCTAGACAAGGGCTGACCTGCATCAAAAAGTATTAATTGACAAAAAAAACACGGCTCACTAATAGTGGAGCCGCGTTAAACATACCACCAGGGGTAGATGGAGGAGTAAAACTTCAAATTCAGTAATATTTGAATATATATATACTCTAATATTCTGATTTACTTGTCAACCCTCACAGCCTATGTAGGTCAATTAGCCTTTTGAGAATCCGATTTAAATCACTAAATGCTCCACAATTTCACCGTTTTCGAGGTGTTTATGCACTATTTCCTTCAAATCTTCGAGATTTTGATACCGATACCAGACATTATCTGGATAAACCACTGCAACGGGTCCTTCGTCACAGCGATCCAAACAGCCCGCATTATTAATCCTTAACTTGCCCTGACCAGTTAAGCCCAACGCTTTACTGTATTGTTTGACCTGCGCACGCATTTCTTGCGCATCATGCATCTGACAACACACTCCATCTTCACGCTGATTTGTACATATGAACATATGTCGCTTGTAGTAACTCATGATTCAATCCTAAACTGTCATAAGCACACTAGTATAATTGACATTAACGGATACCACATGCCCACAACTCAAGAACTTATACAACTCACTGACCAATGTGTGTTATGTGGCTTATGTTTGCCGCACTGCCCGACGTATCAGGTGAGCCAGAATGAGGCCGAATCTCCGCGTGGCAGAATCTCTTTAGTTAAGGCTTATGCTGCGGGTCAACTAGAGCCCGATCGAGCGCTACAGGCGCATCTTGCTAGCTGTACTAATTGTTTGAAGTGTCAAACAGTGTGCCCAGCGAAAGTCTCCTACGAACAAATCATAGATGGTGCTAGGAACTTGCAAAGTGCCTCCAAACCACTAGCTCGACGCATCTTACAAGCACTTAGCACCCAACTAATGACGCATGCTTACGGACACAAACTTTTGCGCTTGATAGCTTCTTCACTGCGTCTATTACCCACTGCTTTTCACACTTCAATAGCGCGCTCAACTCGTTGGGTCAGTTTGCTAAAAAAAATTCGTCCAGCCAAACACCATCCTACTGGCCGTTATCGGACGGTTAGACTTGAACACGACACTCAGCTGAACACATTGGGTGTTTTTCCGGGTTGTAGTGGCGAGCTATTCGATCAAACCACATTAGCCAGCATACAAGGTATATTGAGTACCCTTGGCTACCAATCTGAACTACCCAAACGAATACTGTGTTGTGGCGCACTAGATCAACACAACGGGCACTTAACAAAAGCTCAACAACGTCTGCAACGGAGTGTTAATCACTTTAGACAACAAACACAGATCAATGAGCAGTTGACTTGGCTAACCTTTGCCAGTGGTTGTTCACGACAACTTCAGCAACATGCACAGGCTGTGCAGACTATCGACATAATGACTTGGCTCACAAAACACCATTATCTTGATAACGCTCAATGGAAAGGTACTCAACAACGTGTACTCGTGCATACTCCTTGTTCTATCAATGCCACAGATCGACAAGCGATGTTAACGTTGTTGGAACAGATCCCAAATTGCAATATCGAATTTTTTAATGATGGCTTGAATTGCTGCGGTGCTGGCGGTATGCAGTTACTAACCCCTCAAACTGTTAACTTACAATTACTCGAGAGAAAATGCGCCTATATTCAAGATACTATGCCTGATGTGATCGTCTCTCCGAACATCGGTTGTTCATTACATCTGCAAACAGGCCTTGAGCAGGCTGGACTGGCTGTAGAGGTCATACATCCTGTAACATTCATTTATAGACAACTTGTTATTGGATAAAACTCACGTGAGCTATTCTTTTGCCGATAAACTAATTATTGAATTCGATCGAGGACTGCGAACACTCTCCCATAACAGCGTACGTACTCAACGAGAAAATCCTGCCAAAGCTGTCACAGCCAATCACATGAGTGCCGATGACATGAAATTATCAGCACGTTTGATGCGAGTTAATCATGCTGGAGAGGTCGCTGCTCAAGGGCTTTATCACGGACAAGCCATTACCGCCAAAAATGCCACAACTCAGGCTAACATGGATGCAGCTGCTCGTGAGGAAGGTGATCATCTCGCTTGGTGTCAAGAGCGTCTCAATGAACTTAACTCTCATGCTAGCATCTTCAGTCCAGTCTGGTATTTGGGTTCTTTTGCGATAGGGGCAACCGCAGGGTTACTGGGAGATAAATGGAGCTTGGGCTTTGTAGCGGAAACAGAAGCACAGGTTGAAGAACACTTACAAGATCATTTACGAAGACTCCCCGCTCAAGACAATAAAAGCCAAGCAATCATTCAGCAGATGCAACAAGATGAACATGAACACGGCCAAACAGCAAAATCACTGGGGGGCGCTGAATTACCTACACCTGCCAAAAAACTTATGAGTTCAATCTCACAAGTCATGAAAGTAGGCGCATACTGGGTTTAAATCATTCCGAACAAAAACACAATTAATATGTTATCCGTGATCAGTGAGTTGACACTTTACTGTGAACCCATATTCATCCCATAAAAGATTTCTTTCATCTCATTACGCAATTTGTTTTCTATATCATACTTAGCCTGTGCCGATAGAGCATCCACCCCATCACCAAATAAATAATCTTGCAGATTGAATTCTTTCAACATCATCTTTGTATGAAAAATATTTTCTGGATATACGTTCACATCTAGCATTTCGTACTGCTGGCGGGTTTTCTCGTTTAAGAATTCTTGAATCGACTCGATACTATGATCTTTATAGTGCTTCATTCCTGCCGTATCACGAGTAAAACCACGCACTCGATAATCCATGATGACAATGTCCTCATAAAAACTATCCACCAGAAAGTTAAGCGCCTTTAATGGCGAAATTTGTCCACATGTAGAAATGTCCAAATCAGCACGAAATGTTGATATACCCCCCTCGGGATGAGACTCTGGATAAGTATGTGCGGTCAAATGGCTTTTATCTAAATGCGCCACTACTGTCCCCGGCCCTTGTTGACTAAAACTGTCCGCTTGCAAGTCATCACAATGGGCATTTTCTTCTGAAATCAGCATGGTGACACTGGCACCACTAGGATCATAATCTTGAGTAGCAAGGTTGAGAATATTAGCACCGATTATATCAGCCACTTCAGTGAGTACATCTGTCAAGCGTTGCGCGTTGTAGGTCTCGTCAATGTATTCAAGGTACTCATCGCGTTGCTTGAGTGTATTGGCATAACTCACATCATAGAAATTAAAACTTAGTGTCTTAGTTAGGTTATTAAACCCATACAAAGTGATCTTGGAATCTGAACTCACAACCGTTTATCCCTTAGTTACATTATTTATTTTTAGTTTTGCAATAATATAGACGCTATGCCCAACCACCTTGTTGTGCGCTTGTCATTTTAATAGCTCCATAGCCACTAATATGGTCGATCTGCAAAAAACAATTCTTTTAATTTCTGCCCCGGATCAGGTACGCGCATAAAGGCTTCTCCAACCAAGAAAGTGTTAATGTCGTTATTCTGCATTTTCTGGATATCTTCTGGCGTATGTATACCACTCTCAGTCACTAACAAACAATCACTTGGCACCATTTGATGCAACCGCAAAGTAATATCTAAATCTACTTCAAAGCTATGTAGATTACGATTATTGACACCGATCATCGTTGGATTGAGTGATAATGCACGTTGCATTTCTTGTTCATCATGCACCTCAATTAAAACATCCAACATTTGCTCTTTTGCCAATGCATAAAGCTCATTTAGTTGCGTATCATCTAGTGCGGACACAATTAATAGCAAGCAATCTGCACCGAGAACTCGTGATTCATATATCTGATAAGGATCAATAATAAAGTCTTTTCGTAGTGCAGGTAATGAACAAGCTTTGCGAGCCAATTCCAATACTGCCCCACCACCCTTAAAAAACTCATTATCCGTGAGTACAGATAAACAAGTAGCTCCACCAAACTGATAACTGCGCGCAATGGCCATTGGATCAAAATCCTCACGCAAGATACCTTTACTGGGAGAAGCACGTTTAATCTCAGCAATCACACCCGGCTTGTTGGCACTTTTAGCAGCTCTTAGCATGGCTTCAAAAGGACGTTTTGCATCACCCTCTTTGGCCCATTCTTGCATTTGTGAGAGCGGCACGCGCTGAATTCTTTCCGCCACTTCAGCCGCTTTGTGAATGAGGATTTTAGTGAGTATTTCAGGTCTTTGTTCGGCCATGGGATCTATCGTCTTTTCAATGAATAAAGTAAGAGTAAATTAAATGCTTCAACCAGACTTATTGCTGACTGAAGCTCACAAGTTGTTGGAGAGTTGTTGCAGCTTCTCCACCGAGGAGTTTTTGTTTTGCTAGCGCGACACCTGCAGACAAATCCGTACTAATACCAGCCACATAAATGGCTGCACCCGCATTTAAAGCAACAATATCTGCAGCTGCACCCGCCTCACCCGCTAACAAAGCGCGAATCATGGCAACACTTTCTTGCACATCGTTTACCTTAATAAGATCCAGACTAGCACGCTCTAGTCCCATATCTTCTGGTATGACTTGATAACGCGTGATATCACCATCACGCAACTCGCAAACATTAGTCGGGCCAGTAATACTAAACTCATCCAAGCCATCTTGAGCATGCACGACTAATACATGTTGTGATGATAATGCTCGCAATACCTCAGCGATAGGCTCTAACCACTCATCTGAAAACACACCTAACACCTGACGCTTAGCTCCAGCAGGATTGGTCAGTGGGCCTAACAAGTTAAATATAGTCCGTACACCTAATTCCTTACGCGGTGCGATCGCATGTTTCATGCTGCCGTGATACATGGGAGCAAACATAAAGCCAATACCAACTTGTTGCACACAGGCACTCATTTGCTCAGGTGTTAGATCTAATTTCACTCCTAGCGCTTCCAGCACATCAGCACTACCACATTTGCTTGAAACAGAGCGATTGCCATGCTTGGCAATTTTCACACCGGCACTAGCCGCCACTAAAGCGGATGCAGTCGACACGTTAAATGTCGACGAACCATCACCACCAGTTCCACAAGTATCAACCAAAGTATCCACATCTATAAGCACTTTGCTGGATAAATCTCTCATGACTTGTGCAGCAGCGGCGATTTCGTCGACTGTCTCACCTTTCATTCTTAAAGCCACCATGAATCCTGCGATCTGAGCGGCAGACGCCTCACCCGACATAATGCTACGCATCACAGTTTGCATATCCAAAGATGATAAATCTTTATAAGCTAACAGATCATTGAGCGCTTCTTGGATAGTCATGGCATTTCTCAGCTTAAAATTAATTTTGTTGTATGAAATTCTTTAATAAATGATGTCCGAAATCAGTGAGTATAGATTCAGGATGAAATTGCACCCCTTCTACTGCATAGTGTTGATGTCTGACACCCATAATTTCATCAACATCACCGTTCTCTCTCTGCGTCCAAGCTGTAACTTGCAAACACTCTGGCAGAGTAGCCTGCTCGATGACTAAAGAATGATAGCGTGTGGCAGTAAATGGCATATCACAGCCTGTGAAGACGTACTGGTTGTGATGATACACCGGCGAGGTTTTACCATGCATGATGTCATTAGCACGCACGATGTTGCCACCAAAGGCCTGACCAATGGTTTGATGCCCAAGGCATACACCTAAAATCGGCGTCTTACCAGCGAACTTTTCTACCACTTGCAGAGACACACCTGCTTCATTAGGCGTGCATGGGCCGGGAGACAGCACGATATGGTCTGGATTAAGTGCATTAATTTCTTGCACTTCGATCTGATCATTACGGACAACTTTGACATGCTCACCCAACTCACCAAAATATTGCACTAAGTTGTAAGTGAACGAGTCGTAATTATCGATCATTAAAATCATGGTGTTTCCTCCGCCTGTTGCGCAAGTGCTGCAGCCTTGAGTACCGCTTTAGCTTTATTCAGCGTTTCCATCCATTCGTTATCCGGCACAGAGTCATAGACGATACCTGCGCCCGCCTGTACCGATATAATATTATCTTTAATCACGGCTGTGCGTATTGAAATAGCTGTATCCATATTCCCCTGCCATGAAATATATCCAATTGCACCTGAATAAACGCCACGCTTGACTGGTTCCAGTTCATCAATAATTTCCATTGCGCGCACCTTAGGTGCGCCTGATACTGTGCCTGCGGGAAAAGTTGCACGCAACACATCAATACACGATTGATTAGCTGCCAATTGTCCTACCACATTAGAGACAATATGCATTACATGTGAATAACGTTCCACAATCATTTTATCAGTGAGCTCTACCGTCCCCACCTTAGCAATACGTCCGATATCATTACGTCCTAAGTCGATCAACATAAGATGCTCAGCGCATTCTTTAGGATCTGCCAATAGTTCTTTTTCAAGCGCATCATCTTGTTGTCTGTCGCTACCACGTGGACGTGTCCCTGCGATGGGCCGGACCGTGACATTATCATCTTCTTGGCGCACTAATATCTCAGGTGATGAGCCCACAATCTGAAAATCACCCATGTTCATAAAATACATGTAGGGAGATGGATTCAGACGTCGTAGATGGCGATACACACTCAAAGCATCAGCACTGAATGCAGCATTCAAACGTTGTGATAACACCACCTGCATAACATCACCCGCGGCAATGTATTCCTTGGCTTTAACCACTGCTTGCTTAAATCCCTGCTCACTGAAGCCTGATACAAAATCTAACTCTTTAGGTTCATCTTGATCACATGATAATGGCGGCAGAGAAACTGGTGTTTGCAAATCAGACTGAATTTCATCCAATCGTTGTTGCGCACTCTCATAAGTACCGCTGCCATCATTAGCCACTAATACGATGATATACAGACTGCCTTTAAGATTATCGAACACTAAAAATTCTGTGGCCACCATGAGCATGATGTCCGCATTACCAAAATCATCCGGCTTATCACTCAAGCCAAGTCTGGGCTCTATATAGCGTACCGTGTCATAACCAAAGTAACCGACTAATCCTCCTGTGAATCGAGGCACATGTTGTATTTCTGGTACCTTGAATTGCTGACGGTAGTCTTCAATCCATTGCAAAGGATCAGGATGTTCACATGCTTGCAGCAATTGACCATCACGCATGACACTGATCTTATGTCCGTTAACCTGTAAAGTTTCGTGGCACTTTAAGCCGATAATAGAATAGCGCCCCCAGCGCTCACCACCCTGCACGGATTCAAATAAAAAACTATGTTCAGTATTGGCGAGCTTTAAATAAGCGCTTAGAGGAGTATCGAGATCGGTCACGACCTCGCGATACACTGGTATGTGGGTATAGTCTTGGTTAGCTAAATTTAAAAATTCTTGTTTTTTCATGCAAATTCCACTTCATGGTCAATCAATACAGTCAACAAATATTGTTGATACTCTCAGGCATTATTGAACAGCAAATTGCCAACGCTGATTGCATCGCCAATATTGTTTTGCACTTATATGATTTTCACTTTGAAGTCGCATGATTCATCCAAACAGTTCTATCAATTGTGTTAATTGATCTATTTTAATCGGCTGATATTGATCAACTGATAGGCCGCGATTATAGCCATAGGAGACATAAATTGCACCCGTGCCCGCATTAACTGCAGCCAAAATATCTGTTTGTGAGTCACCAATCATGTATCCCCCATCCGGCTTCCCACCTAATGCCTCTATCGCGGCCAGTAATGGTTCTGCGGCCGGCTTTTTATTTGGGTAATCATCACCACAGACACACACCTGAAAATATTTTTGCAAACAGCGCTGTTCAAGTAATGGCACAGTAAATTCACGCGGTTTGTTAGTCACACAGGCCAGCGCGATTTGGCGGCTTTGAAAATATTCCAATACTTCAATCGCACCTGGAAAAATTCGTGTGTGCTCAGCCGTATTATTGCGATACGCTGCGAAAAACAGTTCCTCTGCAAGCGCTTGCTTGACATCGTGCATGCCGGATTGTTGCTCACCGTAGCGCACTGCCCGCTCGACCAATTTAGTCGCGCCGTCACCTATCCAATCACGCACCTGCAATTCGGAAACAGAGGCTAGATTAAGCGCCAACAACATATGATTAACGCTATTGGTAATATCCGGTACGCTATCGACCAAGGTACCATCTAAATCAAAACATAACCATTGGGGCGTTGGAAGTCTCTTCATAAATAAGTGTTAGGCTCGATATTTTGAGCGAGCCAATAGCATCATTACTTCATAGTGATACTTTTCTAGTCTCTGCTCTTATGACTCCAATTTGTATTAGGTTTTCAAGCGCCTGATTCAACGGAAGCTATCTGCTCACGCATAGCATCTATAGTGGCTTGATAATCTTCTGAATTGAAAATTGCTGAACCCGCGACAAAGGTATCGGCACCCGCGGCTTTGATTTGAGCAATGTTTTCGACCTTCACACCACCATCAATTTCAAGTCGTATAGCGCAACCAGAAGCATCAATTTTTTCCCTCACCTGAGCAAGCTTATCCAGTGATTGTGGAATGAAACTCTGTCCTCCAAAACCTGGGTTCACAGACATCAGAAGAATCATATCGAGCTTATCCATGACATGATCAAGATAATGCAAGGGCGTGGCTGGATTGAAAACCAATCCAGTCTTACAGCCCGCATCGCGAACCAGCTGTAGACTACGATCAATATGCTCGCTAGCTTCCGGATGAAAAGTAATGTATGTCGCACCTGCTTGTGCAAACTCACCAATCAGACGATCAACCGGTGAAACCATCAGATGGACATCAATAGGAGCTGTCACACCATGCTTGCGCAAAGCTTCACAGACCATAGGCCCAATAGTTAAATTAGGCACGTAGTGATTATCCATCACATCAAAATGTACAACATCAGCACCTGCGGCCAGCACATGATCAACCTCTTCACCCAATCGAGCAAAGTTTGCTGAGAGTATCGAAGGTGCTATCCAGTTTTCCATCGCCATAAGCTCAACCCATCTATAGAATATTTGATTATCGTTGATTCAATAAAGCTACTTTAACTTAGGCGAATGTTTTTTGCATGCAGATTTAAGTCTCGTGCAAGCGCTCAAGCTCACTTATACTCAACCCACTCACTCAACCAACCAAACTGAGTTTACTTCCATGAATATTGACTCTTATTTTTATACTTTAGCTGTAAGTCTGCATGCTGTGGCTGCGGTCATCTGGGTAGGCGGTATGTTTTTCGCTTATGTATCATTGCGTCCGGTCGCAGCAAAATTATTAGCGCCTCCACAAAGACTCGATTTATGGTCACAGACATTAAAAAACTTTTTCATCTGGGTATGGTTAGCCATCATCATATTACCAGCCAGTGGTTATTGGATTATATTCTCTATCTACAACGGTTTTGCGGGGGTAGGTTGGACAATTCACCTAATGCATACACTTGGCATTATTATGATTTTGATATTCCTTCATGTGTACTTTGCCCCCTTCAAACGTCTACGCCGCGCAGTGCAAGAGGAAAATTTTCATGAAGGCGCAAGAAATCTCGCCATCATACGCAAAATGGTTGGCATCAATCTTATTATTGGCATTGCAACATTTATCACCGCCATCGGTTTAGCCCATATTCCGCTATAGCCAATGCATTGCTCTGCGGAATATGGTTGGAAGGAGTTATACAGAGCATGCTACTGGCAAGACAAGCTAGAGTAATAAGCGGCTAAATTAGCGATATCTTCATCTGTCAACGCCATTGCCATTGGCGACATCTGAGAATTTTTACGCTCACCAGAACGATACATTTTTAATGCATTGACTAAATACTGCTCCTTTTGACCAGCGAGATTAGGCCACACAGGTGTGGGACTAATACCCTGCCCACCATGACAGCCTGCACACATCGCTGCCTTGGCCTTACCTGCTTCAATATCAGCGGCTTGTGCTGTTGTTACTAGCCATACCTGCGCGGCGATAAACAATATCGATAAAGTTCTCATAATAAAACACTCCCTGAGTTAATTAATTCATGTGTCTGTGAATCTATTTCTGTGCCAACGACACTGCGTATGCTTTTCTGGCTTAATTTCGCCACTGGTGTCGAATGATTATATGCGCGAGTTTAATGTCAACTTGCTGCGCATAAAATATACAAGTCATATTGTAACCTTTATCAAAACCTGACCACACCTTTTTCAAGTGACATTAGTCGACTTGTACTAGTTAAACGTACAGCTCATATATCTATGAAAATTTGATGTTATCCACTTTCTCTGGATAGTTCTGATATGCTGTGTCATGACTTAAGATCACCCTTATATAAACACCATGAAACTGATCAATGATCTCGGCTTACTAAGAACCAGTCTGTTAGGCTTGGCAATTTTTGACACCTTGTTACGCCCAGAACCCGGTAGTTACCCCATTTACGATGGCTGGGGTGCAGTACCAACCTTGGTCGTACCCGCGGCCATACCTATCATCATCATGGTCATATTATTTGATGCATTAATGTCAAAAATTCGTAGCAATGATGCCGAGACGGAAGAGGGACGAATCAAGTATCGCAACATCATGCGTGTTGAATTAGGTGTGGTCTTGATTACCGCTATTTTATGGGCACCTTATTTCATGGCCATAGGCAGATAATTCTCTTATGCTTGGACGCTTCTGGTCAGGTTGTATTATCACTGCGTTCCTTGCATGTGTTGGCCAACTACTACTGTTCGATCAACATCAAATATTCGATCAAGCCATACAAGCCCTATTTGATGTCGCCACACTCAGTGTAGAAATTGCGCTTGGTTTAATAGGACTGATGGCAATATGGCTGGGATTTTTCAAAATTGCAGAACATGCTGGTCTAATGGCCATGATCGCACGTCGCCTAAACCCATTATTTGTCAAGTTGATGCCAGAACTACCAAATAATCATCCCGCCATCTCATCTATGACTATGAACCTAAGCGCGAATGCGCTTGGACTGGATAACGCGGCGACCCCATTTGGTATCAAGGCCATGCAAGATTTGCAAAGTGTCAATCGCCACCCGCAACAACTATCTAATGCACAAATCTTGTTTTTAGTGCTGAATACTTCTTCAGTCACCGTGCTACCTATTTCAGTATTCTTGTTTCGTGCTCAACAAGGTGCAACTCACCCGACCGAAGTTTTTATTCCAATTTTAATCGCTACTTTTACTTCGACATTAGTGGGGCTTTTAAGTGTCGCTTGGGTACAAAAACTCCCCTTATTTAATCGTACTGTAATAAGTTATCTAGCCTTATTCAGCGCCATCCCAATCGGTCTTGCTGCTTATTTTATGTCGCTGCCGCAAGAACAGGTTAGTCAACAAGCCGCTCTCTTCGCTAACTTCATATTATTCAGCATCGTTGTAGTTTTTATTTGCATAGGATTAATCAAGAAGGTGGCAGTGTATGACGCATTCATCGAAGGAGCCAAACAGGGTTTTGGGATTGCCATCAAACTGATTCCTTACTTAATTGCCATGTTACTGGCAATAGCATTATTACGTGTTAGTGGACTATTAGATGCGTTGCTGGTGGGCTTAAGTTTTTTCCTCAATCTACTGCATATCGATACCGCATTCGTAGAGGCTATGCCTACGGCCATCATGAAACCATTCAGCGGCAGTGGTGCACGAGCAGCAATGATTGAAGTAATGCAGGAACAGGGAGTGGACTCATTTCCAGCAAAAGTCTCTGCTGTCATGCAAGGCAGCACTGAAACTACTTTTTACGTACTGGCGGTATATTGCGGCGCCGTTGGTATCAGCAAAATACGCTACGCACTGAGTTGTAGTTTACTAGCAGACTTCACTGGTATTTGTGCGGCAATTATTCTGTCTTATGTATTTTTTGCTTAAGATTTTAATACTATATAAATATCAATCCACATAGATCATCATCACTCATCGCATCATTTTTATACTCTTAGGCTTTTTGAGAGCGCAAATTTATTTTTAGATTTTGCGCGATTGTAAGATGATGCCAATCAAGCCTGACAATAGGTTTTAAAGAATTTGCAACGTTCAGGTTTAAATAATCTTAACTAGATAACGACCTTGCGTGTTAGCGTTTAATAATTCCTCAAAGGTGTGTGGCAATTGCTCTAGACCAATTTCATCGGCAAGCATCATTTCAATATTATCCGGATGCCATGTGGCACCCAGCTTGGTCCAAATAGCTTGTCGCCAATGCTGTGGACAGTTAGCTGAGCTTACTCCCAGTACACTGATACCACGCAGTATAAAAGGCATAGTGCTGGTTTTGATGTCAGTACCCGCCGCCATACCTACACTGACAATGTTTCCCCATGGCTTAACCGACTTGGTCAATGCCGCCAATGCCTGACCGCCCAAATTATCAATCGCACCTGACCAACGACCTTTATGCATTGGTGCACCATCATCACTTAAGCAATCAGGGCTCACAATATGATCCGCCCCCAGAGATTCTAGATACTCATGCGCTTGGGTTTGACGTGTCATCGCTGCGACTTCAAAACCCAGCTGACTAAGCAAGCGAATGGCAAAACTACCCACACCACCAGTTGCGCCCGTCACTAATATAGGGCCTTGTTCAGGTCTTTGATGATTATCCAATAGACGTTGTATAGCTAAAGCCGCCGTAAAACCGGCAGTGCCGATGATCATAGCTGTCCTCATATCGAGGCCCTCAGGCATTACAATCACCCACTTTGCGGGTACACGCACATATTGACTATAGCCACCATCATGCACTTCACTTAGCCCACAACCATTCACCAATACTTGTTGGCCAATAGGCAGCGCACTATCCTCGCTCTCAACGACCACACCGGCACAATCTATGCCACCATTGAGAGGAGATTTTCTGAGAATTTTACCCTGACCCGATCCGGCCAGAGCATCTTTATAATTGACACTAGAGTAATGGACTTCGATAAGCACATCGCCTGCGCTGAGATCATTTATGTGTAATGTTTCAATACCAGCATGTTCAAATTTTTCCTCGGCATGAATACGAAATGCCTGAAAATACTCTTGCATACTTAATCACTCATTAATTTTTCATATACGTTGACGGCATGTTGTTTAGCAACATCAACATGTTCTGCAAGCACGTTAAAGTGGCCCATCTTGCGTCCAGGTTTTGCACCTTGCTTACCATAGAGATGCAGCTTCACATTCACGTCTTCCAACAAATATTCAACCGGCAGTTCATCATTCACCCAAGCATCGCCAAGAATATTAACCATCGCGACTGCACTATGGTTGAGTGTATCTAGCGGTGTCAATCCACACACCATTCTTACCTGTTGCTCAAATTGGGAGACATGACAAGCATCTAATGTGTAGTGACCACTATTATGAACACGCGGTGCAATTTCATTCACCATTAATTGTTGATCTGAATTAATAAAATATTCAACGGTGAATATGCCTACATAATCCAATGCTTGTGCAATCTTGAGAGCAATTTCACAAGCATAAGTTTGAGTTTCATGAGGCACTTGTGCAGGTACAGAACTTATGTGCAAGATCCCATTTTGATGTTCATTACGTGCCACTGGGAAGTAACAAACCTCACCTTTATCATTCCGCCCCAATACCACTGAAATTTCACAGTCGAGCGCAACTTTTTCTTCTAAAATGCAGGGGACTTGCTCAAAAGTTTTAAAAGCTGTCTGAGCTTCTTGCATATTGTTAACCACTGCTTGGCCTTTTCCATCGTATCCAAACTGGGCGGTTTTTAATATGCATGGCCAATTAAGATGTTCTGATTGCGCAAAATCTTCGAGCTGATTAATTGCTATAAAAGCGGAAGTAGGAATCCCCAATTCATTAATAAACTGTTTTTCGCGGATACGATTCTGAGCGATATAGACAGCCTCAGGATTTGGACACACTTGCGAAGTTTTTTGTAAAAAACGCAAGGTTTCAGCCGGTATATTTTCAAATTCTGTCGTAATAACATCGCAGGCTTCACCAAACTCTTGCAGAGCTGCATGATCATCATATGAAGCACAGATATGTCTGCAAGCCACTTCTCCGGCTGGACTCTGCTGATTGGGGTCGTATACCCAAACCCGATAACCCATTTGTGCGGCGGCTAATGCAAACATACGACCCAGCTGTCCGCCACCCAGCATGCCAAGTATGGAGTTTGGTTTAATCATCTTTGCTCGCTGCTATTGACTTATATCTTCTTAGGTCTCTGTTTATTCGCACTGCATCAAGAGGGTAGCACTTTAGCCATAACTTGATCACGTTGCACATGTCTAAAGGCAGCCAGCTTATCGGCTAATTCAGCATCATGATTAGCCAACATAGCAATGGCAAATAAAGCGGCATTTTTCGCACCAGCTTCACCAATAGCAAAAGTTGCCACTGGCACTCCCTTAGGCATTTGTACTATCGATAATAAAGAATCTTGTCCTTGCAAATGCTTACTGGGAATAGGCACTCCCAGCACTGGGACGTGACTAATAGCTGCCGCCATACCAGGTAAATGTGCCGCACCACCCGCGCCCGCAATAATGCATTCCAAGCCACGTGATTGCGCAGACGATGCATATTCATATAAATATTCTGGTGTGCGATGGGCCGATACCACCTTACATTCGTGTGCAACGCCGAATTCTGTTAGAGTTTGCGCCGTGTGCTGCATAACGCTCCAGTCACTGTCGCTGCCCATAATTATGCCCACTTTGGCCATATATCTACCATGTTTGTGAGAAAAAACGCGCATTTTCCCCTTTTTACGCGGATATGGCTAGTAAATTATTCATTCGATCAGTGATAATGCCATCTAATCCGCCTACAATACGCAGCTTTTGGGAACTTCTGAATGAGTCGAATCGTCTTCGAAACACAACTTAAATCTCTGCCTATACTCCACCGAGGCAAGGTGCGCGATATATACAGTGTCGACGATAAACATATGTTAGTGGTCGCCACAGACAGGATTTCAGCTTTTGATGTGGTTATGCCTACACCGATCCCGCATAAAGGGGAATTACTCACACGCGTATCGGATTTTTGGTTTCAGCGCTTTAATAATTTAATTGCCAACCAAATCAGTGACATGAAAATCTCTGATCTGAATCTAACCGATGATGAATTCGCTCAAGTCAACGGACGTTCAATCATTGTTAAGCGTTTAAACGCATTACCTATTGAAGCGATTGTCCGCGGTTATTTGATTGGCTCAGGCTGGAAAGAATATCAATCTCAACAATCTGTGTGTGGTATTGCTTTACCCACAAATATTCCTTTAGCAGGTAAATTGCCTGAAACTCTATTCACACCTTCCACCAAAGCCGCGCCTGGAGAGCATGATGAAAATATTTCTCATGCGCAGGTGGTCGACTTAATCGGTTCTGAATGCGCCGAACAGGTTCGCAATGCCAGCGTTCAGCTCTATGAAAACGCGGCCAACTATGCCGAACAAAAGGGCATTATTATTGCCGACACTAAATTTGAATTCGGCCTCGATGATACAGGCACACTGACGTTAATCGATGAAGTCTTAACTCCCGACTCATCACGTTTTTGGCCCGCCACAAGCTATCAACCTGGGCATAATCCCGATAGCTTTGATAAACAATATATACGTGATTATTTAGAAACCTTAGACTGGAATAAACAAGCCCCCGGACCGCCACTACCCGAGTCCATCGTTGCGAATACCCAGGCTAAATATCAAGAAGCTGCTGAGCGCCTACTTTCTGGCAGTTAATTTAACTCTGCAAATCTACCGACAACGCTGTACACTGCCCTCCTTTTGCTCTTGAAGCGTCAGGTTTGGTGACCTGCACTACAACTTATTAGGATTTTCCATGACCACTGACGCCAACATCAGATTCAATCAACTTAATCTTAAAAAACCTATTCTCGATGCGTTAAATGACATTGGTTATGAAACCCCATCGCCAATTCAAGCCCAAACTATTCCTTTTTTATTAGAAGGCCGGGATGTCCTTGGACAAGCGCAAACAGGCACCGGTAAAACTGCAGCATTTGCACTACCTATACTCTCTAGGATCGATCTCAATCAAACACAACCTCAAGTATTGGTGCTAGCCCCGACCAGAGAATTAGCTATTCAGGTGGCTGAAGCTTTTCAAAAATATGCCTCAAAAATGAAAGGCTTCCATGTGTTACCCATCTATGGTGGCCAAGATTATCGCGGACAAATTCGTGCCCTCAAACGCGGCGTGCATGTGGTGGTAGGGACGCCAGGTCGTGTCATGGACCATATGCGCCGCGAAACCCTCAGTCTCAACAACCTACAAACATTAGTTCTAGATGAAGCCGATGAAATGTTACGCATGGGATTTATTGATGATGTTGAGTGGATACTGGAGCAAACGCCGCCGGATCGCCAGATCGCTCTCTTCTCAGCCACCATGCCGCAACAGATTCGACGCATTGCGACTAACCATTTAAACAATCCTGAACAAGTCACCATTAAGGTAAAAACTACCACCGCAGACACGATTCGACAGCGATATTGGCCAGTCAGCGGTATACATAAATTAGATGCTCTCACACGTATCTTAGAGGCAGAGGTATTTGATGGCATGCTAGTCTTTGTGAGAACTAAAACCATCACGACAGAGTTAGCCGAAAAACTGGCCGCACGGGGTTTTTCTACGGCCGCGTTAAATGGTGATATTGCACAAAATCAACGCGAACGTACTATTCAACAATTAAAAGATGGCAAGATAGATATTCTCATTGCCACCGACGTTGCTGCACGTGGCTTAGATGTCGATCGCGTCAGCCACGTGATCAATTATGATATTCCCTATGATACTGAATCTTACGTTCACCGCATTGGTAGAACAGGACGCGCCGGTCGTCAAGGTGATGCCATTTTATTCGTTGCACCTCGTGAAAAAAGATTACTCGCAGCGATTGAAAAAGCCACACGCAAGAAAATAGACTTAATGGAACTCCCCTCAACTGAAATTATTAATGACAATCGTATTGCACGCTTTATGCAGCGCATCACTGATACTCTAGGCAAAGAAGATCTCTCCTTATTCACTCAGTTGATCGAACAGTATCAACTGGAACATAATGTTTCAGCAGTCGACATAGGGGCAGCACTGGCCAGTCTTTTGCAAGGTGACAGCCCCTTGTTACTACAAAACAAATCTCAACATAAGGCGGCAGCTTTCAAGCATGATCACGAACGCTCTGATAGATCACATACTGAAAGATCACCGCAAAAACTACGCAAGCGTGCTGCTGAACGCAAATCCGAACAACTAGCACCTGAAAATGGCATGCAACGCTATCGCATTGCAGTGGGACATAACCATGACGTTAAACCAGGTAATATTGTTGGAGCAATCGCTAATGAGGCAGGTCTTGATAGTAAATATATAGGCCATATAAAAATTCATGATGACCATAGTTTGGTGGATTTACCTGAAGGCATGCCAAAAGAACTCTTTAAAAGCTTAAAGAAAGTCTGGGTGGCCGGTCAACAACTGAATATTTCAGATTATGAAGAATTCAAATCAGAGAATCAGCCAAAAAACAAAAAAAGCCGTGGACAACTCAACAAACCCGATCAATCCAGCCGCACAGGCCAATCACGAAAATCTGCTAAAGCTCATCCTAGCAAATCCTCATCACGAGAGGAAAGATCATCAAAGTCCCACTCCGGCTCACAAAAATCCACTCGCAAATCTTCCACACCAAAAAGAAAAAGGCGCGGTTAATAAACTGCGCCTTGTCTCTATATCGGATGCCTGTAAACCTCTCAGTGCTGTGGATGTTAATGATGATGCATTTATCGCAGCAACAAAATTAAACATCAATTAATGCACGTGCCCATGCTCTATTTCCTCTGCAGTCGCATCACGAACACTGATAATTTTAACGTCAAAGTTAAGTGTCACACCGGCTAAAGGATGATTACCATCCACTGTGACTTGATCCCCATTAACTTCAGTAATCACCACACGTTGTACTTCTCCTGAGGGCCCTTGTGCTTCAAATGCCATGCCCGCCTCTAAAGAATCAACCCCTTCAAATGCCGCTTTATCTATTGTTTGAATCAGCTCGGGAATAATCTCTCCATAACCTTCCTGTGGCGCAACAGTCACCTGACACTCATCATCAATGGTTTTACCAATTAATCCTTTTTCTAATCCAGGGATAATATTCTTTGCGCCATGCAAATATGCCAATGGCTCAGAATCTTGAGAACTATCTAGTACATTGCCCTGTTCATCTGTGAGCGTGTAATGCATGCTCACAACCATATTGTCACCAACCATTAATGTCATTTACTTTCCCCAATATTTTTCGATGTTTTATATTTAATCCTACACTCTAGCAGTCTTGGTAAAGCATAACAGTAAAAAAATGCTATGTTATTGCGGCTATTCAATTCATGCTCAAGCATACTGTCGAATAAATTTATCTAACTGATTAGCAAATGCTTGCCTATCGCTATGACCAAATGGCGCTTGACCACTAGATTGAATGCCACTAGCACGCAAAGTATCCATCAAATCACGCATACTCAATAAGCTCTTGATGGTGCTAGCATCAAATCGCTCACCACGAGTACTCAATGCATGAGCTTGTTTTTCTATTACCTCAGCCGCCAACGGTATGTCACTGGTAATCACTAAATCATTTTTTTCTACTCGATTAACTATCTCATTGTCAGCCACATCGAATCCACGTGGCACTTGTAACATTTTAATCCATGGGCCACGCGGAAATGGAATAGGATTATTTGCCACTAAAATACATTCACACTGAGCTCGCTCAGCGGCACGGAATAATATCTCTCTGATTGCAACAGGACATGCATCTGCATCTACCCAAATTTTCATATTGGTGACTGCATACTCATTAAAAAAATTTAGTGAACATCTTATGTTGATTAGCTTGTGATAGCTTAACAATAAACTGTAATTGATGTTAGCGATTGGAAAGCAAACTGTAGCAGTTTACACTACTGGCCATGAAAACACTTTTTATTAGTGGTAATGATACCGATGTAGGCAAAACCTATATAGGCGCCTCCTTAGTCAATGCATTAGTCAAACGTGGCCATCAGTGTGTGCCGAGAAAACCCATAGAATCTGGGTGCACTGAGACTGAGGCAGGATTGCATCCGGCTGATGCATCTGCTTATTTTGATGCCTGTGAACACTCTATTCCACTGAAAGAAATTTGTCCTTTGAGATATGCACCCGCCATTTCACCAGAACGTGCGATACGACTTGCTCAACAGACCGTGCCTTTACAGCAGTTAGTCGAGTTATGTCAGCCTAACAATCCGCAAACATTGGACTACTTAATTGTTGAGGGCGCCGGTGGTTTGTACTCACCATTATGCTCGGATGGTTTGAACGCTGATCTAGCACAAGCACTGAATGCAGATGTGATACTGGTTATCAATGATCGCTTAGGCTGTATCAACCAAACACTACTTTGCTTGGAGGCACTTAAAACACGACATTTAACGCCGGTGGTGATCATACTCAATCAATGCCAACCTAATGCAGACCATGATATGAATAATTATGAGGACTTAAAATTACTTTTATCGTTACCTATTATCGTATTTCCTAACACACATGCAGATGACAATAAAAAACAAAAAGCACTCCATAAACTTGTTAATTTATTAGAGGCACTCTAGATGACTACCTCCGACAATCGTTTAGTCGATATTGAAACACAACTGGCCTATCAAGAAGATTTAATACAGTCTCTGAATGAAGTAGTGATCACCATGCAACAGCAGATCGATAAATTAGAACTCAAAAACCAACGCTTACAAGACAATCTGAAGCATATGGAAACATTGTTGCCCAACGATCAAAACCAGAATGAACAACCCCCACATTACTAATAATTATCTATCGGATTAATCTTAGCAGACACAAAAAAGCCCGCTTATGCGGGCCTTTTTTAAACATTTAGTCTGCCTGACAGCAACCTGCTGATAACCTTAGTCTGCGCTGTATTCACCCAACGCTGCCTTACCGTTGCAACGCGCACGCTCCAGTAACACGGCTTGAGCTGCCACCACGTTTGCCGCATCACCCTTCCATGTTGACATTGCAGATTGTTGCAATGCTCTTCCATAGGAGAAAGTTAAATTCCATGGCAAATCGATACCTAGATTATGCATCGCACTTAAATGAGAACTGGCTTCTGCATCAGACTGCCCACCAGAAAGGAAAGCAATGCCTGGTACAGCGGCTGGTACTGTGTGCATTAAACAACGTACAGTTTGCTGGGCCACTGTTTCAACATCCGCTCTGTTAGCCGCATCAGCCCCTGAAATGACCATGCTAGGTTTTAGTACCATGCCTTCCATCAAAACGCCTTGAGTATGGAGCTGCTGAAATGTCATACGTTGCGCTAACTCTGTTACTTCGTAACAACGCTCAATTGAATGCGTCCCATCCATCAATACTTCTGGCTCCACAATAGGTACGATACCTGCTTCTTGGCTAAGCTTTGCATAACGCGCTAAACCATGAGCATTCGCCTCAAGACAAGCTATAGTTGGAATATTGTCACCAATAGTAATAACCGCTCTCCATTTAGAGAAGCGCGCGCCTAATTTGTAATATTCTGCCAATCGATCCCTGAGACCGTCTAATCCTTCCGTGACTTTTTCATCTTCATGACCAGCTAATACTTTCGCGCCAGCATCGACTTTAATTCCAGGGATGATGCCATTGTCAGCCAAGTATTTGGGGAAGGGTGTACCGTCGAGTAATGTCTGGCGGATAGTCTCATCAAATAGAATGGCTCCACTGATGTAATCTGATAAACCGGCAGTAGTGACCAACATATCTCGATAAGCTTGGCGCATTTCCTCTGTTTCTGGGATACCCAATTTTTTAAAGCGCTTGCCGCAAGTGGGATGGCTTTCATCCATTGCTAATATGCCTTTACCAGGGGCAACCATTGCCTGTGCTATCTGTTTAAGTTGTTCACTCATCTCGTTCTCCCTATCTGCCTATATCAAAATTCTTTATAAATAATTCTTTGCTTAATTTTACTTAACTATTATCCCGTATATTCTGGATCATTTTGCTCTTCGACTATATTGCCCACTTGTAGAACTTTCATGGCATTAGTGCCGCCATCAACTCCCATCAAGTCACCCTTTGTTAAAATTACCAGATTACCATCCACTACTTCACGCGATTCTTTTAAAACATCAACAGCAGCGTGATTAACTTGCGCATGGGTCTTGCCGAGAAAATCGAGTTTGGCAGGAAACACTCCGCGATATAGCGTCACTCTGCGTAAAGTTTTCACATGACGTGTTAGCGCATAAATTGGAATCGATGAACTAATGCGCGACATCCATAATGCGGTCGTACCTGATTCTGTCAAGGCAGCAATCGCCGCTACATTTAGATGGTTCGCTAAATACATCGCTGACATCGCAATGGCTTTATCAACTCGTTCTGCACCTTCTTGAATTCTACGTGCACCTTTTTGTGCTTCTCGATGTTCAGAAGCACGGCATACTCGACTCATGGCTTTAACGACTTCTACCGGATATTCACCTACAGCCGTTTCACCTGAAGTCATCACAGCATCAGTACCATCAAGTACCGCGTTTGCCACATCGGAGACTTCAGCACGCGTCGGTATCGGACTATGCACCATAGATTCCATCATCTGTGTAGCAGTAATCACACAACAATTCGTCTTTTGTGCTTGAGAGATCAATGATTTTTGCACACCGGGAACTTCTGCATCACCAATTTCCACACCAAGATCACCACGCGCCACCATGATGGCATCTGAAGCAGCAAGTATTTCATCTATGACCTCCAGTGCTTCGGAAGTTTCTATTTTAGAGACAATCCCAGCATCACTGTCGTTATCTTTCAGCAATTCACGCACGCGATAGATATCATCCGCACGTTTTAAGAATGAAATCGCGATGTAATCTAGATCTAATTCTTTTGCATAAGTGATGTCTTTAAGGTCTTTTTCTGTCAAACATGCTGCGGATAAACCGCCGCCTTTGCGATTCATGCCTTTATTACTTGAAAGCTCACCACCAACAATAACTGTGGTTTTAACTAAGGGACCTTCAACACTATCTACGTGCAAAGAGATGCGACCATCGTCCAGTAATAAGGTGTCACCGGCCACTACATCATTGACTAGACCTTTGTAAGTAAACCCTATTACATCTTTAGTACCAGACTCTAAGTCTAGCTCAGCATCTAGAGTAAACTTATCACCCGGCAGGATATTAACCTTACCTTCCTTAAAACGACCAATACGCAATTTAGCACCTTGCAAATCACCTAAGATACCAACGTTATAGTGTTTTTCTTTACTGATACGTCGCACCATCTCAACACGACGTTTGTGTTCTTCGATGCTGCCATGTGAAAAATTCAACCTGACGAGATCGATGCCCGCATCGATCATATCCGACATGACTTGTTCATCATCTGTGGCCGGACCTAATGTTGTGATAATTTTAGTGCGTCGATGCATCATAGTTATTGTGCCTTTGCTAGTGTGCCTTTGCTAGTGTGCGTTGCTGGAGTATCTCCACCGCAGGTAAAACCTTGCCTTCAAGAAACTCTAAAAATGCACCACCACCTGTTGATATATATGAAATATTATTCGCTATATTGAACTTATCAATTGCTGCGACTGTATCGCCCCCGCCTGCTATAGAGAAAGCTTCACTGTCTGCAATTGCTTGCGCCAATGTTTTTGTTCCTTGTGCAAAATTATCAAACTCAAACACACCGAGTGGCCCATTCCATACAATTGTGCCTGCTTGTTTCATCAAGGCCGTTAATTGTTTACAACTTTCAGGCCCTATATCCAAAATTAAATCATCATCTGCTACCGCATCAACGGATTTTATTTCTGCCTCGGCTTGTTTTGAAAAACTTTTCGCACACACAACATCTACAGGTATGGGAATTTGGGTGCCTGTCGCTTGCGCTTTCTGAATAAACTTCTTAGCAACATCGACCAAATCTTCTTCATGTAGAGATTGACCAATAGAATAACCTGCTGCGGCAATAAATGTGTTAGCGATACCTCCACCAATAACGAGCTGATCAACTTTAGTGATAAGTTGTTCAAGTAACGCCAATTTTGTCGATACCTTAGAGCCACCCACGATTGCGACTATAGGATGAGCCGGTGTTTCCAAAGCATGAGCCAAAGCCCGCAACTCAGCGCTCAATAATGGACCTGCACAAGCAATAGGAGCAAACTCAGCCACGCCATAGGTAGAGGCTTGTGCACGATGCGCGGTGCCGAATGCATCCATAACATACACATCACACAAAGCGGCCATTTTCTGTGAAAGCTCAGGCGCAGACTTTTTCTCACCTGCTAAAAATCTAACATTTTCACACAACACAATCTGACCTGGCTGAATATCAATGCGTTCAATCCAATCACGCACTAAATTAACTTGCACCCCTAACGCCTCCGTTAACGCCGCAGCCACAGGTGCCAGACTTAAAGATGCATCATATTCACCCTCTACCGGTCGCCCTAAATGCGACATCACCATGACGGCTGCACCTTGCTTCAATGCATACTGTAAAGTCGGCAAAGAAGCTCGAATGCGTGCGTCATTAGTAATTTTACCCTCATGAATGGGCACGTTTAGGTCTTGACGAATTAGGACTCTCTGTCCGCTCAAAGACAGGTCGTGCATTTCAGTTAAATTGGGCATATACCCTCAATCATTAAAATACCTGACTCTATTTTGCGTTATATAAGGCTACTGTGGTGTCGAGCATACGGTTAGAGAATCCCCACTCATTGTCATACCATGATTGCACTTTCACTAAGGTGCCACCCATCACTTTAGTCAGAGTAGACTCAAAAATTGATGAGGCTGGATTATGATTAAAATCACATGACACTAATGGTTGATCGTTATACGCCAGCACACCATTCAAGGCGCCTTGAGAAGCTGCCAACATAGTGTTGTTAACTTCTTCTACACTAGTCTCACGAGACGCTTGGAAAGTTAAATCCACGATTGATACGTTAATAGTTGGCACACGCATAGCAAAACCATCTAGTTTGCCATTCATCTCTGGCAACACTAGGCCCACCGCTAATGCAGCACCAGTCTTAGTAGGAATCATAGATTGAGTGGCTGAACGCGCACGACGCAGGTCGGAGTGCGCCACATCTGTAAGCACTTGGTCATTGGTATATGCATGGATAGTTGTCATCAAACCGTGCTCAAGACCAATCTTTTCATGTAAAGGCTTAACTAAAGGAGCTAGACAATTAGTTGTGCAAGAGGCATTCGATATCACGGTATCGGAAGATTTTAAGATATCATCGTTTACGCCATACACAACAGTTGCATCAACATCACTGCCACCAGGTGCTGAGATGATGACCTTTTTGGCACCTGCTGCAAGATGGGCAGAAGCCTTTTCTTTGCTCGCAAAAAATCCGGTCGACTCATGCACCACATCAACATCCAGCTCTCCCCAAGGAAGTTTGGCTGGATCTCTCTCACTGCATACACGGATACGATCACCGTTGATAATCATATGATCACCCTCTAATGAAACATCAGCATTAAACTTTCCATGGGCTGAATCATACTGAGTTAGGTGTGCGTTGGTGCTGGCATCAGCTAAGTCATTAATTGCCACCACTTGAATCTCATCAGTGCGACCAGACTCATATAATGCGCGTAAAATGTTGCGACCTATTCTTCCATATCCGTTAATTGCAATTTTAATTGCCATTTTGCTTCCTCGTTAAAATACTTAAATCTAAATTAATGCTTTAGCACGTAGGTATATATTATCGGCAGTAAAACCGAAATGCTCCATGAGCACATCACCTGGAGCTGATAAACCAAATTCATCTAACCCCACAACATCTCCATCTAGGCCTACATATTTGCGCCAAAAATCTGTCACACCTGCCTCGACAGCAATACGTGCCCGCACATTATTGGGCAGCACAGAATTTTTATATTCGTCAGTTTGCAAATCAAACACATCAGTGCTGGGCATGGATACCACGCGCACACCAACATTTTCTGTCGCTAATCGTTGCCCTGCTTGTAGAGCAATTTCTACCTCGGTCCCTGTGGCAATGATAATAAGTTGGCATTCGACGTCATTCTCATACAACACATACCCTCCCTGTCGAATGGCTGTAATCTGCTCGTCTGAACGCGTCATAAAAGTTGCATTTTGTCTGGAGAATCCCATTGCTGTGGGCTTCTTCATATCGATACTGGTCATCCATGCCACCATGGACTCCACCGTGTCACATGGACGCCAGACCATTAAGTTGGGAATACTTCTTAGACTGGCGAAGTGCTCAACCGATTGATGCGTGGGGCCATCTTCTCCCAGACCGATGGAATCATGTGTATACACAAATAGACAGTGGGTATCCATGAGCGCTGCCATACGTACAGCGTTTCTAGCGTAATCCGAAAACGTCAGGAATGTCCCGCTGTAAGGAATAAACCCACCGTACAATGCCATGCCATTCATCATCGCCGACATGGCGAATTCTCGCACGCCATAATAAATATAGTTGCCTGAGGCATCCTCCGGCACCACGCCTTTAGACCCTGACCACCAAGTGTTATTGGAGCCAGTCAAATCGGCTGATCCCCCCGTAAGTTCTGGCAATAATGGACCGATACCCTCAAGCGCTCGTTCTGATGCTTTGCGCGTCGCGGCGGTCTTAGCCTCAGCAACGATGGTAGCGAGTGCTTGCTGCGATTGTTGGGCCCATTGTTCAGGTAATTCTCCACGACAACGTCGTAATAATTCTTTCGCTTGCTGAGGATATTGTCGAGCATAGTCCTGCATCAGCTCATCCCACTGCGCTTGTTTTGCCTGGCCGGCTATTTTTGCATCCCACTGAGCGTATATATCATCAGGAATTTCAAATGGTGGGTGCGACCAATCCAATGTTTCACGCGCTAATTGAATTTCTTCATCACCCAGTGGTGCACCATGAATACCTGAAGTCCCTTGTTTATTAGGTGACCCCTGTCCAATCACTGTTTTGCAGTCGATCAGTGTCGGCTGTGATAAATTTTGTTTAGCTAGTTGTATGGCCTGATCAATACTCGCGGAATTATGACCATCTACATCTCGAATTACTTGCCATCCGTAGGATTCAAATCGCCGCGGAATATCTTCAGTGAACCACCCCTGCACTTCACCATCAATAGAGATGCCATTATCATCATAAAAAACGATCAATTTGCCAAGATTATGAGTGCCCGCAAGAGAACAGGCCTCATGAGATATTCCCTCCATTAAACAGCCATCTCCAGCGAAAACATAGGTAAAATGATCGATTATGCTGATATCTTGCTGATTGAACTGCGCCCCAAGCATCTTCTCTGCCAGCGCCATACCCACCGCATTGGCTAGACCTTGTCCAAGCGGACCCGTGGTGGTCTCAACGCCAGGCGCCTCATTCACTTCGGGGTGACCTGCGGTTTTGGAGTGTAACTGACGGAAATCTTTGAGGTCTTGCATCGTCAGGTCATAACCACTTAGGTGTAAAAGCGCATAAATCAACATGGAACCATGGCCATTTGATAGTATGAAGCGGTCACGATTGATCCAGTGTGGATCTGTCGGATTGTGGTTAAGATGTTGGCGCCATAACACCTCAGCGATATCTGCCATTCCCATCGGCGCTCCAGGATGCCCAGATTTCGCCTGCTGAACGGCATCCATACTCAATATTCTTATGGCATTAGCCAATTGTTTTTGCTTATCCACGTGTCTTTATCTTAAGGTAAATTAAAAGAAGCATCATTCGACGCCAACGCATAAGTATAAAAGAATCCTAACCATTGCGATGTGTATGGGCGATCGCTTAGAGCGCCAGTATTTTCCATGACTTAAGCGGTTGTCGCAAGTAACCCCCCCTAATGGAATGGCTATGAAAAATTCTCTATGGCTCTAGGTTGTGTTCTTTTTCCATTTGATACTACATCCCACACTCGGTTTTTGTTCTGGAGATATGGCTCTATCCATCAATAATGATTCGATTGCCGTGCGCAGATCACTGCCCGTCACCGGCTGGGAATTTCCCGGGGTGGCGTCATCTAATCGTCCTCTGTAAACACACGCCAATGAATGATCAAATAGGAAAAAATCTGGTGTGCATTCTGCCTGATAAGCCTTGGCTATCGCCTGCGTCTCATCATAAAGATAAGGGAAACCATAAGCGTGTTTTTGACTCGCCAGCACCATTTTGTCTGGAGCGTCATCAGGATAGGCTTCGATATCATTAGCATTAATCGCGATCATACCGATTCCACGCGGCAAGTAGTCACGGCTCAACCTTGCCAGTTCCTCGTTATACTGCTTAACATAGGGGCAGTGATTACAGATAAACATCACTAATGTGCCCGTTTCACCCTTACACTCTGCCAATGTTCGCCACTGCCCCGAAGCTGGCTCGATTAATTTATAGTCTGGGGCAATGGTCCCTAGAGGAATCATGGTTGAATCTGCTTTAGCCATACATTTTTGCTAGACGTTATTAGTTATGTTGAGTGTGTAAACCCTGCACGAATCATTAAATGCGTCATCTTTAATTTTGAATATTTTGATTTCATTATATGAAATCTATACACCTGCTGCTGAGACTTTCCCATCATGTTAAGTTTCACGCTATAATTAGGCTGTTATGAAGCTTATGTATCATGCTCATAATAGACGATAAAGAACAATCACCAGCGACAACACACACTAAACATTTTCAAACGTTCAAAACCCTGAAAATTGACAAAATCTTACGATCATGACTGAAAGCACCTTGTTTACCTCAGAATCTGTCTCTGAAGGCCATCCCGATAAAATCTCTGATCAAGTGTCAGATGCTATCCTCGATGCCGCACTAGCCCAAGACCCAGATGCACGTGTTGCATGTGAGACCTTAGTTAAAACAGGACTGGTGTTAATGGCTGGTGAGATTACCACTAGCGCCAACATCGATTATGAAAATATTGCACGCAGAACTATTACCGAAATTGGTTATGATCACTCCGATATCGGCTTTGATGGTAATACCTGTGCAGTCATCACAGCACTAGGTGAACAAGCTGCCGATATCGCTCAAGGTGTTGACCGGGCACGACCTGAAGATCAAGGCGCAGGTGATCAAGGTTTAATGTTTGGCTATGCATCCAATGAAACTGACGTGCTTATGCCTGCCCCCATTACTTATGCTCACCGACTAGTAAAACAACAGGCGAATATGCGTCGTACAACGTTAAAGTGGCTGCGACCGGATGCTAAGAGCCAAGTCACTTTTCGATACGAGAATAATCAACCAGTGTGTGTGGATGCCGTGGTGTTATCGACTCAGCATCATCCAGATATCCATCAAGATGATCTATATGAAGCTGTGATGGAACATATCATCAAACCCGTCCTACCCGCAGAGTGGTTAAATAAAAACACCCGCTATCATATTAATCCAACCGGGAAGTTTGTCATCGGCGGGCCTGTTGGGGACTGTGGTCTCACTGGTCGAAAGATTATTGTAGATACCTATGGCGGCATGGCGCGTCATGGTGGCGGTGCATTTTCTGGTAAAGATCCATCAAAAGTGGATCGCTCAGCAGCTTATGCAGGACGCTATGTCGCTAAAAATATTGTTGCTGCGGGATTAGCTGATCGTTGTGAAATACAAATTTCGTATGCTATTGGAGTGGCTGAACCAACGTCGATCTCTATTAATACTTTTGGTACTGGCACTCTCAGTGATCAACAGATAGAACAACGCGTGCGGGCTAACTTCGACTTGCGACCTTATGGTATCTTAAACATGTTAGATCTTAAGCAACCCATTTATAAAGCTAGCGCTAGCTATGGCCATTTTGGTCGCTCCGAATCTGAATTTACGTGGGAACGCACCGATAAAGTGGAAGCCTTACAGAACTCGTAAACTACACCACCACATTCTCCTACCGTCAACCTCTCCATAGGTTGACGCGCGGACAAACCAATACAATTGCACATCAAAGGAAACAGCATGAACAGCGAAGATTACAAAGTTGCCGATATCACATTGGCCGATTGGGGACGTAAGGAAATTGCGATCGCACAAACTGAAATGCCCGGATTAATGTCGCTACGAGAAAAATATGCTGGACAACAACCTCTCGCAGGCGCGCGCATCGTCGGTTGTTTACATATGACTATACAAACCGCCGTATTGATAGAAACACTCCGTGAACTGGGTGCAGAATTACGTTGGTCTTCATGCAATATTTTCTCTACTCAAGATCACGCCGCGGCAGCGATAGCTGCCAGCGGTATTCCAGTATTCGCTTGGAAGGGAGAAACTGAAGAAGAATACGAATGGTGTATTGAGCAAACTATTACTGGCCCTGATAACTGGACGCCTAATCTTTTACTGGATGACGGTGGTGACTTAACTAAACTCATGCATGACAAATACCCACAATTACTTGCCGACATTAAGGGAGTTTCAGAGGAGACGACTACCGGGGTTAAACGCCTGTATGACATGCTGGAAGCTGGCCAATTAAAGATCCCTGCTATCAACGTCAACGACTCTGTGACTAAATCAAAATTCGATAATTTGTACGGCTGTCGTGAGTCGTTAGTTGACGGTATTAAGCGTGCTACTGATGTAATGATTGCAGGTAAAGTGGCTGTAGTGTGTGGCTATGGAGATGTCGGTAAAGGTTCAGCTCAGTCACTACGTGGTCTGGGTGCCACTGTATGGGTCACTGAAATTGATCCTATCTGTGCTTTGCAAGCCGCCATGGAAGGTTATCGCGTCGTCACACTGGACGAGGCATGCTCACAAGCGGATATTTTTGTTACCACCACGGGCAACTTCAAAATTATTACTCATGATCATATGCTAGCGATGAAAGATCAGGCGATAGTTTGCAACATCGGTCACTTCGATAATGAAATTGATGTAGCAAGTCTGGAAAACTACCAGTGGGAAGAAATCAAACCACAAGTTGATCATGTAATTTTCCCGGACGGTAAACGTATCATCCTGTTGGCCAAGGGGCGTCTAGTCAATCTCGGCTGTGGCACTGGACATCCTAGCTTTGTGATGTCGAACTCATTCACCAACCAAGTGCTGGCTCAACTAGAATTGTGGAACAACAACGGTCAATACAATAATCAAGTGTATATTTTACCCAAGCACCTGGACGAGGAAGTGGCGCGCTTGCACTTAGACCAAATTGGCGCCAAATTAACAACCCTGAGCAATGAACAAGCTGACTATATTGGTGTACCGGTAAATGGCCCTTACAAGTCAGATCATTATCGTTATTAAAATCACCTCAATGACATCAGGCATCTTAACCCTTCATAGGGTATAGGCATTATCTATGCGTGTACCACGAATTTACACTCCTCACCCACTGTCCGAATCACACACAGTGGGATTAGATGAAAAAGGGATTAAGCATGTTCGAGAGGTATTGCGTTTAAGTGTCGGGCATCAGGTCATCCTATTTAATGGAGATGGCTATAATTACTTGGGTGAAATAGTTGAATCACAAAAACGCGGTGTTAGTGTCCTCATTCAAGATCAAGTCCACGTCGAATTTGAATCGTCACTGCAAATACACTTATTACAACCACTATGCCGTTCTGACAAGATGGATTGGTGTCTACAAAAAGCCACCGAACTTGGAGTCAGTGCGATTACCCCCTTTATCAGCTCGCGGGTTAATTTCAATCTCCCCCCTAAAAAAGTTGAAAAGAAACTCACACACTGGCAATCGGTGATTCATAGTGCATGTGAACAATGCGGTAGAGCTATTATCCCTTTAGTTAGAGCGCCTGTAGAATACCAAACGCTAATTGCCTCACTGCCCAAACATAGCCATAAAATTATCGCCAACCCTCATCAAGCAACCACCCACACTCATAACCCTGAGATAGTATCTGAGCATCAACAGGAAGTTATATGCGCTGTCGGCCCTGAGGGCGGATTCAGCCCCGAAGAAATTCAATTGTCACTTCAACACAGCTTCCAATCACAACGCTTGGGCCCGCGTATACTGCGCTTAGAGACAGCAGTCGTAACTTTATTAACCATGACACAAGCACGCTTCGGCGACTTGAATTAAACTGTTAACACACCCAACTCAAGCTCGAGTGACACAAGCTAAAACCCTAACTAATGCACTAAAGGTATTTTCGTGACTCAATCACTGGCCATCTTGATGGATCCTATAGAAGCCATCAACATTGAAAAAGATAGTAGCTTTGCTATGTTGCTGGAAGCACAGCGACGTGGTTGGGAGATACACTATTTGATACCTGATAGTCTATTTGCATTGGACGGACAAGCCTACGCACAGTGCGCCAATTTAACTGTCATAGAAGATCCAAACTGTTGGCATCAACTCGGTCCCGCTTACCAATGCATACTGAGTGATTTCGATGTAATTTTAATGCGCAAAGATCCTCCATTTGATATGGAGTTTATCTACATCAGTTATTTGTTAGATCTAGCTAAACAACATGGCACACTCGTCATTAATGACCCCAGCAGCCTGAGAAATTTCAATGAGAAGTTTTCCATCATGAATTTCCCTCAGTGTTGCGCCCCAACCATTGTCAGCAAAAATCAGGACATTATTAACACTTTTCTAGAGCAACATAAAACCATTGTCAGCAAACCAATGGATGCTATGGGGGGTGAATCAATTTTCAAACTCAAATATCAGGATACCCACAGTCAAATAATTATTGATGAGGCTACTCAACACGGCACCCAAACGATTATGTGTCAACAATTTCTAAAGGAAGTCAGTGCTGGCGATAAACGCATTTTATTAATACGTGGCGAACCCATCCCCTACGCGCTTGCTCGCGTGCCACAGGGAGATGAATTCCGTGCCAATCTCAATATGGGAGGACTTGGTCATGGGGTGGAATTAAGCGAACGCGATTACTGGATTTGCCAACAAATACAACCCACCTTGGTCGATAACGGCATCGTTTTTGCTGGTATTGATGTGATTGGCGACTACCTAACTGAAATCAATATCACCAGCCCAACATGTATACGACAATTGGATAGACTCTATAACCTTAATATCAGCGCAGTCTTATTTGACGCCATTGAGGATATGTTAGAAGCTTAGTTGTATGTCAGATAAACATTCTTATGTTGGGCAATTATTGATCGCTATGCCATCGCTCATAGACCCTGAGTTCAGTCACAGCGTGTCTCTCATCTGTGAGCACAGCCCTGAGAGAGGCACTATGAGTATTATTCTTAATCATCCTCTATCGATGACTTTGCAGGAATTAATCCAACAATCGAGTATCGATACACCCGATCATTTCGATGATCATTCATTAGTGCGAGCGGGAGGGCCTGTCGGTATGGACCATGGATTTATATTACATGACTCAGACTCACAACGCTGGCCATCAACAATTCCTATCTCCAGCTCATTATCACTGTGCGCATCGAACGATATTCTTTTTGATATCGCCCACAATCAAGGACCTCGAAATTGCATTGCAGTTGTAGGATATTCAGGTTGGTCTCCAGGCCAATTGGAAAGTGAAATTGCAGATAATTATTGGCTCACCGCAGATGTTGATAACACCTTTATCTTCAACACTCCCACAAGTGATCAATGGCACCATGCAGGGAAACTTTTAGGTATAGATTTGAATTTGCTCAATTCTAATGTAGGTCACGCATAGTGAGTAAATTATTCATGGCGTTTGATTTTGGTGAACGTCGCACAGGTGTAGCTATCAGTCAAAGTCTCACTCAAACTGCTCAGCCATTAACCACTATATCCAATGCCCTAGGTAAAATAGACTGGCCAACGATTGAAAAGCTTTTGCAAGAATGGAAACCACAAGAAATCATCGTCGGCCTACCTGATGATTCCGAGCAAAATAAAGTGTTACGCAGAAAGATTATGAAGTTTGTTCATGAATTGAAATCTCGTTTTCAACTGCCTGTGCACACTCATGATGAGACATTAACCTCTGATGAAGCCTATTTCCATCTGAAAAAACAGCGTCAGCAATCGAAAAAAAATATTAATAAAAAAGAAATTGACAAAATTGCTGCGGCAATTTTGTTGGAATCGTGGATGAGTGTTAATCTACCCACATGAATACCAATATCGATTCACTCCTGAACTCACTGGCTGATCAAACAAAAGCCCATCTTGAGCAATTAGGTGAACAATCACCGCTCATCGTAGGTATACGCACTGGCGGTATATGGGTGGCTGAACATCTGCATCGCGCGCTCAATTTGAGTAATACCATCGGCGTGTTAGATATTTCTTTCTACCGAGATGATTTCAGTCGTTTGGGTCTGAATCCGCAAGTAAAACCCTCACAGTTACCCTTGGACATCACTGATCAGAATATTATTCTAGTTGATGATATCCTACACACTGGAAGAACCATACGCGCAGCCATGAATGAATTATTCGACTACGGTCGGCCAGCGAGTGTGAGCCTTGCCGTATTAATAGACCGCGGGGGACGTGAGTTACCCATCAGCGCGCAAATGGTTGGAGATGCAGTAGAGCTTCCTGCTCACCAACATGTTAAATTAACTGGACCTGAGCCTCTGGCACTTGAGATCATCACGACAGACTGACGACGAAAATGATGCAGCACTTCTTAACAACTGAATCACTCTCCCTAGATCAGTTGACCTCTATATTGGATACCGCTGAGTCATTCTATAAAGTTGATGGCAGGCATGTGAAGAAAGTTCCTCTGCTGCGCGGTAAAACCATCGTTAATCTTTTCTTTGAAGCCAGCACACGAACACGCACAACCTTTGAACTGGCTGCTAAACGATTGTCAGCTGATGTGTTAAATATCAATGTTGATGCTTCCGCTACAGTTAAAGGTGAAAGCCTTTTAGATACACTACGTAATCTAGAAGCTATGGATGTCGATATGTTCATCATTCGTCACCAAGACAGTGGGGCTGCAAAATTTATTTCACAACACGTCGCTCCAGGAATTAGCGTTATAAATGCGGGTGATGGCAGACATGCTCACCCTACTCAAGCCATGCTGGACATGTTTACTATCCGCCGCATTAAGAAAGATTTTACTCGCCTAAAAGTGGCAATTGTTGGCGATTTAGCCCACTCGCGCGTCGCCCGTTCACAAATCCATGCATTGCGAACTTTAGGTACACAAGACATTCGGGTCATTGCTCCTAAAACATTACTGCCTAACCAGATCGAAACACTGGGAGTGCAAGCCTTCCAAAACATGGAAGAGGGTCTCAGCAATGCGGATATTATTATCATGCTACGCTTACAAAAAGAGCGTATGCAAGGTGCATTTTTACCCAGTGAGCATGAATACTTTAATTTATTTGGCCTCACACCCGAGCGTTTATCACTGGCTGCAGATGACGCTACGGTGATGCATCCGGGTCCAATTAATCGTGGCGTAGAAATCAGTTCAGAAGTCGCAGACGGCAATCAATCCGTTATCTTAGAGCAGGTCTCAAATGGCATCGCGGTACGCATGGCTATCATGTCCTTATTGGCAGGAGGTCAATCATGAAGATTGCACTCAAGCATGCCCATATGATCGATCCGGCCAATGGCATAGATCGACCATGTGATCTGTATATTTGCGATAAGAAAATAGCTGCACTAGACACTGCACCTGAGGGTTGGCAGTCTGACAAAGTTTTGGACTTATCCGGCCACACCATTATCCCTGGCATGGTCGATATCGCCACTCACTTACGCGAGCCTGGTCAAGAACATAAGGCCACTATCGCCTCAGAAACGTTTGCTGGCGTCGCTGCAGGCATCACCTCAATGGTCTGTTCACCCGATACGAATCCGGTGATCGATACTCCAGCCGAGGTCGAATTTATTCAACAACGCAGTCAATTCTCTGCTTACTGTCATGTCTATGTGATGGGCGCTCTTACCACTCAACTTGCAGGTGAGTACTTAAGCGAAATGGCCGCTTTAAAACAAGCCGGTGTGGTTGGCGTGAGTAACTCACTTCATCCATTAGCGAATAATTTAGTACTCAGACGCGCAATGGAATACGCTGCTAGTCAAGATCTCACTGTATTCTTTCATCCACATG
>Ga0181584_10000203_pt1 | contig 39312 bp, 37 predicted proteins | sample 071ome_30_FD_132462 | JGI IMG/M metagenome (GOLD analysis project Ga0181584, IMG submission 132462) | Coastal salt marsh microbial communities from the Groves Creek Marsh, Skidaway Island, Georgia - 071406AT metaG (megahit assembly) | ecosystem: Environmental > Aquatic > Marine > Intertidal... | reverse complement strand
TCCAGAAAATTACCCCAACCCACAGTACGGGCGACATAGATCGCCAGGAAGACAAACCAGAGAAAGGTCAGTGTCAGACCAAACTGGATGCGCCAGTCCCTGGGCCAGTAGGTAAAGCTTTTCTGGTCTGCACTCATTGATGTACCTGGATACTCTATTTGGCTGGAAATCAGACGGATCAAGACTCCTGAGTTGCCGTGCTTCTCAGCACCTATGAAGCCCTTGCAATCAGCGGTAGAGTAAAGCGCGCGGGTAGCAGGGTCAATTTTGGAGAAGGCCGCCCAATATCGAATGAATTCAAAAGCGTAAGGTGAGACGCACTCATCATCAATTGGCGATACCCATGCCTGCCTGAAAACGGGCGCCTCAGATTTCAGCTGTATCATTGAGATTTTTGATTTATCTTGCGGATCATTAAACCATGAATTTATTCCCTCATAGACAACAATTCCGGCGGGCTTCGCGTATAATTTCCCTGCAATGGCCTGGATGTGAGAAAAACACATCAGCCCCGAATTTTTTAGACGGATAAGCTCTATGCCCCCAAAGAAAAAGTCAGGATTCAACTTCGAAGAAGCACTGGAAGAACTGGAGTCCCTGGTAAGTTCCATGGAGGAAGGTGACCTGAGCCTGGAAGAATCCCTGCAGGCCTTCGAGAAGGGCATCAAGTTAACCCGGGAATGCCAGACCGCACTGAAACAGGCAGAGCAGAAAGTCCAGGTGCTGCTCAACCTCAGCGGTGACACAGAAGACCTGGAATCCGACGAACTCGAAGACTAGCCTCATGTCTGCCGCGCCTACTCCCCTGCTGCAGGAATTTCTGCAGCGCTGCCAGAGTCGTGTCGAATCACGGCTGCAGGCCATATTCGAGGGCATGAACCCGGCAGACACTACACCCAATCTTGTGCGTGCGCTGCAATACGCCTGTCTCAACGGAGGCAAACGCATTCGGCCGGTCCTCGTTTATGGCACCTGCCGGACGCTCGGTGTCGATCTCGAACGCGCCGATAACGCAGCCTGTGCGGTGGAACTGGTACACTGCTATTCCCTCGCCCACGACGACCTGCCCAGCATGGATAATGATGACATGCGGCGCGGTAAAGCCAGCCTGCACAAGGCATTCGATGAAGCCACAGCCATCCTAGCCGGTGACGCCCTGCAGAGCCTCGCCTTCGAACTGCTGAGCAGGGACAATGGCATCGCGGCGAGCAATCGCCTGCGCATGGTCGAGGCACTTTCCCGGGCCATTGGGGCCGAGGGCATGGTGGCTGGCCAGGACCTGGACTTTACCGCCAGTGGCCAGAAACTCGAGGAGCACCAGCTTGCGAAACTGCACGGACTCAAGACCGGTGCCCTGATCAGGGCTTGTCTTACCCTGGGCGCCTTGTGCAAGGATGAAGTCGACGACACCAGCATCGCGGCCCTGGATCAATACGGCAGGCATATTGGCCTGGCCTTCCAGGTCCAGGACGACATTCTCGATGTGGTGGCAAACACTGAAGCACTGGGCAAACCCCAGGGTTCTGACCAGGTTCATGACAAACCTACCTATGTCTCCATCCTGGGGCTGGAGGCGGCCCGGAAAAAGGCGTCTGAACTCACAGAACAGGCCCACAAGGCGCTGCAGGCAGTAGCGGGGGAAGCGGCAGTCCTGCATGATCTGGCGAGATATATCACGGCCCGCAGCCACTGATTGACCTCTGCAAGCCACTGCATTAACTTACCCGGCCTGTTCCGGAAAACGCCCGTAAATAGTTGAATTATCAGCGGGCTAGCGTTGAAATACTCTCATGCTCGAAGAAATACCCGCCACCCGGCCTGAAACCCCGCTTCTGGACCAGATCGACAGTCCGGAAGATCTTAAACGACTGGATTTATCCCAGCTGGATAAACTGGCCCGTGAGCTACGCATGTTCCTCCTGTATTCCGTCGGGCAGACCGGTGGCCACTTCGGCGCGGGCCTCGGGGTCGTGGAACTCACCATCGCCCTGCACTATGTGTTCAACACCCCCGATGACAGGCTGGTTTGGGATGTGGGTCACCAGGCCTATCCCCACAAGATTCTCACCGGTCGCCGGGAACGCATGCTGACCATGCGCCAGAGCGGCGGGCTGGCAGCCTTCCCCAATCGCAACGAGAGTGAATTCGACACCTTCGGGGTTGGTCACTCCAGCACTTCCATCAGCGCCGTGCTCGGCATGCTGGTGGCCGGTCGTATGCAGGACAAGAATCGCCACAATATTGCGGTCATCGGCGACGGTGCGATGACGGCTGGCATGGCCTTCGAAGCCCTGAACCATGCCGGGCACATCGATGACAATATACTGGTCATCCTCAACGACAATAATATGTCGATCTCCAACAATGTCGGGGGACTATCCAGCTACTTCGCCAGGATGTGGGCCAGCAAGCCCTATAACTTCATTCGCAAGGGCAGCAAGCAGGTGCTGTCCAAAATACCGCCCGTACTTAAGGCAGCACACCGGGCAGAAGGCTACATGAAGGGCATGGTGTCACCTGGCACGCTTTTCGAAGAGATTGGCTTCAACTACATCGGGCTGATCGATGGTCATGACATCGAACGTCTGATGGAGATACTCAGCAACATCAAGACACTGCGTGGGCCGAAGCTGCTACACATCGTTACCCAGAAGGGCAAGGGCTACTCGGAATCAGAGAACGATCCCTTTGGCATGCACGCCCTCAGCAAGATCGACCCCAAGGCCAAGTCTGGCGGCAAGCCCGAAAATGTTAAACCTGCCCCTAACTACTCCCAGGTATTCGGCCAGTGGCTCTGCAAGATGGCCGAGCAAGATGAATCTGTGGTGGGCATAACGCCCGCCATGGGCGAAGGCTCCGGCATGCGCGAATTTTCAGAGCGATTCCCGGAACGCTTCCACGATGTGGCGATTGCCGAACAGCATGCTGTTACCTTCGCCGCCGGCATGGCCTGCGAATCGGTAAAACCGGTCGTAGCGATCTATTCCACTTTCCTGCAACGCGCCTATGACCAGCTCATCCATGATGTCGCCCTGCAGAATCTTGACGTCTTGTTTGCCATCGACCGGGCCGGCCTCGTTGGCGAGGACGGGCCAACTCACGCCGGCAGTTTCGACCTGAGTTTCCTGCGTTGTATTCCCAACATGATTGTCATGGCCCCCAGCAACGAGGATGAAACCTGCAAGCTGCTGAGTACCGGCTATGCCTATAAGGGACCTGCAGCCGTGCGCTATCCCCGGGGCAAGGGCCCGGGTATGGCCATCGACCCGGCCATGACGGCAGTGGAAATCGGCAAGGGTGTGGTGCGTCGCAAGGGTCGCACCGTGGCAATCCTGGCATTCGGCAGCATGGTGCAGACGGCGATGGACGCGGCCGAACAGATCGATGCCACGGTAGCCGACATGCGATTCGTCAAACCACTCGACGAGGAGTTGATTGGTGACCTCGCCACTACTCATCAACTGGTGGTGAGCATCGAAGAAAACACGCTGTTGGGTGGCGCCGGTTCGGCGATCAATGAGTTTTTGCTGACTGAGAACTACAGCATCCCGGTATTGAACCTCGGCCTGCCTGACCGTTTCCTGGATCACGGCAAGATTGCCGACATGCTCGCGGCGGTTGGCCTGGATGCCAGCGGTGTGGTCCAGGCGATCCAGAAGAAACTGGCCGCCTGCAAGATCCAGTCAAAAGTCAGTTAAGCCTGGCCGCTGCCCGGGCCTGGTCTACAAATTCACACATCAATTCAGCACCCTGAATAATACGCGGCGCATTGCGTTGCAGTAGATCCGGGGGTATGAAGCGCAGCTGATTGGATTCCGCGGCGCTGAGACCCGGCCACTGTTTCCACTCATCGAGCCACTCCGGCCGCTCCTCATCCATGCCGCTGACCACAATGAGTTGTGGATCGGCTGCCAGTACCGACTCGGTGCTGATAACCGGCGCCAGTGGAATCGCATCGCCGAAGATATTTTCACCCCCACACAGGCGAATGATGTCGGACACCAGGTGTTCACCATTGAGTGTCGTCAGTGGTTCATTCCATACCTCGTAAAAAACCCGCAGTGGCTCCTCCGCTACTTCCCGCGCACGCAGGGCAGCGAGACGATCAAGAAAATCCTCGGCAGTTCGCTCGGTAATGGCTTCCCTACCTGTGAGTGCGCCGAAGCGTCGTACTGAGCGGGCCACGTCTTCAAGCTGGCGTGGTTCATCGAGATACACCGTCAAGCCGAGGCTGCGGATGCGGGCGATAATCTCCTCACCATTGCCACTGGCCCAGACAATCACCAGGTCCGGATCAAGACCCAGTAACGATTCATAGGCGATCTCGCTGAACGAACCGATTACCGGAATCGCCGAGGCCGCCTGGGGATAGTTACTGAACTGGACCGTGCCCACAATCCTGTCCCCCGCCCCGACGGCGAACAGCGTCTCGGTGATATGAGGCGAGAGACTGACGATTCTCTGAGCCGGCCCGCTCAGCCTGACACGATTCCCGAGATCGTCGGTCACTTCGATCTGACCATGCAGCGGCAGGCAGTACAGTGCCAACAGGCTCACAAGCAGCCGCAGGCTTGTCACGCGTATTCCCTTCATTCCCTTGCTTTCCGATTGCATTAGCTGACAACGAGACATGAACCATCCTTCGCATTCACCGACACCAGGGCATCGATGCCGAAGACCCGGGACAGCATCTGCTCCGTGAGTACCGCCTTCGGCTCGCCAGCGTCGACCAGGCGCCCCCGGTCCAATATCGCGATCTGGTCTGCGCATTTACTCGCCAGGTTCAGATCATGAAGCACCGTGAGAATAGCCACGCCCTGGCTTGCGAAGAAACCCATCATGCCAACGATCATCGCCTGGTGGGCCAGGTCCAGTGAGGCGGTGGGCTCATCGAGAATCAGGCAGCGGTCCCGTGCCTGCTCTTCCCATATCTGCGCTGCCACGCGCGCGAGTTGTACCCGCTGCTTCTCGCCGCCGGACAGGTGAACATAGAGGCGTTTTGCCAGGCTGGCGCAATCCACCAGCTCCAGAGCGTCCATCACGATCTGACGATTGCGCTGCCGCGGCGTATCGTGGGGAATACGACCCAGGCTTACCACTTCCTCCACGGTAAACGGAAATTCCAGGCTGGAGCGCTGGGGCAGGATCGCCATCAATTTCGCGCGCTCTGCGGGCTTCCATGTAGGCATTGCCTTGCCGTTAAATTGCAGCGCGCCAGACTGCAGCGCCAGCTCACAGCAGATTACCCGCAACAGGCTGGTCTTGCCCGCACCATTGGGTCCGATAATGGCTGTCGTTTTACCAGCTGGTACTTCCAACGTTATCTCATCCAGTGCGAGCTCGGCGCTGATCGCCGCGTGCAGTCTTTCCAGATGCAGAGTGTTCATCGTTCTCATCACATCTTCTCCGGATTGTTCAGTGCACGATTACGGATCAGCAGATAGAAGAACACCGGTGCCCCCACCAATACGGTCAGGATGCCGGCAGGCAACTCGGCCGGCGATATCAGTGTGCGGGCTGCCATATCGGCAACCAGCAACAGGGTCGCCCCGGCCAGGGCCACTCCGGGCAGCAATGCCCGGTGATCCGGGCCCATGGCTCCGCGCAGCATGTGAGGTACCACGAGACCCACAAAGGCAATATTGCCGACCACCACTACACTCACCCCAACAGCCAGGGCCGTAACGAAGATGAGCTCCTTCTTGACCCTCTCCACATCGATTCCCAGGTAACGGGCTTCGGATTCTCCCAACAGGAATGCATTGAGGGCCGATCGGTAGCGCGGCAAGCGCCAGCACAGGACCAGCGCCACCGTCGCCATCAAGGCGACCCTCTCCCAACTGGCACCTTCGAGGTTACCCATTTCCCATACCGATATACGGCGCAACATGACGCTGTCGGCAAAATAGGTGAACAGATTATTCAGGGCACTGGCCACGGCACCAATGGCCACGCCAGAGAGCAACATGGTTATCACCGAGGTGCCATAGCGATCCGTCGACAGGCGATACACCAGGAACACGGCGAGGATGGCGCCGGCCACGGCACCGATGCTGACCACGGACAGCCCCAGTAACTGGTTGCCCTGCATGATGGACGCACCGAACACAATCATGAAGCTGGCGCCTGCCGATGCTCCGCTTGAGACACCAATCAGGGAAGGATCCGCAAGCGGGTTGCGAAACAGACCCTGCATCACTGCGCCGCAGACGGCGAGTGACGCTCCCACCAGCACCGCCATGACTGCCCGGGGCAAGCGAATCGCATTGAGTATCACCGCGTCCCGGGCAAGCGCTTCCGTCCCGGAGCCAGCGAACAGCGCAAGCGGCGAAATCAGTCTGGGGCCGATGGCCAGATAAACGAGAAAGCACAGCGGCAGGGCCAGCAGCAGGCCACCGATCACTGTCCGTGAATTCAATCGTTCCATGGAAAGACCTGGAATCGACTGGCTCGATAATCGCTGTCGAATAACAGCATGCTGGATCAATGCCTCTTCGCGCATCCGTCGGGCATCGATGCAAGGGATGCGCGGCGAAAGGACCAATAGAAAATACTTATGAAGGAGCGGGGAGGAAGGAGGTGTAGCCAGCAAGGAAACACGAACAGTGCCGACCGACCCACATAAGCCCTCCGCTTACTTCGTCGAATCTGTGGCAGGCTGGTGTCGGGCTAATTAAAAGCGCGGGAGGGATTGGTTCTTAATCTGTTTGCCGCGTTATTTGCAGCGCTGAGTAAGAATACAACCTTCCGTCACTCTTGATTTTACCGTTGCGGGGGCAGCCCAGGATTGTGCACCTGTGTTCCCATTTATGCTGCACTGTCCCGATCGGGGCTCTCGACCATCGAACCGGTTTCGTAATTTCAAGACAGTGCAGTCACCTGACAGCAAGGGGGATTATAGAGAGACGCCATGAAGAGTGTCAAAAACCCAAATTGACAGAACGATAGCGACAGTCAATGATTGCAGCCTTCCCACGCCGGAACACATCGGCAGCAGAGCGATCCCTGCACGCAGGCAGACACACGAAAGAAGGAAACAATGGCTACATCTGAAGAACGCAAGGTCCGGCACAAGAAAGCGATGCAGCGAAAGAAGGAACACATCGATAGTCGCATACAACAGGCGACCGTCGACAAGGGACTCATCGTTGTTCTCACCGGCAATGGCAAGGGCAAGAGTTCTTCTGCCTTTGGCATGCTGGCCAGAAGCCTGGGGCATGGCCTCAACTGCGCCGTTATTCAGTTTATCAAGGGGGTGTGGGAAACCGGGGAACACCTGCTCTTCAAAGATCATCCCCGGGTTGAGTTCCATGTCATGGCCACAGGGTTTACCTGGGAAACCCAGGACCGGGATAAGGATATTGCAGCCGCCGAGGCCACCTGGACTGAAGCGAAGCGACTCCTGCAGGATGACAGTGTGGACCTGATCATCCTCGATGAACTCACCTACATGCTCACTTACGGCTACCTGGACAAGCAGGAAGTCATCCACTGCCTGCAAAACCGACCCGCCATGCAGCATGTGGTCATTACCGGCCGCAATGCCTCTCCGGAGCTGATTGAGATTGCCGACACGGTGGCCGAGCTGGAAAGCGTGAAGCACGCGTTTGACCAGGGGGTAAAGGTCCAGAAAGGCGTGGACTACTAGTCTCTGCAGAGACTAGCCCGGGCTCGATTCCTTCGGCAGGTCCATCCAGCTACCGGAATACTCCGCACCATTGTGAAATATCAACGCCGGCTGCACCCTGCCGTCGCGGATATCGATACTCACCCTGCTAAAACAGGCAAAAGGAATATAGAGCGGGAAACTTCGGTTCATGGGCATGCCCAGCACCATGGGCAGAATGACGCGCAGCACACCACCATGGGTGACGAGCAGGACATGCTCACCGTCATCATATTCCAGTATGGCATCCCAGGCCGATAGCACCCGATCCCGAAAATCCAGGAAGGTCTCGCCGTTGGGCGGGGCCAGGGCGGTGATGTCTTCCCGGAAGGCGCGAAACTGGTCCGCCGCGACCTTGCGCCACTCCTCGGCCGGCATACCATCCCAGTCGCCATAATCGATCTCTTGCCACAGCTCGTTCACCGAGACCTCGAGTCCTGCCTGGACGCCCAGGCGCTGGGCGAAGTCGCGGCAGCGTGACAGCGGAGAAGTCACGATGCGGGAGAATCCCGGGGTGGCTGATGACGGGGAATAGTCGTCATTCAATCCGGCAGCCAGGCGCATCTGCTCCCAGCCCAGCGGCGTTAACACCGGATTTACCCGACCACGCACGATGTGGCCCCCTTCAGGTTCGCCGTGACGAATCAGGTCGATGGTAATTTTTTTGGTGTCGGTTGCCATGGTGAATCGAACGGAACTGGATAAACCAGGATTAAGAGTGATGGCTACTTGATGTGCCCGAGCTTGTCGATCTTTACTGCCAGATAGCTTTCGTTATGGGGGTTTGCACCGGTGCGAATGGAGACTATCTCGCCAACTTCAAATCCCAGATCCTGCAATGCATTGACCTTGCGGGGGTTATTCGTCATCAGGCGAATCCTGTTGACCTTGAGATGCTCCAGCATGGGCTTGCAGATAGCGTACTCCCGGCCATCGGGTTCGAAACCGAGCTGTACATTGGCCTCCACGGTATCTGCACCGGAATCCTGCAAGGCATAGGCCTTGATCTTGTTCAGCAGGCCGATGCCGCGACCCTCCTGGCGCAGGTAGAGAATGAGCCCCCGGCCCTCCTCGGCGATATTCTTCATGGCAGCCTCTAGTTGTGGGCCGCAGTCACAACGCAGGCTGAACAGACAGTCGCCGGTCAGGCACTCTGAGTGAATTCGGCACAGCACGGGATCACCGGAAGAGACCTCACCCATAGTGAGGGCCACGTGTTCCTTGCCGGTTTCAGCATCCTCGAATCCATGGATCGAGAACTGCCCCCAGCGTGTGGGCAGGTCTGCTGACGCGATGTATTTGACGGACACGGGTACCTCGGGGACTTTCCAGACCGGTCTAGACCAGCAAAATAGTGAGTGCCTGCAGGCACAGGGCGGCCATTATACCCGCTAAAACGTCATCTAGCATGATGCCCAGCCCGCCTTCGACGCGCTTGTCGGCCCATTTAATGGGCCAGGGCTTGAGGATATCCAGCAGGCGAAACAGCACGAAACCAATCAGCAACCAGAACCACTGTGGCGGCGCCAGGAACAAAGTCAGCCACATACCGACGAATTCATCCCAGACGATGCCCCCATGATCATGCACTCCGAGGTCCTTCGCGGTTTCTTCACAGAGCCAGATACCGAAGGCGAAGGCGGCAATGACCACGCCGGCATAGACCAAGGGAGGCAAGTGACTGAGCGGTATATAGAACAGCAATGCCAGCGCCGACCCCATGGTGCCGGGGGCCTTCGGCGACAGCCCGCTGCCCAGGCCGAAGGCCAGCCAGTGGCGCCAGCTGCGGGTGTCGAAGTTTGTCGGCATATTTTGCAACGGATGTCAGGCCTGGAAGTGGGAATAGGATTGATGCTGCACCGGCTCCGGTTTCCCGGACCCCTGGCGTAACAATAACTCACGGCCGCTGTTTATCGTGCCGATTCGGGTAAGCGACAAGGATAGATCCCCGGCGATTCTCTCCAGTTCCACTGCACTGGCTTCTGCCACCGTGACACACAATTCATAGTCGTCACCACCGTACAACGCTGCCGCCAGACACTCTGCCGGCTTTGCGACTCTTCGCAGCACTGGCGCATAGGGCAGCAAATCCGCTTCGATGATCGCCCCACACTGACTCGCCGCGAGTACGTGAGCGATGTCTCCGGCAAGGCCATCAGAGATATCGATTGCACTGTGCAGCAGGTGACGGGCATCGAGTGCAAACCTGACTCGCGGCTCGGGACTGTAGAAACGGCTGTTGAGCCAGTCGATATCTGCCGCCGACAGTGCCGCTTTCTCCGGCTCGAATGCCGCCCCGAATTGCACGTCAATATTCTGCGCGGCCAGTGCCAGGGCACCATTGCCCAGGGTGCCGGTCACGTAGATTGCATCGCCCGGCCGGGCTCCGGAGCGCGTCACACTCTGGCCTCGGCCGGTGAGCCCCTGCACCTGGATGGCGATGGTCCCGGGTCCGGCCACCGTATCACCGCCGACCAGAGGACAATTGTATTGTCGAGCCACGATAGAGAGACCGTCCCTGAATTTTTCCAGCCAGGCTCGATCTGCGCCAGGCATCGCCAGACCCAGGGTGAAGCACAGGGGTTCTGCGGCCATCGCCGCCAGGTCGCTGATATTGACTGCCAGTGCGCGCTGGCCAACCAGGAAGGGATCGGCAGCGGCGGGGAAGTGTACGCCCTCCACCAGCATGTCCATACTCATACACAGGGACCTGGTTTCCGGCACCGAGATGACGGCAGCATCATCGCCGATACCCAGCTCAACACCATCCCGGGCAAACGCGACCGAGTCGTGCCTGAAGTAGTCGTTGATGAGCTGGAATTCGGTTTGGGACATCCGGGACACCTACGCCATCACATTGAGTGCCTGGCAATGAACGGAGCACCTGGCCAAGGGCCTGCCTCCCCGATCAGGATTGATTGTTGTACTCGATGGGACGCAGTTCAGGAACCAGCTTGTCGAGAATACCGTTGACGTATTTATGGCCGTCTGTGGCGCCATACTGCTTCGCCAGCTCGACACATTCATTGATAACCACCCGGTAAGGCACATCGATCCTGTTTGCCAGTTCGAAGGTGCCCAGATACAGGCAGGCTCGCTCGACCGGATCCAGTGAGCCCTTGGCTCGATCCAGCAGTGGTGATATGTGCTGGTCCAGGGATTCCTGCTGCTTCGGGACTTCCTTGAAAATAGCATCGAAGTATTCCCAGTCGATCTTGCCCGGGTTGTCTTCGTGGTACTGCTTCGCGATATCCAGGGGATCGTCTTTCGTCATGAGCCACTGATACAGTGCCTGCATGATGAGTTGGCGAGCCTTTCGCCGTTGAGCCAGGGGAATCGTGTTGCGCATCGGGGGTGGACCTGCAGTGCTGCGGGAGAATTGAATTAAAAAGGTCAGGATCAGTAATCAAGCTGTCGCAACAGGCTTACCATTTCCATGGCGGTCAGCGCGGCTTCTTCACCCTTGTTACCCGCCTTGGTGCCGGCTCGCTCGATTGCCTGTTCGATAGTATCTACCGTGAGGACTCCGAAGGCGATGGGCAGGCCGCTGTCCATGGAGACATGGCTGAGACCCTTGACGCACTCACCAGCCACGTACTCGAAATGCGGAGTACCGCCACGAATAACCGCACCGAGGGCTATGATCGCGTCGTAGTTGTCGGAAGCGGCCATCTTTTTCACGGCAACCGGTAACTCATAGGCACCCGGCACACGAACGATGGTGATATCGCGATCCAGCACACCGTGCTTCTGCAGTGCCTCGAGCGCTCCATCCAATAGTTTATCCACGATAAAACTATTAAAACGCGCGACAGCGATTCCATAGCGAGCGCTGGCGTTCTGAAAATTTCCTTGCACTGTCTTGATAGTACTCATTCCCGTATTCCTTGCTGTTGCTGCCGACTAGCTACCTGCTAACCGGAAACCGGTAATTTCTGTTCCTTGCTTGCGGTCCAGCCTCAGGTGTTGAACTGCACAAAGTCCACGACCTCGAGATCGAATCCCGAGATGGCATTGAAGCGTGCTGGATAACTCAGCAGCCGCATCTTGCCCACACCGAGGTCACGCAATATCTGCGAACCGGTGCCGATAGTCAGGTCACTGCCGGCGCGGCTCCCGCCGGAGGTGTCTCCCACTTCGGCGAGGGCATTTGCCAGGTTCTGCGCCACATCCTGACCATAGTCCTCGGCGGATAATAGCACAGCAACCCCGTTCCCTTCCCCGGCGATGTGTTCCAGTGCGCCGCTGAATGACCAGCTGGTCCGTTCCGCGTTGTACACCTCACAGATATCCCGGAGTGTATTGGGTATATGTACCCTGACCAGGGTCGGATCCTCTGTCTTGATCTCACCCTTCACAAAGGCGAGATGCAGGCTGCCACTGATGGAATCTTCATAGGTGTGCAGGGTGAATTCACCGTATCGGGTCTGTAGTTGGTTGCTGCTCTTCTTCTGCACCGTGTGTTCGTTGGCGATACGGTAGTGAATCAGGTCTACGATGGTGCCAATCTTCAGGTCATGTTTCCTGGCAAACTTCTCCAGGTCTGCGCGCCGCGCCATGGACCCATCTTCATTCATGATCTCCACGATAGCGGCAGCAGGCAGGTAGCCGGCCATGCGCGCCAGGTCGCAACCGGCCTCGGTATGCCCGGCGCGACGCAGTACTCCACCCGGTTGCGCCATAATGGGAAATATGTGACCGGGCTGCACGATGTCTTCCGGCTGGGCATCCCTGGCCACCGCTGCCTGAATCGTGCGCGCACGGTCCGCGGCGGAGATTCCCGTGGTCACGCCGGTAGCGGCCTCGATGGAAACGGTGAAGTTGGTGTTATAGGGAGTGCCGTTGTCATTGACCATCAGCGGCAGTTTCAGGTGGCGACACCGTTCCTGGGTCAAGGTCAGGCAAATCAATCCACGGGCATTGGTCGCCATGAAGTTGATGTCTTCCGTTCGCACCCGCTCTGCAGCGATGATGAGATCGCCTTCGTTTTCACGATCCTCATCATCCATGAGGATAACCATCTTGCCTTGACGGATATCATCGATGATCTCTTCGATTGAATTCAGTTCCATACTCTTTCCACTACTCGCCCTTCCACTACACACCTTCTCACTTCACACCTGCCCACTGCACACCCCTCGACTACACGCCGACAGGCCCTCATCTCTATGACATCCGAAGCATGGCTATTTGAAGCCGTGTTGTTCCAAAAATTCTGCCGTCACCGTGGTACCGGCATTACCGATAGCAAGTCTCTCCAGGTAGCGCGCCACCAGGTCAACTTCGAGATTGACCTGCTGGCCAACGCCATAGGTGCCGGAAATCGTTTCTTCCTGGGTATGCGGGATTACATTAATAGTAAACCTGGCTCCTTCTACTCCATTCACCGTCAGGCTTGTTCCATCTATGCAGATGGATCCCTTGGCTGCAATGTAGCGCGCCAGATCATCAGGCGCCCTGAACTGGAGCTTCAGGCTTTTCCCTTCCGGGGTGATTGACTCTAATTCGCCCACGCCATCCACATGCCCGCTTACGATATGACCACCGAAACGGTCGGTGGCCAGCATGGCCTTCTCAAGATTGACCGCAGAGCCTGCTTTCAATTCTCCAAGGGTTGTGCAGCGCAGGGTCTCCAGGGAGACATCAGCAGCGAAACCGGACGCACTGAGAGTAACGACCGTCAGACAGCAACCGTTCACTGCGATGCTATCCCCGATTTTGACATCAGAAAGATCCAGTGCACCGGTTTCGATACGGATGCGCCACTCTGACTCGAGCTGCTCGAGATTGGCAATGGTTCCCTTGGCTTCAATAATTCCAGTAAACATGCGATCAGTTCTTTATCTGCGGAGACAGGATAAGTCTCAGGTCTTCTCCCACTTCCATCACGTCTTTGATAGTAAATTGCCGGGCTTCGGCGAGGGACTGCAAGCCTGTGCTGCCAAATAGTGGCCTGGCATCGGCACCGAATATTTTTGGTGCCATGTAAATGATGAGTTCATCTACCAGCCCTGCATCGAGGAAGGCACCGCTGAGAGTAGGTCCTGCTTCCACCAGTATTTCGTTGCAGGCGAAGTCAGTAGCCAATGAGTTTAACACAGATCGCAGATCGACTCTCCCATCAGGGCAATCGACTGCAAGCAATTCCACATTGGCAGCAAGGCCTTTGCGCCCGGCCACTTCGCCGGAGGCTCCGTAAATAACAACCCTTCCCCCTGTGGTGACTATCTTTGAGGTGTCAGGTGTCTGTAATTGGCTATCGAGCACTACTCGCAGTGGCTGAATCGCCAGATTTGCCTCGTTGGTCAGCCTCTGGGTTTCCGAGATATCCAGATCTTCCACACGCACGTTAAGCTGCGGGTCATCGGCCAGCACTGTGCCGATTCCCGTCAGCACCGCACTGCTGCCGGCACGCAGCAGCTGCACATCGCTACGGGCGCTGGCCCCGGTAATCCATTTGCTCTTGCCATTGGCCAGGGCCGTGCGCCCGTCCAGGCTCATGGCCAGCTTTAGCCTGACAAACGGCAGGCCAGTCTCCATGCGCCGCATGAAGCCGGGATTGATGGCTCTGGCCTGGTTCGCGAAATCCGTTAACAGGAACACCTCAATGCCGTTCCCCTCGAGGTATGCGATGCCTTTGCCGGCGACCTGCGGATTGGGATCGACAATCGCCAGTACAACCCGTTCCACACCCGCTGTATGTAGCGCCTCACAGCAGGGGCCGGTTCGACCATGGTGGGCACAGGGTTCGAGGCTGACAAACGCGGTGGCACCCAGCGCGGCAGCGCCCGCCTGCTCAAGGGCGACCACTTCGGCATGGGGCAGACCAGGACCCTGGTGCCAACCCTCACCAACGACCTCGTTGTCTTTCACCAGAACACAGCCGACCCGCGGATTCGGGGTGGCCGTAATCACGTGACGTGCCAGATCGAGGGCTCTCTGCATATGGACTGGCCAGTCTATAACTGCAGCGTCCAATTCACTGTTGCGTAGCGATTTCATGTCAGGAGCCAGGCATTGACGGCCTGGGGCAGCATCTCTCGAAGGTAAAAGAGCCGGGATTCTAGCAAATCCGGGCGTGAAATGGACTGTAGAGAAGCGCTGCCGGGCAGCCCCGGCCGAACCGGGCGCGGGACTCAGGAATTGTTGTCTTTGGCGAGCCGGTCTATTTCTTCGCGGAACTCATTCAGATCCTTGAAGCTGCGGTAAACCGAGGCAAAACGCACAAAGGCCACTTCATCCAGACTGCGCAGCTCTTTCATAACCTGCTCGCCCACGATACGGGACTCGACTTCCCGCTCGCCGGTGGAACGCAGATTGGCCTTGATGCGGTTCACGGCTTCCTCGACTTTCTCGATACTCACCGGTCGTTTCTCCAGGGCCTTGTTGAGCCCGGCGATCAGCTTGTCTTCATTGAAGGGCTCGCGCACGCCGTCGGTCTTGATAATGCGAGGCATCACCAGCTCTGCTGACTCATAGGTCGTGAAACGTTCCTGGCAGGTAACGCACTCGCGTCGGCGACGCACGTGATTACCCTCAGACACCAGACGGGAATCGATTACCTTGGTGTCAGTGGCTCCACAGAAGGGACAGTGCATGAGTTGGCTCTATAGTCTCGTTTGGCTTTCTTGTTCGTTTACAGGGCAGTGAACCGTGCTCGATGAGCTTACTCGTAAACCGGGAACTTCGCACACAGGGCGAGCACCTGCTGTTTAACTTCCTCAATCTTCGCATCATTGCCCAGATCGTCGAGGATGTCACACATCCAGGTGGTCAGCTGGGCGCATTCCGCCTCGCCGAAACCGCGGGTCGTAATGGCCGGTGAACCGATGCGCAGGCCACTGGTCACGAAGGGCGGATTCGGGTCATTCGGCACCGCGTTCTTGTTCACCGTGATATTGGCGCGATCCAGCGCCGCATCCGCATCCTTGCCAGTCAGCCCCTGCCGAATCAGGCTGAGCAGGAACAGGTGATCATCGGTGCCATTGGACACCACGTCATAGCCACGGTCCATGAACCCCCTGGCCATGGTCTGGGCATTCTTCACCACCTGCTGCTGGTAGGTCTTGAAATCATCACTCATGGCTTCCTTGAAGCACACCGCCTTGGCGGCGATGACATGCATGAGCGGGCCACCCTGGCTTTCCGGGAACACGGCAAAATTCAGCTTCTTCTCCAACTCTTCGTTGGCTCGGGCCAGAATGATGCCGCCGCGGGGGCCGCGCAGGGTCTTGTGGGTAGTCGAGGTGGTGACATCGGCGATGTTGACCGGGCTGGGATACACGCCGGCGGCAATGAGGCCGGACACATGGGCCATATCCACTACGAAGTAGGCGCCCACCTTGTCGGCGATATCGCGAAACTTCTGCCAGTCGATCACCCGTGAGTAGGCCGAGAAACCCGCCATGATGATGCGCGGCTTGTGTTCTTCGGCCAGCGCGGCAACCTGATCGTAGTCGATCTCACCGGTTTCGTTGTTCAGACCATATTGCACGGAGTTGTAGATGCGTCCCGAGAAACTGACCTTGGCGCCGTGGGTAAGATGGCCGCCATCGGCCAGGCTCATGCCCAGCACGGTGTCGCCCGGCTTGGCAAGGGCCATGTACACGGCGGCATTGGCCTGGGAACCGGAATGGGGCTGCACATTGGCATAGTCGGCGTTGAACAGTGCTTTCGCCCGCGCGATGGCAATCTCTTCCACCGTATCCACGTTCTCACAGCCACCGTAGTAGCGCTTGCGCGGATAGCCCTCTGCGTACTTATTGGTAAGCACCGAGCCCTGGGCTTCCATCACGAAGGGGCTGGTGTGGTTCTCGGAGGCAATCAGCTCTATGTGTTCTTCCTGCCGGGTCTTCTCTGCTTCGATAGCCGCACTAATTTCTGGGTCAAATTCAGATAGGCTGACGTCGGTCTTGAACATATAGCGCGGTCTCCGGTGAAGGGCTTGGTCTTGCCGTCAATTGGGCGAAAAATCAAAGGCGCTATTCTACCCGATCAATCCACCTTCATCATCACTATGTTGGGTGGGTGATACCAATATGTTGTGATTCAGGCCCTGCTTCCGCCTCTTCTCATCGGGCATCGGCGGCAGACAAAAATGCATTTCGCTGTGCAATAATAGCGCCCTCGTTTCACAGCCCCAGCGGATACAGCTACATGTCACAGTTCGTCTACACAATGAATCGCGTCGGCAAGATCGTCCCTCCGAAGCGCGAGATCCTCAAGGACATCTCCCTCTCATTCTTCCCGGGCGCGAAGATTGGAGTGCTGGGACTCAATGGCGCGGGTAAATCCACCCTGCTCCGCATCATGGCCGGCCTGGACACAGAGATTAATGGTGAAGCCCGGGCCCAACCGGGCATCAACATCGGCTACCTGCCACAGGAGCCCGAGCTGGACGAAGAGAAGGACGTGCGCGGCAACGTTGAGCAGGGAATCAAGGAAGTGATCTCCCTGGTTGAGGAGTTCAACGCCATCAGCAACAAGTTCGCCGAGCCCATGAGCGATGACGAAATGAATGCGCTGCTGGAGAAACAGGGAGAGCTGCAGAACAAGATCGACGCCGTGGATGGCTGGCAGGTCGAACGCACGCTGGAGATCGCAGCCGATGCCCTGCGCCTGCCCCCGTGGGACGCCAAGGTAGCCAAGCTGTCCGGCGGTGAGAAGCGCCGGGTGGCCCTGTGCCGACTGCTGCTGTCCAAACCCGACATGTTGTTGCTGGATGAACCCACCAACCACCTGGATGCCGAGAGTGTGGCCTGGCTGGAGCGCTTCCTGCAGGAATACCCCGGCACCGTGGTCGCCATTACCCACGACCGCTATTTCCTCGACAACGCGGCGGGCTGGATTCTGGAGCTGGACCGTGGCCACGGCATTCCCTATGAAGGCAATTACAGCACGTGGCTCGAGGCCAAGGAGAAACGGCTGGAAATCGAAGAGAAACAGGAAGCCGCACGGGAGCGCACCATCAAGTCCGAGCTGGAATGGGTACGCGCCAATCCCAAGGGTCGACAGTCCAAGAGCAAGGCCCGTATCGCCCGTTTCGAGGAGTTGAACTCGAAAGACTTTCAGCAGCGCAACGAGACCCAGGAACTCTATATTCCACCGGGTGAGCGGCTGGGAGACAAGGTCATCGAGGTCAATCACCTGAGCAAGGGCTTCGATGGCCGCATGCTGATAGACGACCTCAGCTTCTCGGTGCCCAAGGGCAGCATCGTGGGTATTGTCGGCGGCAACGGTGCGGGCAAGACCACCTTCCTGCGCATGCTGGTGGGAAGCGAGCAGCCGGACAGCGGCTCCATCGAGCTGGGCGAGACCGTCGATCTCGCCTATGTGGACCAGAGCCGCGATGCCCTGAACGGTGATCATACGGTCTGGGAAGAGATCTCCGATGGCCAGGACATCATCCAGATCGGCAAATACGAGACCCAGTCCCGTGCCTATGCCAGCCGCTTCAACTTCCGCGGCAGCGACCAGCAGAAATATGTCAAAGACCTCTCCGGCGGTGAGCGCAACCGACTGCACATGGCCAAACTGCTGAAGAAGGGTGGCAATGTCCTGTTGCTGGACGAACCGACCAACGACCTCGACGTGGAAACCCTGAGGGCGCTGGAAGAAGCCCTGCTGGCCTTCCCCGGCTGTGTCATCGTGGTCTCACACGATCGCTGGTTCCTGGATCGCATCTGCACCCACATCCTGGCCTTCGAAGGCAACAGCCAGGTGGTGTGGCACGAGGGGAATTATTCAGACTACGAGGCGGAGCACAAGAAGCGGGTTGGGGATGCCCAGCCCACTCGCATGAAATACAGGAAGCTGGACGGTTAGATTGCAGGCTAGAGCTTGAGCTCTGCCCGCATTCTGGCGATCCGTTCTTTCTGCTCTTCACGGCTGAGCTTGCGCTCGACTTTCTCAGTCAGCGCAGGCGGCGCCTCGATGTGCGACTCCTTCCCCTCGACTACCTGCTGGCAGAGAATGCCATAGTGGTAGTTGAAGACGGGGAAGGCCTTGCTCTCCGGTTCGTTAGCGAGCATAAACCACCCCGCCGCCTTGCCGGCAAAATACACCGCCTCGTGACTCCAGTGCCAGGCCTGCTTCGGCGAACTGGCCCGGCAGGCCTCCTCATAGGCCTGGCGGGGGGAAGGCAGGCCATACAGGTCGAATCCCTGCTCGCAGGCCTTCAACATGGCGGCAATGGAGGGAAGATACTCCTGGGTCTTAACCACCCGCTTGGCGGCCTGCACGATGTGGCGAGGAGAATAATTTTCCAGGGTGCCCAGCCAGTATTTCTTGGCGATAGCCAGGCTCTCGGCATCGGCAAACGCCTTGTGGAACTGGTTGTGATAGGCGAACTCAAACTCGGCAAACACCTGGTTGATGGCATCCACCCGATCCAGCGTAGACGCCTGACCATCATCAGTTCCCCCGCGCCCATAGCGGCCAGCGGGCTCAGAAACTTCGGTGGTCACCGCCCCGGTGGCAGCGCCACTACTCTGCCCAACTGCGGTCGGCGATGCGCTGGAATCTTTCTTGAATTTTTTGCTGGCTTGTTCCACCAGCGGCTTGATCTTCTGCATTGCTACTATGGCCGGTTTCCAGGGTTTTCAGGCGACGCGCCCAGTCCTGCTTGATGAACTGCAGGAACACGGTATTCCATGAGGCTTTCGCCTGTTGGCTGTCTCGCCAGTACATCACAAATTCGGGTATTTTGCTGCGGGCATAATGCTCATCGATCTCAGCCAACTGCAGGATCTCGTAGCAATCCACGCTGGGCTGCCAATCGGCGGCGATGGGCCGGGGCGTGTCATCATGCCCGAATGACGCCCTGAACTTGGCCCACTGCCGTCGTATGTGCTCGATGAACTTCGTATTCCATGCACCATGCACCACACCCCGTTCACGCCAGTACAGCACAAACTCGGGCACCGCATCCTCGATAAAATCCCGGTTGATGTCAGCCTTCTCAAGGATATCCAGGGCATCCTGGCTGGGGCGCCAGTCCGGCGACATGGTGCTGGCCAACTCGAATGCGCCCTGCCGGGTCTGCGCCTGACGCCACTCCTTCAATACATGCTTATAGAAGGCATTGCCCCAGGAGAAGCGAGCCTGCCCCCGATCCCGCCAGTAGCTGACAAACTCGGGCACCAGGGAATGGATGAAGTCATCGGGTATCGCGTGCTGCTTGCACAGCCGAATCCAGTTATCGTCCGGTTTCCAGTCGGGTGGAATCTGCCCGGCATTGGAATGGGCCTGGCGACGACTCGCGGCCGGGCCGCTGCTATTACTGATACTGCTGCTGGTGCTATCCCGTCTGGCCTGATGACGGGTCTGGTCAATCGCCAGGTACTGCCTGCCGTCATGGGCAGTCTTGAACTGGAGTATTCCCAGTGACTGCAGGCTGCTACGCACCCTGTCGATGTCGGCGGCCTGCCAGAAGGGAAACTGTTCTACCAACTCGGCGGCTTGCAGCTCCAGCCAGCGCAGATCGGAACCCGGTTTGTTCTGTCCCCGATGCCTGATCAGCTCCGACAGCACCTGTAACATCACGGTCTCTTCGAGACCGATAGTCGCAGCCAGGGTAGGCGAAATAACGATTGGATGTTCGGGGAGCACTGTGCGGTAGACGTCTGGGATAAATGTTTGAAAACGAATTATCGTAACACAGGAGTCCTCGCCAACTCATTGACTGAGCGCCGCGATGAGGCATTAATTTGCTGAGACGAGATGCAGCGCTTAAGATGACGCCTGCCACCGCTTTCTACACAAACCAGTCACAGGATTTGCACCGTGTATCCACAAGTGGAAACCCTGCTCGCAACTGACTCATTGCCACTCAGCTACGCTGAGGATGCCCGCAAATGGTTTCTTCCCCTCGCTGACGAGATTGTGCAAAGGATGCAAACTCGCAACGGGCAGACCTATGTGCTGGGAATCAACGGGGCACAGGGAACAGGCAAGTCCACACTGGCGAAACTGCTCACCCTGGTCACCCAGAGTAGAGGGTACCGGGTAGCGAATCTCTCACTCGATGACTTCTACCTGGAGAAAGCAGCGAGAGTGGCATTGGCCCGAACCAGACATCCGCTGTTTCGAACCCGAGGTGTACCCGGCACCCACGACACGGCACTCCTGTTGTCCACCCTGAACCAGCTCCGGGCAGCAGACAGCGCATGTGCCGTTCGCATACCGCGCTTCGACAAGGCCATCGATGATCGCCTGCCTGAATCCAGCTTTGACTGCATCGAGGGTCCTGTAGACCTGGTGATTCTTGAGGGCTGGTTTGTCGGTGCCTGTGAGCAGGCGCCGGCGGAGCTGAAGGTGGCGGTGAATGCCCTGGAACGGGATGCTGACGAGGAGGGCCGCTGGCGAGCCGCGGTAAACGATGCCCTCGCCACGGAATACCAGTCGATCTTCGCCGGGCTGGACATGCTGGTGATGCTGCGTGCGCCCTCCTTCGAGCAGGTCTATGAATGGCGAGGACTGCAGGAACACAAACTGGCCGCGACGCGGGGGGCGGGAGACGCGATGATGGATGAGGCCGAATTACAGCGCTTCATTCAGCACTATGAACGCCTCACCCGCCACTGCCTGCAGACTCTTCCGCAGCGAGCCGATGTCGTGTTCCAGCTGGACGCCGGACACAGGGTGGTGTCCAGGGCCGACCAGAGCGCTTAAACCCTAGCCCTGCTCCAGCGGGGAACCGACCGCAGTCTTGTCGCTGTCCCTGCCGGGCATCCACTTGCGCCACAACGGTGCAATCCATACACGCAACACCAGAGCGACCAGTAGCATGGCAGCCAGCTGTCGCCACAGGGGCACGCTGGCACCGTGCTCTGCCATGGACAGTTGCAGGGGCCAGCCATTGATAGCGTAGAGTTGATTCAGGACCAGACCACAGGCGATAGCAGTACCGATCACACCGACCAGGTAGGCCAGCAGAGAACGCATTCCGAGCTGTTCCCTGATCACACCCATGGTGGCGATATTGGTCGCCGGGCCAGTCAGCATGAACACCAGGGCGGCGCCGGGCGACACGCCGGCAAACAAGAGACTGGCGGCAACCGGCGTCGAAGCCGTGGCGCAGATGTACATGGGCAGACCCACGAGCACCATGACCAGCATAGCCATCAGGCCATCACCCCACTGCAGAAAGAACGACTGTGGCACTACCGCCGTGACGACGGCCGCAGCCACCAGGCCGATGGTGAGCCATTTTGCGGTATCCGAAATCATGCGCCCATAACCGTACTTCACCGCATCGACGAAACGTTGGCCAAGGGGCGGTTCGGCAGCAACTTCCTGCTTCTTGCTTCCGCCGCAGCATTTACCACAGCTGGATGTTGCCTGCTGCACAGGCACGTCGTTCCTGTCCAGCACGTTGACCAGGCTGCCCGCAATAATGGCGCTGACCAGCGCACCGATGGGCCGCGCGATGGCAAATATGGGCCCCAGCATTGCATAGGAGAAGGAAATGGAATCGACGCCCGTCTCCGGTGTCGCCACCAGAAAAGAAGACGTGGCACCTTTGGATGCGCCTGCCTTGCGAATGGCCAGAGCGGTTGGAATGACACCGCAGGAGCACAGGGGTAACGGCGCCCCGATAAAGGCACCCCTGACGATGGCACCGAATCCCTTGCCCGAGAGCTGCTTCTCCACCCAGCTACTGGGAATCACCTGCTTGATGATCCCTGCCAGCAGGTAACCGAGCAGCAACCAGGGTGCACTCTCGATGACCAGGTTCCAAAAAATCCTCAGCAATTCCATCACGACATCCTCCTGCTACGGGATTCCGAATCCGTCTCTGCCGCTACAGCCTCGGCATCTCTTGCTACATCACCGGCATCCAGCGCCTCAATAATCGAGCAGTGGGTGGCATTCTCGGGGCCACCACAGCAACTATCCAGCAGGCGCTCCAGGGTCTGCTGCATGAAGCGCAGTTCGCTGATCCTGTCATTCACCTCGTCAAGCTTGTGGCGGGTGATGTCGGTCACTTCCTGGCAGCTGTGGCTTTGCTTGTCCAGGCGTATCGACAACAGCAGCCCGATATCTTCCAGGGAGAAGCCTATATGGCGGGCAGTTTTCACGAACTCGGCACGCCGCACGTCGGCGGCGTTGTAGTAGCGATAGCCGGCCGCGCTGCGTTCGCTGGCGCTGATCAGGCCATGCTTCTCGTAGAAGCGGATGGTATGGGAGGACAGTCCGGTCTGGGCTGACAGTTCGCTGATTTTCATCATGGCTATTTACCTGTGGTTTCGGACCGGTTCAGACTGAAAAGACGCGGAATCCTTCGACTCGACCAGCAGTATAAGCTTAGAGTTAACTCTAAGGTCAATAGCCCGCAGTCTATCCCTCTGCCTGCGCCGTCAGGGTGCGACCAATCCAGTCGCCGATGTCCCGAATCTGCTCAGGGCACACGGCATGCTCCATGGGGTAGCTGATGTATTCCGGATCGAAGCCCAGGTTTTGCAGGGTTGCCACGCTCTTGCGACCGAGTACTTCCGGGACTACCGGGTCGTGGGTACCGTGGCAGATGAGTATGGGCAGGGTATTCTGCACCGGATTGATCTCGATACTGTCGGCGGTCGCAAAGTAGGTGGAGAGCGCCATGATGCCGGCCAGGGTCGAGCCGTAGCTGAGCCCGGCTTCAAAGGAGACCGCCCCGCCCTGGGAAAAGCCGGCAATGATGATGCGAGAGGCTGGGATACCGCGCTCGATTTCCCGATCGATGAGATCGTGCACCCAGGCGGCGGATTGCTTCAGCTGTTCCTCATCGACATGGCGGTCTATGTCCAGTTCCTTGATGTCATACCAAGCCGGCATGACGAAGCCATTGTTGATTGTCACCGGGATCGAGGGTGCATGGGGAAAGATGAATCGCACAGCCAATCCGTCCGGTAGCCTGAGTTGTGGCACGATGGGTGCGAAGTCGTTGCCATCCGCACCCAGTCCGTGCAACCAGATAATGGAAGCGTTGATATCCCTGCCCTGGGGGTATTCGATTTCTACAGCTGGTAAATAGTCCATTGGTTTTCCATGATCAGGAGTTGAAGTACTGACACATCAGGAGGCGCTACGGTAGCAAACTTTACTGCAATAAACGAACTTCACGCTGGGGGAAGGGAATGGCGATCTGTTCGGACTGCAGGGCATCGAAAAGCACCTGATTGCAGGTAAAACGCAGCTCGTGAAAACGCTTCGTGGCCACCCAGCAGCGTATCCCTATATTGATCGAGCTATCGCCAAAGCTTTCTACGCCTACCTGTACGGGCCGTTGCCTGCTGAGCCCGTCCACCCGGGACAGTGCCTCCCTGATGGCTTGCCTGGCCTTATTGGTGTCACTGCAGTACTCGATACCCACCGATAATTCCAGCACGGTGTCTTCCTGGGAATTGTGAATGATCTCACCGATGATGTGCCTATTCGGTATGGTGATTTTCTCATCGTCCTCATTGGTGAGCACGGTGTATGCGAGGGTTACCTCTTTTACCACGCCCCAGATGCCCTGCACCCGAATGGTGTCTCCCACCACGAAGGGGCGGGTCAGGATGATGCTGAGCCCGGCACCGTAGTTGGATAGCAGCCCCTGGATAGCGAGACCGGCGCCTAAACTGAGAGCACCGATGGCGGCGATGAAGGGCGTAATCTGGATCCCCAACTTCGGCAGTGAAATGACCAGGGCCGAGGTGATGATGGCGATCTTGGTGAAGCTGGCGAAGAAGCGGCTCAGGGTGATATCGAGCCCACGCTTCTCTGCTATATCGAAGACGAAATTTCCTGTCTTGCGTGCGATGAACACACCGATGGACATGATGATAATAGCGCCCAGAATCTGGAAGCTGTAAGTCACCAGGTACGTGGTAATCAAGTTGTAGATTTCGGTGACCTGCTCTATCTCTTGTTCCATGTTTTTGCCCTCGTCAGAACTGGATGGTCGGCGCCATTCTGACATGGGCGCGTGAACTTACAAACAGCGCTGTACCCGGGTTCGTTCAATTGCCTGTACTGCCAACAGGTCAGCGCCAGTCTCTATGGCAATCGATCCCTGTAGACAGACGCCAAACAGATTTGCACCACAAGCGGCGGCTGAATTACCATGAAGCCATGAGCATGAAATTCACAACACGGTCGCTGGTCTTACTCCTCGTCCTCTGCGCTGGGCCATTTGCGGCATGGGCACAGGAGACGCGGGATAACCTGCTGGGTTCCTGGGAAGGGGGGCTCACCCTGGGCCGGGATGAGATGAGTCTGGCCTTTACCTTTACCGAACAGGCTGAAGGCTACGGGGCGGCTCTGATCAGTGGCGGCTTGGGTATCTACGGCATGCCCGCCGATTCTGTCTCCCTGGAAGGGCGCCGCTTAACCATTCGCATTGCGCGCCTGGACCTCGAGTTCACCGGCACCATTCGCTTCGACGAGAGCGGGGAAAAAATTCTGCGTATTGACGGCGACTGGTTCCAGTACAGCGAGATGGTGCCAGTTGTACTACTCCCGGTAGACAGCCCCAGCTTCTAGATCACCTCTAGATCACCCCTGATGAGAGGCTGCCGGGGCACCCGCCTAGATATACCTGCTCAGGTTCCTGTTGGCCCTACTGAGTCTTTCCGAGAGTACCTTGACGATATAGGTGTGTAGCGCCGCCGTGGATGCGGGGAAACGGCGGGACATCGCTTCCAGTTTATCCTTGTCCAGCCGGAACAACACGGCGTCGTTTTCTATGCGCACACTCGCGGTGCGATTGTCGCCTGTGTAGATTGCCATCTCACCCAGGATCGCCCCCGCCTTGTACTTGCGCAGGATCTGCTCCTGCTGACTCGGAACCTGCAGTACCACCACCACGGTTCCCGATCCAACGAAGTACAGTGACTCACCCTTGTCGCCTTCCCTGAACAGGTACTCGCCAGACACCCGACGCTCCACGACGAAGAATTCAGCCAACAGCTTTACATCTTCCTCGGCATAGGCGATGCGCCGCAGCACATCGGTGAGTTCAAGATTATTGTCCTCATCGCTGCGGTTCAGATCGGCAAGGATACGACGCTCACACCAGTCAACCGCGGTATCTACCTGCTGCTTGTAATTGCGCTCCCACCTCTGTTCACCAAAGGTGAAGAAGCCGTGCTTGACCAGCTGCTTTATGGACTTGTCGTCCGCACCGCTGATTACGATGTGAAAACCTACCCGGTCGCTGAGTTGGGCCAGCTTGGTGAAGCTGACGATCGCCGAGGTATCCAGTTGGCTGACATGATGAAAATCGAGCACCAGATAATCGAACTGGCTGTGATCATCGGCATCCACGATGCGTGTGCGAATGGCGGTAATCAATTTGTCCGCCGTACCGAAGAAGATAAATCCCTGCAGGATCAGGATCAGGATGCGATGGCCTTCCTTGTTCAGCAGCTCACGGGTTTCCAGGTCGCGATCGACATTGCTGGCATGGTCGCTGCCATTGGTCTCGATCTTGATCACACTCAATTGTGAATAGTTGATCACGAACAGGATGATGGCCACGAAGAAACCGAAGGTCACGCCCTGCAGTATGTCGGAGAAGATGATTACGATGAGTATCAGGATGACAACGACGTAATCAGACAGAGGCAGTTCGTCCCGGGCTTTCCAGAGCCAGTCGATGAGGAATTCAAGTCCGACATAGATCAACAGGCCGCCCAGCAGGAAGGTGGGCACGATCTCCATGAATCCGGCACCAGCGAAGATAGACGCGCCAACGAGCACCGCATAGACATAACCGGTAAGCCTGTCCTTGCCGCCGAGTCGATCCACCAGAGCGGTATCGGAAGCGTCGTGAACCCCCGGGAATCCCCCGAACAGGCTGTTCACCATATTGGTGTAACCCATCACTTCCAGTTCATGGTCCGGATTCAGGTCCTTACGGGCGATCAGCTCGATACCGGAGACATCCAGCAGCAGCATCATGGAACAGAGCAAGGCGACGACCACAATACCGCTGAGTTGATCGGAAATCGCGACCCAGTTCACTTGCTCAAAATAATCGAGATGGAAAACCGGGACCAGGGCCCCCGTGGACTCGATGCTGGGGAGCAGACCGTTGGCCGCCGCCTCCTCGGTAGAAATGCCACCCATGGCAAGCACACCATAGAAGATCAGTATCGAGAGCAAGAGGATGCCTGGCACGGAGAGGCGGTTATCGCGGAACAGTTTTCCGGAAATCAGGCATAGAGCCAGCACCACGGCCGGAGTTGTCAGTTGTATAAACGCGGAATCGGTAAAGGAGCCGAGTGTGGGATCGCTGCCAGCTGCTACTGTCAGCCCCCCTTCCACGAAGATGTATCCAATCCCGGCGAAGAATCCACCTGTCACGGGATAGGGAATGTAACGTACAAGGTTACCGAGCTTGAGCCGGCCCAGGAGCAACAGGAATAAGCCGGTAATCATGGTAGTGACCATGAAGGCCGCTATGATCGTGGCCTCAGCGCCGATGGAATACTCATTCCCGAAACTGGCATAGATACTGGTGACCATAACAGCGAATACCGGGACCAGTCCGTTTCGTGGCGAACAGATGACGGATTTAAAATCGCTGAAGAGTGAACCACCGAGCCCGGTAATGAGGGTACCCATCAGTAATATGGCAATGCCGGGCACCATGAGGCGCGGATCGGTCTGGGCGAATAGCAGTGCGGCAACCGAAATGGCTACCGAGATATTCACCAGCGCGATGAGAGCACCCGAGATTACATTGGCGATGTGGTTCGACGGCATATTGTTGGTATGGTCCAGACGACTGCGCTTCCCCAGGTAGCAGGCCTTTGGCGTGACTCGGGACAGCCCGAGGATACTACCTGCAAGCACCCGATACTAGGGCTAATAGCCTGAATTTTCAGACTTTTCCCCGCTTTGTCGACGTGAAAAGCATTCATGCGTTACCTATAGAAACGTTAACGGGATCGAAACTCCTGCGGCCACATGTAATAAACTATGGGGACACGCTGTCTTACAATCAGCGGCAGTGATTCGGTGGTCTCTTGCCATCGCTCACCGCTATGTAATGTCAATTCAAGGGTCAGATAGGACAAACCGGTTCAGGCAAGCATGAACACACCGATCAGAACAGGAATAGTGCACATGCTGTGGTCAGGGCTGTTTATTGCCTTCAGCAGTTTTCATTCGGTGCTTGCCAGTACCGTCTTGAGCATGGACATCGATGCGCTCGCCGCGCAGGCCGAGTTCATATTCGAAGGCGAGGTCTTGCAACACAGCAGCCAGCAGGACCCAGGTTCCGGCATTATCAACACCTATGTCACCTTTGCGGTATTCGATGTCGTGAAGGGTGACTACAACGGCCAGCAACTGGAGCTCAAATTCGCGGGCGGCACCCTGGGCGGAGAGACTGTCGAAGTCAGCGGCCTGATCCTCCCTAGAGTTGGAGAACAGGGGATCTATTTCGTTGAGTCCGTGAGCCGCAGCCTCATCAATCCACTACTCGGCTGGTCACAGGGGCATTACCTGATCGTTGAGGAGAATGGCGAGCGACTGGTAAATACCGTCGGTGAGTCTCCGGTAACAGATGTTAGACCAGTAGCCAATATTCCCAACACGATCAGACGACCACAGACGATCGTCGAGAGCGACTCCGATGCCGCCTTCGGCGTGATAACCGACCCTGGTGCTGTAGGCATGGTGCGGGCTCTTACGGCGGATGAATTCAAGAGCAGGATTCAGCAGCTAATCGGACAATAGCGCCTCGATCTCCCTGCGAGCGCCTAAGGCCACCAGCTAATACCCTGCGTCGGCAGGCCTCTGCCGAAGATACGCAGGTAGACCCTCGACTCCGCAAACGCCTGTCGGAACTCACCGCTCATGAAATATTCCCCCGCGCCGTCTATCGCCGCAGGCGCCAGCAGATTGTGAACAATCGGATCCGCTCCGCGCACGTCACCCGCGGCGGCGTAGGAGAGCGTGATGGCGTGGATAATTCCCGCGCTGCGGGGCGCAACGCTCAACTCATAAGCCAATACGTTTCGCAGAGGTTCGAACAGCAATTGCCCCTGAAACTGCACATCGCCTTCGCTGAAGGTCAGTGTCAGCGAGCGTGACTGCAGTGCGGCACCGTCATTGAGCGAGGGGGTGACCGCCGGGGCACGCCTGGCATTCCTGTGTGTTTCGAGGGCATGGGCAATGGCCAGTAGATCGCTGTCAGCCAGCTCCGCCCCCAGGAATTCCAGGCCAACCGGCAAGTCATTGCTGCTGAAACCGACCGGAATCGAAATAGCAGGCAGGCCCGAGTTGGCCGATAGGCTGCAGTTACTCCCGTTCTGGGGTTCGCCTGTCCGTACCGGCAGTTCACCGATAGTCGGGTAGACGATAGCGTCCAGTCTTTCCCTGCGCATCAGGTCCAGCACTGCCTCTCTCAGGCGCTGGCGAGCCGCCATGCGCGAGGCATAATCGTCCGCGGCAACCGTCGCCGCTGCACTGCGTTCCAAGGCACCGCCCACCGCCCCATGGTACAGACCTTGTTCGAGTATCGTCGCCAGGTCGGCGACCTCCGTGCTACCAAACTCCTGCAGGAAATTAGCCAGATCATCCCTGAATTCCAGGCTAATCAGTCCGGACCCACCGACGAGTTCATCCAGCCCAGGTATCGAAATAGCCACGATCTCTGCACCCTGCTGCTCCAGCCATTCCAGGGTGTTGTCGATAGGCGCACGTACGGCGCCGCTGGCGCGTTGGAAGTAGCTGTCCAGCCTGCCAAGACGCAGGCTGGAGAGATCCGCAGAATTCAGCTGGCTGACGAAGGACGGAAGTTCCCCATCCCGCACCAAAGCCGTGGCCGGGTCCTTGTCATCGAAGCCACTCACGATATCCAGCACGATAGCCAGGTCTTCTGCACTTCGCGCCAGGGGACCGGCCACATCCTGGGTGTGGGAGAGCGGCATGACGCCGTGAATACTGGACAGGCCCTTGGTGGGACGGAGCCCAACCAGGTTGTTGAATGCCGAAGGAATGCGTATGGAGCCACAGGTGTCCGAGCCAAGACCGACCGCCGCAAGACTGGCGGCAATGGCAGCACCGGTACCCCCGCTGGAACCGCCGGGTACCCGACGAATATCGTATGGGTTCAAGGTCTGGCCAAACAGGGAACCGACGGTGGTAATGCCGTAGGCAAATTCATGAAGATTGGTCTTGCCCAGCACGATGGCGCCAGCATCGATGAGTCGCTGCACCTGAAACGAAGCGGCGCTGGGCTGGAAGTTGGCCAGTGCCACTGAGCCACCTGAGGTGTTCATCCCGGGCACGTTGTAGTTGTCCTTCACCAGGATGGGAATGCCATGCATCTTGCTCCTGGGGCCTGTGGTGGCGCGTTCCCTGTCCAGGGCTATCGCCTGTTCAGCAGCCGCCGCATTGATACTCACGATCGAGTTCAAGGTCGGGCCCGCCCGATCGAAGGTTTCGATTCGCGCCAGGTACTGCCGTACCAGTTCGACAGAACTGACCTGGCCCGACTCCAGCGCCTGCTGAATGTCCGTAATTCCGGCTTCGAATACATCGAAGCTATCAGACTGTGCGAGCACAGTGCTGGCAGAGAGCAGCAGGAACAAAACAGTAACTATTTGTCTCATGGAAACACCCTTCACGAAGTCACAATCACCCTGCACCTATTTATAACCGATCTGTCGCCTACTTTTCCTGAATCCAAAAAAAGGACCGGCTGCACAACACAACCAGTCCTCTTCTTGAACGAATGCCAATGACTAATCAGGCATGCGAGCCGCGCGAATCTCGATTTCTACCAACCAGCCTTCGACAACCAGATCGGCGATCTCGACGAATGAGCGTACCGGCTTGTTGGGATTCTCGGCCGTGCCAAAGAACTGGGCATAGCCTTCATTGAAACCCGCGAAATCCAGCCCATCTTCGCCTGCCACGGCAAAGGCGCGCACCTGAACGATATCGCTCATGGACCAGCCCTGCTCCTCCAGGGTTTGCTTGAAGCGCTCGAAGGTATTCACGGTTTGCTGCTTCATGTCACCCCAGCTGCCGTCAGCCAGCGGGCGGGCGCCGGAGCCCGACAGATACATGGTCTCGGCACCAGGTGGAATCGTAATCGACGTATAGAAGTAATTACCTTCGTTGTAACGCGTGATTTCCTGGGCCATCACAGTTGCACCGAAACCAGCCAGTGCTACCACGATAATACTTGTTATAAATTGCTTGGCTCTCATCTTTTACTCCCCCGATTTATGCCATGGTTACAACAAAACAGTTATAACACTAGTTACAAAAAAAATGACTGCGAAAATTTTTTCTAGCTCGCGTTTTGTCCGGCCTGACCAGTATGACCCACCTCTGCCGCAGTCTGTGACGTAGCCGCGCTGACATGCACATCATCCCCCAGCAGTCGGCGGGTAAGCACACCCGTGGTGATGGCACCGTTCACATTCAGCGCAGTACGCGCCATATCGATCAGCGGCTCAATGGAAATCAGCAAGGCGACGACGGTGACGGGAAAACCCATGGCCGGTAATACCACCAGGGCCGCATTAGTCGCGCCGGCACCTACTCCCGCAATACCAAAGGATCCGATCGCGACGATCAACAACAGGCTCGCAATGAAACTGAAGTTGATATCCACGCCCATCGTGGGCGCGACCATGATAGCCAGCATCGCAGGGTATATTCCCGCACAGCCATTCTGGCCAATGGTCGCTCCGAAAGATGCGGAAATATTGGCGATTGGTGCGGGAATTTTCAGTTCTTCAATCTGTGCTCGAATGGTGAGCGGAATCGTGGCGGCCGAGCTGCGGGTCGCAAAGGCAAAGGTCAGAACGGGCCATACCTTCTTGAAATAATCCCGAATGTTCAGGCCCACCATGCCAATGAGCAGTCCGTGTACAACGAACATGATTGCGATAGCGATGTAGGATGCGATCACGAAACTGATCAGGGTCACGATGGCATCCCCATCGGAGGTTGAGATCACCCGCGCCATCAAGGCCAATACACCATAGGGTGTCAGGTTCATCACCAGTCTCACCAGTTTCATGACAACTGCCTGCGTGGTGTCCACGAAGGAATAGATGCGTTCGGCATGCTGCTTGTCTTCTTCGCTTACCAACAGGGCTGCGATACCGAACAGCAGGCCAAATATCACAACCGCAATGATCGAAGTGCTGCGAGCCCCACTCAGATCGGCGAAGATATTGGTAGACACGAAGCTGACCAGGAGCTCCGGGACGCTGAAATTGGAGACCGAACCTTGACGAGCCTCCAGCACCTCTGCCCGGGCCATTTCCCTCGCACCAGTGGCCAGGTCTCCCGCATTGAGATCGAACACCAGCGCCATGAAAATACCAACGAGCGCTGCGATGGTGGTAGTAGCGATCAGGATGGTGACTACCGAGCCGCCGATCTTGCCGAGGGATTTGATTTCTTCAACCTTGAGTACGGCTGCGATCATGGTGATCAGGATGAGGGGCATGATGATCATGCGTAGCAGATTCACATAGGAATTGGCGATGATATTCGTCCATTCCAATGTGTCCTGTGCGACTTCACTGCCATATCCGAACACCAGTTGCAGATAAAAACCGAAGATGGATCCCGCGACCAGGCCAATCAGTGTGCGTCGAGACAGACCCATGTCCCGCCTGTTTAGCTGAAACAGCATACTGACCAGCGCGGTAAACAGGACGAGGTTGACTATCGTGATGATTGACATGTCGCTTGCTCCTCAGGGCGGTGTAGCAGGGAGTGATCTGCGCACCCTGCAGCGTTATTATTAATGTTGTGCTTCGCTGCTATGTGTTATGGATAGATTCTCGTGGTATGCGACCGATGGCATCCCTGTCAGGGTAAACCCGTGGAAACATTTATGGTTTCCGTGGCTTCCGTGATTCCGATCGCATGAACTGACCCAGTATATAGGCCCCTCAGTTCAAGACCAAGTGAGTTCTGGACCGGAATCACCACGGATTTAATTCGGGTGCGGGAAGCTTATCTCTGAACCAGGCTATTGATATAGCTGACTACATTGATGATTCCCGTCTCGTCGCGGAGCATCTGGGCCATGGGGCGCATCTGCTGACCATAGGTGTCATCAGGATGGTGCCCCCGATAACCGGCCATGAAGTTCTTGAGCTGGGTCACCAGGTACCAGTCATTCTGACCCCGCAGTGCCGGCGCACCCAGCGCCTCATTGCCGCTGGCATCACGGCCGTGGCAGCTGGCACAGCTCGCATAGAGCTGGGCACCGGCCTGCACATCGCCTTCCAGGGTAACTTCGGCGGGCTTGTAGGGCCAGCTTCCCACCCACTCGACTATATCGGCGATGCTCTCATCGCTCAGCTTCGCCGCCATGGGTTGCATGGCAATGCCTTCGATATCCATGGGATGGGTGCCACGAATGCCTGCCCGAAAGTTTTCCAGCTGGCGCTGCAGATACCAGTCTTCCATACCGGCGAGGCGAGGTGCCTGTACACCCTCATTACCCTGACCATCAGTTCCGTGACAGGTTGTGCAATAGCGGTCATTGAATGGCTCCCTGCCTTCATCAGCCGCCATCAGCACAGCAGATCCAAGCATCAGCCATGTGCTGACTACGACACTAAAAGTATTCTTATTCATTTGCGCAAGAGACTCCGTTTACTTCAACACAACTTAAGCCGGTAAGAAATCAGGCCGTTTCCGCCCTGACTCGCTGATCGAGGTCTGTCATTGCCCACTGGGCCGACATGACCGCGCTCTCTTGCCATGCTGAATGCATACTGACCTGGTCGCCGATGAAATAGTGACGACCATTCACGGGCTGCTGCAAGCGGTGGTATAGCTCTTCCTCTTCATGGGTCCAGCCTCTGCCGAAGCTACGCTGCCAGCGTGCCGAACATCCGAGCATATGGTTCATCCGATGCCAGGCGATGGTGATGGGCTTCTCAACCAGATTTCGATAATCCGGGTGCAGCTTCTCACCGTCACTCAGGTGCGCTTCGATACGCTCGGCCTGGGTCATCTTCGTGTGATACATGCCCCCTCCGTAGTCATAGGCACCGAGGACAACACCCTTCTCCTTGTGAATACCATCCGTGGGATACCATATCTGGCGACTGGGATTGTTCATCCAGGAAATACCACCGTAGATATCCATGTCTTCCCAGAAGCGAGTCTTCGCCTGGAAAGCCGCCTTGTAGGCTTCACCGCGACGAACGTATTTCATCGCCTGCACATAATCGCTGGGGAAATTGTGGTCGATACCGACCATGAGGTGGGTCGGAATGCAGTTAAAACAGTAGTCCGCCTGCATGGTGTGGCGTACGCCGTCCTGGTCATAGGCAATCTCTACACCATTGTCGCGAACCTGCACACCGGCCACCATGGCGCGGTATTTCACACGATCACCGACCTGGCGCAGGAAACCCTGGATGATCTTGTCCATACCGCCCTTCGGTTGCAGAAGAATCGGGCCAGTATCGCCTTCGTTGGCACCCATTAGCTGACGTCCCAGCCTGGTCTGCAACAGATCACGGAAAGCAATCATGTCGTTTTGCACGCCATGCTTCAGGAAACCACCCTCCGCATAGCCGGCGCGGAAGCTGCCCTTGTAGAGATCATCTTCATTGAGATCTCCGAAATCGCGGATCATGCTGAGCAGGGTCTCGGCCTCGCCCTCGCTGAACGGCGAGTTCATTTCATCAGCCGTCATGGCCTTGGCCATGAGTTCGGCCATGAAACCGCGCATATTGGTGGTGTAGTCGATATTGCGAATAGGCTTACCACCGAGCATGGCATCGTCCTGCACCAGGGACGTCTTGTTCTCGTTGATGAAGATTTCCAGCTCGACACCAAGTTCCTTGCAGTAAGCCAGGAGGTTGCGGTGCGTGCTGGGAATACGGGCGGCACCCGCATTGAAATACATATGGGGTTCATCATCGAAATCGCAGTATTGGCGATTGCCGATTTCATCGATGAGGTCACCATGGCGTACGGTGAAGATTCGACCGCCACAGCGATGTGAGGCTTCCAGGATTTCGCAGTCGTACCCACGCTTGCCCAGTTCATAGGCCACGGTCAGACCGGAAATACCCCCGCCGAGGATTGCCACCTTGCGGCTGTTCCCGGCGAGATTAAGCAGATCCAGATTGGCTGCCGCAGCAGTCCCTGGCAGCAGGCCCAGAGCAGCACCTGCACGTAAAGTTGCTGCCGTGCCACCGGTGGTGCCCAGCAGATTCAGGAATTCACGCCTGGTAACAAATCCAGCCATTATCCCACTACCCCTCTTTGTCTAACTGTTTGTAATTGCGAGTCATTTATGACCAGGACCAAGGTGAAAATACTACCATTTTTCCTCTCGAAATGAGTGACAATTTGTCTCTCCAGAAGCGATCATCAATCCTGCAAAAATGCGATCCAGTACCAGCATTTTCTCAATCAGCGCGCTAATATTGTTAGGTGACTTAGTACCCACCGGCACCCAGACTATGACACGTAATCGAATCCTTCTCGCACTGTTGATCCTCGTTCCCGTGGTACTTGCCGCCGCCGTGAACACCGCCATGGCCGCCGATAACGGCTGGCTGCGCGGCAGCTGTGAAAATGGCACCGGGACCTACCGCTGGACTGACGGCAACCGCTATGAAGGCGCGTGCCGTGAAAATTTCTTCGAAGGCCAGGGCACCCTGTTCCTGAACAATGGCGATCGCTATGAAGGCCAGTTCAGCAACGACCAGAAGAACGGCAACGGTGTCTACTACTTCTCGAATGGCGATCGCTATGAAGGGCAATTCCGCAATGGCCAGCGCAACGGCCGCGGCACTCTCTATCGCGCCAACGGCGAGCGCTACATCGGCGGTTACCTGAATGACCAGAAATCAGGTCAGGGTTCCTACTTCTTTCTCAACGGCGATCGCTACGAGGGGAACTGGGCCAACGATCAATTCGAAGGCCGCGGCACCTACGAATTCAGCAATGGTGACAGCTACAACGGTAATTGGTCTGCGGGCAAGCAGGACGGCAGGGGCACCTTCGAGTGGGCCAACGGTAACCGCTACGAGGGTGAGTTCCAGGACAACAGCCGCAACGGCATGGGCACCTACTACTGGACCAATGACAACCGCTATGAGGGTCAGTGGCGAAATGGCAAGCAACACGGCCAGGGCACCAAGTTCTGGGCCAATGGTGATCGCTACGAAGGCCAGTGGCACGACGATGCCATGAACGGACAGGGCACCTTCTTCTATGCCAACGGCAACCGCTTCGAAGGCGGCTTCCGCAACGATCTCCTGCATGGCCAGGGCATCTATTATTTCTCCAACGGCGACCGTTACGTGGGCCCCTGGCTCAGGGGTGAACGGGATGGCCCGGGGGTCTACTATGACGCTCGCGGCAACAGCCAACAGATGGAATTCGCCGGCGGCCGCCGGGTTTCCTAGGGGTCAGAGTAAAAATACAGTACTGTATTTTTACTCTGACCCCTTTTCTTGCGCTTTGCAGGGCGCTCGATCAAGAGCGCAGTTTGTAGCCAGTCCTGAACATGTAGACGACCACCGCCAGGCACGTAAGCATAAATCCTACAATGCACGCCAGGCTGACCGCCACGTTCACTTCCGATATCTCGTAGAAGCTCCAGCGCAAGCCGCTCACCAGATACAGCACGGGGTTAAACAGCGATACCGACTGCCACAGCGGCGGCAACATATCGGTCGAGTAGAAGCTGCCACCAAGAAACACCAGGGGCGTCACTACCAGCATGGGCACCACCGAGAGTTTCTCGAAGTTGTCCGCCCAGATGCCCAGGATGAAGCCCAGCAGGCTGAATGACACTGCCGTGAGTAGTACAAACAGCAGCATGATAATGGGGTGGGCGATCCTGAGATCGGTGAAGAAGCTGGCGGTCACCAGGATGATCATGCCGAGAACGATCGACTTGGTCGCCGCCGCACCCACATAACCCAGCACCACTTCGAGGGTAGAAATAGGTGCGGACAGCATCTCGTACACGGTACCGACGAACTTCGGAAAATAGATCGCAAAAGACGCGTTGGAAATGCTGTGGGTTAGCAGGTTCAGCATGATCAGGCCCGGCACGATAAACGCCCCGTAGCTCACGCCGTCTACCTGCTGTATACGGGACCCGATGGCCGCGCCGAACACGATGAAGTACAGGGACGTGGTAATCACCGGCGCCACAATACTCTGCAACAGGGTACGCCGGGTGCGTGCCATCTCGAATTTGTAGATTGCCAGTATGCCGTGAATATTCATATCAGGATTCGTGTACCAGGCTAACGAATATCTCTTCCAGGGAACTCTGGGTGGTGTTGAGGTCACGGAAATGAATCCCGGCTGCCTTGAGATCATCCAGCAGAGACGTGATACCGGTGTGCTCACCCTGGTTATCGAAGGTGTAGGTCAGCTCCTCACCGTCTTCGGACAACTCCAGCTCATAGCCTTCTAGGCTCGCCGGTAGCGCCGCGACCGGCTGGCTCAGGTCCAGGATGAGCTGCTTCTTGCCCAGCTTGCGCATCAGCCTGTGCTTCTCTTCGATGAGGATCAGCTCACCGTTGTTGATCACACCCACCCGGTCCGCAATTTCCTCGGCTTCCTCGATATAGTGGGTGGTGAGAATAATGGTCACCCCTTCCGCCTTGAGGTCGCTGACGATGGACCACATGTCCTTGCGCAGGGAGACATCCACCCCGGCCGTGGGTTCGTCGAGGAATAAGACGGTGGGCTCGTGAGAAAGGGCCTTGGCAATCAACACCCGGCGCTTCATGCCGCCAGAGAGCGTGCGGATCATGTTGTCTTTCTTGTCCCACAAAGACAGGGCCCTGAGCACCTTCTCGATGTGCTCAGGATTCGGCGCCTTGCCGAACAGGCCGCGACTGAATGACACGGTACTCCACACGGATTCGAAGGAATCCGTGGTCAGTTCCTGGGGCACCAGGCCGATGATGGAACGGGTCTTGCGAAAATCCCGGATGATGTCGTAGCCAGCCACCGTCACGGAACCGGTTGTGGGCCTGACAATGCCGCAGATGGTGGAGATCAACGTGGTCTTGCCGGCACCGTTGGGCCCCAGCAGCGCCAGGATTTCTCCTTTCTGAATCTGCAGGTTGATGTCTTTGAGAGCCTGAAAACCGCCGGCATAGGTTTTGCCGAGCTGATTGATGGTGAGGATGGGATCTGCGACTGCGTCCATGGGCGGAGCATTATGTCCCTGCCGCCAGTCGATTACAATGACCGGGATATGACCAAGTGAAATCACACTGGAATAAGGCCGTGAAATTATCGATGGCTTCACGCGGAACACATTGGGCAGCAGCCACCTACTTTCTACTGTTGGGCCTGGGCGAATTGTTTATACTGGGTTTAGGGAAAACCTCGAAAATATCAAAATCACCTGCTGTCAGCGCTGAGGCTGACCGACCTGAGCCATGACAAACAGACATTTTTGCAAGCAGCCGCGACATTATCTCCTCACATCCACCCTGGCCTTGCAGCTGCTGCTACTCCTTGCTGCCAATGCCGCCGAGGGCATCGAACCCAATCTCAATGCCGCCGAGCAGGCTCTGGTTGACTGGTTGCCGCCCCGCGAGCAGGACATGGTGGATCTGCTTGAGCAACTCACCGTCACCAATAGCGGCAGCATGAACAAGGCCGGTGTCGGCGAGATCGCAGCATTCTTTTCGGCCGAACTGCGCCAGCTCGGTTTCGGCGTCACCACCCTGCCCGGTGAACGCATCGAGATGCCCAGCTGCCCGGGCAGTGACTACAGCATCGATGTCGCCGATCACCTGCTGGCGACCAAGCCTGGCAACGGCACCCGACTGCTGCTGATGGGCCACATGGATACCGTGTTTCCGCCCTTCGCCCCGTTCCAGGATTTTCGACGCGGCGGCGACACCGTCTATGGCCCCGGGGTGGCAGACATGAAAGGCGGGCTCGTGGTCATGCTGTACGCCCTCAAGGCCCTGGATGAGGCTGGTGAGCTGGAGGATATGGCGATTACCGTGCTGCTCAACAGCGACGAGGAAATCGGCTCCCTGTCCTCACGAAAATTCCTGGAACAGCAGGCCCGCGAACACGACTATGGCCTGGTCTATGAATCCACCGGCACAGACACCCTGGTGCGCGAACGCAAGGGCCTGGGCCAGGCCCGCTTCGTGGTGAATGGTGTGGCCTCCCACGCCGGCGGCGCCCACGAGCAGGGCCGTTCGGCGATCAAGGAGCTGGCTTACAAGATCGTCGAGATCGAGAACATGACCGACTACGAAACCGGTCTCACGGTCAATGTGGGCGTGGTCTCTGGCGGTGAAGCGCGCAATACCATCGCACCCTGTGCCGAGGCCTTCGTGGATCTGCGCTACCCCACGCCCGAGCAAGGTGAACTGGCGCGACAGCAGTTCGAGAGCATCTTCAGCCAGGTTTACAGCTACCCCGTCGACAGCGGCGAACTCAGCACAGACAGCTGGGTCAACCTGCATCGTCCGCCCAAGATAGCAACCGCCGAGTCTGATTACCTGCTGGAAAAAACCCGGTCCATTGGCCGTCTGCTGGGCCAGGAACTCGGGGTCACCGATTCCGGCGGCGGCACCGATGGCTCGCTCACCCAGGCGGTGGGCCTGCCGACCCTGGATTCACTCGGTATCGCCGGCACCGGCGCCCATTCCAACCGGGAACAG
>Ga0181584_10000196_pt1 | contig 39875 bp, 29 predicted proteins | sample 071ome_30_FD_132462 | JGI IMG/M metagenome (GOLD analysis project Ga0181584, IMG submission 132462) | Coastal salt marsh microbial communities from the Groves Creek Marsh, Skidaway Island, Georgia - 071406AT metaG (megahit assembly) | ecosystem: Environmental > Aquatic > Marine > Intertidal... | reverse complement strand
TGAACAGCCGTTTCCTGGGAAGTGTGCTCCTGGCTTCTGTTTTAGGTGCCTTTGTCGTTCATTCGCTGGCTGAAAAGCATCCCGCTCTCGAGATTTCCGCGGTAGGGGCTCCTGATTGGCGGATTTACCTGCTGACACCTGTGGTCGCAGCTGCCGCGGCTTTGGTCGGTGTGTTGTTTCAGAAATCCAGCCTCAAACTGAGAAGCGGATGCAAAAAAACGACCAAAATACCGGGATGGTTGTTGCCGGCAGTGGGGGCTTTAATCGCATGGGGGGCTGCTGTCTGGATCTTTGTCTTCACCAAGGAACAGACCGGGCAGGGACATTTGGGTGTGTTTGGGGTGGGGTATGCGGATCTGAATGCGGCTTTGACCAGTGCATTCAACTGGAAAGTGGCCGGACTTTTGTTGATTGGAAAATTGATTGCAACCGTGGCCTGTTACGGCTTTGGCGGATGCGGGGGGATTTTTTCTCCCACTTTGTTTTTGGGGGGGATGACCGGGGTGTTGTTGACCGGGCTCTTCGGATTCTTTTTTGATCTCCATACCGAAGCTCAGATTACTCTGGCGGTGGTTGGAATGAGTGCATGCCTGGGAGCGGTCGTCCGGGCACCGGTCACCGGTATTTTGATCGTTTTTGAGATGACCAACGAGTTTTATCTGGTGCCGGCCCTGATGCTGGGAGCCCTCATCAGCACCGCCATCAGCCGAAAATTCTGCAAAGCCAACTTTTATGAGGAACTTCTGGAACAGGACGGCCACCAGTTGGAGCACGTGATTCCTCCGCGCGATTTGAAAAGCTGGCAACAGTTGCCAGTATCAGCGATAGCGAACTTCTCCCCGATCATTCTCAAGGATACAACCAAAGAATCGATTCAGGACCTGATTGATACGTATCCATATTTACGATTTCCGGTTGTCATCGATCGCGAAATTCAGGGCGTTTTGTCCCGCGAAGAAGCTTTGGAAGCGCTGGAAGAGGATCGCGAGCCGGAATTGACGCCATTGGTCACCTGTAGTCCCTCCCAAAGCATCCGGGAACTTCAGTTTTCATTGATCGAATCCAAATCGGGACTGGTCGGACTCCTCGACCCCGGAGGCAAACGTCTGATCGGTATCGTGACACTGCACGACTTGCTGCGTCGTGAAGTGGCTATCACGAAGGAATATGTTGACGATGTCTGACGGTCAATCCCGTTGGCTCCACTCCTGGTAGAGTTTTTCAATGGCGGACCTTTCAGGGATGTTGCCTTTCAGGATGATGATCCGGTAGTGAATGTCGAATGGTTCCTCTTTTTTCAATGACTGGGTGAAAAAGGCTCCGAAGCGTCCGTAATTCCTGTATGCTGAATACTTTGTTTGCTTTGGATTTTGCGGGTGATTCATGTGGATGACCGAGTATGTCCCGCTTTCAATTTCGTATTGTTCTCCCACCCACGGCAAATCCAAATCTTTTCGTGGATCCTGACCTTCTTTCGGGAACAAGTATTGAGTGGCCTCTTTCTTAACATCGTTGGCCGGACGGTACTGGACCCCTGAATGCTCCGGATCTCCGTTCAGTTTCATGTCCTCAGTCGGCACCAGAGTGGTGGAAACATCCACGATCGCAATGGTTTCCGGACTGCTTGTCCGGGAAAAGGACATGGTCCTCCATTCATGGATCACCGTTATACCTTCCTTATCGATCCAGTTGATCTGTGATGTGAATTGCGTTTGTTGGTCATTGACCAATTGGCTGCTGAAATCCTGATGAACCTGAAAACATCCATTCATGTGCCAGAAATCAAAACGACCTCGTTCGGTGGTTAAACGGTTCCACCCCAGATAAATGCCTCGATGGTGGGTGAATTGGCCGCCGGGGCCTTTGGTGATGGGAGTGCCAGTTGCCGGATCAATGATGTGCAGGTAGGGTTTATAGGTGGCGTGCTGTGCCTCAGGGGTGGACCTGTCGTGGGCGAACATATACCGCCCGACGAGTTTGCCGTCTTCCTGAATATCCAATTCCCCATCCTGGTGGTGAACCAGTCTAAAACCTTCGGCTTCTGAATGAATGGTGATGGCCAGGCATAGAGCCAGGCTGAAAGCGTGAATCATCGGCCGGAATGGAATGGTGTGGATTATCATAAACGTGCTTATACCCTGAGCCGAATCGCTTACACAAGGAGTAATCAGGGTTGATCGTTACCATTTGCTTGGGTAAGGTATTCACAATGTTCATGCCATTGAAAAAATTGGGATTTGCTCGCGTCCGACATGCGCATCTCCTCGGGATGCTCGGGATCGGGAGTGGGATGCTTTTCTTCGCCAATGCCGCCTTGTCTGCCGACGCCGGGGAGCATTTTCGAACTCGCGTTTTACCCGTACTGGATGAGCACTGTTTCAAGTGTCACGGTGCTGAAGGCAAGGCCAAAGGAGGCTTGGATCTCGCCAGCCGTGAAGCTGTTCTCAAAGGCGGCGATTCCGGTCCGACCGTTGATTTGGACGCGCCTGAAAAAAGTTTTCTGCTCGACATGGTTTCTTACAGGGACGCCGACCATGAAATGCCGCCCGACAAGGGGAAACTTTCGCCTGCAGCCATCGGTGCTTTGGAAGAATGGGTCAAGGGTGGACTTGTTTTTGATGAAGAAGCCGTGGCCGCCAAATTGGAATCGATCGAATCCGAAGGACAGTTCTACGATAATTCCATCAATGAAAAAACGCGTAATTGGTGGGCCTTTCGTCCCGTTATCCATCCTGTAGCGCCTGAAGTCGATGATCCGGAATGGAGCCAAAATCCAATCGATGCCTTCATCCTGGATCGCTTGAAACAACAGGACCTGTCCCCAAACGGTCCGGCCAGTCGGCAGGAATGGATACGCCGCGCTTACTACGATCTGACCGGATTGCCGCCTACGCCGGAAGATGTGGAGGCCTTTGAAAAAGATCGCTCCGACAAAGCTTACGAAAAAGTGATCGATCATTTGTTGGCTTCCGATCGTTATGGTGAGAAATGGGGACGTCACTGGTTGGACCTGGTTCGGTATGCCGAGACCAACGGATACGAACGTGACAATCCCAAACCGGATGCCTGGCGATATCGTGACTATGTGATCCGTAGTTTCAACAGTGACAAACCCTATGACCAGTTTGTGAAAGAGCAGATTGCCGGGGATGAATTGGACCACGTGACCACGGATTCCATCATTGCGACCGGGTTCCAACGATTGGGGATCTGGGATGATGAGCCGGTGGATGCCGATCAGGCTTTCTATGACGGGTTGGACGATGTGCTGGCCACGGCAGGGCAGACATTCATGGGCCTGACAGTTGGGTGTGCCAGGTGTCATGAGCATAAGATCGATCCGATGCCTCAGGAGGATTATTACCGGCTACTGGCTTTTTTCCACAACACCTATAACAATATTCAAGAAGGGCGTTTCAAGAAATCTGCGTTCTCCCTGAATACCACGACGGTCATTGCATCCGAAGAGGAAGTGAATAAGCACAATGCCCTGAAGAAGGCTCTGGATGATCAGGTCAAAGAGCTGCAAAAGCAGGTCGACCATTATGAGTTGAAAGTTTTTGCGACCTTTTCCAATCCGGAAAAAGAAGACGCCAAAGACCAGCGCACCCGGCGAACCATGATCGCCAACAAGCGTAAGGATGTGCTGGGCAAGGAGGAGTTGGAAGATTACCTGGCCATTGAGGAGGAGTTGAAGCAATTGCGGAGGAGAAGACTTCCCGAACTGGCGAAAGCGCTTTCGATCAAGGAAAATGGACCCGTTGCACCAAAGACATACGTCCTTTTGAGGGGAAACGCTCATTCCAGAGGGGCGGAGGTTCAACCGGGTTTCCCTACGGTGCTTGGTTTTGAAGATCCCGTGATTCCCGAACCCGAGGCCGGCGCTCAAACCAGCGGTCGGCGTCGAGCCCTGGCTGAATGGTTGGTGCGAAAGGACAACCCGCTCACTGCTCGGGTGATGGCCAATCGAGTCTGGCAATTTCATTTCGGGCGCGGCATTTGCCGGTCACCAAGTAATTTCGGGCAAAATGGTGAAAGGCCCACCCATCCGGTTCTCCTGGACTGGTTGGCGAGCTATCTGATGGACCAGGGTTGGAGCCTCAAAAAGCTGCATAAACAAATCATGCTATCCAAAGCCTACCAAATGTCCTCGCGCGCCCAAGACAAGGCCCTCGCGAAGGATCCGGAGAATAATCTGTTCTGGCGTTTTGATATGCGGCGGCTTACGGCTGAAGAGATCCGGGACTCCATTATTCATTTAAGTGGAAAACTGAATTTGCAGATGGGGGGACCCAGCATCTACACTCCGGTTCCGGAAGTGATTCTGGCAACCGCATCCCGGCCGGATGCCGCGTGGGGCAAATCACCGGAAGACCAGCAAAACCGGCGCAGCATCTACGTCTACATCAAGCGATCCCTGCACGAACCGCTGTTGAAGACCTTTGATCTTGCCGACACGGACTCAGCCTGTGCCGTGCGTTTTGTGACAACGGTGCCTACCCAGGCATTGACCATGTTGAACAGTGAGTTCCTGAACGATCAGGCCGAGTCCTTTGCCAAACGCCTGGAGCGGGATGCTTCGGATACAAGGGAGCGGATCGCGTTGGCCTTGCGATTGGCCACTTCCCGCGAGCCCGAAAACAAAGAAGTTCAACAAGGCGTTCAGATGATGGACGAACTTGTCAAGGAACTCAAAATGAGTTCACACCAGGCCCTGCAAAGATTTTGCCTGCTGGTGTTGAACATGAATGAATTTGTCTACCTGGATTAAGACACAACCGTGAACCGAAAGATTGCAACCATGAACACCAAACACCATTCCATGAAACCACATAACAGTTTTTGTCGCCGAACCCGTCGTGAGTTTCTGCACAACATCGGAGGTGGATTTACTTCTCTTGCTTTGACCGGCATGTTGGCCAAGGATGGATTTCTTTCCCAGCAGACGCTTGCTGCGGACGGACATACCGACTGGAAAAGTCCGATGATGCCCAAATCGCCTCATTTTGCACCGAAAGCCAAGAATGTCATCTTTCTGTTCATGTATGGCGGACCCAGCCATGTGGATACGTTCGATTATAAACCGAAATTGTATCCGCTGGATGGCAAAACGATTCAGGTGAAAACCTTCGGACGCGGGGGGCACAAAAATGAAGGCCGCGTGGTCGGGCCAAAGTGGAAGTTCAAACAGTATGGTCAAAGTGGAAAATGGGTGTCGGATCTTTTCCCTAATCTGGCTCATCACGTGGATGACATTGCTTTCATTCATTCCATGACTGCTGATTCACCCATTCATGGTTCTGCGATGCTCATGATGAACAGTGGTCAAATTCTCAGCGGACGTCCGTCACTGGGATCCTGGGTGAACTACGGTTTGGGGACAGCCAACCAGAACCTGCCCGGTTACGTTGTCATGCTGGATCAATCCGGGGGACCGATCAGCGGCGCCAAGAACTGGACCAGCGGTTACATGCCTGCCACGTATCAGGGCACCGTGTTTCGTCCAAAGGGAACGCCGATTCTGGACCTCAAAAACGCGCGGAACATGGACGCCAGTGAGCAGCAGGTCCTGTTGAAGCATCTCAACCACTTCAACCAGGGGCATTTGTCGGATCGTGTTGACAACAGTAATCTGGCTGCCCGCATTGCCAGTTACGAACTGGCTTACAAAATGCAATCCACCGCCCCCGAAGCCGTCGATGTGGACGGTGAACCGGAGCATATCAAGAACATGTATGGCATCAACCACGATCGCACGGAGGACTTTGGTAAGAAATGTTTGTTGGCGCGTCGACTGGTTGAACGCGGGGTGAGGTTTATTCAGATTTACTCTGGTGGGGCTCACAATGACCAGAATTGGGACGCCCACGGGGATCTTAAAAAGAACCATGACTGGCACGCCGGTAACACCGACAAACCCATTGCCGGATTATTGGAGGACTTGAAACAGCGTGGATTGCTCGATGAAACCCTGATCATTTGGGGTGGTGAATTCGGGCGCCAACCCACCGCGGAATATGCAGAAGGCACCGGGCGTGACCACAATGCTTACGGCTTCACCATGTGGATGGCCGGAGGCGGTATCAAAGGTGGCCAAAGCGTTGGCGAAACCGATGAACTCGGCAGCCAGGCGGTCACCAATAAGTTTCACGTGAAACACCTGCACTCAACCGTGCTGAACCTGATGGGACTGAATCCGATGGACCTGACGTATTTCTATGCTGGATTGGATCAGCGTCTGGTGGGGGTCGAAGGGGCCCAGCCGATCCATCAGATCATGGCCTGACAAATCCCAGAGACATCAAACCCAATACGATTTGCAACAGCCAGAGCATCGCCACAGCGCGACTCTGGCTGTTTCCATTTTGCACCAGTTTATGGGACAAATGATTGTTATCACCCTGGTAAATGGGTTGCCCGATGCGCAGTCGGTAAAGCACCACCCAGGTGAAATCAATGAGGAACACCCCTAAAATGGGAAGTGGACTGATGACGGCCCAACGATTGGGCTGCCCTTCATGGTAGAAATGCGGCAGGATGGATAACACCGCCATCAGGAATCCAGTCAAGTGACTGCCGGAATCCCCCAGAAAAGATTTGGCCTTTGGATAATTGAACGGCAGAAATCCGGCCAGGCCACCGCTAACGGTGAAGGCAAGGCTGGCCACCAGATAGTGTGTGTGCATGGCGGAATGAATGCCGAAAAACAATGCGCTGATGGCTCCCAGACCGGCGCAAAGCCCGTTCATGTTGTCGACAAAATTGCAGGCATTTACGACCAGCAGAATCCAGAACCAGGTCACGAAATAGCTGAAGAATGGATTGTCCACAAAGAGCGTGATGCGGATGCCGCACGCCGCCACCAGGAGAGCAGCGACGGTTTGAGCGATGAATTTTGGACCGGGTTTGGGGAGGTGTTTGTCATCCCAAAGCCCGATGCCAAGCATGATCGTCATGCCCCCAAGCAATCCAATGACCTGGATACCCCTCTGTTGAAACCCATACTGAAGGTAACCAAGAACCTTTTCCGGCAGGATGGGCAATTGAATGAGCAACAGGCTTCCGATGAATACCAGGGCCAGGGAAGTGCCCACTGCCAGCCCACCCGCAAGAGCGATGGGCTGATGATGTATCTTACGATGCCCCGGCTGGTCCATCCAACCGTGCTTGAGACACCAGGGCAGCCACCAGCGCATGGCGAGCCAGGTGGCAAAACCGGCTCCCAATCCACACATCAGATAAAGTCCATGGGGAAACAATTGCATTCCAATTCAAAAGTGGCGTGATCGTAGAGGAAAGCTTCCGATGAGACAACCTTGGAGCTTTGGTCAGGAATAGACCAGGGGCAGAATTAATTGTTCACGTTCCCGGGGGATGAATTTGGAGGCCCCTATACCGATCAGGCGCAGTGGGCGGGAAACCAATTTTTCTTTTGCCAGCAATTGGCACGCCGTGCGGTAGATGGTTTTTGTTTCCTGTACGCCGTCGAGCATGGTTGTTTGCCGGGATAAGGTGGTGAAATCGCTATACCGTACCTTGACCTGCACGGTTTTGGCGAGCAGGCCGTGTCGAACCAGTTTCTCGGAAATCTCTTCCGCCTGTTCATGCAATGCCCGTTTCAAAATCGTGCGATCTTCGGTATCCTCCAAAAATGTTGTTTCGCTGCTGATGCTTTTGACACCTTCGCTGGTTTCCACCGGGCGATCATCCTGCCCCAGGGCATAGGCTTTCAAAGTCGGACCGAAACTCCCCAATAGTGATTCCAGACGTCCCGGATAGTTCTGGATATCTTTGATGTTTGTCAGTCCGGATTTAAGTAAAATGCCTTCGGATACCTTGCCAACGCCGTGGATGGATCGTACCGGCAGGTTGCCCAGAAATGCGACCTTGTCTCTTTCGGGTATCAGGATCAATCCGTTCGGTTTATCATAATCGCTGGCGATCTTGGCCAACATTTTATTGCTGGCGATGCCGACACTGATGTGAAGTCCGCGTTCCTTGTGGATGACCATTTTCAGGGATTTTGCCATGGGCAATGCCGCCATCAATCGATGCTCCTGATCGTTTCCTTCACAGCGTCCGGTGATGTCCAGATAAGCTTCATCGATCGACATTTGCTCGATGGTGTCCGCGTAGGGGCGAATGATGTTCATGATGCGTCCGGACTCTTCCTTATAGCGTGCGATATCCGGGGGGACAAATATGCCATTCGGACATAGCTTTTTGGCGGTTCGACTGGGCATGGCCGAGCGCACGCCGAAGGCACGGGCTTCATAACTGGCAGCGCACACCACGCCTCGCTGATCTGCGGGCGATCCTACAATAACAGGTTTTCCCTTCAGATGCGGGTGATCCCGTTGTTCGACCGAGGCAAAGAAGGCATCCATGTCCACGTGGAGAATGACACGTTGTTTCTGAGACGGGGAATTCATGGAAAGGGAGCCGGGTTGTTGGACGGTTCGATTGATGAATTTGGATGGTAATCTACCAGAACCAATGTGCCAGAAAGGCTGCGACCACGATGGAGGGCAGGTAATCGGCGAGACGCGGTTTCCCGACGCCCACGATGAGAACCAATGAAGTGAACACCATGATGCCACAAGCCCCGGTGATCCCCTCGATCATGTGAGTGGAAAGATGGGCATTGCCCAACCAACGGCCAAACAACGCAAGATTCCCCTGAAGGGCAAGCACCGGTATTGCTGACAAGATGACGGATTTTCCGAATATGCGGGTGAAGGAGTGCGCCGCGACGCCATCCATGACAGCTTTAATCAACAACACACTGTAATTGCCTGAAATGCCGTCCAAGGCGGCCCCGATGATGGCAAATGGTGTTAAGCAGAAAAGCGCCGAGGTCAGTTTGAATGCGTTGGCCTGATCCGGTCTTTCGAACTGGTTCTTGGCGTATTCGGCCAATCGATTCAATGTCTTCTGAATCCCAAGGATCATGCCGAGGATGTTGCCGAGGGTGATCGCCGCAAAAAGTATCAACATCTGTTTGCCATGTCTCAACACACCTCCGTGCATGGAAGTCCAGATAAGATGCGTTCCCACCACCATGGCAAAACATCCCAGAGCCAGTTTGATCTTTTGCTGTTTTGATTCGGAAAGATCTTTACGGGAAAGCATCGCCAGTCCGCTTCCCAAAACGATGGCTGTTGCATTGATGATGGTGCCGGTCACGACATGGACTATACCGGAAGTCAGGTGAAGAATCCAATGCCCGTTTTTAGTGTTGTTGTTTGAAGAGCTGTTTCCTGAAAGGGGGGGAAAGTCATCCTGCAGGCGTATTCTGGAGATGTGTCCAATGGAGAAAAACACGTCTCTGGACTGCGGTGTGCAGCACCGCTCTGGATACGGTTCGTATGTGCGAATCGGGTTCAAATGCTGCAAGCATGAATGGTTGCGCTGGATACCACCATAGGAAGGGGAGGTGTGACTGATATTCGTAAACACCAACGTTTCCCTGGCGTATCCAGAGCGGTGTTGTGACCACCGCAGTCCAGAGTGTTTTTCGGCCATATCACCCTTCACAAGATCAGGGAAATGTCTTTTTACCAGACTGATCTCCGCTCTTGTCAGGGGGGGGCTGTGTAGTATGCTATACCGAAACCCGGTATGCATGTTTTCAACTTGATACGATACTTATTGTGCCATTCGGAGTCCTTGGGCTGCTTTCGAAGAACATGGGTTGTGCTTTGTTTGTTCGCCATGGCCCATGGCAGTGTTTCCTCTGTTCAGTCGGCCGATGCCATTGATTGGCAGGAAGCGGACGATTTCTGGTCGGTGCAAGCTCCACAGGCGGTGGAACGTCCCGAGGTTTCCCTTGAAACCTGGCCACGGCAAACCATCGATTTTCATTTGCTGGCAGCCATGGAAGATCAAGGGCTCCGTCCTGCCCCCGAAGCCTCGCGCTCAACGTTGTTGCGGCGTCTCTCTTTTGATTTGACCGGTTTGCCTCCGACTTTTGATGAATTGCAGGCGTTCATCGGTGATTCTGCTCCCGATGCCTACGAGCAACGCGTTGATCGTTTGTTGGAATCCCCTCGTTTCGGTGAACGCATGGCAAGTATGTGGTTGAACCTGGCACGTTATGCCGAGGATCAGGCCCACCAGGTTGGAAGTGATACCAAACATTTTTATCCCAATGCCTATCATTATCGTCGTTGGGTGATCGATGCGTTCAACCGTGACCTTGGGTATGACGATTTCATCAAGCTTCAATTGGCGGGCGATCTTTATGACAACACTTCGCATGACGATCTGGTTGCCACCGGTTTTATCGGGCTGGGTCCCAAGTATTACAACCGGGGTAGATTGGATGTCAAAGCAGTGGAATGGGCGGATCAGGTGGATACCGTGATGCGCACCTTTCAGGGGCTGACTGTTGGGTGTGCGCGGTGTCATGATCACAAATTTGATCCCATCACCATGGAAGACTACTACGGTCTTGCCGGTGTGTTTGCCAGCACGGATCTGGTCAACGTAGCCTATGATAAACCGGTCGATCAGATATCCGAAGAAGACATGAAGGCTCACAAGGGCACTGCTCACATCATCAAGGATGGAAAAGTAGAGGATCTTCACGTTTTTCAACGTGGCAATGTGGATCAAAAAGGGGAAGTGGTGCCACGTCGTTTTCTGACCTGGTTGAGTCATGGTAACCCCCAGGCATTCGAGACCGAGGAAAGCGGACGCCGGGAATTGGCGGATCACATTGCTTCACCGGACAATCCCCTGACCACACGCGTCTATGTCAATCGAATCTGGTCGCTCTATTTCGGAAAGGGATTGGTGCCGACGCTGAGCAACTTCGGAGCGCTGGGGGAGCAACCATCCCACCCCGAATTGCTGGATGATTTGGCGGTGAGATTCTTTAAGCAAGGGAGTTCCACCAAACGCCTGGTAAGAGAAATGGTCTTGTCAGCGGCTTATCGTCAGGACTCGGTCGCCGATAACACCATTGCCGAGCAGGATCCGGATAATCGTTGGCTCACGCGCATGCCCAGAAGGCGAATGGGAGTCGAGATGTGGCGGGATTCCATTTTGGCTGTTGCGGGAACGCTTCAACAAAAAGGAGGGGCTTCTCTGGAATTGGATGATCCCCGGAATGTGCGTCGTACGGTTTATGCACGGATCAGTCGGCTCAAGTTGAATGATCTTTTGATTCAGATGGATTATCCGGATGCCAATGTCCATGCTGCCTCCCGTAGCAGTACCACCACCCCATTACAGAAACTGTATGCCATGAATAGTCCGTTTATGATGCATCAGTCAGACGCCCTTTTGAAACGCCTGGACCTGGATCAACCTCGTCAGGATCTCGTGAGACAATTGTATCAGAGAATTTATGCGAGAAACCCTGACCCAACCGAACAAACGATGGCGATGGACTTCCTGAAACCATCAAATGACGACTCAACGTCTGAGAAAAGGCTGGGGATGCTGGCACAGGCTCTGATGATTTCCAACGAAATGCTCTACCTTGACTGAAACATGAAACCTTATTTACCCATCGACACTCATGGTTTGAATGCACCCTTGTCCAGGCGCGCCATGCTGGAGCAAACCGCCACAGGTTTTGGGATGCTGGGGCTGCTCGGAATGACCGTGCAAAAGGGTAACGCGGAGACATTGTCCGACCCGGTTCGTCAGCACACCGTGATCAAGCCACGAGCCAAGCGCGTGATCTTTTTGTTCATGAACGGTGGCCCGTCTCATGTGGATACCTTCGATCCCAAGCCGGCGCTGGCTCGGCTCGAAGGCAGTCAACCGACGGGAGATCTTTATAAGAAACCGAAAACGTCCGGTTTCATGCCTTCTCCATTCAAGTTTTCCCGGCATGGACAGAGCGGGATTCAAGTAAGCGAGTCCCTGCCTAAATTGGCGGAAGTGATCGATGAATGCTGTATTCTGCGATCCATGCACACCGATGTGCCGAACCATGAACCGGCATTGTTGCAGATGCACACCGGGAACATTCAACCTATTCGACCAGCTTTTGGATCATGGTTGCTTTACGGTTTGGGTACCGAAAATCAAAATCTGCCTGGATACGTGGTGCTGAGGCCCAGTCCCAACATCGTGGTGGGGCCGGCGCTTTGGTCCAATAGTTTTTTACCGGCAAAATACCAGGCAACCAGCATCCTGACCTCGGACCTGAAGATTGATCAATTGATCCGGCACATTCGTAACCCCAGATATTCATTGAAGGAACAGCGCGAACAGTTGGATCTGGTGCAGGCCTTGAATCGCAAGCACATGAAGGCCAGAGAAGGGGATTCGGAATTGGACGCACAGATCAAGTCCATGGAAACCGCCTATCGCATGCAGATGCAGGCCTTTGATACGCTGGACCTCGAAAAAGAATCAAAGTCCACTCGTGAGATGTATGGGAATTCGACTTTTGCCCAATCCTGTCTGATGGCCCGTCGACTGGTGGAATCGGGTGTGCGTTGTGTCACGGTCTACTATACCAACAAGGGAAATCAACCCTGGGATACGCACACGAATCACAATGCCGGGCATACCAAATTGTGTGCCGATAGCGATCAGGCCACCGCGGCATTGATCAAGGATTTGAAGCAACGCGGTTTGCTGGATGACACCCTGGTGATATGGGGTGGTGAGTTTGGGCGTACTCCATATTCTGAAACGCGTAATGGAGATAAAAAACCTGCAGGTCGCGATCATCACCACACTGCTTTCTCCATGCTTCTGGCAGGTGGTGGAGTGAAAGGCGGGATGGCGTATGGCAATTCCGATGAACTCGGAATGGTGGCCACTGAAAATCCGATGCATGTCCATGATCTGCATGCCACGCTTCTTCACTTGATGGGGTTGGATCATGAGCAGTTGACGTATCGTTATTCAGGCAGGGATTTTCGCCTGACCGATGTCAGTGGTGCGGTCTGTCATGATATTATCGCCTAATTGAGCCTGAGGTCCTGGTATGAGTTTCTTTCGAGTTTCCAAAGCAATTGCTTTGCGCGTGTTATCTTGTCTGTTGCTTGCCGCGTTTTTTGCTGTCAGCGGCAGTAAAGTTCAAGGTGAAGCCCCGCCGAACCTGGTGTTGATTTTGGCCGACGATATGGGATACGGGGATGTTCAAGCGAACCAACCGGAATCGACCATTCCGACACCCCATCTGGATCGTCTGGCCGAAGAGGGGATGCGCTTCACCGATGCCCATACACCCTCCGCCGTTTGCACCCCGACGCGTTACGGGTTGATGACCGGGCGTTATTGTTGGCGTTCCCGTCTCAAACGCGGCGTGTTGAATGGCTACAGTGATCACCTGATTCAGGAGGATCGGTTGACTTTGGCTCGTTTCCTGAAGGGGCAGGGATATCACACAGGAGTGGTGGGGAAATGGCACTTGGGACTGGATTTCAAAAGGTTGGAAACTCATACCAGCATTGATTATAAAATGCCGGTGCGTTGGGGACCCAATGATTTTGGGTTTAACGAGAGTTTTGTTATCCCGGCATCCCTGGATTTCCCTCCCTATGTCTACATCAAGAATCAACAGATAACGACGGTGCCCGAAACGATTCAGCCCAAGGAAGGTTTTCCGGCTTACTTGCGTGAAGGACCTATTGGAACTGATTTTATCATGGAAGACTGTTTGGACCGCCTGACCGATGAAGTGGTGGGATTCCTTGAGCGCAACAGCCATTCCGAACAACCCTTCTTCCTTTATTTCCCCATGACCGCTCCACATAAACCCGTGCTGCCACATTCCAGGTTCCGGGGTAAAACCGACCTGGGACCATACGGTGATTTCATCGTTCAATGTGATGCCGTGGTTGGGCGTGTGTTGAAGAGTCTGGATTCCCTCGGACTCGGTTCGAATACGATGGTGGTTTTTACCAGTGACAACGGTTCATTCATGCGGCGACTGGACGGAGCCGATCAAGAGGATCACGTGGATGACGAAACCATTCAGGCGTTCAGATCCGATCGACATCGAGCCAATGGACCGTTCCGGGGAACGAAGGCCGACGTTTGGGAAGCAGGACACAGGGTTCCATTCATGGTCCGTTACCCGGGGAAAATTGCTCCCGGGAGTGTTTGTGATGCACCCGTTTGCCTGACTGATTATTATGCCACGGTTGCGGATTTACTGGGACGCAATATCCCTGAGAATGCTGCGGAAGACAGTTTTAGTCTGTTGCCGCTACTTGAAGAGACGGAGCACTCCACCTATAACCGGGCACCGGTCATCAACCATTCCAGCGGCGGCATGTTTGCCATTCGTAGCGGGCATTGGAAATTGGTTTTGGGGAATGGTTCCGGGGGGCGCCAAGCACCCAGGGGGCGGCCTTTCGAAAAACCCTACCAATTGTTTGATTTGGATTCAGACATCGAAGAGCGTCGCAATGTGATCGATCAAAACCAGCATGTGGCGAAAGAACTTGAGCAGGCCTTCTGGCAGATTCACGATAGTGGCAGGAGTCGTTGATGGATGCCAGGGGGGACTGTTTTTATTTTGTTTGTCCGCACCTCCGCAGTCGCGGGATCTACGAGTTGGCGCCGATTTTCGCAGATGTCGAAGGAAATTGAATCTGATGTGCTGAACCAGGAAACCACCGCCAATGGTTCAAGTTGATTTCAAGACTGAGGTCCTGTGACCTTTCCTTTTTCCCTTTTCTTAATGGGAATCAGGGGGTGGCCTCCATAAATGGTCCAGGGTTTCAGGTTGTGATGCACCAGCGATCCGGCGGAAACAACGGCTCCTTCTCCGATGCGTACTCCCGGAAAAAGAATGGCTCCCGTGAAGATGACGGCATGATCTTCAATGACAATCGAGGAACGAATGGGTGTGCGCGAGGTTGTCGGTACCGTGGGATTGGTCAATCCCGCTTCGACGTTTTCTGTACCGGTGACAATGCGCACCGCCGCGCCAATGCTGACATAGTGTCCGATGGAACAAGTGCCTCCACCTGATATCGATGAGCCAAAAGCAAAATGAACATGATTGCCGATTTGAACGCCCTGTCCGGCAAACAGAAAGACACCTTCATCGATCTGCGTATGGTTTCCGATGGTGATTCTATCGGGATGATCGATTCGTGAGCCTTCAAAGATCCTGACTTGCCGGCCTGTCTTTTGAAAGTGGTTTTTCAGTAACTCTTCGTCAATGAGTCGCCCAGGACCGAAGGTTTTTGGGGGATTTTGCATGGTGGTCACTGTGCTTAAGGTGTGAGGTGTTTTTTTTGCTCCGTAACTCAATTCGTTAATCCCCCATCGATTACGATTTCGGATCCCGTGATATAGCGAGACTCATCGTACAATAAGTGTAATACCGTTTGAGTGACATCGCTGGTCTTGCCGAGTCGTTTCAGGGATGTTCGTTTGCGGATGGATTCCAACTGGGAAGCGTTCAAGCTTTGTGTCATTTCGGTCTGCAGAAAACCTGGCAGGATCGCATTGCTGCGAATGCCTCTGGAACCATATTCACGGGCGATACCTTTGGAAAAACCACACAACCCTGCCTTGGCGGCCGCATAGACACTCAATCCCTTGAATCCTTGATGGGCGCATACCGATGAAATAAATACCAGGCTACCCGATCGTTCATGTGCCAGCATGCCTTTCAGCACTGCCTGTGCTACTAAAATGGTCGCATGAAGGTTCAACTGAAGCGAATGCTGAATTTCATCCGTGGACAGCATGGTGAGCAGGCCTTCAGTGCCTATGGCGGCATTGGCCACCAATCCATCGACCGGATGCTGCAACAACCCGGCTTCATTTAAAAAGTGTTCGAGTTGTTTCTTGTCCGATAAATCGCACGGAATGAATTCAAAACGCTTCCCGAATCGCTGGATCAATTCCTTGATGCCAGGAGAAGCATTGCGAGCGGTGGTGATGACCGATGCTTCCGATTTCAGTAGCATTTCGCAGATGTCTTTTCCAAGACCGCGGGATCCTCCTGTCACAAGTATGCGTTGTCCTTCGAATGATGTCACTTGGCGTCAGAGATTTGGATAGAGATTGCGTTTTCCGTTGTTCCATTCACGGACTTTTCCCCAAGCAATCCAGCGAGGCCAAGCAGGTTTGGGGAGTTGTTCGCGCATACTGTGCAAAATTTTGTCCAACAAGACTTGATTGCGCAGCGGGGTGGAGGACTCGAGAATCAGGGCGACAACGTGTCCTGTCAGTGGGTTCTCTTTGGCGAAAGCCAGGGCTCGAGCGACTTCGGGGAAGGCTTCCGCTTTGGTTTCAATATCGTCCAAACTCACCTTGAATCCACCAACGTTGATCACCCGATCCATTCTTCCTGTGATCCGGAAGTGATCCTTCTTGATTTTACAATGATCTCCCGTCTGTATCCAAGTATCGTTTCTGAGGAGTTGAAGTTCTCCGTTATTCAGCCGCCATCCGTCAAAACGCTTTTCCAGAGAGTGGAATGGAAACCATCCGTCTGCACGGTGGGACTTCGCGATGATACCCGCTTCGGCCGACGCATAGATGAGCGTGATGCGGCTCTTCGGAAAATGATTTCGAATGATGGCTTCGGTTGTCGGGCGTATCGGTTCTCCACCGAGAGTGATTTGTCGCGGTTGCCATTGCCTGGCTGGGGAATCCTTCAAAGTGTGCGCGAGCCAATCAAGAAAGGTGGGTGTCGCTGTCAGTATTTCGGGTTTGGATTGAAGGAGTAGTTGATGATTGATTGCCCACTTTTTGCTCAAGGGTAAAACGGATCCGCCTGATGCCACCGCTTGAACAGCCACCTGTGCCCCCGCAAAACTGGAAGGGTAAAAGCAGGTAGCCCAGGTGCATGCCTCATGTTTGGGATGTTTGATGCAGTCTTTTTCCAGACGATGGATGTCTTTCCAAACCAGTTTCGGCTTACCGGTGGTGCCGGATGAATACACCCCGATTGCTCCGGGAAAAGGCGCGGACGTTTGGGTGGCTTCCAGGCTGGAGTCGTCTGGAATGGATAAGTAGGAGGACTCAGGGGAACGTTCAGATATCCAGCGACACAATGCGCCATACCCGGATCCTTTTTCAGCCTGAACGCCTGAAGATTCCATAGTCGTCAATCACTTGAGCCAAATGTGGCCCCCCCAACCGGGAGGCCGACATTTAGTCTGTGATATCATCGCCCCAGTGGCGAGTCAATGTGAATTAACGTTTTAACTGGGAAGGTATTGGAGAAATGGAAATCATGTTGAACATGGTCTCATCACTACTGTTGCCCGTGACGTTGAAATGGAAGTATTTTTTCACCTGATCATAGGGTGGCAGCTTTTTAAAATCGACCAATGCGTCTTCTTTGGATCCTTCCGTTTCAGGGACGGTTTCCCCGAGGATAGCTCCCAGCACGCCGCTCATTGCCGAGTCGGGATTGGTGCGGAAGGTTTCGTAGTAGAGCTGGATGATGGATGCGAAGCTCTGGTAATTGATGTAGCCTGATTGAAATCCTCCGACAGCATTGGCTGCTTGCTGGAATTCAGGATTACTTTTCAATGGGCGACCCGACCGGCTGCCGGATCGCAAATAGGATTCAATCATGTCTTCATCTGTTGAAAGCGCCACATACATACCGCTGGCGACAAAATGAATGCCCATGGTGGCCATTTCGCCGGGTTTCGCGCCCGGGGCAGGCGTGCCGCTTGGGACATTGATGGAATAGATCGTGCGACCGAGGAAGGATCGATCCTTCAGAACACTGTTTCCGCCGGGAAGCAGTCCGCTTGCCGCGATAAAGGCTTTGACCAGCGGCTCGGGATTGGGACTGCCAATGAGGAAGATTTCGGGCGGGTTCATGACTTCCATCAATTCTGTCGAAGCTGGGGGCCACTGGGCCACAATGAAATCGTCGCCGAGGTTTTCGATAAAGTTTCTTCTGAAGTCAAAGTTCGGATCGCGGTCTTTACCGATCAGCCCCATGGTCATCTGAAGCACTCCGGCAATTTGAGGGGAAATCTGGCCGAGCATGGCTTCGAGTTTTTGCCAGCTTTTACGGGCGTCGAATCGAATGCGTTGGAAGGTTGAGACATCATCCGTGACAAATGCGGGCGGCGATGCGTCTTTGTTTTCAAATTCGACCAGGCCTAGTAGTCCGGTGCGCTTACTGGCGGGCACCTGGACGGCGAAATCCCAGATGGAACCTTCCTTGTCGGAGGTCCAGGAAAAGCCCAATCCTTCGATGCCTTCCAAACCGAGTGCTTTCAAAACGGCCTCGGGCTTTGGCATCATGGCGAGCATAGGATCTTGCGAAGCGCCAGGCTTGGGTGCGTTTTCGGTGATGAATTTTTTAATCAATGCATAGATCGGTTGGAACTGTATGTAACCGTAAGCTGCAGCGTTCCGGAATTTCTTTTGATAGAACTGATTGAACGAAGCTTGTGATGCAATGGATTTGCCGCCTCCTCCCCGAATGCGCTGGATGGTTTGTTCCAAATGAATCGTCGAGCTGCTGGCCAGAAACACGGAGTCGATCTGACCAAAAGTCAGGGATGCTTTTTTACCTTCCCTTTCGTTTCCTGAAGCCGGACCAAACTGGGAAAAGTCAGCGTCGAGTTCAGTCGTGTAAAACGGAAGATTCTGGATGGTGACCGGCTTGAGGGGATTCCCTGCTTCCTGTGATTTGTTGCGAGCCAGTTCGATCAATTCGGTGATTTTTGCAGCCTGATCTCCGGAGTCCATGATGGCCAAAATGTCGATGCCTGACCTGCTTTCAGGTGGCTTTGGAAAGATAGCCAACGTCGCTTGCCCTTTGATGAGTTGGCTGAGTGAACTCAACGAAAAACCGGTCTTTTTCTCAAGTTCCTCAGACACTTTGGCCTCAAAGGATTTCTCAGCATGTTCGCGGAAGCCCGCCATGGACGGATCATTCCAGAATTGCATGTATAGTGTGTCATTCCACGCCGTTTTGGCGCCGTTGTAACTTGGGATTGTCAGGACGGCCCATGCGTTGTCAGGAACCAACTGTTGTGGGGCCGGCGTCTCCGCCTGAAGGAGAGTGAGTTGGTGGATGCCCAAAAGAAGTGCCCACGTCAGGTGGAGCATTGTTTTGGCGCCTTGTTTCATTTTTAACATATCAATCATTGATGTTTCTTAGTTGTTGTTGTTTTGAGTTCCACCCTCAGGCTTGTTGCTTCGTTCGGACCGGGAAACGTTGACTATTTCGGGTGCGGGCAGGTACCGGTAGGGACTACTCGGATTGTGCTGGTCATAGGCGAATGCCTCCCTGTTGTCCAAAAAATATCTTAATCGGTCCACCGGAATGGCAAATCCGAGACCTTCACTGAAATTGAGTTTCATGTTGGTGACTCCGATCACTTCGCCGCGATGGCTGAAGAGCGGACCTCCGCTGTTTCCGGGATTGATCTGGGTCGTTGTCTGCAGGAAAAGGCGTCCTTCAAAAGCGCGAGTCTTGGTGCTGACGATGCCCTCCGTGACGGTTCGTTCCAAACCAAGCGGACTACCGATGGCGAAAGCGGGCTGACCGACATGCACCGAGCGAATGTCTCCCAGGAGAACGGTCGGGAACGGTTTTGTTGGACTCGTTTCTGTTTCCATTTTCAATAATGCCAGGTCGGCGAATTTATCCAGGGCAACGATGCGTGTTTTTTCAAATGCAACACGCTTCAGTGCTCCCTTTTCCTCCTGATACACCTCAATGATGATTTCTGTTTCACCTTCGATCACATGATAGTTGGTGATGAGGTAACCGTCCGGGTGGATGATGAATCCGGATCCGATGCCTGAAGGGGTGCGTACTTGCACGACGGCGCCTCCCAGCTTCTGTGTCAGTTCTGGGACCGATTGGTCGGGAAGCTGGTCTTTGGCGATGGAATAGAGCCCGGCCTTTTCGATCGTCTGATCAACGGGTTTTTCGGTAGGAACCGAGCTTGAACCTTCGGCTGGTTCTTTGGTTTCCTTATTGATACGCGCTACTTGTGATCTGGGGACAAGCAGAACGGTATAGCCCATGTCCATGACCAACTGGTCACGTTTTTCCGCAAGTAGATCGCCTTCGAGAATCGAGTTGCCCTTGAGAAACAACTTTACTTTCTCCGCGGAAGCAGTGGTGCAAAGGGACGCCGTCAGACATCCAATCAATAAAATGAGCCATGTGTTTTGAGCAAATCTTGCAAGTTGCATGCGGTGGATCTTCATTTGAAAAATAATCGTATGCCAACGTAAACCATGAGCACTGCGAATCCTTTTTGCAACTGACCTGGCTTCAGGTGCTGGGTCATCCATGCTCCGAGATAGCCTCCGGCAATGGCGAGCGGGGCAATGGCAGCCATGATTTTCCAGTCGATGTTCCCCTGATGATAATGCTTGCTGGCGCCCATGATGGCGGTTGGCACAATGACTGCCAGGGAGGTGCCAATGGCGGTTTTGATGGGGATATCCAGAAAATATGTCAGTGCGGGCACAATAATAATCCCACCGCCAACCCCGAACAAACCGCTCGTGACGCCGCTGATGACTCCTATGATACTGAACACCAAATATTGCATGAACCCCCAACCACTATCGCAAGATGTTATTTCTCACAATCTTTTTCATATTTCAAAGAGCTTGAGATTCATTTAAAATCTCAAACCAGATGATGTTCCAATTGCAATACCATACCTGGGATGACCAAAAAGTGTCCGTTGATTTGAAACCCGGACGATATCGAGTGGGACGCAATGCCGGCAATGACATTGTCATCGATGAACTTGCGGTATCGGGAGAGCATTGTGTGTTGACGGTCGAGCAGGGGGGCACGATGCGAATTCAGGATGCCGGATCCGTTTCGGGAGTTTATGTGGATGGAGCTCCGGTGGACGCATGTGTGGTGGGGGCCGGGCAAATCATTCATTTGGGAACATTCATGATCAAAGTGCTGGGCACTGACGATGGGGGTGCCACGGCTTCGGTGGAACATCTGGAATCGGTTCAGCTCAATGACGGTAGCTACAGTTGCCTGAAACATCAGGATCAGCGCGCCGCCTACGAGTGTGAACACTGTTTTCATCTGTTTTGCGAGGCCTGTCTGCCCAAAGGAACCGGCAATCAAGCTACCGCAAGCACGTGTCCCGCATGCGGTAGAGAGGCTCAGGCGATCGATTGGTCCGGGCTAGGCATGACTTCTCGTGATGCTGCCATGGAACTGGTGCCAGATTCGGTGAAGACAGCACTCAATTACTGGAACAAATGGAAGCGGTTCCAGGATGACAAAAGCGTCAGTGGCAGTAAGAAAAAGAAGGATTGATCCCCGCAGTCCAAAAGTGAGTCACGGGATATGTCCGCTTACAGGACATTCAGGAAATGCTTCAGATGAACATAGGAATTATGATTCGTCCGACGAGGGCTCTGGGCTGACTTCTTCTTCCTTTGCTTTTTCCTTGTGGTAGGGAGAGCAAAGGTTGAAGTAAATGGCGCATAGGGGGATTTCTCTGTTCGCCTGACTCAGCATGACGGTCACATGTTTGTCCAATGCAATGCCGTGTCGAAGGTTCGGACCTCTGTTTTCAAACACTTTGATGGCCCGTTTGGTCAGGCTTTCCAGAGATTCCCGGCATTCATCGGGCGTTTTTTCGAGGCATACCACGTATTTGTCGTATACAGCCAGCGCTGTCTCGATTTCGTTGCTGAATTGTTCGACGCTTAAACCCATTGCTCAAAGCCATCCTAACGAAAAGAGGCGGCGGATTGCAACCAACTCTGCCTTTCGGACCAAGTTGATCACATCCGCCGCCTGATACCCCACTTTGAACAATTCGGGTTGGACGGGACTTAAGGTTCCGTCGAGATAGCAATCAGGAACGGTGAACTATCCGTCATGGTGGATCGAAAATCCAAGGCACTGATGGTTTTTCCGGGGTGGGGGTTGCTCCAGGTTGTTTTGTAGAGTCTGAGTTTCATCTCTGAATCCCGGCTTGCTTCATTGTCACCTTCCCAAGCCACTTCCGATCCATCCAATGGATCCGCTGAAGGGGATGTCCACCAATCGGCAACCTCGATACCATAACGAATGGGAATCACCATTTCGGTTCCGTCATTGTAATAAAGAATCCATTGCCCAATCGTTTCACCCTGATCAGCCTGCCATCCTGCTCCATGCAGGAAATGTAGTTTGGAGGCTTTCTTGCCGACCAGGATGTCGGTGACCGCTTTTGGGTAACCGATGCTCGAGATGGCCCGGACTTGTCTGCCGTTCAAGTGAATCAATCCTCTGGCATCAAAGGTGACACCTGCGAAAGTCTGACTGCCCGCAGGGAAACCGGCCAGGTTGTTGCCCTCCAGCCCACCTTTGTGGAAATCGTCCTCCAGGGCCGCATTATAGTAGTAGCTAAGATCGATACATGTGTCCGGAGCGGAATCTTCACGTTCAGGTATGGCGTTTTGAGGTTCCGCCGCTGCCTTGGGGCCTGCGGATTGTGTGACAACTGCACGTTGGCTGCGCTGAATGTTGTCCAGGAAGAGCCATCGCGGATTCTTGGCCAGCACCTGGTTGGCTTTCTCCGGATTCATGTCCAGCGGAGACATGGCGCTCTGCATCAATGTCTGCATACCTTCCGGATTTTTCAGATACTTTTCAGCCACGGTGTTTCCAACGATCTTGACCAGTGAACTCAGTCCGCCTGTGTGATGAATGATGCCGAATTCACACGTGGTATCGTGGTGCTTTGCATAAGTGATGATGCCTCCGACGTCAGGGACTTTCGCCTCGTATGCTGCAATCAGTTCCTCCAACAAGGGAGCGAGCTTGGGGCGGGGAAAAGCAATGTTTCCGGGGAGTAATCCGTAGACGTCACCTGACTCGGGATTCCGATTGATGCTTGCCAGCAATGGGGAGAACGGAATCCTGGATAGGGCGGACTTCACCGCATCACTATCCGAGGTGTCTATGCCGGAGAGCTGTCGGCTGGCTTGATCCAGAAAAGCTTGGATATCACGATGCGCGAGTGACTCAACATCGGCGAGACCATGAATCAGTGTTGGAAGGGCTCCGTTGATTTTGATGAACTGGATGTCGTGGGAACCTTCCGGAACCATGTTGATCAAGGTCTCTGTGCTCGCCGGTAATTGGGCGTCCGGTTCCCATTTAAAATCCTCCAGCCAGGCATGATCACCGCTGTCCTGATGATACACCAGGAACGGATCCACTTTGCGAGCGAGGTAGATTTTGCGATGGATCAGTTCATGTTCGTTGAACCCGAATAACCCACTCTTGCTCTTCCAGATGTTTTCCCAGGTGAATTCCGAAACATTCGGACCGCGACGATTGGCATCCACCCGATAAAGTTGCTCAATCCAACCACCCTGTCGCTGCATGGGCTGAAGCAGTTCTTTGATCTGTTCCTGGTTTTGCTCCAGAACATGCTTTTGCTGGACGAGGTGTTCCGAAAGAAGATGTGGACCTTGACCCGGGACAATGGTGACTTGTCGGTAAGCGGGTTGGTATTGGTCTTCCACCCAATCCATGAAGAAATCCTGCAGGGAGTCGTAGTTGTCCGGGGAGGGGAGTTCCTTCACTTTTGCCCCGACGTTCAGTGTCCAGTCAGATTGAGATTCCATGGGTTGGAGCCGGGCCTGGTTGGCGTGAACACGTTGGATCTTTTCCAACCACTCGGTTCGCAATCCTTTCGCTTCCATCAAATGATGCATTTTCTCCATGGTGCCGGAAATCCAGGCGGAAGGCAGGTTAGCGGGCTGGCGTCCCGTTACTGACCACTGACTTATGTCGCCGGGAAAACGTGCCAGGGTGTTTTTTAGCGCGTCCATGGGGATGGAGCGGGTGATGTTGGCATCGTCTTGTTCGCCCCTGTGCACCATCACGGTCAAACCGGGAGTTTCAGATTTTGCCCGGATGCCCAGAGTGACCCCTTCAAATGAATTGGCTCCCTCCAGCAAACTGTCGACCGTAGATTGGTAGATGGCTGATACGACGCATTCCGCATAGTCCAGCAGTTCATCCAGACCGCTGACGGGAAGTTGCATCCGAATTTGGGCGTCGATCACCTGGCGTTCATTGTCGCCGATCTGCTTCAAAAACGCTTCCTTTTGCTGACTGAGCAACGAAATGGGGAGATATTTGAAAAATCCGATTTGACCGAATAAGGGCTTGGCCAGTCCAGGGTGCACGGAAACGAATACGTCCAGATCGTTCACCTTGGTGATGACGTCCGCCATATGGGGATCTTCGGACAATCTGGTGTAACCCCCGGTGTCTTTTAACAGCAACAGCAGGGAGGGTTCTCCTGACATGTAAATACGGCCTTCGTGCATCAGGCCAAACACCCTTTTCAGAGGTCCGTTGCCAACTGAGAATTGAACCATGTCATGTCCGCCAATGGAGGTGGTGTCTCCTTTGAGCGGTCCCTGATCCGAAGTGAGGAACTGGGTCAATGCTTCTTCATTGGAAATACCGAGGCTGAGAATGAAAAACTTGCTCGGATCTCCGGGGTAAACCGAAACAGTGATGGGTGCTTTCACATCCAGACCGATTTGTTGCCCGAACGCTTCCGCATCCAGCGGAGATCCCTGCATTTGCATGCCGAGCATAGCCAGCAAGGGGTGTTCCTGTTGAAGCATTTCCGCGACCGGCGGGGGTGCCAGTTTTTCCGGAATGGTGTTTTTTGCAAAGGATTCGACCTGATGGATCATGTCCAGTGCGCTGTCGATTTGAGCGTGCAAGATCGCGTTGCTGGGGAGAACGTTTTCCGGTTTCGCTGAGGCGGCACTGGCATGCTGGTGATACAACAGGCCGGTCAACAAACCGGTCGCCACCACCAGGCTGGTGAGTTGTTGTTTGAATATTCTATCTTTCATGGTGCAAGGGAACATACATTTACCTCTACACCTACCCTGGGGAATTTGTTTCAAGGACTTTTGAACGGGGCAGTCTTGAGGATTGTTTTTTCTTCTCAACAGGACATAATCCGCTGCATGAATCCTGGTTATCCATCTTGTACCGTGGCTGTGGCCATCAGAAAAATTTCGTATCTTTCAGCTTGCCTCCTTCTCTGTGCTACGGTGGCGGTGACGAGCCTTGCTCAAACTCCCAGTCGCGCTTCGTATTCCTCACCCTTGTTGGAATCTTCACCTGAATCGGTGGGTATGTCTCCCGAGCGTCTGGAACGCATCGATCGAATGCTCCGTGAAGCCGTGGATGAACAGCAGATACCGGGCGCGGTCGCTTTGGTCGCCCGCAAAGGGAAAATCGTTTTCCTGCGAGCCTATGGCATGTCGGATCACCAGACACAACGTGCTCTCCGAACCGATGACATCTTTCGAATCGCTTCGCAAACCAAGGCCATTACTTCCACCGCTGTGATGATGCTCTGGGAAGAGGGGCATTTTCAACTGGATGACCCCATTTCAAACTGGATTCCAGAATTCAAGGATACCGGTGTCCTGAAAACATTCGACAAAGATTCGGTGACCTGGACGACAGAACCTGTCAAAACTCCCATCACCATACGACACCTCCTGACACATACTTCCGGCTTGGGTTACGGAGTGATTGATGGGGATGATCGATTCAAGAAGATGTATGCCAAGGCGGGTGTGACTGATCTTTTCACCACCGAACCCGTCACTATCGGCGAAAGTGTCCGTAAACTTGCCAAATTGCCTCTGCATCACCACCCGGGCGAGAAATTCACCTACAGCGAGGGGTTGGACGTACTGGGTTACTTCATCGAAATCGTTTCCGGCATGACGTTCGAAGCCTTTTTAAAGGAACGACTTTTTGAACCTCTGGGAATGCATGACACGGGCTTCTATCAACCCGCGTCCAAAGCGAGTCGACTGGTGAGCGTACAGACCAAAAAGGATGGCGAATGGGTGCGTTTTCCTGTGACGTTTTATGATCCGGACTACCCGATCAAAGGCGCCAAAACCTTTTTCTCCGGCGGGGCAGGTTTGTCCAGCACAGCAAAAGACTACGCCACGTTTTTGCAGATGTACCTGAATAAAGGTGAACTGAATGGCGTTCGGATTCTGAGCCGAACCACCATCGACACCATGATGCATAACCAAACGGGCGATCTGTTTGGAGGCGTAGACAAGCATTATGGACTGGCCTTCGGAGTCGTGACCGAGGAAGGGCAGGCTCGGGGTGGTTTGGGCAGTCCGGGAACCTTCGACTGGGGAGGCTATTTCAACACCCAATACTTTGCTGATCCACAGGAAAATGTCATCGGAGTCCTTATGAAACAAACCCAACAAATCGGCGAACCCACCGGATGGAAGGCTCGCCAGTTGATCGGGCAGGCCATTGATGATTAGTTTTTTGTTGTTGGAATTGTTTTTGTCTCACACCAAGGCACGAAGATATTGAATGGTTTGCAATGGAGACGGGTGATGAATTTTTACCACCACTTCGTTTCTTTGTGCCTTGGTGCCTTGGTGTGAGATCACATCATCATTCCAAACATTTCCCTGAAATTGAGCTCGATGATGCATTCAAACTCATCTTGCGGAATTTCCAGCCACTTGGCTGCAAATTGGTAAATGCTGGTGAGGTTTCCCGGGTGGTTGACTGGTTTTTGTTCGGTATTCGAATGTATTGAAAACTCCGTCCATTCTTCAGGGGGAGGCATGTCGGGTGCGTCTGTTTCGATCAGGATACGATTCAGTGGGATGCGTTGAAATACCTCATGCCGTGATGCTTTTCGCGGATGCGCAAAGTGACCTGAAATTGAAAATCGGGCACCTAGTTCGACCCATTGATCCACCATCTCCAATGGGCCGCTGTAGGAATGCAGCAGGAAACCCGGTCCCTGGTGGGGGTGTTTTCGAATAAGGTCCAAAAGGGTGCCCCAGGCTTTGAGGCAGTGGATGGTCACGGGCAGTTTTCGTTCATTGGCCAGATGCCATTGCTCGAGAAAGACCGATACCTGATCTTTGATATTTTCCTTTTTGAACCACTTGTCCAGTCCGATTTCCCCGATGACGCTGGGAGAGGATTCAAGACTGGACTCAAGTTTGTTGAACCAATCCTCGGGTCTTTCTTCGATCCACCAGGGATGCAGTCCGAAGGAAGGAATGACTTGAGGCAATTGTTCAGCCAATTGCTCAACCATGAACCAGTCAGCTGCTCGGGTTCCATTGACCACGATGCGATCCACCCGATTTTCGAGAAACCAGTTTGGCAGATCGGATCGGATCGGATCGAGCCTGCTGTCTTGCAGGTGTAAATGGGCGTCGTAGATCAAGCGGATGTCCGTCGGATCGTCCTGAAATCCTTACCCTGCCAAAGGCAGGATCTTTGAAAAAATCAAGGTTTCGATCAATCCCAGGACCGCGATACCCGTCAGGAGCACCGTCCAGGTCTTGAGGGTTTCCTTTTCGGTGAAGCCGCTCAAACGTTGAACCACCCAGAAACCACTGTCGTTCATCCAGGACATGGTGATGGAGCCAAATCCGATCGCGAGGAAAATGTAGAGCGGGTGATAGGCTAATGTGCTGCCATCTCCTATGACCGCCGACATCAATCCCACTCCGGTGATCATCGCCACCGTGGCCGATCCCTGTGCTACACGAACGATCGCCGTCGCCAACCAAGCCAACAAGATATAGGAAAAATTGAACTTGTTGGCCAGTGCTTCAATGGCTTCACCCACACCCGCCAGGCGAATCATGCCTCCAAAGGCACCACCCGCACCAGTGATCATGATGATCACACCGGCGGTCATCAGAGGAGCTTCCATTTTTTCACTGAGTGTGCGGGCAAGGTTTCCTTTCAGGGAAGGTGTCGTAATGATCAATTGCCGAGCGTAGGTGTAAAAAGCAAAACCAGCAGCAATCAACATTGCAACATTGCTATGACCGACAAATTCCAAATATGGAAACAGTGCATTATCAGTTACCTCAAATAACTTCAGAATGGAAACGAGTGAGATGACCACCACCGGGAAACCGACCGGAATGGAGGCCATGAGTAAACTTGGAAGTTCGCTGTCCTTTTTGTTGACAATGTTTTGCAAATCTTCACTCGATGTGCCGGGGGTGTCCCGCATGGGGATGTTGAATTTGGTATCGAACTTTTTGGACATGAACAATACCAGCCATGCTGGAAGAATGCTGGCCGCCAGACCGGCCATCATGGCGATCCCCAACTCAATTTTCAGTTGATCGGCAATCATCAAGGGGCCGGGCGTGGGGGGGACCATGGAATGCGTGATCGCACCGGCTCCCGCCATGGCCATCACGTACAAAGTGTAACTTTTCCCTGTTCTGAGACTGAGAGCCCGTGCGAGGGGGATCAGTAGGAAAAAGACGGTATCAAAGAATACCGGAATCGATAGCAGAAAACCACTGAGGAGCAGCACGATACCCGCTCGTTTTTCACCAAATCCCTTCAACAAAGCTCGCACAATCCGATCGGCGGCACCACTGCCCATCATGCAAGTACCGATGATGGCGGCGAGTGCGATGACCAGACCGATCCCTCCTGCCGTATCTCCGAATCCCATCAAAGACCAACTGATGGCTTTGGTGAGGTTGTTTCCTTTCAGGTCGCTCATGTCGAGCGCTTCCCTGGTATGGAACGTGCCTTTGTTCAGTTCTGTCGGGTTGGGAAGATCCCCGGTCAGGATACCCGCGAGAAAGGCTGCGAGGATCAAGGCCAGGAACGCATGTACCCTGAGGACAGTGATGGCCACTACAATGAAAACGACGCAGATGGCCAGAATGGCGAACGGCCACATGGAGATGCTGCTTGCCGCGGTTGCTTGAGCTAAGAACGTAATCATGATTTGAATGCGATTGGGATTGCGGATAAGTCCCTCACAAAATGGCTTGGCGGTCAAGAGTTCTTCTTGATGACGAGATCCAAAAGCAGTCAGTCAAAGCGAAAAAGACGCATCTGCGGGGAAATTGGTTCGTTTAATTTCGAGGAAAACAAAAAAAATCCAATTTTTTTGCAGTCCTTTCGAAGACCCTCAAAATGCGGAACTTTGTTACGGAAGTATCGAAAATCCGACAAAAGGCATAATTCGAATTATGGAAACGCGACAAAAAGTCGAAAATCCGACATTAGAAAACACTGTTAACTTATGGTAATAAGTTGTTAGTGAAAATTTACCTGTTGACGAATCGGGGTGGGTGATGCATCTTTTCAACGGGTGATCCACTCACTGTTATCAGGCTAATGGGCGACCGGGTCTTCACTTTATTGCTTCAAGTAGGGTGCAACCAATGGAGCTTCTAACCCGGTCGCTCTGATGGCCTTTCCTCGGTGGGGTTCTTCGGATCACACATATGTATTCAGGCTCAGAGTGGCCGGGACTCCTCCATCCTCCCCGGCCACTCCTTCTTCCCAAGAACTTGCCCAAGTTGCTCTCATTTACGCCTTGGTTCCGATCTCAAACTAATGTAAGCAAGGGGAGTGTTATCAGAACGTCACATTCGCAATCTTGCTTTGATCGGCTTCATGGGAGTCGGTAAATCCACGATGGGACGTCACTTGGCAGATTTCCTCAATTTTCAGTTCGTTGACACTGATGAGTTGATCGAGCAACGCCAAAAAACCAGCATTTCACAGATTTTCGAAGAGCACGGCGAAGCTTATTTCCGTCGGTTGGAACGGGATCTGGTGATGGAAATGAAATCCTGGGATCGGGCGGTCATTTCAACGGGCGGCGGGCTTGTGACATTTGAAGATAACATCGATCACTTGAAACAACATGCCTTTGTGGTGTGCCTGTGGGCTTCGCCCCAAACGATTTTTGACCGTGTGAAACGTCAATCGCATCGTCCATTGCTTCAAACGGAAGATCCTTTGGGAACGATCACCAACCTGTTATCGGAGCGAAAGGCGTTTTATCAGGCAGCCGACCTGATGATCAACACCGAGACGCGCCCCATGCGCCAGATCAGCCAGATTATTGTGCGTCAGTTCCGTCAGGCCTTGAGGAGAGAACCTGGGGACAAGAAATAAAAGGAGAGCATGAGCTTTTCTGAGACGGAAACGCTTGAAGATCGCATCCGGCAAACGGCCCTCGACCTGGGGTTTGATCTTTGTCGCATGACACATGCAAGCATCCCCGATTCCTGGCCAAGTTATCAGGCATGGATTGATGCCGGGATGCATGGCAAAATGGAATACCTTGCTCGTCATTCCGAAAAAAAAGCTGATTTATCGAAAGTACTTCCTCAGGTTAAGAGCGTGATCACCTTGGCTGTTTCCTATGTGCAGGGAGATTCTGGAAGCAATGGGCTCGGGGGGGGGCAAGTCAGAACCAAGGGAACGGTTGCCCGATATGCCAGGTATGAAGACTACCATGATGTTCTTAAACCGGCTTTGGTGCGTCTGGTAAAAGATATCCAGACGATGGTCGGTCCGGATGAGAGCCACCTCTATTACATGGATACCGGTCCGATCATGGAACGTGATCTGGCGCAACGCAGCGGCTTGGGTTTTGTGGGGAAGCACGCCAATGTGATCAGCAGGGATCTTGGTAACTGGTTTTTCCTGGGAGAAATCCTTACGACACTTGATTTGAAACCGGATGTACCGGAAAAAAATCGTTGTGGAACCTGTACACGCTGCCTTCATGCCTGTCCGACCGATGCGATTGTGGAACCTTTCAAGCTCGATGCCCGTCGGTGTATTTCATATCTGACCATTGAATTGAAGGGATCGATTCCTGACGAATTGAGATCAGCTATCGGGGATCGCATATTTGGCTGTGACGACTGTCTGGCGGTTTGTCCCTGGAATCGCTTTGCCCGTGAAGGAAAGCTGATGCGATCTGCTCGAAGGGACGATTTGGAACAATTGGACCTTATTGCAATGCTCGCGATGGATGCTGAGCAATTCAAAAAAACATTCCAGGGCACACCGATGATGCGAAGCAAGCGGCGTGGCTTATTACGCAATGTCTGTGTGGCATTGGGCAACGTCGGGGACGAACAAGCCCTGCCATCACTTGAAAAAGCCCTGATGGACCCTGAACCTCTGATCGCCGAACACGCCCAATGGGCCATTGAACAAATCCTGAAACGCAAGGGATGAACAGGATTCATATACTTTGTAGGCGCCTTCGCCAGAAGGTGCCAGTTTGCGCAAACGAGATGGATGCAGGGGATTGGGCAACGTAGGGCTTCCCAAAACGGAGAGCATAATAAATTCGGCAGCCACAAGGATACGCATCGAGATCCACGCAGTCGCGGGACAGGCTGATACGATCTACCTTTGGTAGGTGCCTTCGCCAGAAGGTGCCCCGCTGTAGCCACAGTATGTCTCAGGAGATTCTTTTTCCCGGAGGGTGAAATTCAGGTTTACTTTGGGCTGGGGGTCCTTTTAGAATTCTCTTATGGCTGAGTTTGTTCGTTTTGTTAATAATGGGGCATCGCTGATCACGCCTTCCGTGGTGGAAGACGTCATTCGGCATATTCCCGTTTGGAAGGCTGAGTTTACACAGATCGAAGCGCCCAAATACCCGCATTTGGTGGATCAACTGGAGTTTTTGGCTAATGCGGTGGAGGATAGTTTTGAGGGCGTTTATAAGGAATTGCCTTATTTCGCCCTGGCCGAGGCGGTGTTTGCCCTGACTTATGCGCACAAAAAGGTGGATATTATCCCAGATTCCGTGGTGGATCTCGGGCACGCGGACGACTCCAGTGTGGTGCGTGCCGTGATCATGCAGAATGAACGCGCTTTCGAGAAATATGCCAAGTCTCAGGGAATCAGTTGGCAGCGCATCACTGTAGATCCTTGATCTTCAGCCCGTCCTCCATCCACAGGACGATAAAATTTTTGGAGCCTTCAGGATTTTTCCGAAGGCTTATTTTTACCCTCATATTTGAAGAATACCGCTCCCAGAGGTGGGAGGGCGACGGTCAGGCAGTAAGGTCGCCAGTGCCATCCGTAATCCTCAGTTGTTACGCCACCTAAATTGCCCACGCCGGTGCCTCCGTAGTCCGGTGCATCACTGTTGAGGATTTCGCTCCAATATCCACCTTGCTTGACGCCAACGCGGTATGTTTCACGAACCACCGGTGTGTAGTTGATCACGACAAGAATGATTTCCCCTGTTTCCGGATTGGTGCGTTCCCAACTGATGATGCTTTCATCGGCATTGTCACAATCCACCCAGGCAAATCCCTCCGCATCACAGTCAAATGCGTGTAATGCAGACTCCTTACGATAGGCTAGATTCAGATCTCTGACCCAGTTTTTAACGCCATTGTGATTGGCGTGATCCAATAAATGCCAGTCCAGACTGGCGTCGTGATTCCATTCGCGCCACTGACCAAACTCACCGCCCATGAAAACCAGTTTTTTCGCGGGTTGACCGAACATGTTGGCGAACAACAGTCGCAGGTTGGCGAACTTCTGCCAGTTATCGCCCGGCATTTTCTCCACGAGGGATCCTTTGCCATGAACGACTTCATCGTGCGAAAGGGGCAGCATGTAGTTTTCAGAAAAAGCGTAAAGTCCGCGGAAGGTCAGCTGGTGGTGATGGTATTTGCGGTAGACGGCGTCATGACTGATGTAGCTGAGCGAATCGTGCATCCATCCCATGTCCCATTTGAATCCGAATCCCAGTCCACCCAGATACAGGGGACGGGATACCATCGGCCAAGCGGTGGATTCTTCAGCAATCATCTGCACGTCCGGGAAGTGTTGGTAGACCTCGGTGTTCAGGCGTTTCAGGAATTCAATGGCTTCCAGGTTTTCGTTGCCGCCGTATTGATTGGGGACCCATTCGCCATCCTGGCGTGAGTAATCCAGGTAGAGCATCGAGGCCACCGCGTCCACGCGCAGTCCATCGATGTGAAATCGGTCCAACCAGTAAAAGGCGCTGCTGATCAGGAAACTGCGCACTTCATGGCGTCCGTAATTGAAGATGTAGCTTTTCCAATCCGGGTGAAAACCCTGTTTTGGGTCTTCATGTTCGAACAAGTGGGTACCATCGAAATATGCCAATCCGTGTTCGTCGTTCGGAAAATGAGAGGGTACCCAGTCCAGAATGACTCCTATGTCATTTTGATGTAGCAAATCGACGAGGTAAGCGAAATCTTCTGGTGTGCCATAGCGACTGGATGCTGCAAAGAAACCGGTTAGTTGATAACCCCAGGAACCGTAGAAAGGGTGCTCCATGAGCGGGAGAAACTCCACGTGGGTAAACCCGGTTTCCTTGACGTAATCCACCAACATGGGGGCCAGTTCCCGGTAGGAAAGCAGTCGTTCCGGATCGTTGGGATCGCGTTTCCAGGAACCCAGGTGGACTTCGTAGACGCTGACGGGAGCCTGGTGGTTGGAGCGGTTTTCACGCTTCTCCATCCATGCCTGGTCCTTCCATTCATGTTGGGAATCCCAGATGACGGAGCCGGTTTTGGGCGGGATCTCGTGCCAGGACGCAAACGGATCTGCTTTCTCGACTTTGTATCCGTTCCACTTGGATTGAATATAATATTTGTAACAGTTGCCGGTCTCGATGCCGGGAATGAACCCCTCCCAAATCCCAGAGTGTCCTTTCGGGTTCAGAGGGTGTTCCGATTGGGACCATTGGTTGAAATCGCCCATGACATGGACCGATTCCGCATTGGGCGCCCAAACGGCGAAATAGATGCCTTCCACACCATCGCACTCGGCTTTGCGACTGCCCAGTTTGTCATACAAATGAAAATGACTGCCTTCATTGAACAAATGAAGGTCGTCATCGGACAGAAACGTGATGCCTGGTGCGTTTTTTCCCATATCCTTTAAGAATGATGGAATGATTCGGATTCGTCGATGATCAAATAACGGTGCCGTCCGGGACAATGGCGTTTTTGGGAATGATCACGATGCCGTCCCGAATATGGTAGAGTTCATGATCCGCTTCGGACGGTTTGCCTTCAGGAGTGATCACGCAGTCTTTGCCGATACGAGCGCCTTTGTCGATGATGGCATTGAAGATCTTGGTGCGTGGTCCGATGCCGATGGCGGGTTTGCCTTCCTGCGCATGTCTGGCAATGGATTCCTGGGATTCATAATAGTCGCCGCCCATCATGACCACTCGTTCCATTTCGGTGTCGGCGCCGACAATACTTCGAATCCCGAGCATGCATTTTTTCAATTTGGCCTTTTGCACGATGCAACCATCCGAAAGAAGCGTGGACTCGATCTGTCCACCGTTAACCTTACTGGCTGGCAGGAACCTGGGGCGGGTGAAGACGGGCGACTGCATGTCGAAGAAATTGAACTTTGGCATCACCGAGGTGAGGTCCAGATTGGCGTCGAAAAATGCCTTGATGGTTCCCACATCTTCCCAATAGCCCTGATAGACATAGGAGGATACTTTGTGGGTTTTGATGGCTTCAGGGATGATGTGCTTGCCGAAATCGGTGTGGGAATTGTCCAGCAACTCCAGCAAGGTTTTTCGATTGAAAATATAAATCCCCATGGATGCCAGCCAGAGGTCTTCTTCTGATTCGATGTCCAGTTTGCTATACCAATCCCGAGGCATTTTAAGATCGTCCTGCAGCGCCGGATCTTTCGGTTTTTCCACGAATCGGGTAATTTCGTGGGCATCGTTCATCTGCATGATGCCGAATCCCTCCACCCAGTCTTTCTCCACCGGAATGGTAGCCACGGTCAGTTCCGCGCCCTGTTCGATGTGGTGTGCCAGCATTTCCAGATAATTCATGCGGTAGAGTTGGTCCCCGCTGAGAATGATCAGGTATTCGAACGGCTGGCTCGTTAAATGCATCAGGTTCTTGCGTACGGCATCCGCGGTTCCCTCATACCATGATGTGCTGGTGGGCGTTTGTTCGGCGGCGAGGATTTCGACAAATCCCCTTGAGAAATGATCAAATTTATAGGACTGGGAGATGTGTCGGTGCAAAGACGCGGACAGGAATTGCGTCATGACAAATATCCGATGCATGCCCGAGTTGATGCAGTTGGAAATCGGCACATCGACGAGGCGGTATTTTCCCCCCAGCGGAACCGCAGGTTTGCTACGCTCCTTGGTCAGGGGATACAATCGAGTGCCGGCGCCACCGCCCAGGATGACGCTTAAGACGTTTTGCGACAAAAAGGATGCTGAAAAAATCGGATTTGATGCCATAGTTTGCCTTTGGTTATGTTCGAGTGAGAACTGCGGGATTGTAGTGAGTTTTAGATCAAGGTAACAAGCAGCAAAGGGACGAAAGTTGTGGAAAACACAAAATATGATCGGATTGTAACAAACCGAAATTACCAGCCGAAGTCCGGCATTCATTGAAGTCATGACAAATATACAAGCTTCCTTGCATGCGGTCATTACCGCAGGTCCAACCTATGAACCTCTGGATCAGGTGAGACGACTCACCAATTTTTCCACTGGTTCACTGGGGGCGCAGCTTGCCAGTTTCCTGAAGGCCAGGGGGATTAAAGTCACTTTGTTGACGGGGCACTACTCGACGTATGATGGTCCTTATCAGGCTGATGTAAGGCAATCGTTTACCACCACGGAGGATCTGGCGACGAAACTGGAAGCATTGAAGGAGAGTAAAGTGGACGCCGTTTTTCATGCTGCTGCTGTGAGTGATTTTTCGGTGGAAGGGCTCTATCGGCAAACAAATTCGGGTGAATTGGAATCTTTGAAATCTGGCAAGGTTTCGACACGCGATGGTGCTGTGATGGCGAAATTGGTCCCGACTCCCAAACTTATTGAACAATTGCGGCAATGGTTCCCCGATGCGTGGATCACCGGCTGGAAGTATGAGGTCGAGGGGAGCTACCCGGAATTATGCAAAAAAGTGACGCATCAACTTGCCACCTGCCAAACCGATGCTTGCGTCCTCAATGGCCCCGCCTTGGGGGATGGTTTTGTATTGTTCCTGAAGGACTCTGTGAAACCCGTGGTGGCCGCTGATCGTTCCGGTTTGTTTGATTTGCTCCTGAAACACGGATTGGGTCGTGGCAACTGAGGATTGTTTTTAAATCCGCTCCACCGCAGGAGCGGAATCTGCGATAATCTGTAAAATCTGCGGTTAATAAGAATCACATCATCTCAGGTGTTTCGATACCCAGCAGGGAGAGACCTTTTGCCAGGACCTGGCGTGTCAGAGAGCAGAGGACGAGGCGGGTCGTCTTGACATCGCCTTCTGATTTGAGCACGGGGCAGTTTTCGTAGAAGGACGTATAATGTCCGGCCAGTTCGTAGAGGTAGTTGCAGAGATAGTTGGGGCGATGATCTTCCAGTACGGAATCCAACACCTGGCTGAAGTGGATCAAATGACGTGCCAGTTTGTTTTCAAATTCAGAATCCAGTTTCAATTCAAATCCGGAATCTTCTCCAAAGCTGCTCAGAAAGGCTGCTTCGTCCAGATCCGCTTTGCGGAAGATGCTTCGAATGCGGGTGCAGGCGTATTGCAGATAGGGGGCGGTATTGCCGCTCAATGAAAGCAATTTGTCCCAATCAAAAACATAATCGGTCTGGCGGTTGGGTAGGAGGTCGGCGTATTTGATGGCGCCGATGCCCAGGATACGGGCAATTTCCTTCGCCGTGTCCTGGGCCAGATCCGGGTTCTTCTCCCGGACTGCTTTCAATGCCCGTTCTTCCGCTTCATCCAGCAGGTCATTCAATTTGACGGTGTCGCCGGATCGAGTTTTGAAAGGTTTGCCATCCGGACCCAGGATCGATCCGAACCATGTATGGCGCAGCCTGACTTTGGCATCCGGTTTCCAGCGTCCGAAGATTTCGAACAATTGCTTGAAGTGCAGTTGTTGGCGCCCATCGGTGACGTAGACAATCTCGTCCGGTTGCCACGTGTTCAGCCGGTAATCGAGCGTTGCCAGGTCGGTGGTGGTGTAGTTGGCTCCACCATCGCTCTTAAGGATGAGGGCCGGATGATCTTTCAAGGCTTCGACGTCCTCAAAGAACACGACTTTTGCTCCCTGACTTTCAGTGGCGATGTTCTTTTCCGAAAGATCCTTCACCACATCCTGCAATTGATCGTTGTAGAAGCTTTCCCCAAGGGTTTGGTCGAATCGGATATCCAGCCTGTTGTAAACTGTTTCAAACTGCTTCTTGGACAGCTCCTGCATCTCTTTCCAGATGCCGAGGTTTTCCTCATCACCTTTCTGCAGCTTTACCAACTCCTGACGGGCAGACTCGAGGACCTCTTCATTTTCTTCGCAGTCAGCGTTGATTTTGCGGTAAAGCCGCTCCAGTTCACCCAGCGCGTCGGCTTCCAAGGCTGGACGGTCCAGGTGATGTTTCCAGCCGATCAACAATTTGCCAAACTGCGTTCCCCAGTCACCAATATGGTTGTCCGTGACCACATTGTGGCCGAGAAAGCGGAGGATCCGGGCCAGACAGTCACCCAGGATGGTTGAGCGGATATGTCCCACGTGCATCGGTTTTGCGACGTTGGGGGAACTGAAATCGATGACCGATGTGCGGGGTGTTGTGGTTTTGGCGACAAAATGATTGCCGGTTTTGGCTGCCTGGAGCAGGGCGGATTGGACGGCGGATTGTTTTAACCGAATGTTGATGAATCCGGGACCGGCCAATTGAACTTCGTCGGCAATGTCTGAAAAATCCAATCTTTCCAGCACTTGTTGTGCGCATGCACGCGGATTGGTTTTCCGTTGCTTGGCGATGGCCATCACCGAGGTGCATTGGTAATCGCCGAATTTGGGGTTCGTGCAGACCTGTAACTGAATCAGATTCGGATCGGCATCTGGAAAGGTTGCGAGAATGGCCTGACGAAGCCGTGACTCGATCAGCTTGGGCAGTACAGCGGTGGAAGGTTCCATGTTGATTGGCAGAGAGACGGGTATGATCTGCTGTGGTGCTTCAGGATTTGGGGGCGGATTTTTCCTTGATGATGCGTTCCATTTCTTCCGCATCGGTTGCCTGCTCCAGGGATTGCCTGAATTCGTTATTGTGCAGTAACTTTGCAATATTGGCCAAGGTATGCAGGTGCTTTTGGAATTGCCCCTGAGGCACCAGGAAAAGCATCACCAGATTCACCGGTTTGTTGTCCAATGCATCAAAATTGACGCCACTCTTAGATCTTCCGAAGGCGCCCACCACATCATAAATGAGGTCGGTGGAGGCATGGGGGATGCCCACACCAAAGCCGATCCCCGTGCTCATGGAGGTTTCGCGCTTTTTCACCACGCTGGCGATAGATTCCCTGTCCTGCGGTCGTATTTTGTTGCAGGATACAAGATTGTCTATCAACTCCTCGATGGCTTCCCAGCGTGTGGTGGCCTTCATTTCGGGAATGATCTGATCTTTGGTCAGGATTTCGCCCAGTAACATATCGTTTCTACTCTCGTTCGGCGACCATTTCGCAACAGAACGGTCTGCATTTCAAGACCGAATTCGGTAAAGGTCGCGTTATGAGTGTTATGGTTTGAATGACAGTAAGTTATGGCTTGGGTCTTTATTTGGTTTTATTGGTTGCCATTGAATACAGCTGCGAGCGCATCCATTTATCGCAGCAAAAGCACCTTATCGTCCAATATTGTTCAGAAGTCCTTGAGCCGCAACAAAATCAGGTTGTATCTCCAATGCCCGCTGCGCCGCTCTCCTGGCTTCGTCCACGCGTCCCATTGCCATGAGGATGGTGGCGCGTGCGTAAGGGATCTCCGGGTCAAATGGATTGGCCGATTCACCACGCACCAGACTGCGGACGGCGTCCTCCTTCAATCCCTTGTCGTTTTGTGCCAAACCAAGATTGTACCAGGCACGTGAATGCCGTGGGTCCACTTCGACCGCTTTTTCCAGTGATTTCAAGACCTCGTCCTTATTGCCGAGTTCGTTCCAGGCGAGGGCGAGTTTGTAAAAATATTCGCCTTCAGTGGGGTCCAGACGGCAAGCTTCCTTCATTTGTTCCAAAGCTTTGTCGCCATTGCCTGCCATGCTGTAAACCACGGCCAGTTCATGCCGGAGCGGCGCGGAGTTGGGATCCCATTCCACGGCCTTGCTATAATGTTTGAGGGCAGATTCGATGTCCTGCTGCGCAAGATGCCAGGCGCCTTTCTGCATTTGCCCCGATGGTTGATCGAGATGAAGATTCAGGAAGTGCTGTAATTCCTGTCCAGTCAAAGAGGCTGGATCCACCAGATTGCGGAGCGACCATCCGGCGTTGACACGCACGCTGCGAACGGGATCTTCCAATCTTTTCTGGAGAGCTTGTATGGCATCCGGTTGTCCGGCTTGTGCTGCGGGTCCAAGGGCCATGACAACCTGACTGCGTAACAGGGCATTGGTGCTGGTGGTGGCTTTCACCATCTCGTCCATGACGCCCCTCTCGAACCACCAGGTGTCCAGCAAACGGGTGGCCACCGCTTTCCAGAAGGGCGAGGTGGTTTCGTTTTTTAACATGGCCAACAAAGGTTTGTGGGAGCCTTCGGTGTTTTCCCTGGCTTGGGCGATCCAGCGCGCACGTTCGCGGGTGGGACGTTCCATGCGCTCTCCATACCACTCATCCACCGCCGCGATGGCCCAATCGGTGGTTTTGTCTCCATGACATCGATTGCAGGCGTTGGGGATGCTCAGCTCCTTGGTCAGCAGCGGATCCGGAATGGTGAATCCATGATCCCGGCGTGGATGACGTTGCATGTAGGTGGTCTGCGGCATGTGGCAGTCCACGCAATTTCCGCCGGGTGTGTCCGGTTGGTGGAACATGTGTTTGTTTGGATCAATGACCGGTGAATTCGGGTAACCTCCCGTGTGACACCGCATGCAAAGTGCGTTTCCGGGTAGTATGGTTTCATTGGAGTGGGGATCATGACAATCCATACAATGAACGCCCGCCTGATGCATTTTGCTGCTCAGAAAAGAAGTGTAAACATAATCTTCATCCCGCACCTGACCGTCCGCGTAATACAGATCGGAGGCATCCGGAATGACCAGCGAATAGTGATCCAAATAAGCCTCTCCCGGGGCGTAATCTCCGGTCAATTCGGTTCTTCT
>Ga0181584_10000186_pt1 | contig 40563 bp, 35 predicted proteins | sample 071ome_30_FD_132462 | JGI IMG/M metagenome (GOLD analysis project Ga0181584, IMG submission 132462) | Coastal salt marsh microbial communities from the Groves Creek Marsh, Skidaway Island, Georgia - 071406AT metaG (megahit assembly) | ecosystem: Environmental > Aquatic > Marine > Intertidal... | reverse complement strand
TCGTTCATCGTTCATCGTTCATCGTTCATCGTACAGGCATCACGATGGCAGCGCCAACGACAGCGGCAATGGCACAGAACTCCGCCGACAACATGCGGATGTCGGCGGACTCGAACAAGCGGGACGTTCGGATCCTGAACATCGAGTCGGCCAAGGCGATCGCGGACGCCGTTCGGACGTCGCTCGGTCCGCGCGGGATGGACAAGATGGTGTCGAGGGCCAAGACGGGCGAGGTGATCATCACGAACGACGGGGCGACGATTCTGAACAAGATGCAGGTGCAGCAGCCGGCGGCGAAGATGCTGGTGGAACTGTCCAAGTCGCAAGACGTGGTGGCCGGGGACGGGACGACGTCGGTGGTGGTCATATGTGGGTCGCTGTTGAAAAAGGCGCTCGAGCTGTTGGAGAAGGGGATACATCCGACGGTGATCTCGGACGCGTTCGATAAGGCGTGCCAGTATGCCGTCAAGTTTCTGGAGGAGGAGTTTGCGGTGCCGGTGAGCGTGGACGATCGGGAGAGCCTCCTGAAGGCGGCGACGACGTCGCTGTCGTCCAAGGTGGTGTCGCAGTACTCGAATCTGCTGGCGCCCATGGCGGTCGATAGCCTGCTGAAGATTGCAGACAAGTCGTCGGGGATGATCGACCTGAAGAATGTCAAGGTGGTGTGCAGGCAGGGCGGGACGATCGACGACTCGGAGATGATCGAGGGGCTGGTGTTGGACCAGCGGGCGAGCAAGGCGGCGGGCGGCCCGACCAGGGTGGAGGACGCCAAGATCGCGCTGATTCAGTTCCAGATCAGCCCGCCAAAGACCGACCTGGAGTCCAACGTGATGGTGAACGACTACGCGGCCATGGATAGGATCCTGAAGGAGGAGCGGAACTATATCCTGCGGATCGTCAAGAAGATCAAGGCGTCGGGGTGCAACGTGCTGCTGATCCAGAAGTCGATCCTTCGGGACGCGGTCACCGACCTGTCGCTGCACTACCTGGCCAAGGCGAAGATCATGGTGGTGCAGAACATCGAGCGGGAGGAGATCGAGCACATCAGCAAGTCGCTTGGGTGTCTGCCTATCTCGCACGTCGACCACATGAAGCCGGAGAAGCTCGGCTCGGCGGCCCTCGTCGAGACGGCGAGCGTGGGCAAGGGCAAGGTGGTGAAAATCACGGGTGTGGCCAACCCGGGACACACGGCGAGCGTGTTGCTCCGCGGGAGCAACAAGTTGGTGCTGGAGGAGGCGGAGCGGTCCCTGCACGACGCGTTGTGCGTCATCCGGTGCCTGATGCAGAAGCGGGCGCTGATCGCGGGCGGGGGCGCGCCCGAGATGCAGCTCAGTCTCAAGCTGAGCGCTTGGGCCAAGACGCTGGCCGGCCTGGACCAGTGGTGCGTTCGCGCGTTTGCCGAGGCGCTGGAGATCATCCCGTACACACTGGCCGAGAACGCCGGGCTCAATCCGATCCAGATCGTGACCGAGCTGCGCAACCTGCACGCGAGCGGCAAGAAGTACCACGGCATCAACGTGCGGAAGAACGTCATCTCGGACATGATGGCCCTGGACGTCGTGCAGCCGTTGCTCGTGTCGACGTCGGCGCTCAGCCTCGCGACCGAGACTCTGACCATGCTGATGAAGATAGACGACATCGTTCCCTGCCGTTAATACGAAGACGTTTAATTATGCGAATACTAGGCGTAGAGCTGGATGAGTTCGTCGCTCACGGCTGCTGGCGTGAGGACCCCAAGGTCGGTGAAGAGCAGGCTCACGAACGCCGGCGGGGTGTAGTCGCGGCTCGGATTATCGATCCGCACCGACTCGGGAAGCAGCGGCCCGACGGGGAACTGCTTCGTCTCCCTCGGCAGGTCCCGCTGGCTCAGCGGGAAGAGCCGCGCAAACTTGTAGCTTTCCGCGGCACAGTACACGGGCACCCCGTGCGCCTTGGCCGAGAGCGCGACCGTATACGTCCCCAGCTTGTTCACCACCCCACCGCTCTCCGCTACCGCCTCGGCCCCCACCAGGACCATGTCCATGCTCTCCATGATGTAGCCCACGGCCGAGTCGAGGACGATCGTCGTCGGGATCTTCAGGTCGGTCAGCACCTTGGCCATCGTGAACCCGGTCTCGTCCGGCCTCCCCTCCGTCACGGTCACGGAAAACTGCTGCCCGTTCATCGCCGCCCGTTCCAGCACCGACAACGCCACCCGCGAGTGCCCGTGCACCAGGATCCGCGACCCCGGACGCACAAACCGCTCGCCGTGCTCGGCGATGATATTCCTCGCCCGCTTCGACGTCTCCGCAAACGTCCTTCCCCGCTCGATCAGCTTCCGCTTGGCCACCTCGAAGCTATCCGCCTCCAGCGCGCTCGTCCGCGTCGTATACCGCAGGAACAGCTCGCAGCCAGTCTGCAGACTGATCGCCGTCGGATTATAGCGCTGCAACGCCTGCGCCCCCTCTTTAATCTCCCGCTCCAACCCCATCATCGTCGTACTCGTGCTGCTCCTGATCACCGTCGTCAGGGCATGGATCGCCGCCACCGCCACCGCCATGTCCGACGACCTCGCCAACGCCTCGTGAAACTCCCGAACCACTCGACTACTCGCATCGGAAGACATCGGCGGCGCGCCCCGATGCCCCACATTCTGCGCCCCGAAGTTCCCAAACGCCGACGACGTCGACGACCCGGCCCCCGACAGCCTCATCGGGTTGGCCAGGCCGACCGTGTCCGACCGAGGCCCCAGGCTCGTCATCGACTCCGTGGCGTCCATATCCTCCAGGTTGAACGACACCAGGTTCTCCCTGGCGTTGTCCGACTTTTGACGCGCGAGCGCAGAGACGTCCCACTGGCGCTGCTTGTCGCTCGTGGTGTTGTCCTGAGGCATGAAGAAACTACGTCTGCCGAAGAGAGAAAGAAGAGGGAGGGAGAGAGACGCGTGCGTCGTCGTCGTCCAGTCGGACGGATTCGCGTGTGCGTATGTATGCGCGTGTGTCGTGTGTCCTGCCGTCGTCGTCGTCGCCGTGTACGTGTACGAGAATGCCGATCGCCGTCCGTCCGACAAGAAGCTGCTGGGAACGTTTTTAGTCAGCGAACCGAAGGGCGCCCCTGCACTTTGAATCTGTCCTTCCATACGTACCTCACAACTCCTTGACCGGGTGACATTGACCACGTACGTCCGTACGGTAGCCGGCAGCGCGAGAGATCGAAAACTCGAGCTACGTCGAGGCCATTCAGTCCGAACAACGACCAGCATCTTCCGAATCACACCCGGACTCGACACACGAGCGTCATGACCAGTCCTGGGGCGAATATATAGAGTCAGTCAGTCAGTCACCATGATAGAGTCGAGAGAAGGCGCGGGGGTGTCGGAAAATCCGACCACCAGCCCGTTCGCGAAGAACCAGGCGTCCGACGCTGTCTCGTCCTCGTCCTCCTCGCTGCTGATGCGCTTCTTCGAGTCTGAGTTCTTCGATGCATGGATTGCTGTGAGCTACTTGCACAAGGATCTGCCGGAGCAGACGCGGGAGTACCTGTGTCAGCGCGTGTACAATCTGCCAGAGTCGGACGTCGAGCCGTACGTGTCGCAGCTGTGCCAGTTGTACGTGAGCAAGGGCGGGGACGATCAGGTGGAGCAGCTGCTGATTGACCTGTGTGCGAACTCGTTGAATATTGCGGTGAAGACGTACTGGATCCTGTTGGCGATATCTCAGGACTACGAGGAGGGCGGGGGCGTGGGGGACCGGAGCGCGCGGGAAAAGACCAAGGAGATCGTGGACAGTCTGAAGGACCGGTGCGAGCTGGCCGGGCTGCAGGGGCATTGGGAGATTCCGTTCAAGGAGGCGCGGCTGAGCCCGGTGGCGTTGCCGAGCCGGCGGCACAATCGGTTCATGCGGGGGAGTCTGGACGAGCGGCCAGTCGGGTATGGGGGCGGGCTCGCCAGTGGGGTGAGCAGCGTGGCGACAAGTGGGGCGCTGCGTGAATTGGAGCATCTGGAGACGTTGGAGACGATAGACGCGTCGGCGGTCGACGTGGGGGCCAACGGGTACCTGTCGACGGTGTTTGCGGTGGACACGGGCGTGGAGGGGCTGATATACGACGACGGGGCGGGCGGGGTGGAAGTTTCCGCGTTGTCGGGCGCGGATATGCATAGTCCGCACGTGGAGGGGGGCGTCCTGTCGTCTCCGCTCGGAGGGTCGTCGCCCGTCAGTGGCATGTTCGCGAGCCAAGAGCAGGCGCCGTCGTCACCAAAGCGGCGAGAGACGACGTTCGGGGCGACGCTGGACTTTGTCGAAGCGCTGTGCTCGGTGTCGAGCGCGTTGTCTTCTGTCGTCGAGGGGGAGCGGCAGTGGGCCCTCCACAAGGCGCTGCGGAACATCAACACAGAGATTGACCGGGCGAGTCGCGGCAGCGTGGCAATCTGGTTTCCCATGGCGCGGGCGGCGCCCCAGAGGCTCATCCGCCTGGCGTACAGGGAGTCGCGGCTGCTGAATTCGAGGGAGAAGGCGCCGTTCACGCTGTACGTCGAGGTGTTGAACGAGGACACGAGCGTGCTGGAGGCGTCGGGCGTGCTGATCGACAGCAAGTCAAAGCCGCAGTCGGCCGACCTCGAGCTCTGTCTTGAGGATATCCAGGGGTCTTTGGAGTCGTTCACGTTGGACTACAGCGACAGCGGGGGGTCAGGGACGCCGTTCGATGCGCGTGCGGTGGCCGAAGAGGCTGCCGCGGCGGGGATCCAGTGGATGCCGCAGCATCACCGGAAGAGCTCGTCGACGGACTTTGCAACGAGCAGTTTGGATGCTTCGATTGCACTGCAGGCAGTGAAGGCGAGTAGCGCGGCCCAGAAGGCCCACATGCCGCCGATTCTGAACGAGTCTCTGCAGTTGACGCCGTCGATCCAGAGCCAGCGCTCGGACGTGTCGATGCTGTCGATGCTGGCCTCGCCATCGCCAGCAGGCCGGTCTCGGGACGGAAGTCCCGAGAAGCGGAGCGAGGTATGCGGAAACGGCCTCGGAATCGGCCACGGAAACAGTCAGTCGTCGGCAATCACCCCGACCACTGCGGGAACCAAGCCGCAGATTGGCGGCGGGACGTGGATCGGTAAGATGTCGCAAAACTTGCGGCAGACGTCCATATCGTCGCCGAGGATCCAGGCCGCGCTGGACGAGATCCGCGGCGAGGGACCCGCGGTGCGCGTCCGGTTGCACCTCGACATGGTCCCGAGCGCAGAGACTTCCAAGTCGGCACGCGTCGACGGCGACGTACTGACGAAGCAGTGCGTCAGCTCGAGCATCTGGTGCAGCATCGGCCTTTGCCGGTGTCCGAAGCGGGAAGAACCGGCGGCAACGCCGGTCGTGCGAACGACGCCGCGGGTGCGTGTCGACCTGATCGTCCGGGGCGGGCTCGACCTCTCCATCAAAAGGCCACGGCACAAGCGCATGCCGTCCCAGGAGGCCCTCATGCACATTGCCCAGCAGCACAAGCTCACGCCGCCGACGGCCACGATGGCCACGATCGAGTCGGGCGCCGTGTACCACGGGGACGAGCGGGAGCGGGAGCGGGAGCGCGACAGCGAGGCTGACGACGTCGCGAGGGGCTCGCAGCGCCCGGCGTCCGCGTCCGGTTCCGCGTCCGGGTCGGTCGATGGATCGGCGGCAGGATCGCCGGCGCAGAACGCAAACCATGCGAACGTAGACGTCGCAGGCACCTCGGACTCGGAGGCCACGCCGACCGTGCCGGTCAACAGCAGGAACAGGGACGATTACAAGGAGAAGGGCAACGCCGACGTGGCCGCGCCCAACGCCGGCGTCACCGACGTGTACGGCGAAAAGTGGGCCAACAGGAAGGAGCGGATCCGCAAGCGGTCGCCCCACGGCGCCCGGGCCGGGTGGGATCTGGCAGCCGTCATCGTGAAAGACGGCGACGACTGCAGGCAAGAGCTGCTGTCCATGCAGCTCATCCGCACGTTCCAGTCGATTTTCGAGGAGGCAGGGTTGCCCCTGTGGCTCCGCCCGTACGACATCCTGGTGACCTCCAACCTGACGGCGCTGATTGAGATGATCCCCAACGCGCCGTCCATTCACCACGTCAAGTCTAGTTTCTCGGAACAAGACATGACCCTCCGGAAGCACTTTTTGGAAAAGTACGGGCGCGCCGGCAAGCGAACCCCGGAGTTTGACGCGGCACAGAACAACTTTGTCGAGTCCAGTGCCGCGTATAGCCTGCTGTGCTACGTGCTCCAGATCCGAGATCGCCACAACGGCAACGTGCTCCTCGACGACGAGGGGCACGTCATCCACATCGATTTTGGCTTCATGCTCTCCAACTCTCCCGGCGGCGTCAATTTCGAGTCGGCGCCCTTCAAGCTGACGAGAGAGTTCCTCGAGGTCATGGACAGCGACAGCGACGGGACGAGCTCCAAGGCGTTCGACTACTTCAAGCTGCTGATGATCCAAGGGTTCATCGCGATCTGCAAGCACGCGGACCGGATCATCGAGCTGGTGAGCATGATGAGCGAGAGCGGCTGTCCGTGCTTCCGCAACAAGCAGCTTGCCGTCGAGGGGCTCCGCAAGCGCATCTCGACGCCCATGTCTGAGGAGAAGTACGTCGAGTACGTCCTGGGCCTGATCGGTGACGCGCTCGACAACTGGCGCACGCGGCAGTACGACTACTACCAGCGGGTCCTGAACGGCATCCAGTGAGATTTTCTGAATTAATTCACGTGCACGTGTCTGTCTTCTTCCGGATCGCTGCGACCCACTTGCTCGGCCCCCCAGTATCCGACGCGTGGGTCGTGGAGCCCGCCGAGAGCATGGACGTTCGAACGAACCCTTGAAATCGAAATGAAAGGCTTCCTCGTTTGCTTCGTGCATTCCCATCATAGGGTATGATGCGAAACATGTAACCACGGTCGCACGCGAAGCTGGGAAACTAGGGACGCGGAGACCGGAATCTAATCATTTTCTCCGGATTCAAAGCGAAACCTCATGGATCGAGAGAGAGAAGAAGGAATCCGCTCGCAGTAGCCTCGTACTTGTAGTTTCGACGTAGACGTCGCACACGCCAGCCATGGCGGTACCGCCGCGGAACAACTGGCGCAAGTTCAGCCAGTCGCAGAGGGCCCACTCGCAGCAGACGCAAGACGAGCCCGAGCGTCCCGTCCCGCCGAGGAAGAAGACGCGGATCGGCACGGCGCTGCAACAGCGGGCCAGGGAGCTGAAACTGTTCCCGGGGGTCGCCGGGTCGACCGAGCCAAGCGAGCCCACCGAGCGGACCGAGGCGACCGAGGCGACCGAGGCGGAAGGGCCAGCGGGGGCAGACAACTCCAACAGGCACAGCGATGGGCACAGCGATGGGCACATCGAGGCGCACATCGAGGCGCACACGCTCAACAACGGCACCAACAACGGCGTCACCATGGAGTATGACGATGCGTACGATGAGGCGATCGACGACGACGAGGCGGTCAACGCGGCGATCGACGCAGAGGCCCGACGGCTCGGCCCCCAGCCGAGCTCGATGCGGCGCGCGCAACAGCCAGAAATTAGCCCTCTCCTTTCAGTGGGACTGCTGCCGCCCGCGACCCTTCCTGAAACCAAGGATGCCATCGCGTTCTGCCTGTCGGCGCTGCCGACAGCGCGGACGGCGCTCGACTATGCGCACGGGAGCGCACGGGGACAGTCTCCCGTGACGATGCGGCCGCCGGGGCACATTCGGGCGCCGGCGGCGATGATGCCACAGGCTGAAAAGTTGTCGATCAGTAGCGCGAGCCAGCAGGACTCGGAGGGAAGGCAGGGGTCGTTGTACGATCCGTTGACTGCGGCCGAGGCATCAGAGCCGCAGTACGGGACGGAGCCCAGCCTGGGGCCCATGGGAGGCTTTTACGACAACACGGTGAAAGCATTCACGCCTTCCGGCAGGCAACCTGCGTGGGTGCACCAGCAGTACCAGAACCAGGAGCCACAGAGGGGACGGGGCCGAGGGGGTGGCCGGGGAGGGTTCGGCGGCTACAACGGCTGCAACGGCTACGGCGGCTACGGCGGCTACAATGAATACAATCAAAGCTACCACGGCCAGCAGACGCCGCCGTCCAAGAAGCGAGAACTGCCGGCGCACGACACGTCGTCGCCGTCCCCGGCCATCGCGCTGACGCCGTTCACGAGGCTCAAGCTCTCGTCGTATCTGGCGGAAGCCGTCTGCTCGAACGGCATTGCGAACCACCTGTTCCCCCAAGAACTGTATGAGTGGCAGGCTGATTGTCTCGGCAAGGACCCAGGCATTTGCGGCGGACTGAGGAAGAACCTGGTCGTGTCGGCGCCGACGTCTAGCGGAAAGACCCTGCTCGCGGAGATCCTGATACTGCGAGCGCTGGGAGACGACCAGCAGCTTTTGAAGCAGAGCCGCAAGGCTCTATTTGTGCTGCCGTACGTCGCTCTGTGCGAGGAGAAGGCCAAGCGGCTGCACGAGCTCATCATGCCGCTGTCGCGGCAGGTCAAGAAGGCCTATGGCGGCGAGCACTCGCGGCAGATGTGGGAGCCAGAGACGGGCATCATCGTTTGCACGCCTGAGAATGCGAATTCCATGATCAATCGCTTGATCGAGGAGGGGACGCCCATAGAGGACGAGATCTGCTGCTTCGTCGTGGACGAGCTGCACTTGGTGGGCAGGGACGACAGAGGGACGGTGCTCGAGATGCTGCTGTCCAAGGTCGCCTTCTTGTCCAAGCTGATCAAGCACTCGAACGTCGACCTGAGCAATCTCTCTCATCAGGAGCAGAACATGACGCCCACGACGCCGGTGACGCAGAGCACGCTGAGCGATCGGTTCCTGCAAATCGTCGGCCTCACCGCCACGATGCCGAACATCCAGGAGATCGGCAAGTGGCTCAACGCCGTCCCTTACTCGTGCGACTTCAGACCCGTGCCGCTTCGCGAGTACCTCAAGGAGGCGGACGGCTCCGTGAAGCTGAAGCAGCGGACCGGGCGAATGACCGGTGGGTGTTGTTGGTTGAGTTGACGGGTGGATGGGTGGACGGGCCGCTGCGCGCCCCGTCCATCCCGCCCTACCCCATCTTATCTCTCGCATGCGTGCTTGACTCCCTCACTCGCTCTCTCACGCACGGCAGGCCCGAGCGGGACGGACCCAGAGTACGAGATCTACAGCGATCGCCCCGAGGTGCTGCGGCCCGATAAGGAAGATCCGGATCACGTCGGCTTCCTGACGCACGAAGCCGTTGCGATGGGAAAGTCCGTCATGATCTTCTGCGCGACCAAGAAGGTGAGTATCGAACTCGACGCTCGGAACTCCAGTTGGACTCGGTCTCTCTTTCGGGATGGTATTAGCGCGCGCACGCCACCCCTGCCGACTTTCTATCCCTCACACACAAACACGTGTGCTGCGCACTTTGCTCATTCGCCAGGGATGCCAGATGACTGCCAGGGCGATCGTCGGCTACTTCCGCCGCCATGACGAGGCCTCGACCGCCGCCGGAGCGGCCTTTCAGGTCCCTCGGCCCACCGAGGAGACGATGCGAGCGCGCAAGAAGTGCTCGACCGAAATCTGCAAGGGCAAATTCGAGTACAGCCAGGCGCTGGCAGAGGTCGTCTCGCATGGGGCATGCTTCCACCACGGCGACCTGATACCGCGCGACCGGAAGCTCGTCGAGGAGGCTTTCCGCGCCGGCCACGTCAAGGTGCTGTGTGCAACCTCGACGCTCGGAACGGGTGTTAACCTGCCCATCTTCCGCGTGATCTTCAAGGACGCATTCCAGGGGATGTTCTCCTCGGCGACGTACATCTCGCAGGAGACGTACAAGCAAATCTCCGGAAGGGCGGGCAGGACGGGCGTCGACGACCGTGGCGAGTCGTACCTCATCGTCCGCAAAGACGGCAAGAACCGCGTACCGAGAGCGTACCTGCGGGAGCTGCTCGTGGGCCGGCTGGGCCGGATCGTTTCTAGCGTCGTCGTCGGCGGGGTCCTGTCGCGGGAGCGCTGCGACAGGCTGCTGCTCGAGATGCTCGCAACGGCGCAGGCCCAAGGACACGTCATGGATGAGAACACCCTCAACACCGTCATGGAGTCCACGCTCGTCTGGGCGGCCGCCGACGAGGGCAAGCAGAGCGAGATTGCCGCGCTGGTGGAACGCTCGATGGAGTGGCTCGCCACCAACTTCTCTCCGGCCCAGAACGAGAAGAGGCGGTTCCACGTCACGGACATTGACAACAGTCCTATGATTCAGCGGATCAAGGTCGACGGCCGCGAGGTCACCGAGGTGACGCAGCTCGGCAAGGCCGTCGTGGCGTCAAACATGGCGCCGCAGGAGGCCCTGCTCTACATGAAGGACCTGAACGTGGCGCTCAACCAGGGATTCGTCACGGGCAACCACCTGCATGTGCTATACATGTGCGTCCCGCTCGCCTGCACGCAGATCACCATGAACAAGACGCTGTACGGGAAGCTGCTGGCCATCGTGTCAAAGGCCGACCCGGTCGAGCGGCGGGTGCACGAGATCCTCGGGCTCTCGCAGCAGTTCCTCGTCCTGGCCGCGCAGACGGACAACATCAAGCCGGGAAAGGCCGATGCCGAGCGGCAGAAAGAGCAGACGCGCGTCTGCCAGCGGCTCTACATCGCGTACATGCTGTACCACATGATTCTCGGGGCGACGACGACCAGGATCATGAACGAGTTTTGCATCACGTCGGGCAAGCTGCTGGACAGTCTCAAAGAGGACGTTGAGCGCTTCGGAAAGAAGGCCGCCAGTCTGTGCCGGAGCATGGGCAAGGAGGTGCGTAGACGTTGTCATCATTGAGTGGGGCGGGTGGGCCGGTGTGGGGTGAACTCAGCGACCCGTCGTCCCACCCACCGGGGTGTCAGTGCGTGCACGCCATCGTCCCTTATGATCGTCTCACTCCGTCGTGATGTCGCGGTGTCGCTCGCGATACCCCTTCAGGTCATCGCCGGGTCGCTCAGAGAGTTTGCGAGCGAGGTCCGGAAGGCGAACGACGAGACCTTCCAGAACCTGCTGGCCTGCGGCATCGACAAGCGCGACGCTATCTTCCTCATTCATCTGGACGTGAGTTCTCCCGAGGAGATTGTCTCGAAGGTGGGTATCGCTCTCGTTCTCGTTCTCGTTATTACTGACCTCGAGCGGGGTGGGTGGGGAGCTGGGCAGCGACCCGAGGGTGGGGTGGAGCTGTCGCCCCTCGTTCTCCTTCTCTATATCTCACTCTTTTCATCTCCCTCTGTCTCTTTCTCTCTCTCTCTCGCTACCAGGGCAAAGACGAGCTCGTCAAGCTGCTGCATGCCGCCTATTCCGTGGAGGGCCGCGAGCCCGACGTCGCCCGCCTCCAGGCCAAGGCCGCCAAGATCATCAAGGCAGCCGAAAAGGCCCTCGAGCCACCGTCGCAGCAGACCAAGAGTCTCGTGGCTGGCGAAGGAGGATCTCATGGGAGCTTGCGAGCGAGGTCGCCAGGTCAACAGCAGACGCAGAGCGTCGCGGGCATCGCGACGGCCGGCGGGGTCGGCGGTCGGGTCAACGGCGGCGTGTCTCAGGAGGCCCAGGGTGGTACCGACGCCGGAGTCGCAAACGCCGCCGACGCGAACCCTGATGCCACCGCCAAACCCGCCCATCCACCGGCCCATCAGCGGATCTTCGACGCCATCGCGTCGGGCGAGCTCATGGCCATCTACATGCACGCGTCGAACCTCGTCGACAAAAAGGGAAGGCGGTCGGCCGAGACGGAGATGCCCAAGGGCCTCAAGCCGAAGCCGCCCGAGAAGATCCCCATCGGCATCGGCTTTTCGTGGCGGAGCGCGGATGAGTATGTGCCGCTCAAGGGGCAGTCGGACGCGGAAGCGTTCATCAGCCGCCTCAAGGACGCCCTGAGTCGCCGCGCGACCGACGCGCACATCGCCATGCTCGGGTGGCACAACCAGCTTGGCATCCTGGAGGACCTTGTCGGGCTCGAGCTGTCACAGGTCATGAACGTCAAGCTGGGCGCGTGGATTCTCGAGCCGGACAGGTACGAGACGCACGTGACCAACAAGTTCAAGAAACCCAGCAGCTCGTTTGGCGGGAAGAAGCGGAACAGGGGCGAGCCCAAGGCCAACCAGCTCAAGATCCGCCAGACCTACCAGACGGCGTCCTTCGAGACCGAGGCCCACGAGTACTGCCGGGAGATCCTCAAGCTTTTGGATGCCGAAGGCACGGTCGACCATTATCCGGACATGGTGGTTGTCGACGATGAGGGCGAGAACGCCATGGACTCGATCTACACCAAGATCACCAGGAAGGCGCTGCGCTGCATGCGGTCCATGCTGCCGACGCTCCGGCGGACGGGCCTCTTGCGGCCGCTAATGGAGACGGAGATGCAGATATGTAGAATCGTGGGTCAGATCGAGGAGAGAGGTTGCGGATTCCACCAGTCCTGGCTCCACAAGGTACGTAGAGTAGGTCGCGGTGGGGTGGGAACGGGGAAGCGCAGTGACCCGTTCCCACCCCACGTGTTCGCCCCACGTGCTAACCCCACGTGCTAACCCCACGTGCTAACCCCACCCGCCCATCGGCCCTCCCTCCCGAATCTCTCACTCCTCACCCCATGTCGTCGTTCTCCAGGAGCACAAGCACCTGCTGGATGTTGTCAACCAGGTCTCGAAGCGGGCCGCCGTTGTCCTGCAGGCCGACACGGGCGAGTCTCTGGCCGTCGACCTGGCCGCCACGTCCCAGCTCTCGATGATCCTCTACCAGAGGCCGTACTATGCTCTGCCGCCGCCGGAGATCAACAAGATCCGGCACAAGTACCACTCGACGTCCAAGGACGCGTTACTGGAGCTGAGGCTGAAGCACCCGACAAACCGCTTCATCCCGTTGATCGGGTTGTATCGGTCCCTGCAGGATCTGTCGTCGTCGATGACAACGTTGGGCAGGTTCCGAGATGGCGATGGCAAGGTTGGTGATGAGCGCCCCGACGAGCGCCTGCACGCCCCGACTCGCTCTCCCTCACTCACTCGCTCACTCACTCGCTTCCCTCGCCAGATACGAACGAACTTTCTGCAGACGAGCGCTGGCACCGGTCGCATTGCGACCGACGAGCCGAACCTCCAGTGCCTCCAGAAGCGCAAGGTCCTCAAGTTCGACGACATCCTGGTGGACGTTGCGCTGCGCAAGTGCATCGTCGCTGCGACCCCGGGGAGGGTTATCCTGAGCGCCGACTTCAAGCATATTGAGTTCCGGGTCATGAGCCACCTGGCGGAGGACGCGGCCATGCAGAGCATTATGAAGCAGGTCGACAGCGATCCGTTCAAGTTGCTGGCGTGCCAGTGGAAGTCGGATGAGTTCAAGACGTCGGAAGAGGTCACGCCGCAAGCACGGGAGCATGCCAAGATGCTTTGTTATGCGCTGCTCTACGGGATGGGCGAAAACCGCCTGGCGGCTGAGCTCAGGATCAAGCCCTTCGAAGCCGCCGCGACGAGACGAGACTTCCTCGACCGTTTCCCGTCTATGGCCATGTGGATCGATAGAGAAGTCAAGAGCTGCACAGAGAACCGCCACGTACAGACGCTGAACGGTCGCATCAGGTGGATGGACGATATTCGCAACGAGGAGGACAGCGGCGCGCTCGCCGCCGACCAAAGGGCCGCGGTGAACAGCGTCTGCCAGGGGTCGGCGGCCGACATGATGAAGTTTGCGATGATAGGCATCGAGCGGCGGTTGAAGCGGGACTTTGGCGACAGGCCGCCCTGCGCCTGCCTCCTGCAGATCCACGACGAGTTGCTGTTCGAGGTCGATCCCGGGCGCATGCGCGAGGCCGTGGTGGCGATAAAGGAGGAGATGGAGAACGCCTGGCCTGGGCTCGCCGTCCCGCTCAAGGTGACCTTCAAGGCCGGGCCCTCGTGGGGCGAGCTCGACGAGCTCGACGATCCGTTCAATTGCAAATGAAACATTAAGGCTTCTCCACGAGATACCCGATACACGATGGTCGTCGGCGTCGTGGGAATGCCCTCGCCGCGGACGTGGCTCCGAAACGACAAGGCAGCTCCAACGCTCCATGCGAGGTGCCCATCAGCCCGTCGTCGTCTCGCAGCTGTCGCTCCCTCCGTCGACGGCCCCTCCATCGACGGGAATCAGATCATGCGCGAAGGGTCCTACGAATCGTCATTGCTGGCTCGCCAGGCGAGCAAAGACGACGCGAGCCAGGAATCGATTGCGACTGTGCTCGACCCGCTGGACGTCGCTGTCGTCGACGTGCTGGTCGTCGGCGTGGGCCCGGCTGGGCTCGCGCTGGCCGCAGAGCTGGCGAAACGCGGGCTGAAGACGGGACTGGTGGGTCCCGACGGGCCGTTGGTGAACACCTATGGGGTGTGGCAGGACGAATTTGTGGAGCTCGGGCTGGCGCACACGCTGGACAAGGTCTGGAAGACGTCAAGCTGTTACTTTGAGGAGGGGGTGGAGACCAAGGTCGACCGAGCGTATGGGCGCGTCAACAAGAGACTACTGCGCAACGAGTTGTTGTCACGCTGTCGTGCGAACGGGGTTCGCTTCTGCGACGGGACGGTGGTGGACATCGCCCTGCCCCCGACAGACCCAACGACGTACGCGAATACTTCTGTCACCCTGAAGGACGGCTCCGTCGTCTCTGCCAGGATGGTGACGTTGGCGTCGGGCGGAGCGGCTGGGAGGTTCTTGAAGTACGAGGACGACGCGCCGTCGACGGCGGCCCAGACTGCTTACGGCATCGAGGCGACGGTGACGGGCTACGCAGAGGCAGGCCTCAAGACGGACTCGATGCTGTTCATGGACTTCCGGAGACATCATACCGGGCTCTACGAAGGGACCGCGACGAAGCAGAAGGCGGGCATGCACCCGAACGGAGGCGAGGGGCAGTGGGAGACCGGAAGCGAGTCGCCCTCTTTCCTCTATGCAATGCCCGAGGACGATGGGCGGCGGGTGTTCCTCGAGGAGACGTGCCTCGTCGCCAAACCGGCGCTTCCGTTCTCCACACTCAAGCGTCGGCTCTACCGGAGGTGTGCGGCCCTGGGAATCACGATCGAAGCTGTCCATGATGAAGAATGGTCGTACATCCCGACGGGCGGGCCGCTGCCAGCCCGGAGTCAGCCACTCACCGCGTTCGGGTCGGCGGCGGGTCTGATCCACCCCGCAACAGGCTACAGCATCGCCAGGAGCCTCCGCTTGGCGCCGAGCATTGCCGACGCGATCGCGAAGGGCATCAGCGAGCAGCCCAACGCGATCCGCGCGTCGGAGGTCGTCTGGGACGCCCTGTGGAGCGACGAGAGCCGGCGGCAGGCTTCATTCCACGTCTTCGGGATGGAGCTGCTCGTGGGTCTCAACGTGGGCGAGACCACCGACTTCTTCGACACCTTCTTTCGGCTGCCACGGGGACTGTGGGACGGTTTCCTCGCGAGCAGGCTGAGCTCCGTCGACCTGATCGGCTTTGCTCTGTACGTGTTTGCGATCGCGCCGATCAACATCAAGTTGGCGCTGATGACCCACCTGGCGACGTCGCCGGCCGGGGCTTACTTCGTGAAGACCTACGCCAAGGCGCTCGGCGGCGAGCGGGACGATTGAACCAACCAACCTCTGTATTCATGAACAAATTTTACCATTTTACCATTGCCGCTACCCCTGACGTTCCTCCTGCTTTCGCTTCCGGTCCGGCAACACGCGCTCCACGACCGCCTCCCACGTCTGCCCGGCCAACCTCCCCAACAACATGTCGACGACGTGGTTGGTCGTCATCACCACGCTGCGACCCCCCGCGACCATCGCCTGCCCGATCGGCAGCCGCCCCGTCTTCACGCCCGCCGCTTTCGCCCTTTCGAAGCACAAATTCTTGTGCCGATTCCGATCGACGATCCCCCCAATCACGTACACCTCGCCGGCCCGAAGCTCCCGGATCTCGTCCTCGCTATCAGCCGTCAAGTACGTCACTTTATCCAGCTCGTCCTTCAACAGCTCGGTGTACGGGGCCTCTGTCACCGTAACCCCGTGCCAATTCGGCATCCCGCTCAACTGCTTCTCGAACTGGTCTTTGATCTTGCCCTTTATCGACGTCAGAATGAGGTGGACTGGCACCTGGCGACGAGCGAGTGAGCGAGTGAGCGAGTGAGCGAGCGAGCCGACCAGCGAGCGAGCCGACCAGCGAGTACGTGGCAGTAAGTTGACGCACCGCCGCCCTCCCGTTGGCCCCGTAACTGAAGTTCGTCTGCTGCACGATCGACCGCATCTCCCCCTCCGTCATATAGGCCTCAAAGTCGTAGTCAATCACCACCCGATACTCGTCATCCTCCTTCGCCTTCTTCAACCTCGCCGCCCTCTCCTCCTTCTCCTTCACCTGCTCCGCTCGGTGCGCCCTCGCCCTCGCCTGCCGCGCCTCCCGCTCCGCACGTCTCTCCTCCTCGGACAGCCCGGCATTCCGCTCGGCGATCAGCGCCAACTTGTCCTCCTTCGCCTTCGCCTTCCGTTCCCGCTCCTGCTGCTTCTTCAGCTGCTTGACCTTCTCCTTGTGCTCCATCCTCTTCAGACGCTTGAGTGCGTTCTTCGAGAGCTGCTGCGTATTGTCCTTCCTCTCTCCGCCGCCTCCCTCAGCTCCCTCGTCTCTCGGGTGCATGGCCCCACTCCCACCCTCAGCCCCAACCGTGCCCTCGGAGGGTCCATTCGCCTGCTCCATGCCAATTATTTGACCTGTCTATCGTGGTAAACGTGGAATTGAATCCCGTGCGCTCGCACGTCTCGACTCCCAATCAAGCAAAACTTATTTTCGAGTTGGGGACCGTGGGTGAGAGCTCTCGTCGCCATGGACGGTCCTACCCGGGCACGCCAAGGCGTCTCGGGTGCATTGCTGGGCCTCCGTTCCAGCGGATCCGGGCCAGGTACGTGTGTCGAGGAGGCTGCAATTTCAAATTCTCGGATGATCATCCGGTTCATGAAACCGAAGTGCCGTTCACCATCTCACTCGCCGTTCGTACTATCCGCACGCGCGGCAGCAGCGAGAGGCAAAGCGGCTCTGAGGAAAGCGCTGGGCGTCCATGATACCCAAGCAAAGTTACAGGGGCCCGCGACCACGACGACGACGACGACGACGACGAAACGTGGCAGAGTCGACCACGACCACGACGACGAGACGCCCGTCTTGTTCAGCCGACGGAAGAAGCGCATTACGATCGACACGGAAGAGGGCGTCGCGCGGCCGGCGTGGCTCAATTTCTCGGCCGACAAGGACAAGGACACGGACAACGCCGCCAGTCGGGACGTGTTGTCGAATTGTCTCCATCCGCGACGAATCGAGACGCCGTTCCAAGTGCGCAAGAATCCGTTTGCCGTGACGCCACCGACGATGGGGACCGCGGCAAGGACCCAGATGCTGGCGCGGGCGACGCCCACACCGACGGCGACGGCAGCAGGCCCGCCGGGATTCTACAACGTGGGCAACACGTGCTATCTGAACAGCGTCGTGCAGTGTCTGCTCGCGTGCGAGCCGTTTGTGGGCGAAATTACGAGGCTCGTGGACGTCAAGGCGATTGGAGAGGCGCCCTGTACGCGGGCAATCTACGACCTGATTGTGCAACGGTCAGAGTCGAGGTCGTCTCCGACGCGGACAACGTTGCGTCTGAACGAACTGAAAGCGGCGCTCGCTTTGACGAAGATCGGTGGCGCGGTGTTCGGAGGGCTCGAACAGCAAGACGCGCACGAGGCGCTGCTCCTCATCCAGCAAGTGGTCGAGGGGGAGGTGGGCAAGGAGAACTTTCGCTGTCCGTTTGCCCACGGCGTGCTCGTCGAAGTCACGTGCGAAGCGTGCGGGTACAAGGGCAAGGCCGTCGAGGACGGACATCTGAACGTCCTGGTCGGAGTCCGCGGGGGCGGGCGCGGCATTGGCATCGGCATCGGCGACACCAACGGCAACGGCGACGGCAACAGTATCGGCAGCGCACTGCGGAAGACGAACGAGACCGTTCTCCGCAACTGCGAGCAGTGCAAGGCAAAGGACGTCGAGCATACTCGAACGAGCCTGGTGACGTCGCTGCCGTCGTCCCTCGTGGTTCAACTGCGGCGATTCGAGTACGCCGGGGGCGCAATGCACAAGATAGGCGACGGGTTCGTGGCGCAGAAGACTGTCGTGGTCAGCGCGGACGGCTCGAAGCGCTTCGAGCTGCGTTCTATGGTCCGCCATCACGGTGTCGGGCTCGCGTCCGGGCACTACGACGCCAGGGTTCGGCGCGACGGCACGTGGTGGGCGTGCGACGATTCGACGGTCGTTCCAGTCTCGGAGCAGGACGCCCTGGGTGCGTCGGCGAGCAGTTACCTCTTGTTTTACGATCTGGTGTGACGCCCCAGCGAAGCGACTACAACGTCCCACGCCGAATCTCCCTACGTATCCACCGCATCGTCCTCGCCATAAACTCCAAGTTGTGAACGCTCAGCAACCTGTCCACCACCACCTCGTGCGCCTTCTTCAAGTGGTGCAGGTACCCCACGCTGTACTGCGTACACGTCGAGCACTCGCATCCCGTCACCTCCCCCATCGTCCCTCCCACCGTCCCCTTCCAGCGCCCGCTGGCGATGTTTATCCTCCCCGGGTCCGCCGGCGCCCCCGTCAGCACCGTCCCGTGTCTCGAGATCTTCGTCAGGTAACATGAATCAAAGGTATCGACGCCCAGCTGCACGAGGCGCCTGACGCTCCACGGGTCTGCGATGCCAAGCAGGTGGACTGGTTTGTCTTCTGCCCGGCTCGCCGCCCACATCCCGCACTCGTCCATGACCCAGCCGACGATCTCGTACAGTTCCGACCTGTCACGACCCAACGCCCCGCCGATCGCATACCCGTCAAACGGCATCGCCCTGATCGCGTCCACCGACGCCTTTCTGAGGGCCTTGTCGCTGCCGCCGTGGACAATCCCGAACATGAGCTGCCCCTTCGGCTCGAGCAGATGTCGGTCGAGGCTCCGTTTCATCCACCGGTGCGTGCGATCGAGACTCTCTCGGAGCGCCTGGTCCGTCACGTGATAGGGGGGCAGCTCGTCCAAGGGCATGATGATGGATCCGTTGAGCGCCTTCTGGGCAGATACGCTACCCTCCGGCGTCAGCAATTCCCGCACACCGTCTCGATACGACCGAAACGTCACGCCCTCCTCGCCGACGCGCACGTCCGAGCTGCCGTACCTGTCCGGCCTCTTTGCCTTGACCGACTTCATCTTCAGGCTTGCCGTGTGTGTCTGGGTTTGGGTTTGCGTTTGCGTCAACTCGCCGTGGACGGTGCCATGCTTCAACGAAAATACCTGGAAGCCTCCCGAATCAGTCATGATGATCCGACCGTCGCCGGCGTTCATGAAAGGCTTCAGGCCGCCTGCCTTGGACACTACGTCCACGCCGGGATGGAGCAAGAGGTGGAAGGTGTTGGCAAAAATCATATCGACTCCCGGGACGTCGCGAAGGTCTACCGCTTTCAACGCCGCGTTCGTCGCGACCGCGACGAACGCCGGCGTCTCCACCAGGCCGTCCTTCGTGGACAGCAGGCCCAGTCGGGCGGGCGACACCTTAGAGGCAGCGAGCGTGCGCAGCGAGCCCATCTGGCCGGCTAGGAGAGAGAGAGGTTTGGAGAAACGGGTGAGTAACTACAGTCTCGAATGGTGGTAAGACTACAATGCTGGTGAAAACCGCGGCCCTCTGCGCCCTCCTCCTCTTTTCGCCCTGCATCCCGCTGCCGACGTGCAGATCGACCCCAAACCCGAAGCCTTCAGACAGTACGAATACATGGGTTTCTTCACGCATAACAAACTTCACAATGCGTCAGTTTCTGCCATATCATTTGGTCATCACGAGGCTTCTTCGGTTCGGGTGATTGGCATGGAGCACATTTTTCCTGCATCTCTGCATGCAACGTAAACGTTTCTCTCCTCCTCCTCCTCCAACAACAACAACAACAGATACATCCCCGGTAGTACTCACCTATACTATCGACGACGACTCGTCCATTCCGGGGCTATCGAAATAAAAAGGAAAATGGGGGGATTTCGAGAGTAGTGATCACACTGTAACGGTAATTCATTCAAGACGACAGAGTCGTTCGATCAACTCTGCCTTCTTCCCACTCACCGGCAGCGCCCTTGCCTTGAGCAACTTTTTCAACTCCGCCACCGTCATGTCCTCGAGCCTCCCAATCTCCAGCGTCTCGAACTCGACCCCCGACGACTGACCCGCACTCGCACCCGCACCCGCACTCGTCGGAAAGAACGGCGTGCCACCGCCGCTCGGCGTTTCATTCACCTCCTCCCTCTCCACCTGCACCTCCCTCGACCTCTCTTCCGCGCCCGAACTCGAATTCCCCAGAATCGTCAGGTTGAGCGAATCTCCCTCCCCCGTGACATCAACCCCAGACGCCTGGTCCGGGATCAGCAACGACACGTTGTTGCCTGGCGAACGAGCGAAGCGCGTAGCGCGTAGCGCGAGTGAGAGGGTCAGGGCGAGCGCACGTCGGTCGAGGAAAAACAAAAACCCACCCTCTGGCCATATGACCTCCTCGTCGCTCACCTGGACCAATTTGAACTCCACGGGCCCCGGCGATATGGTCAAATTGCCGACCCACAGGTCACCCTGCGTCCACTCTAACGAGCACGTCGACTCGGACGCATTCCACACGCCGAGCTCCGCCGGGCTACCCACCACGCAGAGTCGTTTGCCTACGTCAGTGATATGAGTGCTCGTGAGCTGTCTATCTGCACCCGGTCGTTCCCTATACCCTCCCACTTCCCAAGGGTCTGGCCGTGAAACCCATCAGATCACGCACCGTACTCCAGCTTCTGCTTGATACTAAAGCGCAGATTCACAGTGTGCTCGGCACAAACGCGGACTTGCCTAGCCCGAGGCGCGCGGACAAGCGAATTTGATTTGAAAAGCGAGCGCATGATTTCCCCTCGCTCGCTCGTCTAGCACGCTCCTCCCCGAGATACCGACCTGTCTGCCGTGTGTGCGTGATTCAGTGCCTCGACGCTCGCAAAAGGAGGATGAGAAAAGCTTTACGACCGGACGGAAGTTTTGAATTTCCGGAACCATCATTCGAATGACGTTCCTCGCCTCGCTCGCCGCCGATGCGCTCGTCTACGGCATGATCATACTCACGATCATCCGTACGTGCACCCTCATCGTGAAAGAGCACCGGCGAGGCCGCCATCTCCGCCGCCTCCTCCGCCAACCCGACCGCAAGACCGTCGACCACGCCCTGTATTGCCTGGGGCACGCCCTGAACGCGTCCACGTGCAAGGTTCTGAAGACGGCCATCGCCCAGGAACGCCCGCGAGACATGTGCCTGGCGTTGGGGACGTGTGGCGAGTACGGGATGCCGAGCAGTCATTCCATGGTGTGGGGGTTTGCCATCTCGACGCTCGTCCGAGGTCAGAACCGCAGGAGAGCGGGAGAGGGAGACCAGGGACCAACCCTGGTGCTCTGGGTGGTCGTGAGTATGGTCGTCCCAGTCCTGCGTGTCGTCTCGGGACACCATACGATTGCGCAGGTGGTGGTGGGGTGGCTGCTGGGCTGTGGCTTTGGTTACGAGTTGTGGCCTGCGTTCTGTTTGAAATTCAGACAATCCTCCGTATTTGGAGGCAACCGGATACGGTAGTGTAACGTAATAACAACGTAGATCGTGTAGGCGTGACGTGGAACAGAGAAAGCGAAAGAAGCACGACCTGCTTGTGCACAAGAGGCACTGGAGAGAGGAAATTCCGTTGGATCGTCACGCTCCCCGGAGCGGCTTCCGAACGAGCGGCTTCCGTGTTACGTAAACGACCCGCCCGAGATGGACAACAACAACCATCAGCGGAGCTCGGGCAGACACAACGCGTTCGACGTGATCGTTACGCCGTCTCGCTTGGAGGGGCAACACAAAAGCCCGTCGTCGGTGGTGCGGCGAGGGACCCACGGCAAGGTCGTACCGACGACGACCAGTGGCACGAGACGGAGCATTGTGCGGATGGGCGTGGCTTTAACGCATTGCTCCTTCGTCGTGGGGGCTATTCTGCTGAAGGCGAGTATGAAGCATATTGACGTGTCGCGGGGAGAGGTCTTCCATCCCATCGTCTACGCCTTCTACAGGGAGGCGAGCGCGGGGCCCGTGTTGTTCCTGTTGTCGGTCGCGACGGTCGGGTATAAGCTGCCCCAGCGACAAGACGCGGTCAAGGTGTTCTTTCTCGGGTTTTGCATGTTCGTCAGTCAGCTGTTGTACATCATCGGGGTGGACATGGCGGGGGTGCTGATGGCCAGGTGGGTGACTCGACGCTCGCTCGCCCGATATATATACATCACTCACTCGCGCTTCGCGCCCGTCGTCCAGTTGCATCCAGCCGAGCGTGCCGGTCTTCACGGTGTTGATCGCCCTCGTGATCGGTGCAGAAACGGGGAGCTTGAGGAAAGTGGTCGGCATCCTGCTCGCCGTGGTTGGCGCGATGTGCATGGTGGTCGGCAGCATCAGCGGCGTCGGGGACAACACTGGCAACGCCGACGCCGCCACGGTCACGGCTGGAAACCAGATGATGGGCGACGCGTGCATCCTTGTCAACGCCATCGCGATGGCAGTCTACTACCTGTTGGCCAAGAGCCTCGTCCAAAAATACTCTGCGATCCACGTCGCCGCCTGGGCGTACGCCTTTGCCGCGACGATGATGGGCTTGGCGGCCCTGGTGTGGACGGTGCCCGGCGACTGGATGTTCCCCAAGTCCATGGTGGCGCCGCTGATTTATTGGATATTTATTTGCAGCGTCGGCGGCTATCTGGTGGGTATTATTCGCACTGGTACTACTCACTCGACTACTCGACTGCTCACTCGACCACTCCACGCACACACACGCACACACACACAGGTGGTCACGTACGCGATGAACCACCTGCCCGCAAGTCAGGTCGCCTCGTTCCAGTGTCTGCAGCCGTTCGTGGGCGCGATCCTCGCGGTGACGGTGCTGGGCGAGCACGTGAACAAGTACGACCTGGGCGGGCTCGGCATTGTCGTCGGCCTGCTGATGGTGACGTCGTCGTCGTCCGGACGGACGAACGAACCCCAACGGGTAGCTCATAAGTGATTACCTGCTATAATTCGTGTATCCGTCTGACTTCAGCAAGCACGACCTTGACCTGGCGAACGAAGCGCGTGGCGCGAGTGAGAGGGTCAGGGCGAGCACACATCGGTCGGGGTCAGTACCCACCTTGTCGGTGGGCTCGTCTCGGAACAGGTCGGGACTGTGCGGGTCGACGCCGTCTTGCCCGAGGATGGCCCGGAACGAGTCGGCGACGCTGGCGGCAAGCGCGTCCAGGTGGTAGCCGCCCTCGAGCACCATCAACGTCCGGCCCTGGCAGAGGGCCGCGCTGAGGTCAACGATGCGCTTCGTCAGCTCGTAGTACGTTGACGTGCTGTACTGGAGGCCCCCGAGGGGGTCGAACAGGTGGCCGTCATAGCCGGCGCTCACGACGATAAAGTCGGGCGCGAACTGGGTCACCTTTGCCTCGATCAGCTCCCAGCTGTCGAGCGCGGCTGCGTGGCCGGCATCGCCTGGCAGCGCGATGTTGAGCGTGGTTCCTGCGATGTCGAGCGTGAAGGGTACGAGCGTCAACGGTTATAGCGTGTAAATGGGGACGACCGTCGGAACACAACCTACCGAGGCCGTCGCCGAGGCCCGTGTCGGCAATCTTGCCAGTCCCGGGGAACGACCCGTCTTGGTGCGTCGAGACGAACAGCACCGACTCGTCGTTGTAAAATATGTCCTGTGTCCCGTTGCCGTGGTGCACGTCAAAGTCGATGATGGCGACCCGCTTGACGACGTCGGCGTGCTCCCGCAGCAGATACCGCGTCGCCAACGCCGCGTTGTTCACCAGGCAGAACCCCATCGGCCGCGCGGGGCACGCATGGTGGCCGGGCGGGCGGACGAGGGCAAACCCGGTCGGCGTCACAAAGTCGTCGACGGTCTTGTCGCAGGCGACGTGCGACGAGTTGCACCGCATGATCTCGTCGACCATCGACTTGACGACGCCGGCAGACGCCAGCGAGTCGATATACGTCGACCTCGTCAGGTAAGTGCTCTCGTCCAGCATCAGCCCCGAGACGGACATCGCCTCGCTCGCCTTGTCGCGGAGGGCCGCCAGGTACCGCTCGTCGTGCACGAGAAGGACGTCCTCTAGGGACGCCGGGGCTACGTGCGAGTCGAGCGACAGCTCGATGAAATCGTGATGGCCCGTGTTCAGGACGTTGGAAAGCTGCTTTTGGATGCTGAGGACGAGGAGGACGAGGAGGACGAGGAGGACGAGGAGAACGAACGTGAGAGGAGTGCGGGGCGTCGCCAGAACCGACCAACCACGACGTACCTGGCGACGCGATCGGCAGTCTCCGGGTGTCCGGGCCAGTCGTGGACTGCCGACTGGTTGAGGGAGTAGATGAGGCGTGGCGACTGGTGGGACGCCGCGTAGCTCGAGGGACGGAGAGGCTGCATGACGACGGGGGGCTGTCGGAGGGTGCGAGGATGCAAGTAACGGAATCGGCCTCGCGCGTCGCTGTTGGCTGTATCTGTGCACTCTCCAGTCGCAATGGAGTCACGCCAATTCCCCGTTGGAGGTTCCCAGGAAATGCGCGTCGAAAAACGAAAACTTTTCGTGTTTGAAACAACGACCTGATCAGCACCACCTTGCATCATGCCTCGACCTCTTTTCGGTGGCACGATCAGCGTAGAGCTGCCGGCTTCGATGCGGGACGAGAGCGACTGCTACCCTGTCCCAGACCACCAGGAGATTTTCCTCGACGAGGCCACGCAGCAGTGTGTGATCGTCGAAATCGTGGAGCACAACCTGGGACGGGGTACTCCGGAAGACGTCTGTCGATACTATCTCGACGACATGGCCCAGCTGAACGAGGCGACGAGCACGAAAGACTTCGTGTGCGAGTGTCGGAGCGAAGGGGGGTCTTCCCCGTTGGAGCTCGATCCCCTCGCGCTCACCCCGGCCCTCAGAGACGGCGGCATCGTGAACGGCCGGACGAGCCGCTCGCTCGCCTGTCGCTGCGTCATGGAATTCCCCAAGGGTGACGGGGCGACGGATACGGCGATACGACTACTGATCGTTCAGCTGCCTGATGTGGGGGCCGACGTGCTGGTCAGCGTGAAGGGCGGTGAGGCAGACGGCCTCGACCTGATCTGGGAGAACCTGTGCAAATCGTTTGCCGTTCGAGATTTGGGTTTGTTCTCGGCTGAAACGTAGTACGTAGTACTTTGGTTGAAACGTAGTACGCGTTACATACCGTACCGCTGAAGCATCATGTACGGGGTCGTCAGGCAAGCTTCGTTTCCGCCGTGGCTGACTTCTCGAGAGGGTGCGTAACCTCGAAACCAAGTGGTTTCGTTACACCAGCGGCAGATCAAGCACCCTACACGCTCACGCGCTCGCGCGCTCGCTCGTTCGCACGCAAAGACGTCGCTGTGCCCACGCACAAGGTGAGCCTGGCAAACGTCCCGACCCCGCTGCACCCGCTCTCGCTCTCCGACAAGCTGTTGCCCCGACACCTGGGCGTCGAGCTGTTTGTCAAGCGTGACGATTTCACGGGAAGCGAGCTCTCGGGCAATAAGATTAGGAAGCTGGAGTACATCCTTGCCGACGTCATCGAGAAGGGGTGCGACACGGTCGTCACGATCGGCGGCATCCAGTCGAACCACTGTCGGTGGGTAGTTGAATTCGACCGACGTGCGCTCGCGCTTTGCTCCCTCGCTCACTCGCGCTTCGCTCGTTCGCCAGTGCGACCGTGGCTGCGGCAAACGCGTTGGGACTCGTTCGTCTTGGCCTCGACCGACGTGCGCTCGCGCTTCGCTCACTCGCGCTTTGCTCGCTCGCTCTTTAGGAGGCGCACGTGGTGCTCCGCACGTCCAGACTGGACGTCGATCGAGACCCGGGCGTCGAAGGCAACCTTCTCGTCTCGAGGCTCGCCAACGCGCACTTCCACCTCGTCACGAAAGAAGAGTATGCCAAGTTCGGGCAGCGGGAACTCGGCCGTCGCGTACGGATTGATGAGCTCGACCGACATGTGCTCGACTCCTGAGCGCGCCCCGAGCTCCCAACCCCCTGTTCACTCACTTTGCTCACTCGCCAGGTCGTCGAAGAGCTGAAAAAGGCCGGTAAATGTCCCTACCTCATCGTGGTTGGTGGGTCAAGCCCCATGGGAACGCTCGGATACGTGAGCATGATCGACGAGCTCGACGAGCAGCTCGCAGCAGACGCCATCGGCGACGGGAACTCCATCGACCGGATGGTGGTCGCGTGCGGGAGCGGCGGTGGGTATTGATTTCGACCGTCGGGTGGCCGCGCGCTGGACTCTCTCACTCGCGCTACGCGCTTGGTTCGTTCGCTCGCCAGGGACGGTGGCCGGGATCGCGCTCGGGCTCGCGCTGTGCCCGCGGTTCCGGAATACGACGCTTGACGCCGTGATGGTTTGCGACAACGAACTGTACTTCACGGAATACATCACCGGCCTCTACACGGAGCTGGGCATGTCACCGGAGAGGGCAAAGGCCATCGTTTCAGACCGCGTTCGATTCATCCAAGGCAAGGGGGGCGGCTATGCCATATCCCGAGACGAGGAACTCGACACGACGCTTGACGTCGCCAGCGAGTCGAGCATCTGCCTCGATCCGACCTACACCGGCAAGGCTTTGCACTACTGGCTCGAGCACGTACGTCGGGCCGGCGCCGAGTACGCCGGGAAGCGGGTATTGTACGTGCACACCGGCGGTCTCGGCTCGCTGTACGGAAACGAGGCGCTGGAGAGGCGGGCAGTGTCGAGAGGGCGGGATCGATGGTCCCGGCTCATCATGCCACAGCTGTGACTGACACCACGATCTTCGAAAAAGGGAGGATCCGGATAGAGTCGCTCGGATCGACGGACGCGTTCACTCCATCTTTTCATCTCATCGTACAAAATGGTTGCCATCTCCATCGTCAAGGCCCCGGTCGTCGCCGGACGCGTCTCCATGACCCAGACCAAGAGGAACACGGTGTACGTACTGAATCGATTTTCGCGAAAATCATCCGCCGGACAATCGGACGTTTCCGAGCGCCCAGTGCCGTCTCGCCGTGTCTCAACCCGTTACTGAGACCGGTTACTCGCTCGAGTCGATCGTTCTTGGTCGATCGATGGACGGAGGTTTCGTATTCGCCGGTTTATTGCGCGCGCTCACTGACCGCACGTTGCCACCGCCCGCTGCAGTCGCGTCATGGCCGAGAAGAAGCTCTTCGACCTGTCCGACCTCGAGAACACGGTCGGGTCCTGGGATATGTACGGCCAGGACGACCAGAAGCGCTACAACGGCATGCAGTCCGAGTTCTTCGAGAGGGCAGCGAGCGGACTTACGCGCAGGGAGTACCTGAACGCGCTCGTCGCGCTCGGAGGAGGTGCCGCGCTGCTCGTCTGGGGCGCCAAGGGATCCGTGGACGCCGCCCTGCCGATCACCAAGGGACCGCAGAAGACCGCCGAGGTTGGCCCGCGTGGACGCATTTAACGATCGTTTGTTTGTACAGGTGTGAAGGTTCTTTCATCATCGTCGTCGTCATTGTCGCCGTCGATCGATCAACACAGAAAGACATCAGTCACCCACCACCACCACTACCACCGCCGCCGCCGCCGTAGAGATCCAACAGCCGCTGCTCTCGCGCGACCCGTTGCTGCTCGCGCTTTTCTCGCAGCCGTATCTTGGTCTTGTCCCACATCCGTAGCACCCCGCTGATCTTCCAACGCGATTCAACGTCCCCGTCGAGCTCGTAGCGCGCCTCGTAGACGTCATACCACGCCGGCCGCTGGGCGGACCAGTACGTGACGCAGTTCTGCAGCACGCCCAGGTCAAAGGGGTTGAAAAACAGCATGTCCTTCGACTTGAGATAGTCGTACTTGGAGCGCACGAGTAGCTCGTTCGGTGTGATGTTCGCGGCGATGCAGAACAGCTGCCGCAGGGCCTGGAACCCGGTGCCGCTCAGGATGACGACCACGTAGGCCACCAACGAGACGGTGCCCGGGTACCCCGAGGTCAGCGCCGCCCATCCGATCCGGCGCATCGCCGTGATTGCCAGCCGTAACCAGATCACCTCGGCCGAGAAGAGCGAAAACAGGTAGAAGGAGAAGATCCGGCGGTTGCCGACACCGACGCAGTTGCACACGACCGGACAGTGGTGATCAAACTCCTCGACGCATCGATTGCAGATCGCGCAATGCTTCGACCGGATGGGCTTGTAGACGCCACCGCACGTCAAGCAGTTGTAGGGATTGGCCCGTTGCAAGATCATGAGCTGTTCGAGCGGGACGGCCGGGGCGGGGTCCGGACCCCTGGCGATGAAACCCGGTGCGCTCTGCGCCGTCGTCACGTGCGCGGCCATGGCCGCGGCAGTCAACGCGTACATCAGCACCACCCATGGCCACATGTCGACGCGCACCCACGGGGCGAACGAGGCGTGAAACACGGCCACGGCCGTCGCCTCGAGCGTGAACACCGTGCTCCCCAGCATCCTGCTCGCCGGCAGGGCCGTGACCGGCAGTGCAAGGATCTTCTTGTGCAGCGTCCACGCGAGTCCCACGGTGACGATCGGGCACAGCACGACGCCCACCATGAGCCGCACGCCGAGGTAAAACATGAGCCAGCAGACGAGCACGACCACCGGGCCCAGCGCCAGGTCGGCGTGCCGCAAGAACGACGAGCGGTACATCGAGATCACGTCCTGCTCCCGTTCTTCCGCAAACAGGTCCCCGTCGTCGGCGACGACGTTCGGTGCGGCGCCGTTTTGAGCGTTGATGCCGTTTTGAGCGTTGATGCCGCCGTTGCGGTTGAGATTCCGGAGCTTCTCCTCGATCTCGGGCGGCATGGGCGTGCCGCGCTCGATCTCGTCCAGACTGCGCTGCAGCACGTCGGCGGGAACGCCCAGCTGGTCGCCGACGGCGTCCAGTATCGACGGATTCGCCTTGATCATCGCCTGCACGGCATGGTGGATCGAGGACGAGGACGACGCGGACGACGACGCGGACGTGGACATAGACGGCGCCATCGTTGGATCGGCATCCCGGATCGGCACATTCGAGTCCTTCGCCTTCACTTTCCGGCGAGGGAGGGAGGGCCCCTTTCCATTACCACGATCCTTCGACGCCATTCTTCTCGGGTGAGGTGAGAGAAACTCGACTCGCTGCTACCGAACACGACGACGACCACGCATCCTATGATTGCCTGTAGTTACACTGCTGTATGCGATTTCGCTTCGATGCCATGCCAACCACGAGGGTTCATGATTCGTTTTTTTCCGTTCCCACCCGGAGCTTTATGGCGCTCTGCACCACCGCAAAGGTGGCCGGCAGCTCGCCCACGACCGTACCTCCAATCTCGACGGGGTGACTCGCCTTCGCCACCAGCCGCTTGATCCGCGCCTGGTGCACCCTGGCGTTCCTCGTCGACGAATGGGACGACGACGACGGGTTTGGCATCGAGCCGCCATCCAACTCGCCGGCGTGCGAGTTCAGGCTCGCCGCCGACTCGGTATGGGGCATCCCTTTCTCTCCCGCTCGCTCGTCAGAGTGCTTTCGCTCCAGCATGGCCTCCCCGGCGCCCAACCCCCCGAACCCGCCCACCTCGGTGACCAGCGGCCGACCGCGCCGATCGGACGGCAGCACGTCCACCGTGTGACACCGCCTCGAAGAGATGTGCCGACTCCTCTCTGGCGTCCCTTCGCCCATGCGCTGGAACACCCGGCCGACGCTGAACAGCGATCCGGTCGAATTGACCGCCACCATGTCGATCGTCCCGTTGAACGGATGCGCCGACACCGACAGTTTCTTCCCGCGCGAGAACGAACACCCGTTGCACGCAGCCAGCAGCGTCAGATCCTTGATATGCTCCCATTCCCCTTCATCGTACGACACGACGACGTCCACCCGCGGCTTGAAAACCACGTGCTTCCACGTCTCGAACACCGACGCGACCGTGTGCCGCAGCCTGCCAAACATGCCGTAGTTATCCAGCCGCGCACACACCTTTGCGTTCGACCCCACCGACGCCACGTTCAGAAAATGCCTGGCCATGGGCACCCCGTCGGCCCCGATACACGTCACCTTGCCCACGTCCACCACGGCCGTATGCCCCCGCCCAATCCGCCACAGCCCGTCCTCGAACGACTCCGGGTCCCAACCCATGCTCCTATGAAAATCGTTTGCCCTCCCGAGCGGCAGCACCGACAGCACCGCCTTGGGCAGCCCCGACTCGTCCCGACAGTGCGACCGCAGCATCCCGTCGACGACCTCGTCCACCGTCCCCTGACCACCGGCCGCGATGATCATATGAGCCCCCTTATTCGCCGCTCGCGTCGCTACTTTCGTCGCGTGCCCGGGATACCTGGTCGTGTAGACGCGCCACTTGACGAGCGACAGCTGGTTGAGCAGACGCGCGCAACGACGCTCCCATTCCTTCTTCTTTAGCCCGTTGACAATAATCACCCACGTCTCTTCCAGCTGCTCCCGCTCCCTGACGGTATACGAAGACGTCGGCGTCGCTGTTGTCGCCGCCGCAGTCCCTGTCCCCGCCGTCGCCCCCACCACCCCATCTGCTGCATCATGATTCGTCGTCGACAGCGACACGGACGAGTGCGACACGTCGACAGACAGCGAAAGACTCTGACTTGGACTCGACAGGCTCCCCTGCGACAGGGAACGCGGCAACCTCCCCGTCACCTGCCCGTCCAAATTCAGCACGACATTCTCCCCCCGCGACCCCTGCCGCCGCCTGTCGCTCCGCTTGACAATCGACCCATGACGCAGCTTCCCTTGCTCCAACAGCTCTCTATAATGCGCCTCTTCCACAATATCCCGATGCGCCAGTATCTTCTTCTTCGACCCTGTCGACGTCGGCATCGCCAACCCCGGCAACGGAAACGGCGTCGGCGAGTTGGAACCCCGCCGGGGAGGATGCGCCGCAGAGCTCGAACTCGACGGATCGCTGCTCGTCACCGCACTCGCATCCACCCCCTCTGGCGGCAACGCGAGCGGGTGTTGCTGCCCGGCGACCATGTGTTGTGTGCCTCGATCGCTTTGTCCGCCACGACTCGACGCCGCACGAAATCTGACTGACTGACCAATCCCCGCGCTACCTTCCCTGAATCTACTCTATTCGCACTTACGCACCACGTACCAAACGCTGTTGTCTACCGGCACGCCGCGAGCGCGTCTCCCCGGAAGGATGATGCAACTCGACAGTACCTAGCGCCGCGTACGCCCAACGGCTGAGCGTCCTACAGCACGAGTTGACCTAAAGGGACCGACTTCAGCTTCATACATTCTGAGAGAGGAGGAGAGATGGGGAGGGACTCGAATGAGCGGGGCACCCACGTGCCACCTCCGATGCCATGGCTCGTCCTCGTCCATCTCCCGCACGACCAGGCGCCGCTGCTTGAGCTCGCCGGATCGGTGCTCCTCCTGCCTCCACCGCGCGGCGGTGGGCAGCGGCGAGCGGCAGTCGCCATACTTGCGCAGGAGTCCGACGCAGTCGGTCCGCCCTCATGAATGTGGATCAGTTCCAACGCATGTCTCCGAGGGCCGAGGATATCGAGCTCGACGCCCTGGACAGAGACCCACCATTTCATTACCTACCTGGTCGATACTATCGTTCTCGTTCTCGTTCTTCTCGTTCTCCTCGTTCTTCTCGTTCTTCTCGTGGTGAGGTCTGAATCAACTGAGATTTCACCTCTGATGCTCGCCCTCTCCTCGACTCGCGTAGCCCTCCTCCATCGTGCTTCTACCTGTGCTCGTTACGGACTTGTCAAGTGTCCTGTGCTCGGGGGTCTTCGTCTTCGTTCGTCGTCGTCGTCCAACTCCAGTCGTCTGTTCGAATCCAAGTCGATCAGGGCTCGCCGGTTTCAGACGACTCCACGTGGTGTCATACCGATGACTGTGCAAGCGGCGACTGCGGGTGCTCCGGTGGAGAAGTTCCGGAAGGATTATGAGCAGGTGCCGTTCACGGCTGAGGAGGTGCACCTGACGTTCAAGCTGGGGGAGGAGACGACCGAGGTGATCTCAGAGGTGTCGATGCGGGCTTTGAACAGGGGGTCTGGGAAGGGGGTGTACTTGAATGGTCGGGGTGATATGGTGCTGAAGAGTGTTTCTGTGGATGGGAGGGTGCTGGGCGGGGGAGAGTATGAGGTGACGGAGGGCGGGAGTGGGTTGAGGTTGGGGGAGGAGGTGGTGGCGGACAAGGAGGGGTTCGTGTTGCGTGTGGTGACCGAGATTCGGCCGCAGGACAATACGCTGTTGGAAGGGTTGTATAAGAGCAGTGGGAACTTTTGCACGCAGTGCGAGGCGGAGGGATTCCGTGGTATTACGTACTTTTTGGACAGGCCCGACGTGATGGCGACGTACAGGACGAGGATCGAGGCGGATAAGGGGAAGTATCCGGTGCTGCTGTCGAACGGGAACCTGGTGGAGGAGGGGGATTTGGAGGGGGGAAGGCATTACACGGTGTGGGAGGATCCGTTCAAGAAGCCGTGCTACCTGTTTGCGTTGGTGGCGGGCAAGCTGTCTATGCGGGAGGATACGTTCAAGACGATGTCGGGGAGGGACGTGACGTTGCGTATCTTTGTGCAGGAGGAGAACATTGGGAAGGTGGACTTTGCCATGGAGAGTCTGATCAAGGCGATGAAGTGGGACGAGGATACGTACGGGCTGGAGTACGACCTGAACATCTTCAACATTGTGGCGGTGGATGACTTCAACATGGGTGCCATGGAGAACAAGTCGCTCAACATCTTCAACTCGAGGCTGGTGTTGGCGACGCCGAACATGGCTACGGACGGGGACTTTGCGCGCATCGAAGGGGTGGTGGGACACGAGTACTTCCACAACTACACCGGCAACCGCGTCACGTGCAGGGACTGGTTCCAGCTGACGCTCAAGGAGGGTCTGACCGTGTACAGGGATCAGGAGTTCTCGGGGGATATGAACTCGAGGCCGGTGCAGCGCATCACCGACGTCATCAGGCTCCGAAGCAGCCAGTTTACGGAGGATGCGGGCCCGATGGCGCACCCGGTCCGCCCAGACTCGTACATCAAGATGGACAACTTTTACACGGTGACGGTGTACGAGAAGGGCGCTGAGGTCGTGCGCATGTACGAGACGCTGCTGGGGAAGGACGGTGGGTTTTGTCGTTGTTGTTGTCGTTGTTTTCGACTGGTTGTCGGCTGTCGGCTGTCGGTTGGTTGAGGTTGCTGACAACGTTGTCGACGACGACGTCTGGTCCTTGTTGTTGCTGCTGCTGTTGCTGCTGCTGTTGCTCACGATATTCCGTCGCTATCATTATGATGACCACCAGGGTTCCGCAAGGGGATGGACCTGTACTTCCAGCGCCACGACGGGTCTGCCGTCACGTGCGACGACTTCTTGGCCGCCATGGCCGACGCCAACGGCGAGGATTTGACCGACCTCTCCAAGTGGTACGGCCAGGCCGGTACGCCGGTCGTCAAGGCCAAGGGCACCTACGACGCCGCGTCCAAGACGTACACGCTGAGCCTCGCCCAGTCGTGCCCGGCCACGCCGAGTCAGGACACAAAGGTGCCCGTGCTCATTCCGGTGCGGGTGGCCCTGCTCGGCGCTGACGGCAAGCCCATCCCGCTCACCCTGCGCGGGTCGGCCGAGGGGGGCGAGGACGAGGTCGTGTTGAGACTGACGGCCAGCTCGGAGGACTACGTGTTTGAGGGCGTGCAAGCCGAGCCGGTCCCGTCGCTGCTGCGCGGGTTCAGCGCGCCCGTCAAGCTCGAGATCGAGAACCAGACGGACGAGAACCTCGAGTTCATCCTCGCCAACGACACCGACCCCTTCAACCGCTGGGAGGCCGGGCAGATCCTGGGACGCAAGCTGGTCGTCGACCTCTACGCCGCGGCCATCAAGTCCGCCGACAAGAGCGCCGACGCCGTCGCGCGGGCCGCAGGGAACGCCGGAGGCGTTTCCGACAGCCTGGTCGAGGCCTTCAGGTCTTTGCTCAAGGCCAAGGACTTGGACGGCCAGTACCGCGCCTACGCCATCGGCTTGCCGAGCACGTCGGAGCTCATCAGCGCCATCCCCGAGGCCGACCCGGTCGTGCTGCATCACGTCCGGAGCTACATCGTCAAGGAGATTGCGTTGCGCCTCAGGCCGGACCTCGAGGCCGCCATCGCCGAGAACGAGGACGCCCCCGACGTGGCCTGGACCTTCACCTCGGAGGCCTGTGCCAGGAGGGCGCTCAAGAACAGGGCGCTCGGCTATCTGGCCACCCTGAAGGACGACGCCATCACCGAGTCGATCTTCGATAGGTTCAAGGGCGCCACCAACATGACGGACGAGATTGCCGCCCTCGGCGCGCTCGACATTGCCGGCGGCAAGAGGAGGGACGAGGCGCTGGACCTGTTCTTCGCCAAGTGGAAGTCCGAGCCACTCGTGTTGCTCAAGTGGCTGGGGCTCCAGGCCGGGTCCAACATCGAAGGCAACCTGTCAACGATGAACAGGCTCATGGGCGACGAGGCGTGCTTCAACATCAAGAACCCGAACAACAACTACTCGTTCTTCGGCGGGTTCGCCTCCTCCCCCGTCAACTTCCATGCCGCCGACGGCTCGGGCTACCAGTTCTTGGCCGACGGCATCATCAAGCTCGACGGCATCAACCACCAGGTCGCGGCGCGGCTGGTCAGCCCGTTCACGGCCTTCAAGCGGTACGACGGGGCGAGGCAGGAGCTGATGAAGGCCCAGCTTAGGCGCATCCTCGAGACGCCGTCGTTGAGCGCCAACGTCTACGAGATTGTTTCGAAATCGATCAAATAGTAATCGCGTGAGCATCCGTATTCTCCTCCTGCTCCTGGTCCGTCCCCGGGTCCGAGACCGTGAAGATTCTCTTTCTCCTCCTGGTCCGTCACCGGGTCCGAGACCGTGAAGAGCCTGAAGATTGAAGAACCGATTCGGATTCACAGGGGACGATGACCACGCTGCGCCACCCAACCGGGCCGCCACTGGGCGCCCTGGAGGACCCGTCGGTCTTCGGCGTGAACAAGATGAAGCCTCATGTCCCGCTGCACGCGTTCGGCACCCACGAGCGGGCGCTCGACTACTACGAGCGTCTCCCAGACGAGTCGACCAGTCCGCACCGGCGGCGCATCGTCGACCCGAAGTTCGCGCTCGTTCCGTCCCCCGGCGACGTTCCGGAGGGTTATCAAGCTCCTGAATACGACGACACGTCGTGGATGTCGATCCAGGTCCCCCACTCGTGGCAGCTAGACCCGACGGTGGTCAACGAGTCGGCGTTCAGGGACGTGCCCATCTACAGCAACTTCCAGTACCTGTTTGAGGTCGACCCGCCCTTCGTGCCGAGAGAGAATCCTACGGGATGCTATAGGTTCAGGTTTTCATGCACGGACGAGGAGCTGCGGGACGACCCGCGATACTTCCTGTCGTTCGAGGGGGCCGACTCGGCGCTCTCTTGCTGGCTGAACGGGACGTTTGTCGGCTACAGCCAGGACAGCAGGCTGCCGGCCGAGTTTGACGTGTCGGCTTTGGTGAGGCGGGGAGAGAACGTGCTGGCAGTGCAGGTGTCCAAGTTCTGCGATGGGAGCTACCTGGAGGACCAAGACATGTGGCGGTTGAGCGGCATCTTTCGGGACGTCGTCCTGCTGCGGAAGCCTGCGACGTACATTCAGGACTATCGGATCGACGCCGTCATAGACCGTTTCGAGCGGATGAAGGACGAGAAGGACGAGAAGGACGAGGATGGCGACGGCGACGACGTCGCGCTCCGCCTCGAGGTGGACGTGGTCGGCGCGGCCGGCGCCCCGGCCACGCACCGGGTGCGGACGACCGTGTACGCCTACGACGGGAGGCAGCAGGTCGTCACCTTCGAGGGGAAGTTGGAGCCGGTGTGGCTTGCCCGGACGTCAGGGTCCCGGGCGGCCGGGTACAGGGCGACGATGCGAGTCGGGGGCCTGCGGGACAGGGTCCGGATGTGGTCTGCCGAGACCCCGGTGGCCTACGTCGCTGTTGTGGAGCTTCTCGAGGGCGAAGAATCCAAAGACGTGGAGGCTCACGTCTTTGGCTTCCGCTCCGACTGGATCCAGCGCGCAACGGGCAAGTTCATGCACAACGGCCGGGCCATCATGATGCGCGGGGTCAACAGGTTCGTCTCTCCTCATTCTTCCGCTCGCGTTTCTCTCCTCGCTATTCGCCGAACGACTCACCACGCACGCTGCGTTCGCTCGCCAGGCACGAGCACTCGCCCGACGACCGGGCGCGGGTCGTCACGTCGGCCGCCATGCAGCGCGACGCCACGCTCATCAAGGGGCTCAACTTCAACGCCGTGCGCTGCTCGCACTACCCCAACCACGACCTTTGGTACACGATCTGCTCCCTGTATGGGCTCTACGTGATCGACGAGGCCAACGTGGAGTGCCACGGGTTTGACCCCGCGCTGGGCAACAACCGGATCAACCCGACCAACAGCCCGGATTGGATCGCATCCATCGTCGTTCGCGGCGTGAGGATGTACGAGCGCGACAAGAACCACGCCTCGATCATCTGCTGGTCGCTCGGGAACGAGGCCGGCTACGGCCCCGCACACCTGGCGATGGCCGGGTACCTCCGCGCTCGTGACGCGTCGCGCCCCGTCCAGTACGAGGGAGGAGGCAGTCGGACTCCGGCGACGGACGTCATCTGTCCGATGTACGCGCGTATCGGCCAGATCGTCTCTCTGGCCAAGGACATCGACGACAGGCGGCCCATCGTGCTGTGCGAGTACGCGCACTCCATGGGGAACAGTACGGGCAATGTTCACAAATACTGGAGGACGTTTCAGGAGCACGAAAAATGCCAGGGAGGGTTCATCTGGGACTGGGCAGACCAGGCGCTGCCCAAGGAGATTGACGGCGTGCCCACGTGGGCCTACGGCGGCGACTACGAGGGCGACCTGCCGAACGACGGCCAGTTCATCTGCAACGGCGTCGTCTACCCGGATAGGCGCCTGAAGCCTGCGTCGTTCGAGATGAAGCACGTGCAGAGTCCCATCGAGACGCTCGCGATCCGACAGGACGACGGCTCGTATTGGCTTCGCGTCGTCAACAAGCACGACTTTCTCGACTTGGTCGACCTGGTCGGCGGCGCGTTCCGGGGCGAGTACCGGTTGTATCGCAATGGTGAGGCGTTCAGTGACGTCTGCGAGGTCAGTGCCCCGGACGCGGACGGCATCGTGGCCCGCGTGGCCCGCGAGGCCGTCCGAGACGTCGTCGCCGGGACGAAGGAAATGAAGGCGGGGAACAAGGCGGCTGGCTGGCGCGGCATGGATGCCGTCGAGGTGTCGATCATGATTACGTGGTTTGTGGTCGACGGCCGGCGTGCCGCGTTCGGAAAGGTGGCAGGCGACGACGTGTGGGCGGCTGCGCCGTTTGCCGCGCTGCCGCACCCGTGGCCCGTCGCTTCCGACTGCCATCTCCTCGAGAGAGAGACTTGCGAGTGCGAAGAGACCCTTGCGTTTGGGCATGTGGTCGATGACCTCGCGTGCGACGTCCACCGAGACGCGGACCGCGTGACGGTCGCCCACGAGGCGTCGGGAACATCGGGGGCGTCGATCGGGGTCGACGAGCGCACGGGCGACCTCGTATCCTACGTCGTCGACGGGATGGAGTTCTTGGACCGGCCGATGCGCTTGTGCATGTATCGGGCGCCCACAGACAACGACCGCGGAGGGTCCGGCGGGAAGAGCCACGCGGCGCGATGGAAGGCAGCGGGCCTCGACGTCCTGCGCCCGTCCGTCACGTCCATCGACGTGGGTCCGTCGAGCGTCACGGTCTCGATCAGGATGCGACCTGACGAGCACTCGTACGGCAAGGCGACGGGCGTCGAGGAGGGCGTCGGCGTCGGCGAGGTCGGCGGCAGCCACTGGTTTGCCGACGGCGACGACCATGACGGCAACGACGGCGACGACGGCGACGAAACGTCGATGGACGACGCGCCGCACGTGACACCCGCGCCGGCAGACGTAGAAGCGACCGTGACGTACGCGCTCGTCAGGCGAGGGGCGGGGGCAACGATCGCGAGGGCGTCGTACCGCGTCGATTGCAGCAAGGTCTGCGTGCCGTCGCTGCCCCGGGTCGGCGTGGCCTTTGCGCTGCCGGAGGACTTTGACACTGCCGAGTTCTATGGCCGCGGCCCCCACGAGAACTACTGCGATAGGAACAGCTCGGCCCACCTGCTCCGCCACGGCCCCATGCCCGTCGCCGAGCTCCACGAGCCGTACGTGTTTCCCGGCGAGAACGGCGGGCGCACCGACGTCCGATGGGTGGCGTGGACGAGCTCGAAACGCGGTCGCACCATCGCCGCGTCGCTCCGCCGCGCCGACGGACGCCGCGGGCAGTTCTCCTCAAGCTTCTTTTCGCTCGAGGAGCTCGACCGATGCCGCCACGACAGCCACCTGGCCAGGGACGGCCGTGTCCACGCCCACCTCGACGCCGCGCACATGGGCGTCGGCGGTGACGACAGCTGGAGCCCCAGCGTGCACGAGGAGTACATGGTGCCGGCCGGGGCGTATGAGTTCACCGTGGAGTTCGATTCTTTAATCGAATAAACGAATGGTATCATCATAGTCTTCAACGTCGACCGAGAGGTTACGCAGAGCATTCAACCGACGACAGAAATGGTCCACCCTTTGACGGTTGGGATCGATGCCCTGAAACAGGCCAGTCCGCACATTCGGCTGATCGTACCTGCCGCGGCGGCCTTGATTTGGACGTTGAAACGAATTACCGGTCACCATGAGGAGCCTGAAGACCTCCTCGAGGACGACGAGGCCGCGAGTCTCGGCTCGATCTGTTCCTGTTCCGTCACGGGGCCCGTGGGGAAAAGGCAGCTGCCCTACAAGGTTCCCGCCGGGAAAGCGACGGTGCTCCTCGACGTAATGATCCCCACGACCGTGGCAGCGTTCTGGAAGGCCATCTTCCAGAACGACAGCGATGCCTTCGAGCGGTACCACGCGAGCATGGGCGACCGGAACACGTACGTGGGGCCTTGGAGAGAGAAGGAGGAGGAACGGAACGGCGAGGCGGAGGGGGGGAGCGATAAGCTGCGGAGGAGGCGCGTGTCGTTCATCAAGCCGCTAAAAAACCCGCTCGGCCCGAGGCAGGCGGCCAACCAGGAGACGTTCCGACTCGTCGACCTCTCGCCAAACGGGTTTACGGTCGAGTGCGTGTGTCGGACAAACGGCGTGCCGTTCGCAAGCAGCTTCCAGAACGAGATCCTCTGGGTCGGATACCAGGTCGAGGACAACGCCATGCGCCTGATCGTGAGCGGCGAGTGCAGGTTCACCGAGAGCGTGTTTGGGATGCTGAAGGGCACGATCGTCCGGGAGAGCGTGCAGGGGATGCGGAATGCGTATAATAATTACTTCAGGGAAGTGGTGCGGGAGGCTTTTGGCGTCATCGAGGAGGAGGAGGGCGAGGACAAGAAGGGCGGGCTGGTGGGCGCCAAGCACGGCTTAACGGACGGCGTCGTGAACCTCGCCGCGACCAATCCCGCCGTTTTCGTCGCGCTGTTGGCGGCAATCATCATCATTTTGAGGATGATCACTCAGCAGCAGCTCTACACGCACTTGCTGCGGAAAGCGATGGCCGCCTGATAGGAGGGAGAGTCGAACCACGTTGTGGTTGGTTTGCAGGAGCCTACCGCCGCCGCTTCTTGGCGGCGGCGAGGACGTCGCCTTCTGTGACCTCCACGGCCCAGTGCAGGCACGTCTGTCGGACGACGGGAGAGATGCGGGAGTCGTCAAAGCTGGCGCCGGCGTTCAGGATCTTGTTGATCAGGTTGTTCTTCCAGCGCCCCTTCTCGCCGCACACGCCCTTCCAGCGGCCGATCTGACGATCGTCATCGTCCATCCGGCGACCGCAGTAGAATCGACAGTACCATTGGAACCAGCCCCTCGGGTCCCGCTCGTCGATCCAGCCGTGCTCCTCCCAGTAGACCTGGTCTTGTCCCGCCTTCACACCGTACATATTCGTCTGACAGTTGTATCGTCGACTGGCGAACGTCTGGACATCGAGACCGTCGAACCATTCCTCTGGGTGCTCTTTGGGATCGATCGCACAGGGACCTCGCACTCCAGGCTTCCCGCCGATGGGATTGAAGTAACAGCCACCCCACGACCCGGCGCGGATCACCTGAGCTGGGGTCAGATTGGGTTTGAACTCGGGTCGGTCTTTGAAGACCACTTTGGAGCGCCGTGGCGCGAGTGAGCAATGGCAGCCGGTCAACGCGCATTCGAGTAAAAAAACATACGGTGTCCCTTGGTTGGGTGCCTCGTGACGTTACCTAGACACTCTGGAAGCGATAACGCGCTCTTTCGTCGGTCAGCCGGCGTCGGCTCTGGCTCGTAAGCCGCCATCGCTGCCTTTGCGGCACCGCCCGCCGGCCGCTCGACCGCGATCATGTCCTCGTCGCTGTAGCTCCTCACCGTCGTGCGGGCGCGTCCGGTGCGCCGAGGCGCCTCGCTGCTGTCGGGTGGTTTCTTCTTGCTGCGCTGCTGCTCGTT
>Ga0181584_10000179_pt1 | contig 41107 bp, 26 predicted proteins | sample 071ome_30_FD_132462 | JGI IMG/M metagenome (GOLD analysis project Ga0181584, IMG submission 132462) | Coastal salt marsh microbial communities from the Groves Creek Marsh, Skidaway Island, Georgia - 071406AT metaG (megahit assembly) | ecosystem: Environmental > Aquatic > Marine > Intertidal... | reverse complement strand
GCCCGCCTGTCTGGTTTTGCCAATCCAAAGATGGCCGACTACATTGACGGAGCTATCGAACAAGATCTCTCGGAGCCAGGGGCTGAAGATATGACAGCACCCCACCGAACGGGACCTCGCAAGTTGGTTTTCGAGGGAGGCACCTATCTCACTCCTACCATCGTTTACTGCGATTCCATGGCTCACCCCCTCGCCAACCGGGAATTTCTATGTCCCTACGCCAGCGTTGTCGAGATACCCCAGAGCCAGATGCTCGAAAAAATAGGACCCTCCCTGGTGGTGACCGCCATTACCAAGGATCCAGATTTCACTGAGCAACTGCTGGAATCCGACCTGATAGAGCGACTCAATCTGGGGGCCATTCCTACCATGAAAATTTCGTGGGACCAGCCTCATGAAGGCAATATGTTTGAGTTTCTTTACAAAAGAAGGTCCATCGAAAGAGAAGTGTAACTCATTACCCGATTGATCGGTCCTTAAGAGGAGAGTTTCCGCACGGGAACCACCGTCTGAATGCTTCAGCAGGGCGAGGGAGAACATACGTAAACAGCATGGAATCAGAAGCCAGGCATTGCTCAGAGGCCACCTCGTCATTGGATGCGTTCGACATTCAAACCCAGGTACGCTTGGTTTTCGGCCAAGGAGCGGTTGAATCCGTGGGTAAGCACGCAGCAGGACTAGGTGGTAGGCGCGTCTTACTAGTAACGGATGAAGGCATTGTAAGGGCAGGACATGCAGCGAAAGCGATCGAGCATCTTCAGTCTGCTGGCTTGGAAGTCGCTACCTTCGCCAGTGTCAGGGAAAATCCAACCACAGCAGATGTCGATCTCTGTGTCGAAGCGGCACGCGATCACAAAACCGATTTGCTGGTGGGCCTGGGAGGTGGAAGTAGCATGGATACGGCCAAAGGGTGCAACTTCATTTTCACCAACGGTGGGAAAATGCAGGACTATTGGGGTATTGGAAAGGCGCCTCACCCCATGCTTCCCCTGATTGCGATACCCACTACCGCAGGAACAGGAAGCGAATGTCAGTCCTTTGCGTTGATTGCTGACGAAAAAACGCACCAAAAAATGGCGTGCGGGGATTCCAAAGCTGCAGCTGCAGTCGCCATCCTGGATCCGGAACTGACGCTCTCCCAGCCAAGGCAAGTCTCTGCCTGCACGGGAGTCGATGCACTTTCCCACGCCATTGAATCGGGAGTGAGCCTCAAACGAAATGCGTTCAGCTGGATGCATTCCCAGGAGGCCACCAAATGCATTTTACCTGGATTAGAGCGTGTTCTGACTCATCCTGAGGACTTGGAAGCACGCGGACAATTGCTGCTTGGGGCTGCTTTGGCAGGTACCGCGATTGAGAACAGCATGTTGGGTGCCGCTCACGCAACAGCCAATCCCCTGACCGCTCGCTTTGGAGTCATCCACGGAATGGCTGTTGGAGTGATGCTTCCGCATGTCATGCGTTTGAATGCAGCCGATCCTGGCGTTCAGGCCTGTTATGCACGACTGGCGCGATTGAGTTCCGTATCTAGTCAAGATCGTGATGATTTGGCGAGTCAGGACCTCATCAGGGCCGTTGAAATAGCGTTGGAAATAGCAGAAATCCCGCGTTCACTCGAACAACACGGTGTGACTTCCGAAGACTTGGATGTCTTGGCAACAATGGCCACCGAGCAATGGACAGGTCGATTCAATCCCAAATCGTTGTCAAAGCAGGATTTCAAGGATCTTTACCGAAAAGCCTTGGAGAATCCATCATGACCAGAATGGGATTCAAGGTTCCTCTGCCGGAATTTCGGCTTCTGGCAGTGAAATGGTAGCCGCTAGGGTCAGTTCCATTTGCCCATCCTCATTAAGGATGGGAAGTACGCCTAACTCAAGTTTACGGAGCATGGCACCTGTGTCGGATGGTATTTGAAAAGAAGTGCTGACCACAGCCTCCTTGCCTGCATTGGTAACCACGGTGGGCAACCCCAGAAGCTTACCCGTGGGAGATCTTTTGATCCCTTCAAAAAGAGAAGCGGCATCCTCTGCGTCGAATCCACCAGCTTGGTCCGTCTCGTTGCCGGAAACGCGCATATTATCCAGAAAAAAAGCTTCCAACTCGCTATCGTCCAGCTCTGCAACCTTGGAAACGAACTGAAGATACCCCGATCCACTATTGGAGGACCCCATGGTAGGCGTCATGAACATGAAAGTTCTTCGTCCTGGAGAAGTTTGCCAACCACCGGTCACCAAAGTCATGCCGAGTTCTAATGCCACATTCAGGGTAGCAGCGTAGTAATCAGAGGGTTCAAACTCTTCCTCTTCAAGCTCCTGAGATTCGGGATTAGCCGCTGCCTGCTTCGCTTTTTCGGCGGCCAACAACTGACTCTGCTCTTGATCCTGAACCTTTTGTCGCAGTTGCGCGATCTCCCCTCGAAGAGACGCCAGTTCCTTGCGTTCGCGCTCCATACGCCGTCGTTCAGCATCACTGAGCATGCGCCCTTGCATGGAAACCATTTGCTCTTGAAGGGCATTTTTTTCCGTTTCAAGGCGAACCACCGTTTCTTGAGCCACTGTGAGCTTGGGGGCCAAAGTAAAGTGATTGACGAAATAACCGAGCGCTCCTGCAAGGAGGACGGCGATGATGGCTGTGGGTTTCATGTTTTTGAAATGGATCTAATGCTAATGAATGCAATGATCATACGTCAGAACCCATTTATCAAAGCGAAATTCTGAACCCGAATCGATCCAACGGCAAATCAAAAGGACCTGGAGCGCCCACAGAACTAGGATTCCAGTCTCGCAGAGCACAGGAATAGCCGATGCTGCCCAACAATCCATACAACTTGCCATGAGGTTGCTATCAATCGATGGCTTGCATGGCCGAGATGATTTGAGTAATATTGGACATAATTACAGACACCATGAAATCAACTCCAAGCCCCTACGCAACCTTTGGATCCAAAAGAAAACTTCAAGGATTCACGCTGATTGAGCTTCTGGTGGTCATCGCCATCATCGCCATTCTTGCAGGTATGCTACTCCCCGCATTGAGCAAGGCAAAAACCAAAGCCCAAGGCATCCTTTGTATGAACAACAACAAGCAGATGATGCTGGCATGGCGGTTCTATTCGGATGACAATGAAAGCAAACTGGTAGGGGCCTCCGAATGGCAGCTTAACGGCCGAAGAGTTCCCAATTGGACCGCTGGAAGCTGGCTCACACTAGGTTCGCCAAAGGATCCCAGCAATTGGAATCACCAACAATACACCCGCCAAAGCCCTCTTTGGAACTATTGTGGGGGAAGCGAAAAAATATGGAAATGCCCAGCTGACAAGTCTTATGGCATCGATCCCAGCGGCCAACGCGTTCCCCGCATCCGCAGCATGTCCATGAACAACTGGGTCGGAGGCCCTGCTTGGAGTGCTTCAGGCAATCAATGGAAAACCTACACCAAGGAATCCGATTTGACCGATCCTGGTCCGTCCATGACATTCGTACTTCTCGATGAGCGCGAGGACAGCATCAATGATGGTTATTTTGTCGTGGATATGGCGGGATTCCCCGGGAATGGGGGCAGCTACAAAATTGTGGATTATCCTGCCAGCTACCACAATGGGGCGTCCACATTCGCATTTGCCGATGGCCATGCTGACATCCATCGCTGGACAGACGCCCGTACCATGCCGAAACTTTCCAAGGCCAACATTCCATTGAATGTTCCCTCCCCCAACAACAAGGACGTTTTCTGGATGCAGGAACGCAGCACCCGTACCATCAATGCAGTGAGGTAGCTGGCGATTTACTTTTTCTGGAACCCCCTCTCACCCATGAGAGGGGGTTTTTTGTGCTCAAGATTTAGTAAATGCGCCAAATTGGCGCAAATAGTGTTCATAAAAAGCCACTTTTAAAAAACGTTTTGACCGAAAAGTGCGCCAAATAGTGGTTTTTTAGGTGAAAACGGCAAAAAGGCATGGTTTTAATAAAAATTTGCGCATGGCACAAATTATGCTAAAATAGACCGTGGATCTCGCAACAAACTAAACAGTTTTTGCGTCCAGCCTCTTCCGTATCGGAACGGAAGAAACCCAGCTACTTGAGCTCACGTCGCACCGAATCACGGTGTCCTGCTTGAGATGAGGGTTAATCATCGTCCGGCAGCTGAATCTTGAAGATCCGCTCAGCTGCCGGATCTTCTTTTTTAGCAATCCATTTTTCAGGTTGATCAAATAGGAGGTTTGTTTCTAACTGGCACGATGAAACCCGCTTCCATGAAAAAAAATCAACAGGCGCGGATCCCAGCCCTTTCCGCGATCTCTTGTCTCTGTTTGCTCGGGGTTTTTTGCGGTATGACTTTTGAAATGATGGCTGAACGTTTTGAAGTCCACCTGAGGAAACAAGTAGTGACAAAAGAGGACCCTTCCTCATTCGAAAGCATTACCCAAATAGCTTCATGGAAGTCCGAAGAAACAGCCATCATCGTCTGTGATATGTGGGATCTGCACCATTGCAAGAATGCCGTCACGCGTGTGGGTGAAATGACCGATCGCATGAATGCGGTATTGACCGAAGCAAGAGATGCTGGAGCGCTGATCATTCACTCGCCGAGCAGTTGCATGGATTTTTACCAGGGGCATCCTGGTAGACTCAAGGCCATGCAGGCTCCAACGGCCAAAAACCTCCCAGAAGCCATCGATCAATGGTGCTACATCATTCCTGAGGAAGAAAAAGGCGTCTACCCCATTGATCAATCCGATGGTGGGGAAGATGATGACCCGATCGAACATGCTGCATGGGCTGATTATCTCGAAAGCATTGGCCGAAATCCTCGAGCGCCCTGGATCCGACAGGTGGAGGCTCTGGAAATACACCCCAAGGATGCCATCACTGATGATGGCAAGCAGGTTTGGAATTTACTGGAACAACACCATGTCAAACATGTGATCGTCTTGGGTGTTCACACCAACATGTGTGTGCTGGGCCGGCCCTTTGGTCTCCGGCAGATGGCCAAGAATGGAAAGGACGTTGTCTTGATGCGAGATATGACCGATACCATGTACAACCCACAAATGTGGCCTTATGTGGATCACTTTCGCGGAACCGAATTGATTGTGGAGCACATCGAAAAATACGTATGTCCGACCATCACCTCAGCGGATTTGCTGGGAGGCAGCCCTTTTCACTTCACAGGGGACCCTCGGGCCCCTTCGGGAGAGCGCTAAAAAAAGGCCTACTCGCTCTCCGAGTGAATGGCCTTACCGGTCTCATCACAAACCCGGAGCTGAAATTCCCATTCCACTGTCCAGTCTTCCATCTGTTCGTTCTGGCAGAGCTTGATCAGTAAGCTGTTGGAACCCTTTTTGAGTTCAGCTGGAAGGATGTATTGATCCATCTGAGCTCCGCGATGGTATTCATCACGACCGAAGATAAATTCCCCATTGAGCCATATCTTCCAGGCGTTCTTGCATCCCAGCCTCAATTGAGCCGGACGCTCTTCACTCGAGTGGAAATCGTGGTAGGCGTAGGCCGTGACTTCCTTGAGGTAACCTGGATAGGGCTGGTTCAGATCGACCATACCAAAACGGTCGTCGCTTTGCATGGACTGCCAGCTCACCTCCCCCGATTTCCCTTGATAGGAAACTTTGAGATCCACGCCTTGTTCAGGTGCAAAGATTGTCTCAAAACCCGACCGATCACGATTATGGAAAGGACCTACGACGTGCCATTGGGTGATCATACCCAACATTTGAGTGATCTCAATTTGAGCACCAAGATCTTGCAAAGCATCGGCCAAGATCCGGATTTGATCGACGTCTCTCGCATGCTCGATTCCTTGCCGGAAGATCATTTGTGCCGCAGCAGGTCGGTTGGCTGACAGTGCCTTTTGGCCATCTTCCATCCACAGAGCGACGGCCTGACTTCGCAAGGCGTTGGAAGGATCATTCAACATACCACGCAACATGAGTTGAGCCGCAGAGGGATCCAATTGTTGTAGCCACTCCAGAGCCAATGCCCGCGCATTGGCATCTTGGTTCGTATCCAGGACAAATTCAGTCAATCCCAGGACAGGCAGGGCGCCTTCCTGCTTCAATGCAGATTCAGCGAGTGATTCCGTAGCGTTTCTCAGCCAGTTTTGAGCAATGGGTGAAGCGCCCTTCATACCTTCGAGCACTTCGATCAACGTGTCGGTGGAGCCTGCGGCTAATTGTTGGAGGGCCAGGGAAGCTTTTTCATTGCCTTGCCCCTCCTCGCCCACGGCTTGAATCACCTTGATGGCTTCCTCCGTGGGGGAAGGTGACTCCACTGCGCCCACGAAGAAAGGAAACAGCAATACGGCCGAAAAACACGGTCTCCACATAAAATCATTCGGAATGGTCATGATCGGAAGCTTGCATCATCGCTCAAATCTGGAATGCGAGGCAACGGTAAATTATACCTCCCGAGTCTCTGGAATAGCTGTTAATCAGCAAGAAGGTGAGAGGCCAGCTGATTCGCACTCTGAAAGGCACCATTGATCGATGGATAGGTAAGGTAATCTCCTGCCAGCCATACCCCCTCTTTAATTTCCATGAATCCTGGACCAGTCATACTCGCCATGACGGGCAATCCATGCAACACATGGTAGGATCGAAGGAAGTTCCAATTTTGGGTGTTTATGTCGAAGGCCTCACCGGCTTTCAGTGCAATCGTTTTCTCATTCATCTCAGTGACATGACCACTGATATCGTTGCGAGTGGTGACGGAAACAAGGTGCCATCCAGTCGGGGCGTAGGAAGGCTGGATGAGACTAGGAAAGCTCATGTGTCGAATGGGTCCTTCGGGGTTACCGTTGAGAAGCAAGGCAGGTCGGTCGAGAAAAGGATTCTCCTCCGTCGCAAAATAATAAACGCGAGTGGACCGGCTATGCTTTTTTTCAAGTCTCCATCCCATCAATGAAAAAGCCGAGGGTTGATCCATGGCACACAAAACATGGCGACCACGCAACGTCATGCCACTTTCTGTTTTGATTTCGCAGCCTTCCAAGCCAGCAACCTGTTGATGTAATAGAATTCGTTGAGGATCCAATTGCCGAAACAATTGTTGAGGAATGGCAGCCATCCCTTGCCGCGGCAGACAAGCCCTCCCTAGGGCAAATCGCTTGTAGAGAAATTGAAACAAACGACTGGAAACACCCAATGAGTCATCCAGAAAAACGCCTCCAAAAAAAGGTGCTAGAAAGGCGTGCTGCACCTTTTGACTAAATCCCAGGGATCTTAAAAATGCAGAAGTCGGCACCTCAGGAGCAGACCATATTTCTTCGTCGCTTTTTTGCTTCAGCGACTGTGCCAATCGAAACAATTTCCATTTGTCTAGCGGCGAAGCGGCTGAAGAGATCAAAGTGGGCAACAAAGCGGAAGGTTCACGCAAGGGATCGCCAAAATAAGAGCGCCCGGGTGAGCCTTGAATATAAGCTCCGGTTGAAAAATATCCTACATCAAGCTCCGTCAAATCCAGGTAAGGAATGCCTTGATCATAGCTATCCAAATAGACCTGAAAACCACGATCTAGAAGAAAACCATCTTGAAAGTCAGTCCAAACCCGACCTCCGACTCGACCCGCAGCTTCAACGAGGATGTAATCTTTACGATGTTTCTGCAGGTGGAGGGCACACATTAGGCCTGTGAGCCCTCCGCCAATAATCAAAAAATCTGTCTCAACAGGTTTCAACTATCGAGGGATTCAGCCGTGCTACTGTTTCGGGCGCTTTCGCCGCGATCAACCCGCTGCGTTTCTGAGCTCTCCCATCTATGGAAACTCAGAGCATTTAATGACCGAATGAAAACATCACGACCCACCATTCCCAGATGAGCCCAAGTTTCTTCATCCGAAACACGACGTTCATCAAGGATCACGCATTTGGAAGGGTTGATTTCGACTAGCCGCATCATACCGTCATTAGACAAGCACAACATTTTCTTTCCATTGGTTACCTGAGAACAGTATTTTCCGAAACTCTTCTCGGAGGTCCATTTCAATGCTCCAGAGTCCAGATCCAAGCATACCATACGGCCAGAACGACCATGCAAATAGGCATGCCCTCCGGCAACCACAGGCGAGCTCATGTAGCCCTGAAACTTGTATTGCCATTGTTCTTTGACTTGCCATATTCCCGAATCTGAAACGCTTGGCTCAAAAAGATGGGTCTTGCCTCCGTAGGTCGCAGTAAGAAGTCGATTTCCGACTTGGGTAGGCGTCAGAATGTTCATTCCTCGAAAAGCAGGAACCTCTTTGCTCCAGAGGTGCTTGCCGCTTTCCAAATCCACCCCACACAGCCGGGTTCGCTCCAAGATCACTAGTTGAGTCTGACCGTGAAGATCGAAAAGCATGGGTGATGAAAAGGGACTGCTGTTCATCGAATCGGAAGAAACACCTGAGGACCAGAGGAGCTCACCCTTATCGATATCAACCTTGATCACGCCACCCCCAGCTTGAACATAGAGGGCATCACCCTCAATCAACGGCGAGGAAACACCTCCGAAGGACGGGTCCGGTGTTTGGAGTGCCTTGGGCGCTGAAAGTTTCCACAAAAGATTTCCAGACCCCGCATCCAAACAAACCAATGTTTCTTGCATCCCCATGACATAAAGTCGATTTTTGTCCAACAGCGGGGTAGAACGAATCCAACTTCCATTGGCACGAGCAAAAAATGGCACTTTCATACCACCTGACCAGGAAGTGCTCCATACCAATTCCCCACTCAAACGGTCGTAAGCCAAGGCCCTTTCTGTTTGATCGTCCACGGTTTCAGTGGTGTAGACCAATGTGTCATCCAACACTGGAGAACTGTAACTTGCCTTGAGAGGATGAGACCACTGCAGACCGAAGGAGTCTCCTGAAACGCGTTCCGGCCAGTCTTGGGCGTCTACATGGCCATCGCGGTTGGGACCTCGCCACTGATTCCACTGCGATTGAGAGCTTTGCGCCTTAGAAACTGCCAAACCCGAAAACAGAAAAAGGAGAACATGAAGGAAACAAATTTTTTTCATAAGGATACCTTAACATTCCCTGCCGCGTCCTGATGTCAAGGGCAGGTGGACGATTGCGTAATTTATTGATATTGTATGATTTACACTAAAGGAGCAGACAAAAAGTAATCAGATGGGTACTTTTTGGCGATGATGAGTCAATGCAAGACGGCCTAATAAGACGAGCACTCGAAGCATGTCTATCGCCCAAAAGAGGACCTTCTCAATCCCGAACAAGGTGAATACCGTCATTTTCCATACGGATCACGCGCTCTTTGTAAAGAGAACCCAAGGTCTGCTTGAAGACCTTTTTACTGATTCCAAAGGCAGCTCGAATGGCCTCCGGAGGGCTTTGATCGTTCAAGGCAAGAAATCCATCTTGCTCCTCCAAAGCCATGAGGATGCGATTTCGAAGGGAAACAACTCGAGCGCCCCGATCAGGTTTTAGGGTGATATCCAGTTTACCATCGCTGCGAACCTGCTTGATATAACCCTTGAGCCGGGCTCCAGGTCGGACATCCTCAGGCACCTCATCGGCATAGAGCAATCCAAGGTGCTTTTGATGGATCAACACATTCCAACCGAGTGGTGAAGCGTCCACCATCATGATGGAAACCGCTTGTCCTCGACGGAAATTATGCGTGCCCGCATCGAGAACGCGGTTCCAGCGGGTACTTGCAATGATGCGATCGGACTTGGGATCCAGGCATATTTTAACCACCACCCAATCGCCCTCCCTGACTCGCCCTGACTGTTCACGAAAGGGGAGCAACAAATCCTTGGCCAACCCCCAATCAAGAAAGGCACCTACCGTTGGGTGCACACTCACCACTTTGAGAGCGCTCACGTCACCTACCATGGCAATGGGCGTTTCCGTAGTCGCCACCAGGCGATCCTCCGAATCCCGCATCACGAACACCGCCATGGCAGTGCCTTCCTCAAGATCCGCAGTAACATAGCGTTTGGGAAGAAGAATATCCCCGTGCTCTCCACCGTCCAGATAGAGTCCCTGCGGAGTGCTACGTAGGACGATGAGTGAATTGAAGCGACCAATTTCAGCCATGGCTAGAGGATCCTGACACAATTTCATTACGCGCGATACTGAAAACACCTCGGGCTGCTCATCAAAGACCTGTCACTGCTTCTAAAGCTTATCAAGCGATTCAGAATAAATAGGTTAAAAACTCCGAACAGGGGGGAGAGGACATCGATGGCTGCTGCATTGTCGAATAGGATACCGGATCGTGTGTCCCCACGTTTTGAACTTGCGCAACATCAGCCTACTAGCAAAATCGGTCCCGTGGGCCCTGTTCGAATACTCATTGATGGTTTTAGTGTACTGCATGCATGCCGAGAAGAGCTCCCTCAAACCGCGCCCCACACGGCCAAGGCGCAGGACTGGCTCGCTCACAAATGTTTGAAATACCAGGATACCATGGGGCAACCCATCACTCTTTTTTTTGATGGAAGAGGAACCGGGGGCAAGCCGAGTAGAGTCGAATCAAACCCTCACCTTGAGATCCTCTACAGTCAGGGAAATCAAACCGCCGATCACATGATCGAGCGCGTGACTCATCGGTTGTTGCCTTATGGTCCGGTCGTGGTGGTGACCAACGATCACGCCGAACGGGAAACCATTCTCTCCATGGGGGGAGAGGTCCAATCCTGTGAAGCGTTCATGGAGGAGATGCGTCAATGCTCCGAGGTCCCTTCCCCTGATCTTGCCCGCTATCTGAGACGTGATCGCTAGGCATTCGGGTCTATGAGGTGGTCTCAGACCAGGGACTGCCCGGAGCCGTCCGCGCCGCCACCATCCAGGTCAATAAGGATTTCGCGAGGCTCGGCTCCCTTTCCAGGCCCTACGACACCTCTTCGCTCCAGCTCGTCAATGATGCGGGATGCACGATTGTATCCAAGACGCAAGCGACGCTGCATCAAGGAGGCACTGGCACGCTGCTCAGAACGAATGACCTCGATACATTTCTCGATGAGCTCCTCATCCTCATCGCATTCGCTCTCACCACCGGAAATCGAGGGCTTGTTCAGCTTTTCATGAATTTCCATTTCATAGCTGGGTTTGCCTTGTTCGCCGATATGATCCACCACTTTCTGAATCTCTTCATCCGTGATCAGCACCCCCTGAGTTCGAATGAGTTTGGCCGATCCTGGTGGCAAATACAGCATGTCTCCCTTACCAAGAAGCTTGTCCGCCCCCATGGCATCGAGAATGGTTCGACTATCAATTTTGGAAGCCACCTGGAAAGCAATGCGCGCAGGAATGTTGGCTTTGATCACACCAGTGATCACGTTCACGCTCGGCCGTTGCGTTGCGACAATGCAATGAATGCCAGCGGCACGAGCCAGTTGCGTGATTCTAGCAATGGCTGTTTCCACATCCGATGGAGCCACCATCATCAAATCCGCCAACTCATCAATGACCACCACGATGTAGCTGAGCTTTTCCGGAATAACAATGTCGTCCTCTCTGGGAACAACAATTTTTTCATCGATTTCGGTAGCAACACCCTCATCGTTACCATCTGATTCTAGTGGCAACTCACCTTGCTCTTTGGGTAAATCTTCCTTCGGACGGCTATTGAAACTGGCGATATTTCTGACCCCAGCCTTGGCAAAAATCTGATAGCGCTTTTCCATCTCGTTCACGACCCATCGAAGAGCGAGGACCACTTTCTTGGGATCTGTCACGACGGGAACGACCAAATGAGGCAGGACGTTGTATTGCTGAAGCTCCACTACCTTCGGGTCAATCATCACCAATCGCAGCTCGTCTGGGGAGAACCGGAAAAGCAAAGAGGCAATGATCGCATTGATGCAAACCGACTTGCCCGATCCTGTGGAACCGGCGATCAAGAGGTGTGGCATCTCCGCCAGGTCGGCTACAACAGGTTTTCCATAGACATCCTTGCCAAGCACGATCGGAATGCGCGCCTTGGATTGTTCCCATTCGCTGGATTCAAGCAGATCACGCATGATCACCTTGGTCTTGGTGGCATTGGGCACTTCGATCCCTACCGCACTTTTCCCAGGAATGGGAGCCAGGATGTTGATACGTTCCGCCTTGAGAGAGGCTGAGATATTATTACTTAGATTGGTAATTTTCTGCAGTTTGATACCCGGTGCCGGATGCAATTCGTAGCGGGTGATGGTTGGGCCCTTGGTGATGTCCCCGAGCGACACCTCAATACCGAATTGTCCCAGAGTCGTTTGCATCAGGCGGGCATTGGCCATGAGTGCTTCCTTGGAATCCGTCGGCTTTTGCCCGGTATCGGGTTCATGAAGAAAGTCCACAGTCGGCAGGTCATAATCGCCAATCACCGGTGGGGTGGAAACCCGAATGGACGCCCGCTTTTTGGAAGAGGGTTTGTGAGGCATCGTCACAGCCTTGACTGGCGGAAGGACCGGCTCACTGGGTTCTTCCACCTCAGGAATGTTCTCGCCAATCCCTTCCTTCTCCACGGTGCTGGATTGGCCGAGAATATCCTTCGTCGTGGCTCCCTTGACTTCTCCAGCATGAATGACATCGCCCACATGCATCATGGCAGGGTCACCATCCACCTCCTTGGAGTTTTTTCGAGGCTTCTTGGCTTTCTTTGAAGACTTATCCTTGCCTTGTGACACACTCAAATCCCGGACGGTGGGTTCTGGAAGAGGCATCCCATCCACTCCCACACTGAAGGGATTGGTGTCGCTTTCCTCCGGCTTAGACTCCTTGCGAGCCTGGCGTTCAAGCTTGCGCACCTGACGGTGAATCTTTCTCTCCTCCTCGGATGCGTCAGGATCCAATCGATCACGCCGATCTTTGAGGCGCTCCCAGCGCTCCATCAGAAAAGCACCAATGTCCATGTTGGTGACGGCCACCAGACTCACCAGATAGGCAGTGGCGTAGATGATGAAAGCGCCCGACCGCCCGAAGAATTTCACGATGAACGCGTCATTGAGCACCTGACCCACGACCCCACCAGCGGAGGAGGAGCCCATGACAGCCTGAGTCAGGCTTTGAAGGGATGCATCATACAAATCAAACATTCCCATCACTGAAAACATGAGTCCCATGGCAGCTCCCGGAGCCCGCCATGAACGGATCAAATACATCAAAAAAGGCACGAAATGAGCCAGGCCGAAACCCAGGCAAATAGTAGGAACCAGGTAGGCGGCGGCTCCAAAAAAGAAGAACAACCCTTTACCCACAATCGCACCGAAAGGTCCGATCCAGTTTTGAATCACCGGATTGGGAGGCACCGTATTACTGGAAAGATCCGAACGATCATAGGTTAGGAGAGCAACGAAAATCAGGAGCCCAAGCCCCAGATAGACCAGCCCAAGAACCTGCCCCCAATCGCGCTGACCATCGCTGGATTCAGCACTTGATTTGTTTTTTGTGCTCCGAGATCGAGCCATCCACAAAGGGTATGGGAGCACCAGAAGGAGAACAAACAGATTTTGAGAGCGAACCCATGGGCGCCACTCAAGGATTTTAAGGTGGAAGCGGAGTTTTTGCCATTCGCGGTTTGCATTAGCTCCAATGGAGTGTCACCCTCTGGAGATATGTCTGATAGCGCTGAAACACATGTGGTGATCGATACCGATGCCGGGAGCATGACCTTGAAACTCTGGCCCGAGGTTGCTCCAAAAACAGTCGAAAATTTTATCAAGCTTGCTGGCGAAGGTTTCTACGATGGTACGGCCTTTCATCGCATCGTTCGCGGTTTCATGATTCAGGGAGGCGATCCACTCAGTAAAGAAGATCACCCCCATGTGGGCACAGGCGGCCCAGGCTATCAGATCAAGGCCGAATTTAATGATCGGTCGCACGTTCGAGGCGTGCTTTCGATGGCGCGCTCGCAAGATCCCGACTCCGCGGGAAGTCAATTCTTCATCTGCCTGGGAGATGCCACCTTTCTGGACCGCCAATACACCTGCTTTGGGGAGTTGATTGAGGGAGATGAGGTACTCGAAGCCGTTGGCAACACTCCCACGTCGATGAGCAACGGGGGGGAAATGAGCAAACCCGAGAACCGCGTTGGAGTCAAAACCATCCGAGCCAAGGAAGACTGAATTTGCGGGCCGAAGAGGAACATGCCCTCTCGAAGGATGACTCTACCGATCAGGAGTCGCCCCTTGCCTTGGAGGCTATTGAGTTGATCCTCCAAAACATGGGCGCCCCTGTTGAAAAAAGCGTTGAAATGGCAGCGCAGCTTGACAAAAGGGCGCGCCAGCTGGCCCAGCTGAAATCCCAACCGTACCATCAAGCCATGGCCCACTTACTCCATTTGATGAAGCAGGGATGGGCTGCCAAAGAAAAAGGGATCCAGTGAGAGACGTTCCAGCGTGGAAAACTCTCTCCAGCACTCCACTGGCAGACTATCGCATTGCGAAAGTTCGTGCCGTTTCCAGGTTGCATCCGATCACCGGAAAAGCGCATGACTTTTATGTCATGGACTGCCCGGATTGGGTGAACATCGTGGCTGTCACCACCGATCAGCGATTGATTCTGGTGCGACAATATCGCCATGGGACCGATACGGTAGATCTGGAATTTCCAGGGGGCGTCATGGACGCAGAAGACCCCACTCCCGAGTTCACCGCGATTCGCGAATTGAGAGAAGAGACCGGCTATCAAGGCCAATCAGCGCGTGTCATCGGAAAGATCGCGCCAAACCCCGCCATTCAGGGAAATTATTGTCACACCGTCCTTATCGAAGGTTGCGAGCTCAAACATGCTACAGAGTTTGACCCGTCCGAAGATATCGAAACCATCCTTGCCACCTCCGATCAGATGCACCAATGGGTTGGCCAAGGCAGGATTCAGCATGCCCTGGTGGTGGTTGCGTGGACCCATTATCAAAGAACCACCACCTTGCCCTCCATCTGAGTCCTCCAGGGCGAGCGGCCCCAGAGGAGACTCCAGTGAGAACGTTGCGGTGGGACCGTATTAGGGCATATTCTTCTCCATGACATCCGACTCCAGCCCAACGAAGGATGAAAGCTCCATGATTTATCAGGTGGAAGGCCTGTCCAAATCCTACGGCGCCTTTAAGGTGTTGGACCAAGTTTGTCTCGAGGTATCTCTTCGCTCGAGCGTGGCCATCATGGGGCCTTCTGGGTCCGGAAAGAGCACACTTCTGCACTGTCTGGGTGGCGTGGATCGGGCCGATCGAGGAAGTCTTCTTTTCGAGGGAAACAATCTGCAGCAAATGGGAGAGGAAGCGATCGCCTCTCTTCGAAGGGAACGAATCGCTTCCATTTTTCAATTCTTCTATCTACTGCCCACCCTGACAGTGTCTGAGAATATCGCCTTCCCGCTCATGATGCAGCATCACACAGCCGCCGAACGCAAGGACCGCGTCCAGGAAATGATGCAAGCTGTGGCCATGGATCATCGGGCGCAGGCCTACCCCAACCAGCTCAGTGGAGGCGAGCAACAAAGGGTGGCCATTGCTCGAGCACTCATCATGAGGCCTTCGGTGGTGCTAGCAGATGAACCGACAGGTAACCTGGACCGCAAAAACGGAGAAAGCATTCTTGAGCTGATGCAACAACTGATCACCCGTCAATCCAGCACACTGATATTGGTGACCCACAGCAAAGAGGCAGCTGCGGTCTGTCGCAGCCTTTGGTTCATGGAAGACGGTCAACTTCACTCCTGAGCGCGCTCTATCATCGCCTGTGAATCCATGGTTCAAACACCTTCGACTGATTGCGTGGCAGGTCCACTTTCGCCACGCATGCCGGCACCCGATCGTGTCGAGCCTTTTTTGTCTCATCATCGCCATTGGCGTCGCATCCTTTTATTCCATTCGCCTTGCCAATCGAGCAGCAATTACTGGTTTTGGACTTTTTGATCGCTCCATTGGCATCCAGGCCGACCTCATCCTGACCAGTCCCTCAGGGAGAATGCGACCCGATCAACTGCAGCTCGCCCAGGATCTGGTGAGAGATCTCCCTGTGGTGTTCGTACCGGTAGCCGAAACAACGGCCAGTGAGGATCTGCCAGACCAGAATCGATTGGTCACTGAGCAATACACCTTGTTGGGATTGGATACCCTTGCGCTGGCCAATTTGAGTTATCACGATCCCGATGCCCTTGCAAACCGGGCCCGAGCTTCCTTTGGAGACACCTCACTTGCGGACCCTTTGGCACCCTCCGTTGACGGAGGGGTTCTCATCAGTGAGGCACTGGCTCGCAAGAAACAACTCCAGAGAGGCGATTCCCTCAGCCTGATCATTGACGATCAAGTCCGCAGCCTGAGGATCATGCACGTCGCTCCGGATCAGGTGTTTCGCGTTTCCCAACCTGCTTCGATTCTTTTCACCGACCTGGTATCGCTGCAAAAAATGCTCGGCACGGGTAAGAGCTTCGATCGAATCGAGCTTTTCGTACCGCCCGGCCCGCTCAAGCAAGATTGGGTCCAACAAGCTCAAACCATGTTAAAGCAGCCAAACCGGGGGTGGCTCGTGGACACAGCGCAATCGGCTTTTGAATCACGAGCGACGATGACTCAGGCCTTTCGACTCAACTTGACCATCCTCTCAGCACTCGCCCTCCTGGTCGGGCTTTACCTCATCCTGCAAGGCCTGGATGCAGCTGTCACGCGGCGACAAATGGAGGTTGCCACCCTGAAATCACTCGGTGTATCGGCTCGCGTTGTTCAGTCAGCATGGCTGCTGGAAAGTTTATTTCTAGGTATGATCGGGAGCTTCATCGGTTGCTTGATGGGGTGGATAGCCGCTCAATGGCTTGTGGGTTCGGTGGCGACCACGGTCAATGCGCTGTATCTCAAGAGCACTCAGGACGCCGCTCAATGGCATTGGGGGGAAGCCTCCTTGGCCATGATACTTGGAGTTCTTGCAAGTATGTTGGCAGGCTGGATCCCCTCCAGGCACGTGGCGACCACACCGGCCGCCGAGACCTTTAAAAAAAGCCGCTATGAAGGTTCTTCCCAAGCCCTTGACCGCCCCTTGACAGGTGTTTTCTGTGCGCTGGTTGGATGGCTTTTGAGTCGGTCGCCTGCATGGTCCATGGGAGGACAATCCATCCCGATGGGTGGTTATTCAGCAGCCCTGCTTTGGGTGTTGGCCATCACTCTCGTACTGCCCTCCGTCTTTCGTTTTTTAGGGCAAAGCTTATCGGCTTGGAGTCCTTCTCCGGGTTTGCTCTTTGCCAGCAGCCAGGCCAGGCGACCATCGAGTCGTCATTTGCTGAGTATTGCCGCCCTGGCAGTCGCCATTGGCATGGCAGGGGGCATGGCAATGATGATCAAAAGTTTTGAAAAAACCATGGTGCAGTGGATTTCTCACTCTCTTCGAGCCGACTTGTACATCGCCTGCAAGGGTGTCGGAAATGCCAGCAGCCAAAACCGGATGGCGCGCACAACATGGAGCGCTTTGGTAAGTCATCCAGCCGTTTCATTGGCTGAAGTAGGCCAGATGTTTCCCATTCAGTGGAAAGGCAAGCCCACTTTTCTCACAGGTATGCCCCAGGAGGATCCGCTTCAATGGACTTATCCCATGTGGCTGGAAAAACCGTCTGAGCAGAAATCATCAGGCGAAAAAAATGCAACCTTTCCTCAAGCCGCCATCAGTGAAAGTTTTCAAAGCAGATTTGACGTACATCTGGGGGATCGTCTGGAGATCCCCACTCCTTCAGGCAGCCACACGGTTCAAGTCGTTGGAGTATTCGCTGAGTATGGCAATGAACGCGGTACCCTGGCCGTCGGCCGATCCCATTTGAGCCAATGGTTTGACGACGATCGCGCCATCAATGTGGCCTTGACCCTCAAGCCTGGGATCGATCCTGAAAAGGTCCGTGCAGAATTATTGTCGAACCATCCAGGAATCGCAGTCCGCACACAGTCCAAACTCCGCGCAGAAGTCATCCATATTTTCCAACAAACCTTTTCCGTGACCATTGTTCTTCAGTGGCTGGCAATCGGTGTAGCTCTGGTAGGACTCATACTCTCCCTCAACACTTCCCTGCACGAACGCCGTCTGGAATTTCAGATTCTCAAACACCTGGGTATGGGACGTTTTCAAATGGCCCGGACCATTGCCATGGAAAGCGTGCTCTGCTCATGGGTTGGCTTTGTCGGTGGCCTGTTTCTTGCCATTTCACTGGGCTGGCTTCTGGTTCATGTAATTAACAAGCAATCCTTTGGTTGGACCCTGATGATGGTCATTCCCGGGTATCACTACTTGAAACTGTGGCTTAGTCTCACCTTGGTCACCTGGCTAACGACCATCCCCATGGGGTGGTGGTCCGCCAATCAACGCATGCACAAAGAAGAATGAATCCGCTTGCTCCATGGAATCAAACCGGTTTGATCCGCAAGGTCGGCCCTCTCATCACCGTTCTTATCCTTGGCATCTGCCATCCATCGGATACTCGATGCGACCAGGGAGAAGCATTCGAACGAGTCGAACCAGGCCGAAAACTCTCCTTCCCTGCAGATCATGGAAGCCATCCAGGATTCAAGATTGAATGGTGGTATGTCACGGGGCACTTGCGTGACCGGCAAAAAAAACGTCGCTTTGGCTATCAGGCAACCTTCTTTCGCTTTGCAGGTGCTGAACAACCCCCATCGATTCAGCCATCAGAGTCCGATTCCGGGGATTGGTTTCTTGCCCACATGGCTTTGTTGGATTTGCAGAACAAGCGTTTTTTGCATCAGGAACGACTCAATCGATTTCCCCTCGCCTCAGCAACGCCAAACCACCTCGCCTTGCGACATGGCAATTGGACATTCGAACGAACGGAAGATTCGCAAGGCGAATGCTTCAAACTAAAAGGAACCATTCTCTCGGAGGCGGCCTTCGAGTTTGATCTTCGCCCAAGCAAACCCATCACCTTGTTTGGGGATCAGGGGTATTCCAGAAAAGGAGAGGGGCCCAACGCCGCGAGTTACTACATGACGTTCACCCGCATGAAAACCTCTGGAACCCTGCAATGTGCTGAAGGGAACTTAACGGTTGAAGGCGAATCCTGGATGGATCATGAGGTCAGCAGCAATCAACTGGGAGAAGGACAAGTCGGGTGGGATTGGATCAGTATTCGTTTTTACAATGGCAGAGATCTCATGGCCTACCGCATGCGCACCGAAGCAGGCAAGGCGGACCCCGCATCCACGCTTGCTTTGATTGCCCCTGAGGGAACATTGACTCAGCAAGCACTCAGCGATGACATGTGGCAACCCGTGAGATACTGGAAAAGCCCCGAAACCCTCATCACCTACCCGGTGGAATGGGAACTGCACCTTACCCCGAGCAAGGGAGTAGCAAAAGAGTCCTACCGTGTTGTCCCATTATTCGATGGTCAGGAAATGATCGGGCGCATCAGCGGAGTCACCTACTGGGAGGGCGCCTGTGAAATCCGTGATGCCTACAACCAAGTGGTCGGGGAAGCCTACATGGAATTGGCAGGCTATGATGGCCATCGTCTCTCGGAAGCACTGAATGCCGAGGTTCGATTGCCTGAGGTTGAGTAAAATTCAGTTGTTTTTTTTTGCATCAAACGACTTTCGGGTCATACTTTCAACGCCCTGGCAACAGGCTGCTTGAGCCGCCGAGTTGTCAGGTATCATTCTGATCATCTAACGAACCTGAATATTGATATTATGAGCGTATTAGTCGCCAAAGAAGCCCCTGATTTCAAAGCAGCCGCAGCCATGCCCGATGGCAGTATCGGAGAAATACAACTTTCTTCCTTGAGGGGAAAGTATGTGATTTTGTTTTTCTGGCCCCTAGATTTCACTTTTGTGTGCCCTACCGAGATCATTGCCATGGATCATCGTCAACCCAAGTTTGCCGAGCTAGGGGTGGAGGTGATCGGTGTTTCCATCGACTCACAATTCACGCATCATGCCTGGCGGAACACGCCCGTCGATAAAGGTGGCATTGGGCCCGTCAAGTTCCCCATCGTCGCCGACCTGAATCATCGCATCACCCAGGCCTACGGCGTGGAGCATCCGGAGGCCAACGTCGCCATGCGTGGGACTTTCCTGATCGACAAGGATGGCATCGTTCAATCGCAAACGGTCAACAACCTGCCGTTGGGACGCAACATTGATGAGCATCTGCGTGTTGTAGAGGCCCTGCAATACTTCGAGGCCAACGGTGAAGTCTGCCCGGCAGGGTGGCAGAAAGGCCAGAGTGGCATGACACCCGACGCCGATGGAGTGGCCAGCTATCTGGCAGCCAATGCAGAGAAACTCTGAGGCTTACCCAGTCTTCGGATAATAGCCGAAAACTTTCCAAACGGTTGCGACTCCTGGTCGCAGCCGTTTTTTGATGGTTGGTTCACACCCCGCTCAGCACACCCGGCAAAGGACCCGTGCTGTCGGCAAAACGATCCACCGGTGTTCCAAAGGCACTGAGCAGGCTCAGGTATAGATTGGAAAGAGGGGTGTTGGGTTCACAAACCAGGTGCTGACCCGTCTGGAGCCTTCCACCAGCCCGGCCGGCAATGACCAGAGGCAAATTGCGTGGTGAATGAGAATTACCGTCACGAAGCCCTGAACCGAAAAGGATCATGGAGTGATCCAAAACACTACCCTCTCCTTCTTTCATCTCACTGAGGCGACCCAGCAGGTATCCATATTGCGCCACATGCCATTGAGCTATTTTTTGATACTGGACGAGGTTTTCCTCTTTGTTCTCATGATGGGAGAGGCTGTGATGCCCCCCGCTGACCCCATCGAGAAAGGAAAAGTTGGTATTACTCACTGCGTTGCCAAACATGAAGGTGCACACGCGTGTGCTGTCGGTCTGAAAGGCTAGAGCCATCATGTCCAGCATCAATCGCACATGCTCGGCATGGGTTTGAGGAATGCCTGCGGGTTTTTCCATGGGGTCCATGTCGGCAGCAGGCTGCCAGGAACGCCCCTCAGGTAGACTGGCTTGTTCAATACGCTTTTCCAAAGAGCGAACCGACTCCAGATAATCATCTACCCTTGACTGATCCCCTGCCCCCAATTTCTTCTTGAGTTCTCTGGCATCCCCAAGAACGCGATCCAGTAACAGTCGATCTCGGGCATTTTCGCCCTCTGAAGGTTGGGTGACCCTCAATAAACGTTCAAAAGCCAAGCGGGGATTGATCTCCCTTGCCAAAGGCCGTGTGGGGCGACTCCAGGCAATATGGGATCCATAGACACGAGTGTATCCCACATTGGTATCCACACCAATGCTGACAGGGCTGATCGCCAGTTCCAAGGAACCGAGGGGTGTCTGACCCTTGAGACCATTGGCAGCTATTTGATCCATGGAAATCCCATTGCTGTTCAGATCAAAACCCAAGGACTTGCTGATGGTCTGACAGGTCAGAAATCCGGATGTTTTGACATAGTGGCCGTCTCCCACATTGCTTGCCTGGTTCCACAGATGGGTTGGAATCAAAAGCTGCTTCTTAAACTCCTCCAGTGGTGAAAGAGTTTCGGACAAAGTGAAATCACTACCTTTTCCCTGAGGAGTCCAGGCATCCTGTCGAACCCCATTGGGCATGAAAAGGACGCCCAGTCTACGCGGCCGCTTTTCATCCGTGGAAGCTGCCTTCAAGGGGGTCATGGCCTCCAGCCAAGGTAAGGCCAATGCAGCCCCTGCTCCTCTGAGAAGTGTACGCCGCGATAATGGGGTGGGTTGGGTTTGAATCAGCATGGGACTGTGTGTAGGGCTTTTACAGATCTGACGAAGGTTCGGGACCTATCTTGTAACGAAAAGGAACACTTTGGACAATACCTATTAGAAGACGATGCGAACTGTAACCATGTTCCCTGAGATCACTCAAAATACTTTCTGCAGCGCAATAATCCTCTGGGCTGAGGCCTCTCCCGAGCGCATAACCGAGCATTTTGCGAGTCAAATGCCGCATCACCTGCTCCTTGCGATCCATCAGAAGTGCCTTCAACGCCTGAGGCCCCTCAAACCGGGTGCCATCAGGAAGCGATCCGGTGACATCGATGGGTTTGCCGTCTTGCTGATCCCGCCAGCGACCCAGCACATCATAATTCTCCAAGCTGAATCCAAGAGGGTCCATGCGCTCATGACACGCATTACAACTGGGATCCTGACGATGTGCCTCCAGTCGTTCGCGCAAGGACGTCGGCTCCTTGGCATCGGAATTTTCTTCAAGTTCCGGTACGTCGGGTGGAGGGGGAGGTGGGGGTTCTCCCAGCAAGGTTTCCAGAATCCATTTCCCTCGGAGAACCGGGCTGGTTCGATGCGGGTGGGAGGATACAGCCAGAATGGCTGCCATACTCAGAAGCCCACCGCGGTGAGGATTCTCAGCGATTTCCACTCGTTTGGGCTGTTCCCGAAATTCTCCTTTGACCTTGTAGTGGCGAGAGAGCCTTCGGTTGATGTAAGTGTAATCGGCATCGATTAAGTCGGTCAAAGGACGATCTTCGGAGAGGATCTCCTGAAAAAAGAAGACCGGTTCGTATTTCATCCCACCTTCCAGCTCGGAATCATAGCCCTCAATGGAAGCGTCGGGCTTGAACTCCCGGCCCAAGGCACGCGTCCCCAACCACTGCTCGACAAATTGCTGTGCCACGTTACGCAACTTTCGCTCATGGTCTTTCCCGACCATCCGTTTGACTTGAGCAGCCAGGATCTCAGGTTCGTGGAGTGACTGACTTCGAGCCAGTTGCATGAGAGTGTCATCCGGTGGCGCCCCCCAGAGAAAATAGGATAGCCGAGAAGCCATCTCCTCGTGTGAAACAGGTGCCACCAGCCCGGATTCAACCGGAGTTTCGATGAGAAAGAGAAACTTTGGGGAGACCATGGCCGCCGCCAGGGTGGTTTGCAAAGCTGAATGAAAATCCTGTTCACTCAGACGAGCTGCGCGAAAGAGATCGAGATAGGTGTCTCTTTCAGCAGGCTCCACAGGCCGACGGAAGGCAGAAGAAAGAAAACGATCCAAAATCCTGCTGGCCGCGGATTCTTCGGAAAGGTCTTCCCCCGGTTCGGCAACCATGAAGCGTTTACTCGAGCGCGTATCGGCAAACGCATAAGCCACAGCTGATCGCGCGGCATCCAAATATTTCTCAGCATGAATGGGCGAAATGAAGAGCGTTTCAGAAGCATTGTCAAAACCCTCCCCTCCAGCTCCATCCTCCGGCAGAGCTTCCCCCGCATCAAAGTGAACGTCCAGAAGATGCCGCACCGAAGCGGAATACTCACTTCGATTGAGGCGCCGCAAGATGGGAGGACCTGGCTGAATACCATCTTCGCACGCCGCTGTCCTGAGGGTATCCTGGGCCCATTGCAGAAATGAGAGGCGCTCCTCGGCAGATGGCTGAGGAACTCCCTCATCATCCGGCGGCATTTCGTTATCCCTCACACGCGGCAGATGCTTTTCCCATTCCAGGGCGTGACCGACCCATTGCTCTCTGGAGGTTTGGCCGGACAAATCAAGCCCCCCCTTGGGTTTGGGCGGCTGATGGCAATCCACGCAGTAGGTCGCAATAAAGCCCAACCCGTCCTGATCCGACCAAGGCTCATCGGCAGTCGCAAAGAGTCCCAACAGGCAGCTGACCACTCCCAAGCAAAAGGCAGCCCGAGCGATCGGAACGGACATCCCTCTTGGGGAGATTGGCTGCCAACAAAAGCTCATACATTTCTATCTTTCAGCATGCAGAGCTCAGGGTCAAGGGTCTGGCACCAATGGGGAGGCAAAGGAATCATGGGCCTTATAAAAAACGACCCCCTGCCATGAGGGGGTCGTTGAAGGTTATTGAAGTTGCTTGAACAGATCCTATCAAGCCAGCGCGTCCAGCTCACTCTGGAACAAATCCCGCGTGCGCCCCAGCAGATCGGCTGCCTCGATGTCACCTGAATCCACTTTTTTGAGGAGAGCCTTCTGAGCAAGATAATCCTTGTTCACCACACCGGCTTTGCTCTGAAGCATGCGCCATGCCTTTCGCCTTTCGACGGCAAAAAGAACCATCTGACGGGAAACCGTATAGTAGCGCATCTTACCCTTGATCTCAGCCTTGATATACGTGCCAAAATTCGGCACGTGGGAACGGTGCTGGGAATCAAACACCCGACGGTGCGTGACATCATCTTGCGTGATGCAGATAAGCATGTCGTCAAAATGAATGAATTCCGCTGACTGTTCCTCGGAGATCTCCTTGATGTGCTTACGGAAACGCGCTTCTGTCAGCGCCCAGTGCGCCACAGAGAAATTGTATTTCTCACCACTAGTGGCGTATTTGGTTTCCCACCAATCCCTGTTAGGTGTCGGATTACCCTTGAGGTTGAAAGCTTCTTGTGAGGTTTCACCCTCTTGAGGGTTGAACACAAATTCAGGCATGGCGCGTGAGTCACGAGCCAGCTTGGCTTGATCGGCCGACATGTGATCCGGCACTCCATGTTCAGGCTGACAAGTGGTATAAGCCTGGAAGAATGCTGTACCGCGATATTCCAGACCATCGAGCATGGCTTTGTAGAGCTTTGCCGAATTAGCCATCGAGACCTGAGCAACAAAAGGTGATCCATGCCCCGATGTAAACGCTTCAGCGACGTTTTTCTTTTCGGTTAATTTGCCCTGTGAAGCCGCGCCAAACTGATTCATGTCATATCCACCCAACATGGTGGATGAATCGGAATTTTGTCCGCCGGTGTTGGAATACACCTGCGTATCGAGCATGAGCACCTTGACGTTGGGTCGGTTCTGGAGAATGACCTTTGAGACATTCTGGAATCCAATATCACCCAATGCTCCGTCTCCGCCAATCACCCAAACCTTGGGCAGTTCGCGAAGCTCCTGAGCGGTCATGATGGCATCATCCATGCGGGCCAGAAGGAAGTATTCCTCCTCAGTCATCAAATCTTCGCTGCGCTCGACCAGTGAATCACACAAACGTTCCGGAACCACTGAACGACGCGCGTGGTTGAGAATGAGGGATTCACCCATCAGCCAGCTAATGGTAGCTCCATCCTGAAAGAGCGAGTTCATCCAGGGGTAAGGGTGCGGATTGCTTGGAGGAGTCGAACCATAAACGGTGTTACAACCTGTGCTGGCGCCCATGAACATCACTGATTGCCCCCTGGCATCCCGCCCATCAAGAGCTTGCAGCTCCTTGTGATTGAAAGCGTCCTGCCGCATCACAGAAACCAGTGCTTTCACGATCTCCTCATCATCGATGGGGCCGTGAGCTTCAAGACGATGGGTTGTGTCTTCGTCCGTTTCGCCACCAAGACCCATGATGATGTGAGCCACGGCGCGTCGGTAACGCTGATAAGCTTCCTCATCGCTGTTCTTGAAGGCCTCTAGCTTGGCAAGGCCTTCAGATTCCAAGGTGTCGGCCTTGGCAAGCAAGCGGTTGGCCTTGCTGTGGTAAAGCGGTCGCATGTAGGCCTCGGTGACCGATGCAACTGCATGCAGAACGGACTTTTCACCACAACCGGCGCAGGCACCATCTCCGGACACCAAGGCTTCGTAGTTGCGACGAACCATCATGTGATTTCGCAGGGCGGCTTCACGCGAGTCCTGTGGAGCATTGTCCTGGTAAAGTCCCAGAAACTTCTGCGGTGTGTCAGGCAACAGGCGTGAGAAAATCTGTGCTGTGGTCAGCTTGGCATTGAGAGACTCAGTTTCCGCGGTCATGCGCAAAGCGTCGTGATCTCCACAGACTTGAACACACTCACCGCATCCCTTGCACAAATCTGAGACGAAGATGGAAAAGAGCCCCCCGTTGCCGGGGCTTTTCTTTTCCACGGCTCGGAAAATGGCCGTCACATCACTGTAGGCCAGTGGAAGCTGATCGATGATGCCACAGAACTCCTCCTTGGCTTGATCGGAGATCCCTTCAAGCTCGGAAACTTGGGCACGGACAATCTCGCAGAAAGGTTTCTTTTCCTTCGATGCGACCGCTTCCACCATAATGGCACGTGAACGCTCGTCGATCTGAGGGATGGCTTTGGTCAGGGCCACTCGATCCTCGGGTGAACTCACATAACTGTGGGCTGCTCGCTCCAGAATGGTACTGATATCCTGAGCCGTGTTCGGCAATGCTGTATCGGGACAAGCGGTGATACATTCCATGCACTGCGTGCAATTCTCTGCGATGTAGACGGGCGTTTCTCTGCGAGCCACATACTTGGACTGTGTGGCACCCGTAGCTGCCGCCATGACTCCCATGGAGGCCAAGGCCCCTGCAGGCTGGTGATAACCCAGACCATTTCGGAATTCAGAGTCGAATTTTGAAAGCGTCATCACTTCGGGGCGTTCCGGCTGCCCTTCAGGAGGACTGCAGCTGTCGCAGCCAGATTCGGCACAGCCTGCGGTCGGAGCAATTTCATGATCCGTCAGAGGGGCAAGAGGCGAAAGACGCATGCTGGAGGTATCGGGGTCGTCCACCTCTCCGTAGACAATTTCCTGAGTCAGTTTGAACCCCTGAGTCATGACTTCCATGTTCGATTCGACCACCGCTTCTCCGAACCGGCCAAATTTCTTGTCGTATTGCTTGCGCACGATCTCGCGGAACTGATCCTCGCTAATCTGATTGTCCTGCAAGAACGAGGAGACTCGGAAGAAGGCGCCAAGGAAGGAATTCCCCTGCATGCGCAACTGGAGATCCTGCCGGGAGGTCGCCTTGCGAGCGATATCGAAACCGGGAAGGATGAACACCCGAATCTGGTTGTCCTTGACGAATTGTCGGTAGGCTTTGGGAATACGTTGCCAAGCAGTCTCAGGGGTATCTCCCGATTCCCATACCAGACATCCACCCGGCTTGAGACCTTCCAATGGATTGGTGTGGGTAAAGGCCTTGGGATCACAACACAGAACCACATCCACGTGATTCAACTCGCAGTTGACACGAATGGGTTTGGGAGCAACGACCAAGTAGTAATTGGTAGGGGCCCCTTTCTTTTCCGAACCGTATTTGGGGTTCGCACTGACAAAAAGCTTGTCTTCGAGAGCGCCAAAAGTGTCGTAGGTCGGCTCACGCTTGGAAATGACATCACCAAATTCACCGATGATGGATCCAAGGTTTTTGCCTGTGGTGATCATCCCCCAACCGCCGATGGAATGAAAGCGCACCGCGATGGCCATGTCGGGCAACAATGAAGGTGTGGATTCGGATTTCACCGCATAGGGATGCTCCACCCCGAGCACGAAAAACGTTTCACCCTCATCGGCTTTTTTACCATCATTACGCGCAATCCGGCCTTGCGAGTATTCATAGGCACCCAGAATGTGCTCAGGACGGAAGTCGCGGCTACCGATGCCGTAGGAACCTCGGAAAATCAGAGGCACTTCATCCGGTGCGACCGGTGGCAGGGACCCTCCATGTTTGTGTGCTTCCACCGCTTTGCTGAAAGCGGTACGAATGTCGCGAGCCAGAGGATTGTCTGCGGACAAACCTTCGTCAGTGCGCTCGAGAATAATCACTTGCTTCTTGCCTTTGAGCGCCTCGATCACGGCTGCCTCAGGGAAGGGCCGAATGACGTTGATGTGGATGGAGCCCACCTTGGCGTTTTCGGTCGAACGCAAGTGGTCGACGGCCTCTTCGATATTTTCGGCTGCACAACCTAGCGAGACAAACACTGTGTCGGCATCCTGGGATTTGTAGGTGCTGACCAGTCCGTAATGACGCCCGGTTAATTGGCCGAACTCGGCGTAAGCATCCTGAAGGAAGCCTAGGATCGGCTCGTTAAAATTGTTTCTGCGGGCCACAACCCCGTTCATGTGATGTTCCTGATTCTGCACAGGACCGAGGAGGATGGGGGCCTTCAAGTCCATCATTTCGGGAACACGACGCCGTTTGGGCCCAAACAATTCAGCTTGGGCAGGCGTCGGAGAATCAATCATGTCATCCGGCGCTCCGAGGAACTCACGAAGCAAATCTGCTTCTGGCGCGTAGTAGGTGCGTTCGGAGTGGGTGGTCAACATGCCATCCTGAATATTCATCCCAGGGTTTAGACCTAGCTCACAAACTTTGCGCAAGATGATAGCCTGATCTGCTGCCTGCTGGGCTGTCTTGCCCATCAGCATGATCCAACCCGTATCCAGAGCAGCGTAAAAATCGTCATGACCACAGTGTACGTTTAGGGCGTGTTTGGTAAGAGCCCTTGCCCCCACCTCTAGCACCATAGTGGAGGCCTTACCCGGGGCGTGGTAGTATTGCTCCATGGCGTAGACGATGCCCTGTCCGGAGGTGAAATTCACTGCTCGCTTGCCGGTGACCGAAAAGGCCGTCGCTCCCCCCTGGGCTGCATGTTCTCCTTCACACTCAATGGCTACTTTTGGGTGACCAAAAACGTTGAGTTCCCCTTGAGCGTATGACTGCTGGTAGATCTCGCCACCTTCGGTGGAAGGGGTGATCGGGTAAAAAATACCACCGTCGGTGATTCGGGTTTCCACATACTGGGTGACCAGTTGGTTCCCGTTGCAGGTCAAACGGATACCTGGATATTTGGGTTTGCTTTGAGACGTGTCAGTGACTACCCCACTGGTGCCATCAGAACTGGATTCGATCGCAGATGATTGATTGGACATAAAAGTAATATTTCGCAGGAAAAAATTCAGGAGTCTCGAGAAGCCTCCCTGCAACTAGAAAAAGATTCCTCAAAAGCCTTGGATTTTCAAGCATTCACCAACGATCTGCAAGTGGTTTTGTTGACAGGATGACAAAACGTTAACCACGGAGAGGTAGGAGAACCCTTGCGATGCTAAGAAATGGGACTTAAAGCTCAGTTTGCTAGCGTTATAGCTGTAATTTTAACGATAAAGCTTTTCGCTGGGTTTCAGATAAAAAACAGGGTAAAAAACCGAAAAGACGCATCTAACGATGGACCCGAGTGACCATCACTCCACTCTAAGCACAGCACTGCTTGTATTTCTTCCCACTGCCACAAGGGCAGGGATCGTTTCGGCCCACCTTAGGCCCCATTCGGACTGGCGCTGCCTTGGCGATGGCCTCATTGGCTTCACTCACCACATCACTTGCTGGCTTTTCTGCAGAAGCTTGCACTCCAGCAAAAGCTCCTGCCTCCTGGTGAGAGGCGCGTTGCGGTAGCTTGCTGAGAAACTGCTGAAAAGCCATCAGACTGGAGGCACTTCGGAAGATGTTGTGGCAGATCTGACTCTTGATATTCACCATCAACTCATCAAAAACCTTAAAGGCCTCCGACTTGTATTCAATGAGGGGATCTCGTTGAGCGTAAGCACGCAGGGAGATGCTGCTGCGCAATCCATCCATGCTGTAAAGGTGCTCCTGCCACAATTTGTCGATGGCACTGAGGATGGTAAATCGCTCCATGGACTTCAAGGCGTCGGCATCCTCGACACTAATCTTCAATTCGTAAGCCTGTCGCACCTGATCTGAAATCAGTGTGGCCACAGCAAACTGAGCCGCACTCATGCCATCGAAAAGACTTCCGGCAACGGGATCTTGTGAACCTTCGTTGGCAGATTTCCTCAAGTCCTCTTCCTGAAGGCCAATGGGAAAATTCAAGTTGACCCAGTCTGAAAGACCCCGGAGGTTCCAATCTTGAACATCCTGGTCCGCAGAGGAAAACTGGAACACCTTTTCGACGGTCACCTCCTCCATGATGTCCATGAGCTGGTCCTGAGCATTCTCTGCCATCAGGACTTCATTGCGGAAACCGTAAATAATTTCACGCTGCTTGTTCATGACATCGTCATACTCGAGCGTGCGTTTACGGATCTGAAAATTGTGCTGCTCGACGCGCTTCTGCGCCGTCTCGATGGAACGATTGAGCATGCCATGGTTCAATTCCTGCCCTTCTTCCAACCCGAGTTTTTCCATGATCTTGACGATCCTGGGCGATCCAAAAAGTCGCATCAGATCATCTTCCAGAGAAATAAAGAAGTGCGAGGATCCCGGGTCTCCCTGACGCGCACAACGACCCCTTAGCTGACGGTCGATGCGGCGGGACTCATGGCGCTCGGTGCCAATGACATGAAGCCCACCCAGTTCGGCCACCCCTTCGCCCAACTTGATGTCCGTACCGCGACCAGCCATGTTCGTGGCAATGGTGACAGCCCCCCTTTGACCCGCTCGGGAGATAATTTCGGCCTCTTGCTGGTGATACTTCGCATTGAGGACTGCGTGCACGATACCCTCCTTTTTAAGCAATTTGGCAATCAATTCGCTGACTTCGACTGAAATGGTTCCCACCAGGATAGGTCTTCCCTGCTGGTGGACGTGTTTGATCTCCTCAATAGCGGCCTGATATTTTTCACGACGTGATTTGTAGACTGAATCATTGCCATCCTGCCGAGCTACCGGCCGATTGGTTGGAATCACCAGGACACCGAGCTTGTAGATATCCAGAAACTCACCTGCTTCGGTTTCGGCCGTTCCTGTCATACCCGCCAGCTTGTCGTAGAGCCTGAAATAATTCTGAATCGTGATCGTCGCGTAGGTCTGGGTCTCTCTCTTGATTTCCACCCCTTCCTTGGCTTCCACCGCCTGGTGCAAGCCTTCGCTCCATCGGCGCCCCGTCATCAATCGGCCCGTATTTTCGTCAACAATCACCACCTCATTGTTCTGAACCACATACTGAACATCCCTTTGGTAAAGACAGTAGGCCTTCAACAGTTGAGAGATGGTGTGGATACGCTGCGCCTTGGTTTCAAAATCAGACTGAGCCTTGTTCTTCGCCTCCATGCGCTGCTGCAGCGGAGTGGATTCATCAGCGTCAATATGGTGGTAGATCTCGGCAAGATCGGGCAGGACGAAGGCATCCGGTTCGTTGGGACTCAGGAAGCCACGTCCCTTTTCCGTCAGGTCGGCATCGTGACTCTTTTCATCCATGGCAAAGAAAAGCTCCTCTTTTTGGGCGTAGAGCATTTTCTTGGTTTGATCGGTATACAACATCGCCTCGGCACGGTTCATCCGATTGATGTTTTCAGGATCCTCCAGCAGAGACATCAGTCGGTCCGATCTTGGTTGCCCCAGCTTCGCTTTGTAGAGCAGAAGGCCCATTTCCTCTTCGAGGGCCTCGGGATTCTGCGGGTTGGAGCCGTCTTCAGGTTGAAGTTCCTTGACCACCTCTTCGGCCCGCTTGAGAAACTGGTCGCACAGCTTCTGTTGTCGCTGCACCAAAGACTGAATGGCTGGTTTGACCTGATCAAAGTTGTGATCGGAATGAACCACTGCCGGCCCACTGATGATTAACGGCGTGCGTGCTTCATCAATCAGGATGGAATCAACCTCATCCACAATGGCAAAGTAATGACCCCGTTGAACCTGGTCATCGCGATTGTTTGCCATCCCATTGTCACGAAGATAATCAAAACCGAACTCCGAATTCGTCCCGTAGGTGATGTCGCAGCCATACTGTTCGCGGCGCAAAGCCGGCGGCTGATCGTGCAAGATGCAACCTACAGTGAGACCAAGAAAGGTATAAACCGCACCCATCCATTCGCTGTCGCGAGCTGCGAGGTAGTCATTCACGGTCACGACATGCACGCCACGCCCGGTCAGGGCATTGAGAAAAACCGGCAACGTCGCCACCAGCGTTTTACCTTCACCGGTTGCCATTTCAGCAATCTTACCCGTATGCAGGGCCATGCCGCCAATCAACTGAACGTCAAAAGGAACCATTTCCCATCGCAGGGGATGGCCTCGCACGATGACATCTTTTCCGCAGAGACGACGACAGGCTTGTTTGACCACTGCAAAGGCCTCGGGCATGACTTGCTCGAGGCGTTGGGCCAACTGCACCGAATCGTCGATAACAGAAAGTTCCTGTTTCCAGGCAGCAGTCTTTTCCCTGAGCTGATCATCCGAGAGATCCTGCATGGACTGATCCATGGCGTTGATCTCCTCGACAATCTTGCTGTAACGGCGCACTTCCCGATCGTTTGCCGTTCCAAAAATCTTTTTAAATATGCTTTTAAAGGGTCCAATCATGGCAATCTGGGCTTTCGCAAACGCAGGCAATGGATCACCGCCCGCACACGCGACAAAAAGGACAAACTAGGTGAAGGGGCATAGGGCGTCAAAGCAATTAAGGGTTCTCCTGTAAGAGCCATCCGCACGCCTCACCTGAGGTCCAAAGAGCATGGAAAGCAGCACCAAGATATGCCCGGGAATAGGCTAGGTTTTCAGCGCTGCTGAGCTTCCATCCGCTCCTCGACTTCTGCAATGCGATGATCCATACCTTCCAGGTGTTCCTGGATCCCTCCCATATGTTCCTCGATGCCACCGATATGTTCATGGATGGAGCCTGTCTCACGAGCATGCTGCTCCAGCTGATGAACTTTTTCATGGAGTGCTTCCACATGGTGAAAATGCTGCTGCTGTTCCTCCATCCGGCGATGAGCATGCTCCAGAGCCTCACCCAATTCGCGCATGCGATGATGGGTTTGCTCCAGCTCTTGCTCCAACCTCTCAAATCTCTCCCATCGTTGCGCAAGATCTTCCACTCGATGTTCCAGATGCTGGATCAGACCCCCGAACTCACTGGAAGATTCCCGAGAGTCTGCATGACGCGTCCATTCCCGTATTTCCTGCACTGCCTGGTGAATGGACTCGATCATGGGAGGCGGGCCTGAGCGATGGGCCTGAGCTTGATTAAAAAAGTCTTCGCCACGAGGCCGGTCTTGGGACTGCGAAGCGCGATCTCCACTACGCTCCATCCGCTCAGCAAGCTGATGGCGCAATCTTCTGGCCCGATTCATAGTTTCTTCAGCAGATTCATGCTTTCCCGAAGCCCTGAGTTCCTCGGCTTCCTGGACCATGCTTTTGATTTGTTCCCGCAATTCCGGGAAAGCCTGAGAACGAGCCGAAGGTGGGCGCTGCGCCTGAATGGTGAACGTTACACAAGTCAAGCAAATGAAATGAACGAAGAAGGCGTTCATCAGAAAGTCAGTGGTGGAAGTTTTCATCGTCTGTATGTTTTGTTTTGTTTAAAGTAATGTCAATGCTCTGGGGGCCCGTGGAGTCAAAGGCACTTTCGCAAGATAACCCAGGATGCTTGAGCCCTTCAATGCCATATTAGCGCATGATCCAGAATCACCAAGGACAAGAGTCAGACGCTGCTTGCAAAGAAAAGTTGAGAGAAGCTCAGCGCCTCCGAAACCAATCCTTCAGCTCGGAGGAACGGGCCGACCAGTCTCGATCATTACGGGATGCCCTTTCCTCACACTCCGCATGGCAAACGGCTCATTGTATTTTCGCCTTCGTTCCCAGAAGCGATGAGCCGGACATTCTTCCCCTGCTTCGATCGGCATTGGCTGAGGGCAAAACTCTAGCCCTCCCACAATTTCAAAAAAATTCTGGAACCTACCGGGGAGCTATCATCCGAGATTTCAACAACGACCTTAGTCCCGGGCACTACGGGATCCCGGAGCCCTTGGCACATTGCACCGGGCTTGAGGACCAAAGCGTTGACTTGACCTTGGTCCCGGGAATGGCCTTTGATAGTCAAGGCTGGCGATTAGGCAGAGGAAAGGGTTTCTACGACCGTCTTTTGCCTTCCATCTCTGGCCAAAAATGTGGCGTTGCGTTCGATCATCAATGGGTCGAATCGGTACCGCACGAACCCTTAGATCAGAAAATGGATTGGATCATCACACCTCATCGCTGGGTCAAGGCCCGGAAGGACGTGTGAGCATGAAATGTCAATAGCTGTTGTGATTTGGGGCCCGGCGGTTTGGCTCACCGCAGGGGCCCTTGCTGGCTTCGCCACTTGCTACGCATGGACCCGCATCCGGCAGCAGAAGTGGCAGCAGGACAAAACCTCCTTGTTGCGTCAGGCTGCAGATGAGGCCAGGGAATTATTGTCCTCAACCACTCTCAAGGCGGAAGCTGAAGCAACCGAAATCAAGCAAAAGGCCCAAGCCTCCCTGGACGCCCAACTCGAAACCCACGCCAGGCAGGTAACCCGAGTGGAGCAACGAGAGCAGCTCATCAACGAGCAGCTTGCTGGTTTTGTTCGACAGGAAAAGATGCTCCAGTCCCAGCAAGAGCAGCTTGAGGGGAGGTCGCAGAAACTCAAGAAACAGGAGCAAGTGCTTTCATCGCTTTCGGCCCAGCGACAGGTGGAACTCGAATCGATCGGCCAAATGACTCAGGCAGAGGCCCGTCAAATCATTCTTCACGAGGCCGAGCAACATTCTCTCAAGGATGCTCAGGAAGCCGACCGACGCATCCTCGAGAGAGCCAAGCAGGAAGCGGAAGTCCGGGCCAAGAAGATCATCAGCCTGGCCATCCAACGCTTTGCCGGCGAACACACGTTTGATTCGACCACTTCCACGGTCGCACTGACCGGCGATGACATCAAGGGCCGCATCATCGGTCGCGAGGGCCGCAACATACGATCCTTCGAGGCTGCTACGGGCGTGACAGTCCTAATCGATGACACCCCGGGAGCCGTGGTACTCTCTGCTTTTGATCCTGTCCGAAGGGAAATTGCTCGGGAAGCCATGAGTCGGCTCATTGAGGACGGCCGCATTCACCCCTCACGCATCGAGGAAGTCGTTCACAAGGTGGAGGAGGAAATTGATGAAACCGTCATTCGGCTGGGTGAAGAGGCGGTTTACCGCTCTGGCCTGCCTCCGGCACACCCAGAAATTGTCAAGACACTCGGAAAGTTACACTTCCGGAATAGTTTCTCGCAGAACGTCCTCAACCACTCCGTGGAGGTTGCTCATCTCACCGGTTTGATGGCAACCGAGCTTGGCCTCAATATTCTGGATGCCAAGAAAGCTGGTCTATTTCACGACGTCGGCAAGGCGATCAAACACGACATGGAAGGTTCCCATGCCATCATCGGAGCAGATTTCATTAAGGCTCACGGCGAACAAGATCTCGTTGTCAACGCAGTAGCTGCCCACCACGATGAGGTCGAGCATCATTCGGTCCTGGGCATCCTGGTCAGCGCGGCCGATGCCATCAGTGCTTCAAGGCCAGGGGCTCGATCTGAAACCATGACCACCTACATCCAGCGGCTCCAGAATCTGGAAGATATTGGAACCTCTTTTGAAGGCGTCGAAAAATGCTTTGCCTTCCAGGCTGGGCGCGAAGTCCGGGTCGTGGTCTCTCCCAAAATCATTTCAGACGAACAAGCTTATGAACTCTGTCGAAAGATTGTTCGGAAAATCGAAGATGATTTGCAATATCCTGGACAGATTCGAGTGACCGTCATCCGCGAAACGCGCTGCGTCGAATTCGCCAAGTAAGTGGGCGCCCTTCATTTCACAAGGAGCCCATAAGATTTCAAAAAAGCATTGCCCTGCCTGCATCCAGCAGATGAAATGCGTCCATGTTTTCACACGTGGTTATTTTTTGGACGGATCCTGAACAACCCAACGCCGCTCAGGAGTTGATCGACGGAGCTCACCGATACCTCAAGAACATTCCAGGCGCGGATTTTTTTCATGTAGGGCGGATGGCAACCAGTGATCGCCCGGTGGTGGATCAAAGTTATCAGGTGGCACTGAATATTGCCTTCAAGGACAAGGCCACTCAAGATGCTTACCAGGTTCACGAAGATCATGTAAAATTTGTCGAGGAAATTTTCAAAAGGGTATGCAAGAAGGTCGTGGTTTACGACTTCGAAGGATGAGTCCAAAAAAGCTTTCTCCACAAATTAACTGAACCCAGAACCCAACAGCCCTGCCGTTGGGTTTTTTTGGACACCGCACTCACGCAAGTCGACAAATGAAAAGCAAACACTTCCATTGGAGGCCAGGCGGCTATTGCAGATCCATAATGGCCTTTCTTGGGTGGAGCCTGATTCTGACAGGCACCTTACAAGGCCAGCTGATCATCAATGAATTCCTGGCATCCAATCGACGAGGTCTTATCGATGAAGACAGGCAGCGTGTGGATTGGATTGAGATTGCCAATACGAGCACCCAGCCTGTCTCTACCGAGGGCTGGTCTCTGACCGACGATCCTGAAAGGCCAAAAAAATGGATCTTGCCTTCCAGTGTCTTGAGGCCTGGAGAGCATCTTGTCATTTTCGCTTCTGGAAAGAATCGACAGCCCCAAGGAGGCCCCTGGCACACCAATTTCAAATTGGCCGCCCAGGGTGAGTATCTGGGGCTCTATGCGCCCCATACCGAAGAAGCCATTTCAGATTTTTCACCCAGCTACCCCCCCCAATTTTCTGACATCTCCTATGGTTTTGTATGGCGCGAGAAGTCCTTCTCCCTCATCGATTCCAACACAGAAGGTCGGTTGAAGGTTCCCGACAACGCAGATATGGATTGGGTCCAGTTGGATTTCAACGACGGAGCCTGGACGACATCCCTACCCAGCATGGGGTATGACACCGGAACCAAGGATGAACAAGTTGCAGGTCACGGTCTGCAATTAAAGGCTTCACAACCTGAGCTTTACTGGGCGTTCGAGGAAACTCAGGGAACCCTGGCAGCCAATCAGGGGTCGCTGGGATCAGCCGCTCAGGGCCTCTATCAAGGTCAGCCTAGACTCACCCAAGAAGGGCCACGCCCCCCAGCCTTCCCCATCCTTCATGACGACAACCTGGCGACCGGCTTCGATGGGCGAAACGATGCTGTTGAAGGTCCAGAGCGACTGCTCAGTGGAAGTCGGGCTTTTACCATGGCCGGATGGATTCGTCCCGAGGGCACTCAGTCCAGCCGCACAGGACTGTGGGGACAAAATGATGCAATTGAGTTTGGCTTCATTCAGCAAGGAACCCTGCAGCTTTGGTCACCTGCCGGCAGCCTGAATTGGGCTTACCCTCATCCCTCGGGGCAATGGCATCACATCGCTGCAGTCGGCAATGATCGTGAACTCATTCTCTATGCTGATGGCCAGCGGGTAGCATCCAGCGGTCACAATGGGGACCACTTTGGCAGGTCCAACTTTCCCTTTCGCGTGGGTGGAAATGGAATCTTTGATGCAACGGGCAATCATTTCAAGGGATCCATCGACGAGGTCGCACTTTGGAATCGAGCACTAAGTGATGAGGAAATCCAAAAGCTCTTGAAGGAAAGCGCGGCAAAGGATTACACCGCGCTGATTCAAACAGATCTTAAAGATTCCATGTATCAGCATCAGTCAACCGTCGACACGCGTTTCACTTTTGAGGTTTCTGATCCGAACGGACTCCACCAACTCGACCTGAAGTTGAGAATCGATGATGGCTTTGTTGCGTGGATCAATGGCACGGAGGTGGCGACATGGAATGCTCCCGAGAACATGGATTGGAAGGGCCATGCCACCGAAGAACATCCCGATCAGGAAGCCATGGAATGGCGATCCTATTCACTGGACGCTTCCCTGCTTCACAAGGGCCGGAATGTCCTGGCTGTGAGAGGATTCAACCTCGATGCACACGATCCGGATTTCTTACTCACCCTGCAATTGGATGGGGTCTCCTCCATCGACAGGGGAAGTGAGCCAATGTTCATGCGATCCCCTTCTCCGGGAGAAAAAAACCATCAAACACCCGATCAGAGCCTCCCCCTTTTGACCGATGTCAGCCACCAACCTACCCTGCCCATGGCGGGAGACCCCATCCACATCACTGCTCGGCTGGATGCTTCGTTACCCCAACCAGACTCCCTGCATCTGCGCTATCGATTCATGTTCGAAGGCGAAAAGGAAATCCCCATGCGGGATGATGGCTTGGGAGGAGATGACACGGCGGAGGATGGTGTCTGGACGGCCATCATCCCCTCTTCCATCAACTCGGCAGGATGGATGCTCCGATACGCGGTCCAAGGGGTGGATGCAGATGGCAACACGATGCGCTGGCCGCTCTTTCCAAACCCGCGGGATTCAGCAGCTTACCTGGGTCTGGTAATCCATGACCCGTCCATCCAAACGAAGCTGCCAGTGGTTCACCTGTTCATGGAAAACCCCAGCATGGCCGACACCGATAGTGGCACTCGAGCCTCTCTGTTTCATGACGGAGAACTTTACGATAACATCCACATCAGTGTTCACGGTCAGAGCTCTCGAGGTTTTCCAAAAAAAAGTTACAACCTGGATTTCAATCAGGATCATCGTTTTGCTTACCAGTCGGATGCGAAGCGTGTGAAGGATATCCGCCTGATGACGCAGTGGGGGGACAAATCACGGGTTCGAAACACCCTTGCCTATGAGATGATCCAGAAGGCTGGGAGCCATGGCCATTTTTGTTTTCCCGTAAGAGTTCAACGCAATGGATCCTTTTTCAGCATTGCGGACATGATGGAGGACGCCGATGACCGCTGGTTGGAGCGGCTGGGGCTGGATCCTGAGGGAGCCCTCTACAAGATGTACAACAACCTGGGGGGAGCCGGCGGAAATGAAAAAAAGACCCGGCGATGGGAAAACACAAAGGATCTCCAGGACCTGGTGAACCTTTTGAGTGAAAGTCGTCCCCTGGCCCAGCGTACTCGAGATGCTTGGGATGTCTTGGATCTTCCCCAAACGGTCAGTTACTTTGTCGCTCTAGCCTTATGCAGCAGTCAGGACCATGGGCATAAGAATTACTATCTTTACCGCGACAGTGAAGGCTCCGGTGAATGGGCCCCTCTCCCTTGGGATGTTGATCTTTCCTGGGGCCGAAACTGGGTCGATGCCAGAGGCTATTTCCACGACACCCTTTACCAGGACAACGAACTGGATTTCTACAATTCGAGCCAGCAGAACAAACCGACAAACCGCCTTTACGAACTCGTCAAACAGGCCAGCCCTTTTCAAAGCATGGTGCTGCGTCGTCTGCGTACCGTGATGGATCACTGGCTGCAGACACCGGGTGTCAGCAGCAACCAGGGCATCATCGAAGCACGCATCCTGACCTTGATGGACCGTATGGATCCCCCGGAAATCCGCACCAGCGATGCTGACCTAGACACTCAACGCTGGGGTAGCTGGGGAAATCGATTGTCCATGCGTCGCGAGGCACAGCGCATCATCGATCTTCATTTACCGGGGCGGCGTCGGTTTTTGTTTGAACAATCTCCCCGCCTTGGCAGAGGCACCATTCCCGCATCTCAGCCCGCTTTGGCAGCTCCTTCCTTTGGCCCTCTTGAGTTCAACCCGGCTTCAGGCGACCAGACTGAGGAATACCTGACCCTGAAAAATAATCATCCCTTTGCGCTCGATCTTTCGGGCTGGCGACTCAGTGGAGGGGTTCGGCATGCTTTTCGTCCAGGAACGGTCATCCCTGCAGAAAGCACCCTCTATTTGACGCCTCGCGTCTCTGCTTTTCGGTCTCGCCGCCAATCCCCTCGCGGAGGCGAAAGTCTTTTTGTTCAAGGCAACTATCAGGGACAACTAGATGCTCGTGGTGAAACGCTCCACCTGACATCTCCCGATGACAGGGTCCACCTGGAGCATACCTTCGAAGGGCAACCCACACCTGCCCAGCTTGGATTGAGGATTACCGAAATATTCTATCACCCAAATCCTCAACCTCCGTTCTCTGATCAGGGCGAAGCGTTTGAATACCTCGAACTCACCCATGCAGGCACATCCCCCCTGGAATTAAGGGGGATTCGATTCACACGAGGCATTGACTTTGCGTTTGCAGATGATTCGCCCATGTTGCTGCGAACCGGTCAATCGTTGGTGATCGTTCGAAATGAGGACGCCTTCAGATCGCGCTTCGGTGATTCGGCCATCATCGCAGGCGTCTTTGATGGGGCATTGGACAATGGTGGAGAAAGCCTGCGACTGGAAGATGCCGGCGGTGAGCGCATCCTGGACTTTTCGTTCAGTGATCAATGGTATCCAACCACCGATGGAGAGGGTTTTTCCCTGACTGCTCGTACTTTAACGGCCCCTTGGAACGCCTGGGATGAAGCCCGGGCATGGGTGGCAAGTCGGGAGCCCGGAGGCGATCCCGGGCATTTTTCTGAAAGCGATGCGGGAGGAGACTGGGCTCTGGAAATAGCACTGCTCCCCTCCGACAATCAGCGTGCCACCCTTACCTTCGATCATCAGGCAAACCGGGTCTATACCCTCGAGACCATCGCCAAACTGACCGATGAGGCATGGATACCATTGGAAGTGTGGATTTCTCCCCAACAGACTGGAAGGCATGCATTTACTGTTGACGTCGGTGGCCCTCCGAGCGGCTTTTTCCGCATTCGAAGTGAACCAAGACCTTAGTGAGAGAGATGCCTGACACAACTTTCCATTCGCTATTGGAGGCATTTTGAGTTAAATTTTCGATTGTGTTGAAACAGGCATTCCAAACGCTGCTATGGCTAACCGTGGTGATTTCCCATATCGGGATGCAACTCCCGGTCCATGCAGAGGTCTTGGGTGAGGGCTCGCAGACCAGCTGCGAGCGCTGCGACTGTGGAGGAGGAAGCTGTTGTGTGGAGGCTGACGATCGTCAGGAACCCGAACCGTTTAGCCTACCAACCGCTTCAACACATATCCTCAAGTGTTCCGCAACCGCAGTGGGCGGTAACCTTCAGACTTGGTTGAACCGGTGCGACACCATCCGCGTCGTCATTCTGAGTCCATCGCTGCTATCCCATGGTACGGCCAGACCTGCCTACCAACGTTTCTGCTCATACCTGATCTGAGTCTCCCTATCGAAGGGTCGTATTGTGTACGGCTCTGATGCGTCTTGAACTGTGGAGGCAGGCCCTCCAGGTTTGCCAACTCTGATTCTAAGTCGTGGTGCTTTGCCGCACCACTCCCAATGCATGAAACGTTCAACATACCATTTTAAAAGGTGCTTTTATTATCTTGAACCACTCCACAAGCAATATTGGAGTCGTGTCGCCTGTACCGGAATACTTTTACTGGCAACGGGATGTTCTACCCATCGACAAGCCCACGTGAGGACATCAGAATTCGCCCCCCCGCGAAATTCTGTGTCGAAGGAGAGACCAGCCAACAGCGCTTCTCCTGAACAAGCTCTTTCAAGCCCCTCCAGTCGCGAAATACCTGAGGACCTGGAGGGCTTGATTCAATGGGCTCTTGAGGAGAATCGAGGCCTCCGATCCACATGGGAACAATGGCAGGCATCCCGTCAGGCCATTCCTCAAGCCTCTGCCCTGCCGGATCCGACGATCCGTTACGGCTACTTCATCCAGGAAGTGGAAACCCGGGTCGGTCCCCAGCAACAGCGCGTTGGAGTTGCTCAAACCTTTCCCTGGTTTGGTCAGAGGAAGCTTACCACTTCGATGGCCGACGAAAAATCCAT